>ENA-OWPI01000120-OWPI01000120.1-marine-metagenome-genome-assembly--contig:-NODE-120-length-112958-cov-32.274377_pt1 | contig 112958 bp, 124 predicted proteins | sample MGYA00238138_ERZ651775 | MGnify/ENA primary metagenome ERZ651775 (study PRJEB26906, sample SAMN06265043) | marine metagenome | isolation source: Helgoland LTER site | place: Germany:Helgoland... | reverse complement strand
TCGTTATTTATTGCAGGTTTTTTGATTGCACGACTCACAATTCCAGTATCTACAGTAAATATAAAAGGAATAGAAGATCAGTCATACTTAGAACATTTACCAACAAATATAATTGAAATTACCTCAGAAAAAAGATTTGAAAAAATTTATGCGGCTGCAATGAAGGCGGGTATTTCCTTTGAATTTGATGCTGAGGGGGATGTTAAGCAAATATATATTAAAGCTTTACCTAAAAATATAAATCATGAATTTAAGAATTTGTTAGAACTAAGTTCGAATTATGAGGGCCCTGTAACTATCTTAAAGAGATGAATTTGGTTTTTTTTTATATAGATAGATTCATTTTCTTTTAATGTATAAACTTTATCATCTCTAGTGATGGTCGCCATACCTTTTATCACAACCCAATGCTCAGATCTTCGTTGGTGTTTTTGCAGGCTAATAGATTTTTTTGGATTGATCTGAATGCGCTTGACCTTAAAATTCTCCCCTTCATCAATCGTATCAAACCAGCCCCAAGGACGATTGACTTTGGTGTGCTCAATAAGTAAGTTCATATGATTTTTTTCTAATATCATTACGAACTCTTTTATAGATTGTGCATTGTCTTTATTTGCGACTAGCATACTGTCGCTTGTCTCAACTACGATTAAGTTATCAACTCCTATAAGACTTAAGTTTTTCCTAGTCGCAATTGCGATGGTATTGTTGCTATTTAAGCTGACTACATCCCCTTTGAAGATATTACCCTCCTTATCTTTTGATTTAATTTCATCCAGCGCGCTAAAAGACCCCAGATCTGACCAACCGGCATTTAATAAAACAAGTTTCATATTAATGCCAAGAGTTTTAGTTTGCTCCATAACAGCATAATCTATAGAATCTGATGGTGAGTTTTTGAAATAATTTTCATCAGGCCTCACAAACCACTGATCGCTTGACTTAAGCTGCCAAGACTTTTCTACAGAATCATAGATTTGTTTATTGCTCTGGGCAATAGCGTTGATCCAGGTATTTGATTGTAGGATAAATATGCCACCATTCCAGGTATGCTGAGATTTCGCAACCATGATTTTTGCAGTTTCAATATCAGGCTTTTCTTTAAAGGCAAGAACATCTTTAACAGCTTCTTTACCTTGATATTCAATATATCCAAATCCTGTATCGGGTCTTGAAGGCTGAATACCCAAAGTCACAATAGTTTTATTTTTAACAGCATGGATGGCAGTGTGCATTGCGAGAATAAAACTTGAATTGTCTTTTACAAAATGATCTGCAGGTGTTACTACAAGAATAGATTTAGGATTTTTTTCAATAGCAGCTAGAGCGGCAAGAGAAAGCGCCGGTGCAGTATTCCTAGGCTCAGATTCTAATAGAATTCTAATCGAAACTTTGGACTTAAGTTCATCGAGTTGCTCAAGGACTAAGAAACGATGGCTTTCATTGGTAACAATTAAAATTTCTTCTATCTGAATCTTTTCACTTTCTAATTCAATAGCTCGTAAGACACTTTGTTGAAACAAGGTGGTATCCCCTACCAATTTTAAAAATTGTTTAGGGTAATGCTGACGCGACAAAGGCCAAAGTCGAGTACCAGATCCACCGCAGAGAATTACAGGAGTGATTTTCATATGATGTTCTTAATGTTAAGATCTTCGTTCAAAGCGATAAATTCTCCATTGATTCTTCCAGCTCAGCAATTGAACTAAGAATAACTCTATACTCTAAATTATGTTTTTTAATTAATTTTTTATATATTTTAAATTAGTCTGTATTAAAAATATCCCTTGTAAAAACTTTATGGGAAATAGAGCTTAGTTCGTCGGTTGTTCTATTTGCTAGAATAATTTCAGATTTTTTTGAAAATGATTTGAAATCATTTAACACTTCATGCCCATCAAAAGTTTCACCTTCTATCAATGGCTCATAAATAATTATCTTAATTCCTTTTATTGCAATATCTTTTATGACCTCTTGTACACTTGAATTCCTAAAATTATCTGATCCCTCTTTCATTACAAGACGATATACACCAACAACCTTTGGCTTCATTTTGACTACTGTATTAGCTATAAATTTTTTTCTTAAATTATTTGAATCAATAATTGCCCGCATGAGTTTTTGAGGAGTATTTTTATAATTTACTAATAATTGCTTGGTATCTTTCGGCAGACAATAACCACCATAACCAAAGGATGGATTATTATATCCAGAACCAATTCTTGGGTCGAGGCTTAATGAGTTTATAATATTTTTAGTTTTTAAGTTTTTTGTTTGGGCAAATGAATCTAGCTCATTAAAAAATGCAACTCGCATCGCCAGGTAAGTATTTGAAAAAAGTTTGGCTGATTCCGCTTCGGCTGCACTCATTTTTAATACATCAATATTCTTTTTCTTTGCCCCTTTTTTAAATAGCAACTCAATAAGCTTAAATTTATTACCAGAACCTCCTACAAGAATCCGAGATGGATTAAAGTTATCATATAATGCCTTACCCTCTCTAAGAAATTCAGGGACAAAATAAATATTATTCGTTTGGTGTATTTCAGCCATTTCGTCAGTAAATCCCACAGGAACGGTTGACCTTATAATAATTACTATATTTGGATTTTCATCAACAGCAATTTGGATAGTTTTTTCAACTGAATCAGTATTAAAAGAATTAGTTTCTTCATCATAGTTTGTTGGTGTTGCTATAAGAACAAAATCTGAATTTTTATAAATACCGGAGCATAGAGTTTTTACATTAAGGTCTAATGATTTATTTTTTAGACAAGTTTCCATATCTTTATCTTTAAAGGGAGGCAACCCTTTGTTGATAAGATTTACTTTGTCAATATTAATATCAACTCCAGTCACAGTGTTATTTAGTGCTAATAAAATACTATTACTTAAGCCCACATAACCTAGCCCAACAACTACGATTTTATTTTTTTTCATATAATTTAAAGTAATATTTAATTAACTAACTGGAAGTCGTAATTGTGCTAGATGTAATTAATTGAAGCCCATTGAAAGGGTTGTAATTTGTTTTCAATTTTTATTAAAGCCCAGAATCTATTTTTAATAAACAGTGTAATCTGTTGCTGTTTCTTTTTTTGTTGTTCGATCATACCTTTACGCTTCATAGTCTTTTAACTCCATTGTCCATGTATCAAATTTTATCATAAAGACAGCCTTGATTTTTGAATTATCAAGGACGCTACTTCTTGGACGCTTTGCTCTAGTGGGGTACTGATCTGTGTCTACAGGAAGAATATTATTTATATCGAAAGCTGGGGTAGTCTTGGTAATAATCTGCTTGGCAAACTCATGCCATGAACTCTGCCCGTCCGGTACGAGATGATAAATACCGACATTTTCTGAGGTTAATTGATTGATCATTTTTTTTGTCTGCTTTGCAATAAACAAGTTTGAGGTGGGCACGCCGAATTGGTCCGAAACGACTCTTATCTCATCACGTTTTTCGCTCAGCCTCTTCATCGTGAGATAAAAATTATGGCCTATGTCAGAGTAAACCCAGCTGGTTCTAAAGATATAAAATTTTCCGCCCACATGCTGAATAGCTTCCTCCCCCGCCCACTTTGAAGCCCCATACACCCCCAACGGATTCGTCGGGTCATCCTCTTTATATGCCCCCTTTTTTTCCCCATCAAACACATAGTCCGTGGAAAAATGAATGAACGGGATATCATATTCTCGGGCTTTTTCGGCCATGACCTTTGGTGCGTCCCGGTTAATTTGAAACGCTAATTCCGGCTCGTCTTCGGCCTGGTCCACTTTAGTGTACGCCGCGGGGTTTATGATGAGGTCGGGTTGGTGTTGATCGATCGCTTTTCGAATCCGGTCTGGATTAGTCAGGTCGCAGTCTTGGCGGGTGAGTCCAACCAACTCATGATCGTTAAGTTGTTGCATGAGCGCATGGCCGACCTGCCCGTTAATACCCGTGATGAGGATCTTCATGAGTAGTTTTTAGTGAGCCAGTTCTGGTACTCACCCGACTGCACGTTAGCCACCCAGTCCTGGTTATCGAGATACCACTGCACGGTTTTACGGATGCCGGTCTTAAAGGTCTCTTCTGGCTTCCAACCGAGCTCTTTGCTAATCTTGGTTGCGTCAATCGCGTAACGTTGGTCATGGCCGGGACGATCTTTAACGAAAGTAATCTGCTCGCGATACGATTTGCCATCCTCGCGGGGTTTCAATTCGTCTAATAAGTCACACAGGGTGTGTACGACCTCAAGGTTAGTTTTCTCATTCCATCCACCGATATTATAAGTCTCGCCAATTTTTCCTTTATCTAAAACAGTTTCAATACCCTTGCAGTGATCCACGACGTACAGCCAGTCACGAATTTGTTGTCCATCGCCGTAGATCGGAAGGTCTTGTCCTTGAAGCGCCTTTAAGATACACAGTGGGATCAACTTTTCTGGAAAGTGATACGGTCCGTAGTTATTCGAACAATTGGTGGTTAATACTGGTAAACCATAGGTGTGATTCCATGCACGCACCAAATGATCGGAGGCTGCCTTCGATGCACTGTAAGGACTATTGGGCTCGTACTGTTTGGTTTCTTTGAATGCCGGATCGGTTGAGCTCAATGTTCCATAAACTTCATCTGTTGACACATGAAGAAAACGGAACTTTTTTTGTCCTTCTTCACTTAAAGTATTAAAAAAGGATCGAGCCTCTTCGAGTAATCGGTAGGTACCCAAAATATTAGTTTCCATAAAATCATCGGGGCCGTGAATCGATCGATCCACATGACTCTCCGCCGCAAAATTAATAATTGCTCTGGGCTGATGTTCTTGTAATAATTTACCGATCAGTGTTGAATCTCCGATGTCACCCTGGACAAAACTATAATTAGGGTTTGACTCAACAGACTTCAAATTCTCCAGATTACCGGCGTAGGTGAGCTTATCCAACGCAATGACTTTTTCTTTTGAGTGTGTCAGCCAATTAAGAACAAAATTAGACCCAATAAAGCCGGCGGCACCGGTAACAACAATGGTCATGCGTTTAGCCCTAAGCCTTCCTCAATCAGTTCACACAGAATATGGCCGATGGTGATATGCATCTCCTGAATGCGTGCGGTGGATTCAGATGGAATAATGATGGCATGGTCTGCTATCTCTAACGCTTGGCCACCACCCTTTCCTAAAAATCCTACGGTATGCATTTTTTTGTTCTTTGCTGCATTTAGGGCATGGTTGACGTTGGCACTTTGGCCTGAGGTGGATATGCCAACCAGGATGTCACCTTCCTCGCCCAATGCCTCAACCTGCCGAGAGAAAATGTGTTCGTATCCGTAGTCGTTTACGATGCAGGTCATGACAGCCGAGTCCGCGTTCAGCGAGATCGACTTTAAAGGTTTTCTATCCCCCTTGAACCGACCAATCAATTCGCCCGCTAAGTGTTGCGCATCGGAGGCACTCCCCCCGTTACCACACCAAAAAATAGTCTTCCCATTTTTTAATGCATTAATCATCATTATGGCAATCTGCTCAATAGCATCTTCTATATTTTGGAGCTGTGCTAATACCTCTTGGTGCTCAGCCAGGTTTCGTTCAATGGTTTTTTTCATATGACAATTATAATCGGAAACGGTGGGATACCATAAAAAAAACCGGCGTTCGCCGGTTTTTTCATTAAGCCGCTTTTTCTTCTTTTTCTAGCAGCTGTTTAATGCGTAATTTTTCTTTTTTGTAGCGTCTCACCCGTAAATCAGGGACATAATTTTGATAGCTTGTTTGGATAATACCTTCGAGTTCTTGGTGCCTACTTTTGAGTGCTTTTAAGTCCATATGTATCCTCTCAATAATAAATTAAAATGATATTAAACTTACATCTACAATTTAACTCTACACCTTTGAAAAATAAAATTCTAGTTTTTTTTAAAAACCTTTAGCCTTGAAAAAGAAGTAAAAAAGGATCCCTAAAAAAACAATGGGGATGGCCAGTAAAAGAGATTCCTTAGGGGTCTTAAAGATACTTTCGATGGAATGACGGTAGAAAAAGACTATCATCATGAAAGCAAACATTAAACCTAGTATCTGAAAACCGGAATTCATCATATAATTATAGATTAACCTTTGACCATTTTGAGGATTTTATGAAAGCGTTAGTAAAGAGGCATGCTAAAGAGGGATTATGGCTGGAAGATATGCCGGAACCTGAGGTTGGCAACAACGATGTATTGGTAAAGATTGAAAAGACCGCTATCTGTGGTACCGACATCCATATCTACAATTGGGATGAGTGGGCACAAAAAACCATACCCGTACCCATGATCACTGGACATGAATATGCTGGAGAAATTGTTGAGCTTGGCTCTAACGTGAACGACCTTAAAGTGGGAGATATTGTCTCGGGTGAGGGGCACATTACCTGCGGACGTTGCCGGAATTGCTTGGCTGGAAGAATTCATTTATGCCCCAACACTATCGGGGTGGGGGTAAATCGTACCGGAGCATTTGCTGAGTACCTTTCTGTGCCTGCTAAGAATATTTTTAAACCAAGCCGAGAAATATCGACCGACCTCCTTGCCATCTTTGATCCCTATGGTAATGCGGTGCATACCGCACTATCCTTTAATATGGTGGGCGAGGATGTGCTGATTACTGGGGCTGGTCCTATTGGAATGATGGCGGCAATGGTGGCGAATCATGCGGGTGCACGAAACATTGTGATCACCGATATTAATGCCTATCGTCTGGATATGATTAAAAAGATTCTACCTAAAGTGATCACCATAGATGTGACAAAGAATAAGATCACCAAAGAACTTATGCATTCCTTAGGAATTTTTGAGGGGTTTGATGTCGGGCTGGAGATGTCAGGCTCACCCAAGGCATTCGGTGACATGCTGGATAATATGATTAACGGTGGGCATATTGCGATGCTCGCGATCATGCCTGCAGGTTCAGGTATTGATTGGGATATGGTGGTATTTAAGGGTCTCACAATTAAAGGTATCTACGGTCGTGAAATATTTGAGACGTGGTACAAAGGATCCATGATGGTTCAAAGTGGGTTACCCTTAGAAAAAATGATCACCCATCGTTATAGTTATGAAGATTTTCAGGAAGGCTTTGATGTCATGCGTTCAGGCAAGTCAGGTAAAGTCATTCTTAATTGGCAACCATAAAGGACATAAATATTAATGAGTTTTAAATCGACAAGACAGGAGTTAGCCAAAGATCTAGAGGCTATTAAAGCAAATGGGCTTTGGAAAACCGAACGCCATATTAATTCCGATCAAAAAAGTGCCATTACCTTAGCTGACGGTTCTGAGGTGATAAATATGTGCGCCAATAATTACCTTGGTTTGGCGAATAATCCCCAAGTGATTGAGGCTGCTAAACAAGGATTAGATCGGTGGGGATTTGGTTTGGCATCCGTACGATTTATTTGTGGCACCCAGACTATTCATAAGACCTTAGAAGAAAAAGTCAGTCAGTTCTTAGGTATGGAGGACACGATACTTTATGCCGCATGCTTTGATGCGAATGGAGGATTATTTGAGTCTATCCTTAGCAATGAGGATGCGGTGATATCCGACGAATTAAATCATGCCTCCATTATTGATGGGGTCAGGCTGTGTAAAGCTGCCCGTTACCGTTATAAAAATAATGATATGGAAGATTTGCGGGCTAAACTAGTGGAGGCTAAGGAAAATGGAGCTCGAAGGATCCTTATAACCACCGACGGAGTGTTCTCCATGGATGGTACGATCGCTCAGCTTGATAAAATTTGTGATTTAGCGGATGAGTTTGATGCCATGGTGCATCATGACGATTGTCACGCTACCGGATTTATTGGCAAGACTGGCCGTGGTGTTCACGAGTATTGTGGTGTAATGGATAGAGTAGACATCATTACCAGTACTTTTGGTAAAGCACTTGGTGGAGCATCGGGTGGATTTACTTCGGGAAGAAAAGAAATTATTGACATGTTAAGGCAGCGCTCACGCCCCTACCTTTTCTCTAATACCGTAGCCCCCAGTATTTGTGCGGCTACACTTGAAGTAATTGATATGCTATCGGAATCAACGGCATTGCGCGACAAGCTAGAGGCAAACACCCACTACTTTAGAAGGGGTATGAAAGATGCAGGCTTCGCTATCGACGAAGGTGACCACCCTATCGTGCCTGTCATGCTAGGAGATGCGAACCTAGCTCAGAATATGAGCAAGCATTTATTAGAAGAAGGTATCTATGCGATCGGCTTCTTCTTCCCGGTGGTGCCAAAAGATAAGGCAAGGATCAGGACCCAGATTTCGGCAGCCCATAGTAAAGAAGACCTGGATAAAGCTATCCGTGCCTTTGCCAAGGTGAGGGACGAACTACAAAACTAAGTAGGTTTACCTTTCTAATGGAATGCTCTGAATGCTTGGTTTGACCTGTTCAAAAAGGTCATTTAAATAAGCTAAAGTATCCTCAGGAAAATCAATAAACTCAAAATAAGTATTCACTATGGGGCAAATAGGATTTTCAGGGCTGCTATGGGTGAAGTCAGCATCCACATCTGCGACCTTATCTTCATCATCCACCGTAAAAATGTTTTGCTGAGACCAAACGTCCCCATCCTTACTCCGGATATCCATGCCAATAAAAGCTGTCTGATCTTCCTCTACAAAAGCTGAAGCTCTTGCAACGGCAGTTGCATGATATTTATCTACTAAAAAATTGACAAAATAGGTTTCCAGCTCTTCATTAATCCCCTTCCCACCATTAACCTCGGGGAACATGCCAGTAAATAATAGGTATTGCTGCTGCTCGTCACAAAAAGAGATGACTTTATTGACCGCTTTATGTTCCAACACTAGGCCTCTGTATTTACTGGGGAATGTTTTTTTTAAATACTCAAAAGCTTTGTCCACAACCTACCCTTTCTTTAATTTATTATTTAATTGATCGATTTTAGCATTGATCTTATAGAGCTCGTCGATAATGTACTTGGTGCTATGAGCTTTTTGTTTCACCGATCCCAAATGTTGCGCAATCATAAAGTAGATACCAACCAAAATAAGCGCATTGGTAACATAACCGGATCCTAACCACTGATATACCCACTCCATAAATTTTCCTTGTTAAATGTTGAAGGCTTATGACTCGTAATCGTTAATGACACCCTTGGATAGATGCACTTCTCTCAAGAAGCATAGAAGGCCAACAATTAAACCTGCCATAGCTGCGATAAATAAACCGGCTAGATAGGTGTCCAAATCAACAAATACTTCCGTAGCAATAAAAATCATAGCAATCAATAAAGAGATCAATAAGGCTGATATGGTCGTAAATGCAATAGCCCAATGCGTCCATTTAGCACGGCATTTTAATAAGGCTAATTCCGTCACCGTTTTTTTAGCAATAGAGAGCTTTTTTATTTCTCTGAGTACGCGGTGTCGATCAACGATTCTTGATAGTCGATTAGCCATAACCGAAAGGATGGCCCCAAGACCAGTTAAAAGAAAAGCAGGTGCTACTGCCATCTGAATGACAGCTGAAATCTCAACAAAATCTTCCATGACATAATTTCCAAAGTAGTTAGCAGTCAAAATATTGTGGTTAAGGCTCTCAGCCTCATAATGAAAACAACTATAGCAAGGGAGTTGAACTTTGGGAATAAAATTTATCTCACTTTTAACCTAGAGGTATATATTTTGTGGGTGAAACCTGCCACACTATTTGTCGTTTTTATTAAAAGTTAAGGGAATAAAGTATGAGTTTTATAAGATGGTTTTTAGGCAGGTGTATTCTTTTTATTAACGCAGTAACTCTTCCTAAGCCCATTCTCAGGAATGAGGATAATCAAGCTAAGGTTGACAAGAAAACACAGCATTTCACCCTCTACCAATTTGAGGCCTGTCCGTTTTGTGTAAAGGTGCGAAGGTTTATCCGAAAAAATAGCCTTAAAATAGAGCTAAAAGATGCAAAAAGCAATATGAGCAACAAATCGGAATTGGTCAATAACGGAGGTAAGCATAAGGTTCCATGCCTCAAGATAGAAAAAATCAATGCAAAAACAATATGGCTTTACGAGTCGGATGCAATCATTGCATTTTTAGCAAAAGAGATAGAGCTTTCCTAAAACCTTAACTCACAAACAAGCTTCATCTCATCGTAATGGGGTGATTTTACGTTCCGCAATAGGTTTGGTAATGCGGATCAGGCAATAGCGCTGGGTTTCGGTATCTCGCATTAGAAGGTGTTTCTTCAAACGGATGTTGTAGAACTTCAAGTAAAGCTAAAAAAGGTTTCAGATCACCATCCTCTGCCGAGCTCAATACACTCTCTACATGATAGTTATTTGGGATAATTGCTGGATTACTTTTACGCATAAGATGAATGGAAGCGTCTAACGACCCTTTATCTCTCTTCCTTCTTTCTTGCCAATGTGTCTGCCATTGTTGAAATAAAGGAAGTTGATAGTTGTCATTGTTTGGAAGAGTTTCTTGGCTTAAATCACGAAACGTTCGAGTGTAGTCAGCTTTTGCGCTTTGCATCCATTCTAAGAGGTCTTGTGCAAGCGAAAAATCGCCTGCCTCCTCACCTAATAAACCCAACTTACAACGCATACCTGATATCCATGCTTGATTGAAAATCTCGCCAAAGCTAGCAATGGCCTCCTCTGCCAACGTTATGGCACTTTTTGTATCCTCATCAAACAGGGGTAACAAGCTATCAGCCAGCCTTGCAAGATTCCATTGGGCGGCATGCGCTTGACTGCCATACTTATAACGTCCTTGCCTATCGATTGAGCTAAATACGGTATCCATAGAAAAAATGTCCATAAACGCACACGGGCCGTAATCAATGGTTTCGCCACTGATTGTCATGTTATCGGTATTCATCACCCCATGAATAAACCCTACATGCATCCAAGAGGCGATCAGTTTTGCTTGGCGATCAATTACTGTATACAAAAGACCGAGGTAAGGATTCTCCAGATCGGTCAATTCAGGGTAATGCCTCGCTATAGCATAATCAGCCAATTTTTTTAGTTCTTCGCGGCCCATCATTCTATTGGCATACTCGAATGTACCTACCCGTATATGGCTTGAAGCAATCCGCGTTAGAATGGCTCCATCTAACTGAGATGAACGCATCACCCCATCACCAGTAGAAACCACTGCCAAACTTCGAGTGGAAGGAATGTTGAGTGCATGCATAGACTCACTAATAAGGTATTCACGGAGCATGGGGCCAAGAGCAGCTCTACCATCTCCCCCTCGTGAGTAGGGAGTTGGTCCCGAACCTTTCAGTTGGATATCAAAGCGCTTACCATCAGAAGTAATTTGCTCTCCTAATAAGTGTGCCCGTCCATCACCAAGGATGGAAAAATGACCAAACTGATGACCCGCATAAGCTTGGGCAATATAATCCCCACCTTCAATTAATTTATTGCCCGAAAAAAGTTGTGCGAGCATATCCTCATCATCACCTAGATTAATACCCATTGATTTAGCAAGCTCGGTGTTGAACAACAGAAGCTTTGGTCTACTAACCGGTGTTGGATTAAGTCTGGTAAAAAATTGTTTGGGCAGTTCGGTATAAGTATTTTCTAAATGCCAACCGTTAAAAGTATCCATAGATAATATTTTAATTTAGAAAATTAACTATAGCAAAGCAGTAGGTTTTGGTGAGTATTTATTGGACCAAACTAATTTCGTGCTTATACCAACCACTTTCCAATCGACTGCTGGTGATCTCCCCCCGAGCTCCTATAAATTTTCCCGTACCACCAATGATCGCACGGTGAATAGGAGTGTCTGTTTCAGCCTTATCGGCGGGGTATGCATGAATACCAGAGATCAATAGGGAGTCCTTAGAGTTATCCCAATCAAACTCAAGGTTTGTTAAGCGGTCCTCTAGCTCTTTGGTAGCTTTAATAATTAACATCGAACCATGAACATCACCTAAAGCTGATGAGATCGCACTAGGCTCATTATGAAAATCAGCATTCCACACCACAAGTTTGTCTTCTTGGTTGTCAATAGCATGGGAGGTTATGGAGGGTGGGGAATTATACAAATTGAATGTAATGACAGTTTGATTAAGATCATTTTGATCAGAGCAGCCTAAAAGTAACAAGGAAAGAAACATAAAGAGATGATTTTTATTTTTCATATTATATTAATTTAGAAATGTTTAAATAAATGTGAGTGCTTACTTTCAATTTCCAAAAAATACTAAATTTACCTAAGTCCGTATTCGCCATTACTATTAAGGCCTAATTTTTCTCTTAGCAAACTGGGCTTCATTATAACTTTTTCATATAGTTTGCATATCACATGAACTCGGTCTAGTAGATCTTTATTTGTTGCAAGGATACTCCTTTTTTCGTCATACCAAATATTATCCTCAAGGCCAACCCTAACACCGTTAGCATGGGTAATACCCATCATCATAGCCTTAAGCTGACTTCGACCAACGCCGCCAATAGAAAAAAAAGTTTGCTCAGGTAGTGTTGAAGCTAGGACACCCAGATGCAATAAATCAGCTTGAGCGCAGGAGATATTACCCAAAATAATATTTGCATAATGTGGCGCCTTAATTAAACCTTTCGTCAAAAGATGTTTGGCATAATTAACCATACCTATGTCGAAAATTTCTAGTTCAGGCAATATTTTTTTTTCTTTCATTTTTTTGGCTATTTTTTTTATCATGTCCGGCTCATTTATAGAAGCATTCTTATTAAAATTAACAGAGCTTAAAGTTAATGATGCAAGATCTGGTTTTGACTTACCAGTTAACTCCAATACTGCGGTTCTTTCCTCGAATGATTTATATTCACGGCCGCTTGTTGTTACAGAAATGATTAACTCAGGAGCATAGCTCCGAATGCCGTTTATAATTTTTGCAAAAGTTTCTGGCGAGGGATCATTCTTTCCTTGTTTATCTTTAGCGTGAAGATGTACGATAGTTATGCCAATTGCATAAGCTTCCAAGACTTGGTCTATGATCTCATTCGGTTCAATTGGTACATGAGGTGTCATTTCCTTAGTAGGAATCATTCCGGTGGGTGTAAAATTTATAATCATTTGAAGGGCATTGTACTATGATAATAGAATGAAAAAAAATGATATTAGAAAAATAGTGATATTTGGAAACTCCATGTCGGCAGAACTAATCGCATTTTTAATTCAGACTGAAACATCCAACATCATAGCTGGCTTTACAGTATCTAAAGAGTATTACAAGTCAAGCGTTTTTATGGGTAAGCCTAACTGTCTCTTTGAGGAAATAGAAAGTCATCATGATATGGCAGAGACATCGTTAGTTTTGCCGATGGGGTTTTATAATAACCATGGCAGATATAATTTATTTAATTTATGTCAACATAAGGGATACAGTCTATATAGCTTTATTTCAAAAAAATCAGCTGTTGCAGATAACTGCTTGATGGGGTCGCATGTTCTGATTTATGAGAATGTTTTGTTACAGCCTTTTAGTAAGATTGGATCAAACATTATTTTAAGGTCTGGAGTAAATGTTTCACATCATGTGGAAATTAATGAACATGTATTTCTTGCTCCTGGAGTAATTGTTTCTGGGGGCGCTACAATAAAAAAAGGTGCTGTCATAGGGTCGGGAGCTATTATCAATGATGGGGTAACGGTTGGAGAAGGTTGTGTAATAGGCTCAGGATCTGTAGTTACTAAAAATACAGATAGATACTCCTTGTATGCAGGAGTGCCTGCTAAAAAAATAAAATCAACGGCCCCTAATACCTACGTAAGCATAAATTAGAAAATTTCTTATAATTTTGAATCCATTGAATTTATTATGCCTAAACTGGTAGAGCAAGTATCTTAATACTGCCTTGAATTTGTTCCCAGATAAATTGTTATGATGCAATCTATATCGACACAAGTCTTCATCAATTAGAAAGGCAGGACCATAATTTTTAATTATATAAGTCCACATATAATAATCGCTAGACAGCGAGTTTATGAAGCACATATTTTTGACAACTTTCTTATCAATCATCACAGTAGACAGGATAATTGGGTTGTATGCAGAAATATCGTCAACATCAACCATATTTTTTAAAGGCATTTCTTTGCTCAAAACCTCCTGATCATCAATGGTCTTAAACTTTCGAAGCTTTGTGAAAGATAAAGGGATGCATATTGATAGATGCTGGAAAATCTGTTTTTCCAGCTTAGCGGGGAACCAATAATCATCCTGATCTATAAAGGCTATAAATCTAAAATTTTTGGCTTTATTAAGCCCATAATTTCGTGCGGAAAAAGGTCCGCCATTTTCCTTAAAGTAAAGATGAATTCGCTTATCTTTATTAGAGATTTTAGTCAAAAGGTCTTTAGTTTTTTTTGAAGAGCCATCATCAATAATGAATAAAACAAATTTCTTGTAACTTTGATTAAGTACTGAATCAATGCTCTTCTTATAAAAAGGGTCACCATTATAACTAGCCATTATAATCGCTATAACTTCTGAATTCATAATAAGAAAAATTTTTTTGTGTGGGCTACAACTTCATGCATATCCATTCCGAGATTCGACCATAATGGTAATCTAACCATGCGATTGGCAACAATTATGGTATTTTTGCATTCACCAGGGATTATGTAGTCTTTATATTTTAGGGCTGCTGGTGAATTATGTAGAGGCTCATAATGAGTCATGCAAATAATACCAAAACTAGCCATGTACTTAATATATCCATCACGCGAAGCTTTGTCTTTTAAGATAATATGAAAATTATGGGCATTGTGTATGTTGTTAGGAGATAATTTCGGTATCTGTATAACACCCTTCTGATCAAGTTCAAATAAAGATTTATGGTAATAATTCCAAATCCTTTTTCTATGATTGATAATTATTTTGTGGGCCTTTAGATGTCCGTAAAGAAATAAGGCATGGATGTTAGAAAGCGAAGCATTAAAACCAAGTTCAACCCACCTATATCTCTTTACTTTTTTATTTATAAAATTTTGACGGTTAGTACCTCTGTCGCAAAGAATTTTTGCCTTGTTATAATATTTATTCTTAACAAGCAATGCCCCTCCTTCACCACAATGAATATTTTTTTTATCATTAAAGCTAATTATTGCCATATCCCCGTAGCATCCTAATATTTTATCTTTGAATTTAGCCATGATTGCTGTGGCAGCATCTTCAACTAGAATAATATTATTTCTTGAACATACTTTTTTAAGGCGTTCCATGTCACAAGAGTATGATGCGTAATGGGTCACAACTATAACTTTCGTATTTTTTGTTATTTTTGCTTCTACATCATCTATTTCCAAACACATGTTTTTAAGATCAATATCAGAAAAAACTAATTTAGATCCATTTTTTAAAAAAGGAGATGCTGAGGTTGGAAAGGAGAAAGAGGAAACAATTACTTCATCGCCAGACATTAGGTTTAATAATTGTGAGCATATTTCAAGGGCTGCGGAACCTGAGCTTGTAAGAAGTACCCTTCGAGAATTGTAATGTTTCTCTAAGAATTGAATCGATTTATCAACGTATTTCCCATTATCTGAAAAAGTTTCTAATTTTTCAAGATCGACTGGGTTGAAGATTAATGGCTCTAAATTTGTTTTAATCATAAATAAGGTAAAAAAAATTATATGTGTTTAAAGTACTTTACATCACTTAAATTATCTTATTTTATTTTTTGGTTTTAATAACCTCAAAGAAAATTTCGCCCTTTTTGATCATACCGAGTTCGTCCCGCGCCCTTTCTTCTATCGCGTCGGTGCCATCTTTTAGATCGTTTACTTCGGCAAGTAACGCATCATTTTCTTTCTCTAATTGCAGATTAATGGCTTTTTGGGATTCGTATTGTTGATGAAGGTCAAAAACATTAATCCAGCCTCCCCGGTCAAACCATAATGGGTATTGAATCAAAACAATTAAAATCCAAAATATGTAGCTTAAAAATCTCAATTACTTTATGTGCAGTTGATAAAACGCAGATAATCCAGCATAAGCCGCCCCCTCTCCGAGGGTGTCTTCTATACGTAAGAGCTGGTTATATTTTGCTGTTCTTTCTGACCGAGACATCGAGCCGGTTTTTATTTGCATAGCATTCGTAGCCACCGCTATGTCCGCAATCGTTGTGTCTTCAGTCTCCCCTGATCTATGGGATATCACAGCCGTATAATTGGCTTTTTGCGCCATAGCTATCGTATTAAAGGTTTCGGTTAAGCTACCGATTTGATTCACCTTAATTAAAACAGAATTGGCCACCTTTTTATCAATGCCTTCCTGCAAAATTTTAGAATTCGTTACAAACAAATCATCACCCACTAATTGAATACGTTTTCCTAGCTGGTCTGTCAATATCTTCCAGCCATCCCAATCAAACTCATCCATGCCGTCTTCTATACTGATAATAGGATATTTTTCACACCAGGATGCTAGGTAGTCAGACATTTGTTGGGAGTTAAGAGCTAATTTTTCCGAGGCTAATTGGTACAATCCATCCTGATAAAATTCCGTACTAGCGCAATCCAAACCCAAAAAGACATCTTTTCCGGGCTCATATCCAGCTATCTCAATGGATTCCATAATTAATTGCAAAGCAGCCTCATTCGATGAAAGATTAGGGGCAAATCCCCCCTCGTCCCCAACTGTGGTAGCTAAATGTTTTTTTGATAAATTACGATGAAGGGCATGAAAAATTTCTGCGCCGCATCGGATGGCTTCAGAAAATGAAGGCCTTCCCGCAGGGATAATCATGAACTCCTGAATATCCACATTGTTGTCGGCATGTGCTCCACCATTAATAATATTCATCATAGGGGTCGGTAGACTAAAATTACCGTCATGATTTAAATACTCAAATAAGGGTTTTCCCTCACTGTTTGCGGCAGCATGAGCACATGCCATAGACACGGCAAGAATAGCATTAGCTCCTAGGTTTGCTTTATTGGGTGTACCGTCCAGATCGATCATCACCTGGTCTATCTTAGACTGCTCTTTGGGATTTTTGCCTTTAAGTGCAGCGGCAATGGGGCCATTAATATTTTCTAACGCCTTTAAAACGCCTTTGCCAAGATAGTATTTTTTATCAAGATCTCTAAGCTCGATCGCCTCCTTACTTCCCGTAGAAGCTCCGGATGGAACCGATGATCTTCCCCATGAGCCGTCCTCTAAAAAAACTTCAGCCTCAACCGTTGGGTTGCCTCTGGAGTCGATAACCATGCGCCCTTTAATACTTTTTATTACACTCATTTCCATTCCTAACTAAAATAGATTTTTTGACTTGACGGTATGGTCAAGTTCTTTTAAGACCTCTAATAAGGCTTGCATTTGATTAAGCGGAACTGCGTTTGGTCCGTCTGACAGCGCCTCACTCGGGTTAGGGTGAGTTTCCATAAAGATTCCCGCTATACCACTAGAAACTGCAGCTCTTGCAAGCAAAGGCACAAATTCACTTTGTCCGCCACTTCTGTCTCCCTGTCCCCCTGGTTGCTGAACAGAATGAGTGGCATCAAAAACTACCGGGCAATCAGTGTCCCTCATAATCGCCAGACTTCGCATATCTGAAACCAGGGTGTTGTATCCAAAAGATACGCCACGCTCACACACCATAATATTGTCTATCCCACCATTAGCCTCTTTCGCTTTATTAACGACCTGCCTCATATCTTGCGGAGCTAAAAACTGACCTTTCTTGATGTTAACAGGCTTTCCTGACTTAGCCACGGCACTAATAAAATCGGTTTGTCGGCATAAAAAGGCTGGGGTTTGTAAGACATCTACTACACTCGCAACCTCTTCTACTTGCTCCGCTGTGTGAATATCCGTTAAAACCGGAACGCCAATTTGGCTTTTAACTTCCTGAAGAATACGCAAACCTTCCTCCACACCAAATCCCCTAAAAGTTTTATTGGAGCTTCTGTTAGCCTTGTCAAATGAAGATTTAAATATAAACGGAATACCAAGCTGGTCTGTCATTTCTTTTAATTGCCCCGCCACATCAATCGTCATAGATTCTGACTCTATGACACAGGGGCCGGCGATTAAGAACAGGGGTTCAGTTAAACCAACATTAAAATGGCACAGCTTCATAATTAAGATCCTTGTTCGTTAAATTGTATTGCGGCTCTGACAAACGACAAAAATAAGGGGTGTGATTCCTTCGGGTTAGAGGTGAACTCTGGGTGAAATTGACACCCCATAAACCATGGATGCTCGTCCTCCGAGAGCTCAATGATCTCGCACAAATGATCCACCGGTGTTCGTGATGACACAATCAGGCCAGCCTTTGTCAGTTGATCAACATAGCCGTTGTTGACTTCGTAGCGATGCCGATGACGCTCATTGACTTCTGAGCCATAGATACGAAAGGCTAAGGTACCCTCCACAATTGGTGCTTTTTGTGCCCCTAAACGCATAGTCCCGCCCAAATTGGAATCTTCATCACGCTTCTCAACGAGCCCATCATCTGCTTGCCATTCGGTGATCAATGCCACTAAAGGATGGGGGGGGTTGTTAGCAAACTCGGTACTATTGGCATCCTTCAGACCAGCCATATTTCTCGCATATTCAACCACCGCAAGCTGCATACCCAAACAAATTCCGAGAAAGGGTATCTTATGCGTTCTCGCATACTCAATCGCCTTGATTTTCCCCTCCGTTCCTCTCACACCAAAGCCACCCGGGATTAAAATAGCATCAAGCCCTTTGAGCTCAGCTACGCCTTGTGTTTCAATATCCTCAGAATCCATAAAATGGATCTTAATTTTGGCATTATTATGAATGCCAGCATGAATTAATGCTTCCGTGAGTGACTTATAGGACTCGGTAAGGTCGACATACTTCCCTACGAAAGCAATATTAACTTGCTTGGAGGCATTATCTAAGAGTTCGGTGATGTTTTCCCATTGCGCTAAATTCGCTTTCTTTGCCTTCAGATTAAGTTTCGTGCAAACAATACCGTCCATGTCTTGGTTATGCAGCATGACCGGTATACGATAAATAGAATCGGAATCGGTTGCCGAAATAACCGCTTCCGGAGCAACATTTGTAAACAAGGCGATTTTTGCTTTTTCTTCTTCAGGCAATTCTCGCTCCGATCGACACAGTAAAATATCGGGCTGAATACCAATCTGCCTTAATTCTTTGACTGAATGCTGTGTGGGTTTAGTTTTTAATTCGCCAGCTGTAGCAATCCAAGGAAGTAAGGTGAGGTGAATGTAGCAAGTATTGTTTTTGCCTTCTTCAAAACCCATTTGCCGGATAGCCTCCAGGAATGGAAGCGACTCAATATCTCCAACGGTTCCTCCTACCTCTACAATGGCAATGTCATATCCCTTCGATCCTTCACGAATATGCAGCTTAATTTCATCGGTTATATGAGGTATCACCTGAACTGTCTTCCCAAGATATTCCCCACGTCTTTCTTTTTTAATCACACTATCGTAAATTTGTCCCGTGGTGAAATTATTACTCTTCGTCATTTTGGAGGAGATAAACCGTTCGTAATGGCCAAGATCAAGATCGGTTTCGGCACCATCATTCGTGACAAACACCTCGCCATGCTGAAAAGGGCTCATAGTTCCTGGGTCGACATTGATATAGGGATCTAATTTAATCATAGTCACTTTTAACTCTCGTGACTCTAGAATTGCCCCAAGGCTTGCGGCAGAAATGCCTTTACCTAAAGAGGAAACCACTCCGCCAGTTACAAATATATATTTGGTCATGAAGACGCTTCTTTAAAAAAATTGCTGACGGATAAATATTTTACGTTAAAGCAATTGTTAGGACAATCAATACTTTTATTCTTTTTCCCAGCGGCCATAGGACCTAAATCGATCGAGCACTTCATCCATTTCTTTGTCTGATAATACCTTCGGTTCACCGACTATTCTGGCTTGCAGGTACATATGGGATAGGTGCTCCACCTCCTCCGCTATATCACATGCTTCTTGTAAATTTTTACCTACCGCAACAACGCCATGGTTAGCTAATAAGCAGGCTTTTTGCGTGCCGAGGGCGTTGAGGATGTTATCTGAAAGCTGTTGCGTTCCAAACATGGCGTAATCTGCACAATGGATATATTTGCCTCCGGCAACCGCAATCATATAATGAAAGGGAGGGATTTTTTTACCCAGTACGCTGAGTGCACATGCATGAACAGAGTGCGTATGAACGATTGCTTGCACCTCGGGACGGTGGGCGTAAATATCCCGATGGAAACGCCATTCGCTCGAAGGGAGTAATGCATTGCTTTGTTGTTGGTCAGGACTTCCATCCATGCCCAGCATAACAATCTGGTTTTCCTTTAAGTCGTCATTGCTTATTCCGCTAGGTGTTATCAAAAAACCGTTGCCTTCACGGATGCTACAATTGCCTGTAGCTCCATGATTCAGTGACAATCGATTGAGCTTCATCGCTATATCGCACAATGATAATCTTGACTTGACGGGTGAACTCATAATAATAAACCCCTTAATTGAGAAGGATCAAAAACGCCGTCTTCACAGATTAACTTACTAATATATTCCGGAGGGGTGATATCGAATGCTGGATTGTATCCCTTAGCTTCTCCGATTCTAACTTCAGTTAAATGCCCTTCTTTATTTATTCCAGAAATACGAAATAACTCACGCTCATCCCGGTTTTCAATCTCAAAGGTCTGATTGGCAAAAGTAAAATCTTTGTCCAGTGTGCTTTTTGGTGCAGCGACGTAGAAAGGCACTTTATGCACTTTGGCTGGGAGGGCTTTAAGGTACGTGCCAATTTTATTGCAAACCGATCCATCTATCCCCACCCTGTCCGCACCTACTAAGACACAATCCACTTTTCCTTGCTGCATAAGTAATCCTCCGGCATTGTCGGAAATCACAGTATGAGGTATACCTGCTTTCTCCAGTTCCCATGCAGTAAGGCTCATACCTTGATTTCTAGGTCTCGTTTCATCTACCCATACATGGACAGCTAAACCCTTGGCTTTCGCTTCATAAATAGGGCTTAATGCAGTACCAAAATCGATAGTCGCCAGCCAACCAGCATTGCAATGAGTTAAGACATTAATGATGGGTTTATCGATTGATTCCAACAGAGTGAGCCCAGCCAACCCAATGCGTCGGTTAATCGATACATCTTCGTCAGCCATAGATTGCGCTAAATCCCAGGCCTTATCCTTGCGCTGGTGTTCGGGTGTTGCTAGCAATGCGTGGCATAACCGAGTGACTGCCCAGGCTAGGTTGATTGCGGTTGGTCGGGTTGCCAATAAAGACAGTTTTGCCCGCTCAATCGCATTATCAGAGACATTGTCATTGCAAGCTAATGCTATCCCAAAGGCGGCGCTTACGCCAATGAGCGGCGCACCCCTTACCTGCATCGTAGTAATGGCAATTTCCATCTCATGTAAGGACGCTATACGGATTAAATGGAAGTCGAAGGGTAGCCTAGTTTGATCAATAATAATCACTGAGGATTGGTCGAGAGATGCCTCTATTGTCCTGTAATGTTTCCCATCTACTATCATAATCATATGCTCGTTAAAATTGTATCAAAACAGTCCACAATAACTGTGGATAACATTGTGCATAAAACTTAAAAAAAAAGCCAAACCCTGAATTTATAAGGGATTTATTTAATCGCTTAAAATTTCATCGTTAAAAAAACCGTTTAAAATCAATAGCTTATTCTATGTCATTGAGATCATTGAATTTTTTGACCCTAGTTAATGTAAGCTCTCAAGTCATGTGCATAACTTAGCTAGTTTGGGTAGTGCCTGCCATGTGTTAGCCCTTATAATATCAGCTAATTCTAAGGAATTTAACCCCCTTAAATCGGCAAAAAACTGGGCGATACGGACAACCTCGCTCGGTTGGTTATAGGCCTTACCTTGTAACCAAAAAGGAGGCATATCAGGAGCGTCGGTTTCCAGCACAATCGAGTCTATTGGCAGGGATTTTGCTAAATCTTGAAGATGGGTTGCTCGGGGGTTTGTCATCGCCCCTCCAAAGCCGAGTTTAAATCCTCGTTCGATCAATTGTTCTGCCTGCTGAAAACTACCATTAAAAGCATGCGCAATCCCTCCCCTCACCTCGACCCTTCTCAGGTGTTTCAGAATAAGATCAATAGCAGAACGCACATGCATAATAACCGGCAAATCAAACTCACTCGCTATCCGTAATTGCTCAGAGAAGTAATATTCCTGTACATCGATATTATTTTTACTGACAAACAAATCCAGCCCTGTTTCGCCAATAGCAACAGGGTTATGCTGCCTGACTTTTTGGGTCAATACCTCCAGATCCTCGGGATTTATTGTTTTTACGAATAACGGGTGCACACCGAGAGCATAACAACACTCTGGATAGGCTTCAGAGAGGCTGATAACGGTATCGATGTTATGCACATCCACCGAAGGAATAACGATGGCATCCACCCCCTGTTTTCTGGATTCGTGCATAACTGCGTGGATATGGGTTTGTAATGGATGAAAGTCAAGGTGGCAATGGGTATCAATCCACATTTAAGCTTTTATCACCTGCATAATCATCCTAAGATCCTCGCCAAATTGACGAATATCTGTTTGTTTTAATCTAATCTTTTGCTCCATCGAAGTCATGATGGGATGATGAAATAAGGGGTTAGCATTGCCTCCCATAATAATCGGGGCCTGATAAATGATGAGCTCATCAACCAAACCAAGTTCTAATAACTGTCCGTTGAGGGTGGGTCCACTTTCGACTAAAACCTCATTAAATGCCAAAGAAGCCAACTGCTGCATAAGCACTTCAAGGTCTATACGATTGTCTTTGCTGGCAATGGGGATTAAACGCACACCCTGAGCTTCGAGCTGACTCGCTTTGTTGTGGGGGTCATTGCAAAACATCAGTATAATATTTTTCTGCTTGAGTATCTGGGCCTCAGGGTCAATCGACAGGTGGGTATCCGCAATAACCCTAAACGGTTGATCGCTCTCGTCAAGATTCCGTACATTTAACCGGGGATTGTCTTTATGGATAGTTCCGACGCCAGTGAGAATGGCACAAGCCCTTGCCCTCCATTGCTGCACATCTTGTCTGGAAGCTTCCGACGTGATCCATTGACTATCCCCGTTAGCCAGTGCCGTTCTTCCGTCTATTGAGGATGCAATTTTTGATCGGACATAGGGAAGATTTTTCGTCATTCTAGAAAAAAAACCGGTGTTTAACGCTTCTGCTTGAAGCCTTAATACACCCTCAACCACTTCAATGCCATGACTTCTTAATACCGCCAATCCTTTGCCATTCACTAGAGGATTAGGGTCTGAGGAGGCCACAACCACCTTTGTTACGCCACTGGACAGGATAAGATCAACACATGGTGGCGTTTTGCCAACGTGCCCACACGGCTCAAGGGTAATGTATAAGGTTGATCCTTTAGCACCCGCCCCTGCTTCTTTTAAGGCTAATACTTCCGCGTGATCTTTGCCGGCCTTGGCATGAAACCCGCTACCTATGACCACACTATCCTTCACCGCTACGGCACCCACCACAGGATTGGGTTGCGTTTTACCCAGCCCTTGTTTTGCTAAACTGATGGCTAGCGCCATAAATTCGGTATGTAAATCGTGACTCATGGAATTAATCTAATCCAAGTCTTTTATAGCGTTATTAAAATCCGCTATGTCGGTAAAGCTTCGGTAAACTGAGGCAAATCTGATGTAAGCGACTTTATCTAATTTTTTTAATTCCTGCATGACATCCTCTCCTAAATCGCGGGAATAAATCTCTCGCTCTCCATTGGCCAAAATTTTTATCACTATTCTTTCTACCGCTTGGTCAATGAACTCTACCGGGACCGGTCTTTTATGAAGCGCTCGAGTCAGTGAGTGTAATAATTTCTCTCGATGAAACTCTTCTCTTTTTCCATCTTGCTTCACCACTTGCGGTAAGGTTAGCTCGATATGCTCATAAGTCGTAAAGCGTTTTTCACAGGCAACGCAACGCCTTCTTCTTCTAATAGAATTTCCCTGCTCATTCACTCGCGAGTCAATGACTTGGGTATCGTCGGTTATGCAAAAAGGACATTTCATATCGATCTACTTCTCATACACGGGGAAACGGGAGGTTAGCGCAACAACCTGTTCTTTTACCTTAGCGATGCTTCCCTCGTTCGTGGGGTCATCCAAGATATCCGCTATAAAGTTTGCGACCATAGTGGCTTCGGTTTCAACAAAGCCTCTCGTAGTGATAGCAGGCGTTCCTAACCTTACCCCCGAGGTTACAAACGGACTTTCAGGGTCATTAGGAATAGAGTTTTTATTCACCGTAATATGTGCCTTGCTTAACAAGATATCCGCCGCCTTTCCTGTCAGATTTTTTGGCCTTAGGTCCACCAAAAATACATGCGATTCGGTTCTTCCGGATATGATGCGGTAGCCTCTTGTTTGCAGTTGACTTGCCATCGCTTGGGCATTTTTAATGACCTGCGCCTGGTAGTCCTGAAACTCCGGTTTTAATGCCTCTAAAAATGCAGTCGCTTTTCCAGCAATCACATGCATCAGAGGGCCCCCTTGGATTCCAGGAAAAACAAAAGAGTTAATAATTTTTTCAAATTCGGGCTTAGCAATAATAAACCCCCCACGTGGACCCCTTAAGGACTTATGCGTAGTGGACGTAACAAAATCTGCGTAAGGAACCGGATTGGGGTAGACTTTTCCTGCAATGAGGCCGGAGTAATGCGCCATATCCACCATAAAATACGCTCCCACTTTTTTGGCGATTTCTGACATCCTCTCCCAGTCAAACCTTAAGGCATAGGCAGATGCGCCCCCAATAATTAATTTAGGCTTACTTTCAATAGCCAGTTTTTCCATTTCGTCGTAATCAATTTCCTCGTCTTCGTTTAGACCATAAGGAACAACATTAAATAACTTACCGGATAAATTAGCGGGCGAGCCATGGGTTAAGTGTCCTCCGTGACCAAGGTTCATACCCATAATGGTGTCGCCAGGTTTTAATACTGCAAAATAGACCGCTTGGTTGGCTTGGCTTCCTGAGTGAGGTTGGACATTGACATACTCTGCTCCGTACAATTGTTTTAAACGATCGATACATAACTGCTCCACCTGATCCACATATTCGCATCCACCATAAAACCTTTTAGCTATGTAGCCTTCCGCATATTTATTAGTTAATTGCGAGCCTTGGGCTTCCATCACCGCTGGACTGGTATAGTTTTCTGAGGCAATTAATTCTATGTGTGCTTCCTGACGCATCGTCTCACTAACAATGTGGTCCCACAAATCAGGATCCGATTTTTTTAATGGTAATGATTTACTAAACATAAAGTCTCGCTTTAAAGAGTTGCAATTGTAAGGGTGTAATAAGGTATTATTTTAACATGTTAAAAAACGCAATTTCTCATGTTTTATGTATATTAAGAAGACAAAGGGAAGAATATTAAATTCAAAAAAAAGGTTACGAGATTATGAATTGGACAGATACCCAAACAATTGCAGAAAATTTATATGACATTCATCCGGACATAGACCCAAAAACGATTCGTTTTACCGATTTATTGCAATGGATCTTAGCTCTGGATGGGTTTGAGGGGGACCCCGAAAAGTGCGGAGAAAGGATTTTAGAGGCTATACAGCTAGCTTGGATTGAGGAGTATGAGTAAGTCTGGTATTGAAAAAAATATTTTTAAAGCTTACGACATTAGAGGTATTGTCGGGGAATCCCTTGATGCCTTTTCGGTAGAGCTTATCGGCCGCTCTATCGGTAGTGAGGCGGTATCCCAAAAGCAACAGACGATTTGTGTCGGTTACGACGGGCGACTGTCTAGCCCGGAATTATGCGAAGCCCTAATTAAGGGCTTGCTCTCAACCGGTATTAAAGTGATTGACATTGGTTTGGTTACCACCCCTATGCTGTACTTTAGTACCCACTTTCTAGAAACCCATTCGGGTGTCATGATTACCGGGAGTCATAACCCCCCTAATTACAACGGCTTTAAAATGATGATTGCAGGTGAGACTATTTCCTCCGATCAAATTCAGTCGCTGTATGAGCGAATTATCGATCAACGGTTTTTAACAGGTTTGGGTAGCTCTACCCAAACAAATATTCAAGACCACTATTTAGCAGCTATTTACCAGGACATCAACATCCATCGGCCCATAAAAATCACCATTGATTGTGGTAATGGAGCGGGTGGTATTTGTGCCGAAGAGCTTTTTCGGGGCTTGGGGGCGGAGGTGAAAGCATTGTATTGTGATGTCGATGGGAACTTTCCCAACCACCATCCCGACCCCTCTAATCCAGATAACTTAATCGACCTCCAACATAATCTAGCCACCACTGATAGCGAGTTAGGGTTAGCATTTGATGGGGATGCAGACCGGCTAGGTGTTGTCACAAAGTCCGGTGAAATCATCTATCCTGATCGACAGTTATTGTTATTTGCGGAATCGGTATTAAAAAATCACCCCGGTGCTACCGTTATTTTTGATGTGAAGTCGACCAAGCATCTTTTTCAGTGGATAAGGGATAAGGGGGGGGTTCCTCTTATATGGAAAACCGGTCATTCCCTCATTAAGAAAAAAATGAAGGAAAGTAACGCCATCCTAGCAGGAGAAATGAGTGGCCATACATTCTTTAATGACAAATGGTATGGTTTTGATGATGGATTATATGCAGGGGCACGAATGCTTGAGATCTTGAGTCAGTTTGATGACCCTTCAGTCGTCCTAGAATCATTGCCAAAAAGCGTCAGCACCCCCGAATTAAATATCCAGCTGGATGAGGGTCAGCAACATCAGATCATCCAAGCCTTACAAGAGGAAGCAATTTTTGTCGACGCCATTAATGTTATCAAGATCGATGGATTAAGGGTGGAGTATGAAAGCGGCTTTGGTTTAATGCGAGCATCGAATACAACGCCCGTTATTGTTCTTAGGTTTGAGGCTGAAAGTGCGGCCGAATTAGCCACCATACAAAAAGATTTTAAAGTATGCCTTGAAAAATATATAGAGAAAGATAGAATTCCTTTCTGATATGAAAATTTCTCAATTTTTACTAATGCTCACCATACCTCTCACAACCTCTGTGATGGCTGTCGAGCGGAGCCCTTCAACCGACAATGCCACGGCTTATATTATTAGCCCAGTCAACGGTGAAACAGTTTCCAACCCCGTAACAGTGATTTTTGGCTTAAAAAATATGGGTGTTGCTCCCGCTGGGATCAAAAAACCACATACCGGCCATCACCATTTGCTTATTAATGCAGGTCAGATACCAAAAATTAATCAACCCATTCCAAGCGATGACCACCATCAGCATTTTGGTAAAGGGCAAACAGAGGTGTCTTTGACATTGCCTCTAGGCAAAAATACCCTACAACTGATGCTAGGGGATCATTTTCACATCCCGCACAACCCACCGGTCATATCAAAAAAAATTACAATTACGGTTGAGTAGCCATTGCCTCTTGACAGGCAATACCATGGTATTCGGAGTTGACCGTATTAGCTTTGATGTTTTCCCACTCTAATGCTGAGCTCTTACTAAATAGTGATTTTCCTGTGGCGTCTTCAGATGCATATAACGCGTAACCCATAATTCGCATTGCATTGTTATTGCAGTCAAACTGAATCAAGCTTTTAATCGATTGGTATTGAAGGTTCATCGTTGTCTCGGCCATACCGTACGTTTCCATCACCCACATGCGGGTTTTTCCCTCAATCAAACGAAAATCTGCTAACTGAACATAAAAGCGTTTTTTTTGCTGCATGTCATCATGCATTAGCACCCAATTTTGAGCGGCGGCATGAATGGGAACGGTTAAACAGAGCAAGAGAGGAAAAATTTTCATAATTTCATTATATAACAGACATAAAAAAAGCCCGGCATTACTGCCAGGCTTTTTCATTAGAACAAATAAAATTACTTGTTCATTACGTACATGGTTACTTCAAAACCAAAACGCATTTCAGTTGCTGATGGTGTTGTCCACATAATATTTCTCCTTAAAGAAAAGTTAATAATTAAGACTTGGCTGAACATATAGGGCAAGTACATTGCCACATATGAAACGGCCAATCAGTAATTTCTGTATACATGATCAATTACTTGTTCATTACATACATAGTTACTTCAAAACCAAAACGCATTTCAGTCGCTTGAGGTGTTGTCCACATAGTATTTCTCCTTGTTTATGGTTAATAAGATCATTAAACATAAACCAGATCATTGAAGATACATTTTAATAACCCAAATGTAAGGTTCAACTTGAGATTTACAAAAACTATATTAGACCTTTGCGAATTAATGTATATGAAGATCTACATGAAGATTTGCTAAGTAAAATCATGAGATCCCCCGTGAGTATAGGCCATAAAAAAGGGCCTACTTAGGCCCTTTTTTATGGCATAAATCTCTCTTAGTCTAGACCAAGATCAACCACATCGGTTTCATCTGGTGAAGGATTAAATCCTCCATTACCACCAATCAGCAATGCATCGGTTGGGTGAAATGCCTTTTCAGTTGATCCGGTAAGGTCTGGGCCCTCGTCTTCTGGGAACAGATCAACCATATCGGTTTCATCTGGTGAAGGATTAAATCCTCCATTACCACCAATCAGCAATGCATCTGTTGGGTGGAATTCTTTTTCTGGTTCAGGCTGAACACAACCAGCCAATAAAAATGCTCCGAGTACGCCTACTAACAAATGTTTCATTTAATCTCTCCTGTAAAATTAAAGGTAACTTCTTATAGATAGTGCCGTCATTTTAACCATTGAAGTTAACCTCATGGCTCAAACAATTAATTTATTATTAGTTCATTAACCAATTTTGTCAAGATTTGAGGGGTAGGAATTATTTCTCATACTCTTTTAAGAAAACCGTCGCTAAATTAAAGCCTAGTTCACTGGATTTGAGAATCAACTGATAGGCACGTTTTTTTTCTTCAGGAACGATGTAGCCATAATAATAAAGCAGACCTAGGGAGAAGTTGGCGCGAGGATGATGATTACCCGCAGCCTGCTTAAGCCATGGCCAAGCCTCCGCTTTACTAACCCCCTTGTCATTAGCATACAGCTTCCACATCAAATATTGCGCCTCAATATCTCCTTGGTTGCCCTTCTTTCTCAAGGCATTAAGATCATTTTTTGCGACCTTAGCTATGGGTCCATAGATATTAATAAATAATCTATTGTCAGGATTAACGGCCAGCAACTCCTTATGTATGGGGCTGGCTTCTCGTGCTATTTTCTTGAGGTAATGAGTGGCTTGCTGATGATCTTGAAGCGCGGCTATAAAAAGCCAGTTAGAGGGTTGATTGCTATGACTGCTTATTTCTCGCATGCCTTGCTCAAACTGTGAAGGGGGATGGCCGTCCTGTGCCATTTGTAATACATCTCCCGCAAATGCGCTATGAATGAGGGTTAGTGAAAGACAGATGAGGATTCTAAACATAATAGTTACATAGACTTTTAAGGTAATTTGTATTAAGTTAACACTATAGATTTTATTTAGGTTAAATTGTTTCTATGATTTTGCGTATTTTTTTCTTATTGTTAATGTTCAGTCCTTTCACGGCTTCGGCGGAAGCTAATCCGGAATTGTGGCCCTATGTCAAAGAAAGACTCTTTCAAGACCGGGTCATAAATGAGGCGGATTTTTTAACTATCTCCGGTCCAAGAAGAGCCTCAAGCGGGGCTCAGGTACCCGTAACGATAAAGCTCGACACCCCCAAAAACATCGAGATGAAGAACGTATTCTTAATTATTGATGCCAATCCTACCCAGCTAGCTGCAACCTACCAGCTATCCAAACATTCTCAAGAACTCGATCTCTCGACAAGAATCCGGATGGAAACGGACTCCTTTGTTCGTGTTGTAGGTGAAGACGGCAACGGTAAACTCTATATGAGCGCCATTCCCATAAGGGCATCAGGCGGCTGCAGCGGATATATGGACGTGCACGATCCAGAGCTCACAACCGATCTTGGAAAAATTCTTGCCAAAACTAAGGACCGTTTCCTTACCACAAGAATTAAACATCCAAACTTTACCGGACTTCAAAAGGATCTCGATTCGGGGGGGTATATTCCCAGATGGATAGTAGAGGAAATTATTTATGTGAGTAATGAAGAGGTGCTGTTGGTCGCAAAAAACAGGATATCCATGAGTCAGGACCCTTATCTCAAGTTTAAGATTAATTCAGGTACAAAAGAATCCATTAATATTATGGTAAGAGACACCAAGGGAAATGGATTTACTAAAGACATTAGTATCTAGTCCAGTATCTACCTACTCAATCGCAAATTTGACCGTATCTCATGATAGAGATTTCCGAGTACCGGCAAGATTCCAATCAATAAAAATATCAAAAAAATATACAGATTTTTTAGCATGCTAGAGCCATAACTTTGCACCAATGATGTTAATTCAATGATGCGTTTCTGATTCGCGTTTAGGTCTTTTAAATCACTTTGTTTTAAGGCATCAAACCCACAGTCTGTGCTTAATGTTTCACAGTAAGTAATTTGTGTGTGGAGCTCCTTGGTAAAGATCTGATGGGAAAAATATTCGTTAATCGTTAAGAAGATGCACAGGAAAAATCCTATGCTAAAAAATAACCAAAAAAAAGGTTTCTGCGACTCTCTAACTAACAAAATGATAACTCCTTAGTGTGAACTGTTACGTGATAATAAATTTTAAACCGGCAAGGATGAGCACGCATCCCAAAACTTTTTTCAAACCACCAACATTAAGGTGCTTAATCCCTAGCTGCGTACCGATAATAACACCCAAGAGCGCTGCACAAGAAAATAACAATACAGTGGTTGGCAACTCTTGGATAGATGCCATATTACCCATTAAACCCGACAATGAATTAAAAAAGATAAAAGCGGAGGCGGTTCCTGACGCTTCTTTAATGGAGGTCCATCCAAAAAAGACAATTAACGGGGAGAGAAAAATACCTCCACCGGTCCCTGTTAATCCTGACAACAATCCTATCACCGCCCCAAGCATGAGTGCTACCACCCAATTAATTTCTGCTTTACTTGGTTTGAGCTGATCAAGAATGTTAAAGATAAATTGAAAGCCCGCAACAAGCAAGATACATCCCACTAAGGGCCGATATATGGTTGCCGTTAACTCAAGGTATCCCCCTAAAAAAGCTGCTGGGATAGAGCCTATCGCTACTGGTAAGAACACCTTAAAATTAAAGAATTTGTGTCGTATAAATCGAAAGCTTCCGACTGATGAGACGATGATATTAAGAATTAAGCCTATGGGTTTTATGATATTTATGGGGGTTCCCATCAACGACATAATGGCAATATATGATGACGCCCCGCCATGCCCAACCGATGAGTACAGTATGGCACCCAAAAAAATGAAGACTGCAGTTACGTAATCATTAATTAAGAGGTCCATTATTCCTAGCGAAAACAACTTCTCACATCATCCCTATTCCCAATAGTAAACTGCCCCGTACTCTTTGCATTATCCATTAGGTAATGAAAGTAAACCGTAAACGTCCCTGTCGTAACAATATCGTCAAATAGCTCCTGCGGAATCAGCTCATTCCTCCGCATGGTTTTTTGCGTTGTGTTGCTGACAAATTGCTGACTTTCCGTCTCTATGGCTATGGCGTTAAACCAGTTCCAAAACGTAATCGAATAAAAGGGGGTCTTTAAATTCTTGTGGCCCTCATGGTGGGAGCTGTAGTGTTTGTTGAGATCAAACACGTGCTTTCCTTTGCTGTAAAAAAGTATCTCAAAGGCTTTTTTATTCTTTTTTTCATCAAAATTTTTTCTGCATTCTGCGGTTAACTGAAGAAATGATGGGTCAATTTCAGAAAAATAATTTGTCTTCGCAAAGTCACCAAATGCATCCGCTTGAGCAGAAAGCACATGAACTAGTAATAATAAAATGATCTTATACATAAGGTATATTTAATGCCGAAGGTTAAAAGTGTTCTTCGGCCCCCAAAAATCGCCAGGAGCCAGAAGGGATATTTCCTAACCGCACATTCCCTATGCGCACCCGCTTAAGAGCCGTTACCTTCACCCCGACTAATTGGCACATTTTACGAATTTGACGGTTACGCCCCTCGATCAATGTAAAGCTTAATTGGGCATCATTTTGCCACAGCACCTTTGCTGGTTTTAACTCATACCCATCAAGCGTTAAGCCATGATTCAGTAAAGAAAGCGCCTCATCGGTCAATGTGCCTTCAATGCGAACCAAGTACTCTTTTTCCACAATCACATTCTCGCCAATAATCTGTTTGGCAATCCGACCGTCTTGCGTTAACACCAATAACCCTGATGAATCAATGTCTAACCTCCCTGCAGGAGCCAGGCCGTCGGTATTAAAGGTGGGCCTTCTTGTATCATTAGTTTGGTAAAATTTATCTGGTGTCACTAAGGAGGCGGCAGGAGTAAACTCTTTGTCATCATCAAGATGTGAAATAAAGCCGACCGGTTTATTTAAGATGATGGTGGCTTTAGCCGATTGTGCAATTTGAGCCCTATCCTTTAATTCGACTTTTTGTGTCCTGCAAGCCTTAGTTCCCAGCTCACTGACCGTTTTTCCGTCAAGTAGAACTAAACCAAGCTCAATAAATTTATCGGCCTCTCTTCTAGAACATAGGCCCTGCTCAGATAATATTTTAGATATGCGTACTTTTTCCATGTCGTTCCTAGGATCCTCCTAAAAGAGCATTCTTGAGGTAGGGGTCAATGTTATCTTGATTTAACAACCACCGCTTATAGTCCATCGGTATCTCGGCGATCGGCTCACCTTTATGTTTACCAAAGGGCATGACCGAAGGTATTCTTGCCTCCTCACTTAGGGTCCAGAGTTGCTCCATAGACGTGACCTTAAGGGTGAGGCATAGTTGTTTTAGGATGGACGCACAAATCATCACGTCTGCCTCGGCAGAGTGGGCATTTTTTAGTATGCTTTTGGCATTATTTCGATCAAGGTAGTAGACCAGAGCGCTTTGCGAATAAGCATCGATGTTTGGCCAAACTTTGCGAGCCAAGGCTAGGGTACAGATTCTTTTCAAGCTCGGCTGACTCACCACATTCCAATCGTAATCAATATTGTGTCCGATTAGGTACTCACAACGAAGGGGGAGTGCAAACGAGCTGGCGGGAGGGCAGTCAACCAACTCTTCATCATAAATATGATGGGTAGCTAATGCCCCCAACTCGATCGGTTTTCCTGGATTAAATCGTTCACAAAAGCTTGTTCCTAACTCAAAGTTGGCAATATCAAGGATCTCTATCCATGCTGCCTCAATCAATACAGGATCATTTCTACCGGTCGTTTCTGTATCGAAAATTAATGCTTGTGCCATCGCTCTATCCTTTCAAATATTCTCGGCTTCTTATGGTTTCGCAAATTCTTGCCATACTGCTTGAACTGCTTTTTGATGAAGCTCAACAGACCTCAGTTCAACTTTACCAGGATTTTTAGGATTTAGCCCCTGCTGATGATGTTTTGTGCGATATATTTTATAGGCAGAGATAAGGCTTGAAGCATCCTTTGTTGCTAGTAAATTCAGCTCTGATAATTTCTTTATCAATGCAATATTTCCGACATTCTCACAAAGTTCAGCATATTGATGGCTATACCCTAAAACATAAAATTGCGTTAAGAATTCAATGTCGATCAACCCTCCGCGACTAAGTTTTAAATCAAACAGATCTCCGATGGGTTTTTTCTCACGATCTATCCTTTCTCTCATTTCAATGATATCGGTTTTAAGCCGCAGAATATCCCTTTTTTCCTGCAGGATGGACTGCCTGAGATGATTAAATTTTCGCTTAAGGGTTTTGTTTTCTGAAACAAATCTTGCTCTTGTAAGGGCTTGGTGTTCCCATATTAATGATCGATTAAGTTGGTACTCACTGTAGGCGTCCCAACCCGAAATCAATAAACCACTCCCCCCGTCAGGCCTTAATCGTAAATCGATGTCGTACAGTATTCCCGAGGCGGTATAGGAAGTAACCCAGCTATTGAAGCGCTGCACTAATTTTATGTATTTATCCCTGTCCTTCGATTTTTTCTCATCGAAAACAAACACCAGGTCTAAATCAGATAGGTAACTCATTTCTTTACCGCCAAATTTTCCGTAGGCAATGATGCCTAAGGCAGGAAAGGGTAGTTTTGGGTAAAGGGTTTCCCAAACACAGCGCAGTGCTTGTTGCGTAATAAGGTCGGCTATGTCTGCCAGGGCATCTGAAATATGTTCAACAGGATATATCTGCATCAACTCCTGTACCGCCAATTTAAAGATCGTGGAGTTTTTAAAGTCACGTAATAAATTCATCTGTAGCTCGGTGTCCCCCCGGCTCCTATTGAGCTGATCGGTTAATTTTTTACTGGGTTCAGCCAAATCAAAGGGCTTGGTAAATTCCGAGCTATCCATTAGGTCATCAATCATCGCGGGAAATTTAACAATATTCTGAATAAACTCTTGGTCAAAACTGGCAATTTTAATTAACAACTTTAGGGCGGCTATGTTCTCATTTAACAAAGCCAAGTAACTCGAGCGATGGGCGATGCTATCAAGCGCATTAAGTATATGCACCAAGGTTTTATCAGGGTTGTCTACTAGGGCAACCTCATGTAATACGACGGGGATAAGCGTGTTGAGCTTTTCTTTTGTGCTGGCTGGGAAGGTGGGGTAATGTCCCATCGATTTTAAATTTTGCATAAAATGATAGGTATCTAACGGTTTTTTATACCCTAAATTGTCTAGGCAATGAACGGCAAAATCTTCCGTCACCTCGAGACTCCACAGATCCTTTAGGTCTTCTTGTATAGGAGACAAAGGTTGTGAGTCTTGGCTGAACATCTCATCAAAAATCTGCTCCACTTTGTCTTGGTGTTGGTGTATGTTTTTTTCAAGCACTGTCCAACTTTTACAGTTCATAGCCCCTGCTAACAACGCTTTGTCCTCTATTTTTACCGGCAGTTTGTGTGTTTGCGCATCGTCGACATACTGTAACCGGTGCTCTAGATGCCTAAAAAATATGTAGCTATCATGTAAGGTTTTCGCGGTTTTGTTCGGTATGAGCTTATGATTTTTCAGTTGCGTTAAGGCCTCCATAAAACCCCTGCACCGCAATGATCTGTCTTTACCACCCCGCACTAACTGAAAAGATTGAACAATAAACTCAAGTGTTCTAATACCTCCTCTTCCTACCTTGATATCGCCTGCATTGATTTTTTTTTGCATATCCTGACCAATCTTTTTTTTAATATTTCTGAGAGATGCAAAGATATTAAAGTCCAGATATTTTCTATAGACAAAGGGCTCAATTAACGAATTAATCCATACAGCGGGGCCAAGAACCACCCTACTCTTTTGCCAAGCATACCTTTCCCAGTCTAATCCGTGGGTCACTAAGTAATCTTCAAACGACTCTAAGGGGGTAACCAACAGCCCTTGCGACCCAAAGGGCCTTAATCTCATGTCCACCCTAAAGACAATACCCTCCTCGGTATAGTCGTTCAGTGAGGTGATGATAAGCTTCCCGAGCTTGTTAAAAAAATCGTGGTTGCTGATTGGGTCTTTACCTGTGGTCAGGCCATCATCCTCATAGAAGAATACCAAATCAATATCAGACGAGGGGTTCAGCTCATGGCCACCCATCTTGCCCATCGCCACGATAATAAGCCTCTGAATCTCCCCATGACTATTGGCTGGGCACCCATGCACGGTCGTTAGCGCGTCCCAATGAAATTTTTCCGCCTCACGTAAAGCTGTCTCGGCAAGTATGGTGTGGGTATTAAATGTCTCGGTAATGTCACTCAAACCATTCAAATCACGAATAAGGCTTAAAGCGAAGAAGTGATGCCGCATCAACCTGAGGTTGGTGTTTAAGCTGTTGGTGTCGCTTAAAGAAAAGCCTTTTGCGTACCTGAGGATATCGTCTGTGTGGACTGGACTAAGTATCAGTTGCTTTATAGCCTTGCATAGCTCAGGCTTGGCATCAAATAACGACGCCAGGTATCTTGAGTGTGTTACCGCTAGGTTTATTGCTGAGGTAGTATTCAATTGTTAAATGCTGTTGTAATTTGGGTAAAGGGTGCTTTTATTTTTCATCAAACTAGTTTACCCCAGATAGTTGAGCGGGCAAATCACCAAGAGGCTCTATAAAAAAATTACAAATAAACAGCCCTCTGGAATCCTTTATATAAAAATACGTCATGGCTGGTGAGTAGGTACACCTTGTTGGTCCAAAAAAAGGTAACCGTAAGGTGAGTTAATAGAATAATAAAAGAAATACAATCCATACAAAGTGATTTAATTGGTCGGGACGGTGAGATTCGAACTCACGACCCCATGCACCCCATGCATGTACGCTACCAGGCTGCGCTACGCCCCGAATTAATTAAACCTGTTTTTTTATCTACTTTAGAACCTTGAGGATGTCGCTTAGCTGTGCCTTAAAGTTATTTAAGTCCATAGAGCTTTGGGAAACCACTGAATCGTCCAACGGCAGTTCTGCCTGAGCTTTTTCTATGGCTTCTTTTGAAGTCGTATCCTTAACAAACTGACGGTCAGAAAGCTTTCCTTTGGCACCTTGAATTGTAAAACCATCAAAGTAAAGCAACTCCCTGATTTTTCGTATTAGTAGAATTTCCGCTTGCTGATAATACCTTCGATTACCCCGACGCGTGGTCGGCTTAAGCTGGCTAAATTCTTGCTCCCAATATCTCAGCACATGCGGCTTTAAATCACAAAGTGTGCTCACCTCACCAATAGCAAAATACCTTTTGTTGGGGATTAGAGGTAATTGTTTTTTATGTTTGTTTTCCAGCTGTCTTCTCTTCTACGCTAGTTTTAAGCTTCTGACTGGAATGAAAAGTGACAACGCGACGGGCTTTGATAGGAATCTCTTCTCCTGTTTTAGGATTTCTTCCAGGTCGCTCTGCTTTGGTTCTAAGATCGAAATTACCAAACCCAGATAGCTTGACGCTATCGCCATTCTCAAGAGCAGATCGAATCTCTTCAAAGAAGGCTTCGACCATCTCTTTGGCTTCGCTTTTATTTAAACCCACTTGGTCAAATAAAATCTCGGATAGCTCTGCTTTGGTTAAGGTCATAACATTTTCATATAAAATTTATTATCGTAATTTAGCTTCGTAATTACTTTCCATTACCTTGATCACTTGATCAACTACATTAGCTATATCGCTATCCTCAAGTGTTTTATAAGTATCTTGGATAAGTATCAGAAATGCAATACTTTTTTTACCCTTTTCTATACCTTCGCCCTCATAAATATCAAATGCTTGGAGCTCAATGAGGCCAGGGATTTGCTTGGCATATACACTCTCAATCGCCTCACCCACCACCACATCCTTGTTCATAACCAGTGAGATATCTCGGCGTATAGGAATGAATTTACTCGGGATCGTGTACGACACCCCTTTAACCTCCGCCACTTTTTCTATATCGATTTCAAATAGATACGCCTTTCTGGGTAACTCATACTTCTGTTGCCATGAGGGATGGAGCTGCCCCACCCAGCCGATACGGGTGTTACTCAACATCACCTCAGCAACCTTACCAGGATGAAAGGCGGCAGGGAGATCTGTAGCAGGCTTCCTAAAACTTAATGTATTACTTGAGATAGTTTCTATATCACCCTTGATATCATAATAATTTATTTCTCTAATTTTTTCTGACCATTGCTCCGGGAGATGATCGCCATACACCAGCCCGGACAGTACCTTAGCCTCAGTGTAGTCCCCTTTATGCTTCGCATAAACCGATGCGACCTCAAAGATTTTGACGTTTTTTTGATTACGATTAAGGTTATATACGAGGACTTCTAAATGGCTGCCCCATAAATGGGATCGCATGACATCCAAATGTGAGGCGATCGGATTTTTTAATGCAATAGGTGTGGTGTTGCCATGAAGACCAATTTCTACATCTTTTTCAATAAAACTATAACTGATAACTTCGTTGTATCCGAGATTGGCTAATGCATTCTTGATCGTTTTTACGTCTTTCTTTTGGCTGTCTACTGGCAGTATTTTTGCTTCTGTGCTGGGAGCTAATGCTGGGATATTATCGTAACCGTACAAGCGGATGATCTCTTCAACCAAATCTTCTTCAATCGACATATCAAATCGATAGGTAGGTGGGATCACTGTGAATATACTTTCGTCGTAAGTAAATTCAAACCGTAATTTTTCTAAAATGATTTTTATTTCTATGTCAGATATCCTGACACCCATGACGTCGGTCACTTTTTTCACTCTCAGGGTAATCGCAGGACGCTCAGGTAAGCTGCCAGTGATATCTGCAGATTCTTCGATTGTACCACCACAATACTGCATAATTAACGCTGCAGCATACTCTGCTGCATTCCATGTGTAGCCAAAGTCGACGCCGCGTTCAAAGCGATGAGATGAGTCGGTATTTAGCCCGAAGGATCTAGCCCTTCCGGAGATAGCTGCTGGATCGAAATAGGCGCTTTCAAGAAATATATTGGTGGAACCCTCTTGTGTGGATGATAGGTGGCCTCCCATGATACCTGCCAAGGCCAACGGCCCCGAGTTATCTGCGATGATAAGCTCACCTCCATCAAAAACAATTTCCAGTTGATTGATTGTCAATAACACCTCGCCATTTAGAGCTTTGCGTACACGAATATTTCCGTCAATCTTGTCATGATCAAAGGCATGCAATGGTTGTCCAGTCTCTAGTAGGACGTAATTCGTAATATCCACGATAGGGTTAATCGACGATATCCCCCCTCTCTCCAGGTAATGGGTGATAAATTCCGGTAATTTTTTCTTATTATCTACACCCTGAATAAGCATACCGACATACCTTGGGCATAACACGGGATCCTCAATGACAACCTTTTGGGTATTATTTTTTTTATATTGTAGATTTTGAACCATATCCTTATTTTTGAGCGTAAGGTCAGATAAAGCCGCTACCTCCCGAGCAATACCCTTTATGCTAAGGCAGTCGGCTCGGTTAGGAGTAATAGATAAATGGTAAATAGAGTCGTTTAATGCTAATGCATCAATAATGGTTTGTCCGAGTACCAGGCTAGAACCAAGTTCATACAATCCATCGGCTTCCTGACTCAGCCCTAATTCTTTTGCCGAACAGAGCATACCAAATGATTCAACTCCTCTTAACTTAGCTTTTTTTATATCAAACCCCGGTAGCTTTGCCCCCACCATGGCGCAAGGAATTTTTATCCCTATGCGCGCATTGGGTGCGCCGCAAACTATCTGCAGTAAATCATTAGCGCCTACATCAACTTGGCAAACATTTAATCGATCGGCGTCTGGGTGCTTTTCCATAGCAACAATTTCACCCACTACAATTTGATCCGATAAGCCGGATAAGTCTTGAATATCTTCAACTTCAATCCCTGCTATCGTCAGGGTTTGGGCAAGATCAATCGCATCTAATGATGAGTCAAAGAATTCTTGGAGCCATGATTTAGAAAATTGCATTATTTAGGCCCTAAATTGCTGAAGGAATCGTAAGTCATTCGTAAAAAATGGTCTTAAATCATTTAGTTGAAATTTCAGCATAGCTAAACGCTCAACGCCCAAACCAAAGGCAAAACCTTGGTATTCATTGGTGTCAATACCCACTTGCCTTAGCACCTCTGGGTGAACCATACCGCAACCACCGATCTCAAGCCAACCCCCATTCCAGCTCATATCAATTTCGGCAGACGGTTCTGTAAAAGGGAAAAAAGAAGGTCTGAAGCGAATGCTTAATGTTTCATCTTCAAAAAATTGCTGAAGAAAATCTTGGACTACCCCCTTTAGATTGGCAAAACTGACCTTCTCATCAATCCAAAGACCTTCAACCTGGTGAAACATCGGGGAGTGTGTGGCATCGGAATCTACACGATAAACCCTTCCTGGGGATATAATCTTTAATGGCGGTTTATTATTCTTCATATACCTTACCTGCACAGGCGAGGTGTGAGTTCTTAGCACATGCTCATCATCAATATAAAAGGTGTCATGCATAGCTCTAGCTGGATGGTATTCTGGAATATTTAATGCGGTAAAATTATGGTAATCATCTTCAATTTCAGGTCCATCTGCTAGGGTGAAGCCAATGGAATGAAAAAACATTTCAATACGGTTCATTGTGTGGGTAATAGGGTGAAGGCTCCCCTGATTTCTTTTGACCCCCGGCAATGTCACATCGATGGATTCATCATTCAACTGGTTTAACAGTTCTTCATTTTGAATCATTTCTTTGCGTGCAGATAACAAGGCCTCAATGCTTTTTTTAATCTCATTAATAAATGCACCAGCTTTGGGTTTTTCTTCCTTGGGTAAACTAGAGAGGCCTTTCATGGCCTCAGTCAATGGGCCAGTTTTGCCGATATACTTTGATTTTGCGTTATCAAGCTCGGTCAGGGAGCCGCAAGAATCAAAGTCTTTTTTTGCTTCATCAATTAATTTTTTTAGATGTTCCATAGCTCTATTCTAATAAAAAAGGAGGCCTTTAGCCTCCTTTTTTTACCATTCTTCTTGTTAAACAGTTCCGAGGTTATTTTTTGCTAGCTCAACAAACTTTTCAAAAGCTGGCTTATCAAAAACCGCCATATCAGCTAATACTTTACGATCAACCTCTACGGAAGCCTTTTTCAAACCATTCATGAAGCGGCTATAAGTCAAACCAAACTCCCTGGCCCCTGCATTAATTCTGGCGATCCATAGGACTCTAAATACACGCTTCTTCTGTCTGCGATCACGGTAAGCATACTGGCCCGCTTTCATAACGGCTTGTTTAGCTACTCGGTATACGTTTTTACGGCGGCCACGGAAGCCTTTAGCCGCTACTAGTACTTTTTTATGTTTTGCTCTTGCGGTTACTCCGCGTTTTACTCTAGGCATCTCAGTCTCCTTATTGGGTTGGCATCATCGCGCGAACTCGTTTCGCGTCGCTTGATGAAATGATTTCAGTTCCACGAAGATTTCTTTTTTGCTTAGTAGTCTTCTTGGTAAGGATGTGACGAAGATGGGAATGGGTCCGTTTAATAGCCCCACTTCCTAAGAATTTAAAGCGTTTTTTTGCACCGCTTTTGGTTTTCATTTTTGGCATTTTTTTCTCCTAATAAAATTTGTGAGTGCTTCGGCATGCCTTTAGGCCTTATCACTCTTCTTCTTTTTATGTATCCGCTACTTCATTACTAAGCTCGGTTACCTCTTCTTTATTGTCGTCTTTAACAACGTCAACTTTTGTTTTCTGCTTAGGTTTTTTACTGGGTTGCAAAACCATCACCATTTGGCGTCCCTCCATTTTGGGAAATTGTTCTACTACGCCGTATTCCTCAAGATCAGCCTCAACTCTTTTTAAAAGAGCCATACCGAGCTGTTGATGAGCAATTTCTCTACCTCTAAATCTTAGTGTTACCTTCGTCTTGTCACCGTCACCAAGAAATCGGATTAGATTTCTTAACTTAACGTTATAGTCATTATCATCGGTACCAGGTCTAAATTTTACCTCTTTAACCTGGACATTCTTTTGTTTCGTTTTTGCTTCATGCAACTTTTTACTTTGGGAATATTTAAACTTGCCATAATCCATCAACCTACACACCGGCGGCTTCGCTTTAGGTGCGATTTCCACTAAATCAGTTTCTAAGTCTTCTGCTTGTGCTATCGCATCCGCTAATGACACAATACCTAAGGGCTCTGCTTCCATTCCTACCAGACGAATTTCTTGCGCTGTTATGTCGCTATTAATTCGAACATTTTTATCTAAAGCTATAGTAATCCCCTGATATATAAATTAACTGCATACGCTTAAATCTTTTTTTCAATATCACTATTGAGGTGCTGAATAAAAGCATCAATTGCCATTGCACCAAGATCTTCACCACTTTGTGTTCTTACAGTTACTTGTTTTTCTTGCATCTCACGATCACCCAAAACAACCATATAGGGTATCCGCTGCATGCTGTGTTCGCGTATTTTATAGGTAATCTTCTCATTTCTCAAGTCTGATTCGCATCTAATGCCTTTTTCCTTAAAAATCGTCTCAAGCGCTTTTGCGTATTCTTTTTGTGCATCGGATATATTTAGCAAGACCACTTGAATAGGCGCTAGCCATAATGGTAATGATCCGGCGTAATGCTCTATAAGAATGCCAATAAACCGTTCCATTGATCCCACAATTGCCCGATGGAGCATAACAGGATTTTTTCGACTGTTATCTTCGTCGATATACTCCGCCCCCAGTCTTTTAGGAAGATTAAAGTCTAGCTGAATAGTGCCACATTGCCATACACGACCTAAGCTATCTTTTAAGGTATATTCAATTTTTGGGCCGTAAAATGCTCCTTCTCCCGGTTGCATTGTGTATGAGAGGCCTGTTTCTTTTAGGGCACTCTCTAAAGCCTCCTCAGCCCTGTCCCAAACCTCATCGCTTCCGACTCTTTTTTCTGGTCGCGTAGACAGCATCACCACAATATCTTTAAAGCCAAAGTCTGCATATGCTTTGAAAAGCATGTCATTAAACACCATTACTTCTTCTTTTATTTGATCTTCCGTACAAAAAATATGCGCATCATCCTGGGTGAATCCTCTTACACGCATTAGTCCATGCAATGCTCCTGAAGGCTCATTTCTGTGGCAAGAACCAAATTCGGCCAACCTTAACGGAAGGTCTCTGTAGCTATGAAGGGTATTATTAAAAACTTCGACATGGCCGGGACAGTTCATTGGCTTAACTGCATACACTCTATTTTCTGATGCAGTGGTAAACATATTGTCTTGATAATTTTCCCAGTGTCCAGATTTTTCCCACAACGATTTATCGATAATAGTCGGCGTTTTAATTTCTTTGTATCCATAATCTTTGAACATCTGCCGCATGTAATCCTCCACTGCAAGCCATAAAGACCATCCTTTCGCATGCCAAAATACCATGCCTGGTGCATTGTCTTGCATATGGAACAAATCCAGTTGTTTACCCAGCTTTCTATGGTCTCTTTTCTCCGCTTCTTCTAAGCGATACAGGTACTCTTTTAACTCATCCTTATTTGCCCAAGCAGTTCCATAAATCCTCTGAAGCATTTCATTGTTGGAATCGCCTCGCCAATAAGCTCCTGCAACCTTCATCAACTTGAACACTTTGAGCTTTGCGGTAGAAGGAACATGAGGACCTCTACATAAATCTACAAAATTACCTTGTTTATATAAAGAAACCGATTCGGACTGAGGTATGGATTCAATAATTTCTGACTTGTAGTGCTCCCCTAGGTCCCTAAAAAACTGAATTGCCTCTTTTCTTGGCATGATGCTTCTTTCAATGGGTAAGTCTTTTTTTGCTAATTCAGCCATTTTCTTTTCTATTACTAACAAGTCGTCTGGGGTAAACGGTCGCTTGTATGAGAAATCGTAATAAAAACCTTCATCGATAACCGGGCCAATAGTTACTTGCGCTTCCGGAAAAAGTTCTTTTACTGCGTTTGCTAAGAGATGAGCAGTGGAATGGCGAATGATATCAATACCTTCATCATTTTTTGCGGTAACAATACTAAGCTCTGCATCGGAGGAAATAATATGTGACAGATCAACTAATTGCTCATTAACTATGCCAGCAAGCGCAGCTCTTGCAAGCCCCTCACCAATATCTTGAGCCACATCAGCAACACTTACATTGCTGTTATAAGACCTTACGGAACCATCGGGAAGACTAATTTCTGGCATATTAAATATCTATTTTAATTGTGTGATTATTATACCAATATAGTGAATAATTCCCTTAATTGGTAGGCGCGATTGGATTCGAACCAACGACCCCCACAATGTCAATGTGGTGCTCTAACCAACTGAGCTACGCGCCTATAATTTTTTTAACGGGCCATTTTATATCACTGTTAACCATGAATCAATGATTGCGCATGTATAACACTTATTTAAAATAAGCGATAATTGAGCTATATCCAATTTTATAATCAGGATAACGGTAAATAAAGTCCGTTTTTGGGATGATTTCCGATTGAAGTTTTTTTCCTTCAAAAGGTGAACTAGACTTTCGTATAATCATATCAAGTCCCTGTGCTTCCCTTATGTGGTTTAACACATCGAATAATAATGCTGAGGAATTATCGGTCACTAAGTATAAAGACTCAACCGGTAAGCCAGAAATAAGCTGATGAATTAAAAATGATATAAAACCCACTGCATCGTCCTCATGAATTCGGTTGGTCCAACGATTATTTTCTGGCCAACGCGTTTCATCCTCTGCCATTCTGAGTAAGTAGGTCCTTTGGTCCCCGTATATTCCAGAAAGCCTTAACACAGTAGAAGGGACGGATGATTTATTCACTAAAGTTTCGCCCTCTAATAATGCTGATCCACCAAAATCATGAGGCTCTGGCAGCGTTGACTCACTCATAACCTGTTGATTTCTTTGCCCGTATACCCTTGTACTAGAAACAAAAAAAACGTGCTTTAGTGACGGGCAGTGGCGACTGACAGATCGAAGGCAGATATCCACACCATCAACATAAGCTTTTCTATAGCTTTCACTTAATTGATCGTCAGCAGCGACGGCATATAGCAGGTAGGTAGGGTTAATTTTTTTTAATAATAACTCAAATGAGCTATCAAAAATATCATGACCGATAATTTGAAATTCAGTGAAAGTTTTAGGAGGGTTACGCTTAACACCAATGACCGTGCATTGATCCTTCAGTGCCATGCCAATTTTCATTCCAAGCTTGCCACAACCAACTATTAGTAATGTGGGGATTACTTCCAAACGATTCTATAAATAAAGCCGGGGGATGAAAAAACAATAAACAAAAAGAATGTCACTACATAAAACTCCCATCCTTGGGAATGAGCATCACCAATAACTTGTGTTTCTAAAAAGGTAACTAACAAACCAACTGCAAAGTAAAAAAATAAAACCTCAGCCAATATTAACGGAATGGTCTTTGTCTTTTTTAACGGGAAAACTACAAGGAGTTTATGGGTAAACCATGGTGTATTTGCTAAAACAAAGGCGATAAAAATAATAATAATAAACATGTGGCTATATTAGTATTTTATTTACTATAAATCAAAGAGAAATAGATGGTTGTATAAAACATATAATGTCATTAAGCTATAAATTTATTGCACAATAAAGATACGTTATGAAAAAAACTAACACTAAAACTCGAACCGTATTAGAAATACTTAATGAAAAAGATATTAAAGAAATTGTAACCGTAGAACCAGCAAGATCCATTTTTGATGCACTGACCATAATGGCCCAATATAAAATTGGGGCATTGATTGTGATGAAGGGGTCAAAAATGGTGGGCATTATCTCAGAGAGAGATTATGCTCGCGAAATTTTTATAGAAGGAAGGTCGTCGAGAGATACAAAAGTACAAGAAATTATGACCAAAAAGGTCTTAACGCTTTCTGCAGATGACAAGTTCGACAAGGGCCTTGATATTATGACCAAAAAAAGAATTAGGCATTTGCCGGTAATGCATGGAAAAGAATTGGTAGGTATGGTTTCCCAAGGTGATCTAGTAAAGGAAATGATAGCCTATCAAAAAGCACTGATAAAAGAGTTGGAGGCATTTGTTTACTGGTAATTAACCTCCAAAATCATCAAGCATAATATCTTCACCATCAACGCCCAAGTCTATCAACATCTTGGTTACTGATTCGTTCATTATCGGTGGTCCGCACAAATAATACTCACAATCTTCAGGTGAGGGGTGATCCTTTAAATATTGTTCGAATAGCACGTTATGGATAAATCCTTTGTGCCCATCCCACTCATCCTCTGGTAATGAATCTGATAAAGCCACATTAAATGAAAAGTTTTCGTTCTCTTTTTCTATGGTTTCAAAATCTTCCGTATAAAACATTTCTTTCTTTGAACGGGCACCATACCAAAACGAAGCTTTTCTATCCGTCCTAACTCTTTTAAATTGATCAAATATAAGGCTTCTCATAGGAGCCATTCCAGCGCCACCACCTACAAAGATCATTTCTTTTTTAGTTTCTCGAGCAAAAAAATCACCAAATGGGCCAGAAATTGTAACCTCATCCCCTTTTTTTAGATTAAAAATATATGATGACATTTTTCCTGCGGGTATACCTTTTGAGCCAGGGGGAGGGGTTGCAATACGAACATTCAACATAACAATTCCCTTCTCTTCCGGATAATTTGCCATAGAGTAGGCTCTCTCTATCGACTCATCCACAGTTGAATTTACATCCCAAATTTTAAACCTGTCCCAATCCTCATGATATTCTTTAGCGATATCAAACTCTTTATAAGAAAGTGAATGTTTGGGTGCCTCAATTTGGATATAGCCCCCTGCTTTAAAATTAACGTCCTCATCTTTAGGGAGCTCAATAATTAACTCTTTTATGAAGGTAGCTACATTGTCATTACTTAAAACTTTACACTGCCACTTCTTCACACCAAACACTTCTTCAGGCACTTCAATTTCCATATCTTGCTTTACAGCAACCTGACAAGAAAGCCTTTCCCCACATAATGCATTTTTTTTACTTATATGGCCCTCTTCTGTTGGTAGGATTGAGCCTCCGCCGGAATGTATCCTAACCTTGCATTGTGCACAAGTACCGCCCCCGCCACACGCGGATGGGACAAATAATTTTTCAGATGCTAATGCTTGTAATAACTTTCCTCCAGCAGGAACTTTAATCTTTTTTTCACCGTTAATGGTGATATTGACTTCACCAGTAGACACCAACTTACTTCTGGCATAAATAATAATTGTCACAAGAGAAAGGACTATTAAGGTAAAAAGAGAAACTCCGAGAACAAATGTATCCATAAATATCCTTATAGTTTGACGCCAGAAAAACACATGAAGGCCATTGCCATTAAGCCTGCTGTAATGAAGGTAATGCCCAACCCTTGGAGGCCTTCAGGAATGTCACTGTACTTTAATTTTTCCCTAACTCCTGCCATAGCTGTAATTGCTAGGGCCCAACCAAAACCCGATGAGATGCCATACGTTAATGCTTCGGAAAAATTATAGTCTCTTTCGACCATAAATAAGGATCCACCTAAAATCGCACAATTTACGGTTATGAGTGGAAGGAAAATACCCAAAGCATTATATAAAGGGGGAAAGTACTTATCTAAAATCATTTCTAAAATTTGAACCAATGCAGCGATAACGCCTATGTAGGAAATCAAACCAAGAAAAGTGAGATCGACATCTGGGAATCCAGCCCAACTCAATGCACCAGGCTTTAATAGGTAAGTAAGGATTAAGTTGTTTGCTGGGACCGTAATAGACTGAACGACCATCACAGAGATACCCAAACCAATAGCAGTTGTTATTTTTTTTGATACCGCGATAAACGTACACATTCCCAAAAAAAAGGACAGGGCTAAGTTTTCAACAAAAATAGCCTTAACCGCTAATGAAATTAAAGCCTCCATCAATGATCCTCAGCTGTTTGAATTTTAAATTCCGGCGCTTCAATCTGAGACCTTTTCCAAACCCTTAAACCCCATATTATAAAACCTATGATGAAAAAAGCAGACGGAGGAAGGAGTAACAAGCCATTAGGTATATACCATCCTCCATCACTCACTGGATTAAATATTACTATCCCAAACAATGAGCCAGCACCAAATAGCTCTCTTATTACCCCTACGCACATTAATAACAATCCATATCCCAGACCATTACCAACGCCATCAATAAATGAATCAACAGGGGTATTTTGCATGGCAAAGGCTTCTGCTCTTCCCATCACAATACAGTTTGTAATAATCAAACCGACAAAAACAGATAGTGTCTTAGATATATCGTAGGCATAAGCTTTAAGCAGTTGATCTACAACAATAACTAAGGAGGCGATAATAGTCATTTGAACAATAATTCGGATAGAGGTGGGTATATAGTTCCTCAATATTGATATAAAGAAAGATGAAAAACCGGTTACAACAATAACAGCAAGCGCCATAACAAAAGCCACCTTCAAAGAAGATGTAACCGCCAATGCCGAACAGATACCCAACACTTGTAATGCAATAGGGTTGTTATCAACAAGCGGATCGACAAGAAGTTTTTTTCTAGTTTGAGACATTAAGTTGTTCCATTTTTATAATTTGTAAGGAATTTTTTAAATCCAGCTTCACCTATCCAAAATCTAACCAAATTATTCACTCCATTTGATGTAAGGGTGGCACCTGCTATAGCGTCAATATGATACTCACTTGGTCCGGGAGTTTTACTAACCTGTATCATTAAATCATCATTCTTATTTCTTAACTTTTTCCCTTTCCATTGAGCCTTCCATTTCGGATTATCGACCTCCCCTCCTAACCCTGGAGTTTCTGCATGCTGATAAAACTGAAGGCCAAAGATCTCATTACCATCCTCTTCGAGCGCAACAAAACCGTATAAAGTCGACCAAAGTCCATACCCATAAATCGGGAGAATTACCTTATCCACAGTTCCATCTTTATTTTTCAACAAATAAATAGTCGCGTAATTTGATCTTCTTCCAATCGATGCTGGGTCATCTTCAAGCGCAACGCTTAGCAATGGATCAGAGGCGGCGGCAAGATCGTCAAAATTCTTTGGGTTAAAATCTTTTGTAAATATGCCTTTATCGATGTCTACAATCATGGGTTCAAATGATGCAAAAGACTCTTCCACATTGATACCTTCTGTGTAGAGCCCAGCAACTTGAAGGATATTTTTTTGTTTATCGCGAATTTTATTTACATTTTGAATATCTTTAAGTTTTACCGCGGCGAACGCGACAATCATTGAGCAAAAAAGGCAAAGGATTACTGCAACAAAAATGGTTTTTGGGATGCTATCAATTGGCATTTTTTTAAATTGCAAAAACACGTTATCTTTTTTTTCTTTAGGCATTGATCTTTACCCTTCGCCTCATAATATTTGCCTTAACAACAAAGTGGTCAATAAGTGGTGCAAACACATTGCCAAATAATATCGCTAGCATCATCCCTTCAGGAAATGCTGGATTAAGCACTCTTATCATAATGACCATAAATCCAATTAGGGCTCCATAAATATAACGCCCAGCATTGGTGTGACTTCCAGATACCGGCTCGGTAACCATAAAAACCAATCCAAAAGCATAGCTTCCTATGACCAGATGCCAATACCAAGGCATGCTAAACATTGGGTTTGTATCAGACCCGATCCAATTTAAAAAGGAAGAAAATGCTATCATGCCTGCCAAACAGCCAATAATCATGCGGTAATTAGCTATTCTGGTTGCGAGTAAAAAACAAAGACCAATTATGCAAGCCAATGTTGAAGTCTCTCCCAACGAGCCTTGTATTGTTCCAAAAAATGCATCTGACCAGGTAATACCATACCCAACAAGGGATTCGTAACCTTCTGATGCTGAAATACCTAAAGAAGTTGCTGATGAAATACCATCAACCGGAGTCCAAACAGAATCACCAGACATATAAGCGGGATAAGCAAAATATAAAAATGCTCTTCCGGTTAATGCTGGGTTTAGGAAATTTTTACCCGTTCCACCAAAAACCTCTTTACCAACCACTACCCCAAAAGATATACCTAAGGCAACCATCCAAAGAGGGGTTGTCGCTGGAAGTGTTAAAGCAAAAAGCATTGATGAAACCAAAAAGCCTTCATTAACTTCATGTCCTCTGGTGGTAGCGAACAAGACCTCCCATAAGCCACCAGCAACTAGTGTAGCCATATAGATAGGCAAAAAGTATAAGGCGCCATGCATCATATTGGCAAAAATACTATCGGCGTTAAGCGGGACACCAATGAATTGTAATAACCCTATCCTCCATCCAGAAAGATCAATAGGATTTAAATTTGTAAGGGCTAGATTTGTTTGCAATCCTGTGTTGTAAAAAGCCCAAAGAATGCATGGGGTTGTAGCAATGACAACATACGTCATTATTCTCTTCATATCGACAAAACTTCTAGCATGTGGGGCAGCTTTCGTTATCGTATTACTAGTATAGAATATGGTCTCAACCATCTCGAAAATAGGGTATAGCTTTTCATATTTACCACCTTTTTTAAAAAGTGGTTCAAGCGAGTTAAAAAATTTACGGAATGCCATCTCTTAGCCTTCCTTTTCTATTTTTTTTAAGCAATCTCTCAATGCAGAACCGTATTCATACTTAGCAGGACAAGCAAACGTAAGCAAAGCAAGATCTTCTTCATCTAACTCTAGGGCTCCTAAGGACTGAGCAGTATCCGTATCGGCTACGATTAAAGAGCGAAGTAATTGGGTAGGTAGAAAATCCTGTGGCATTAAAGTCTCAAAAATTCCGGTAGGCACCATCGCCCTTCTACCGCCATTTAGATTAGTTGTTAAATTGAATAATTTTGAGGGCATAAGAGCAGATATCAATACCGGCATAACCGCAAACTTATTTGGTTGTGGTTTAATCCAACCAAAGGATATTTTTTCTCGGTCTTCTCTTATTAATGTAACTTGACGTGCATATCTACCTAGAAAAGCTAATTCGTTTTCTGCAATATTTCCTGATAATACTGAGCCAGAAATTACCCTACATGGCTCCTCATTCAAAATTTCATCATCTAATAAGTCATCTAAAGAAGCACCTAAATAAGTCTTAATTATTCTCGGAGATTTAGCTAAGGGCCCACAAATTGATATTGTTCGTTCTGGATCTAAAAAACCAGTTAAAAACAACCTTCCTATAGCTAAAACATCTTGATACCCTATCGACCAAACTATTTTATTTGTACTTGGTGGATCTAAAAAATGCATATGAGTTCCGGCTAAGCCTGCAGGATGAGGTCCTTTAAAGTCATAAGACTCATAATTTTTCACCTCCAGATCTCTCCCTTCTTCCTTACAAAGGAAGACCTTTCCTTTTGTTAGTGACGCTATTCTTTCAACGCCCACATTAAATGCACTTAAATCCTCATTTATTATCAGGTCGGGTCGGGGACATAATGGCTCCGTATCAATCGCTGTAATAAATATTGATGCAGGTTCTGAGTCCGGGGAAGGGATTTTAGAATACGGTCTAGTTAAGAATGATGTCCAGAGCCCACTATCAAGGATACACTTCCTTACAAAATCTTTTTCCGACTTAACTTTCTCATGAAGCTTAATATAATTAATACTTTTTTCAGTTAGGCTTTCAACTGAAATTACAACACTCAACAAGGCCCTTCGATCGCCTCTATTAATTGCTTTGACATGCCCTTTACATGGTGAAACAAATACAATCTCTGGGGAATCTTTATCGCAAAATAATGGCGTTCCTCTTTCGACATGATCGCCTTCAGAAACCATCATTTTTGGCTTCAACCCATTAAAGTCTGTTCCCATTATTGCTAAGGTTTTAGGCTCTTTACCTTTGTAAATTTTTTGTTCCGGGGCGCCTAGAATAGGAATGTCTAATCCACGTTTTAGAGCAAAATGTGTCATATAAAAAAATAATCCAATAGGTAATGCTGTTTCAGGGTAAATTTTAATCCGCATTATAATATAGTTAGCGAATTAGATAAATTAAAATAATGCTTTTCCGCTTCAGTCCATCAATATTTATACCTAATATAAGGCAATCTTTCGTCGTTACATTGTTTGAGCCTCATTAATCTTTAAGTTCAATTATCTTTGTATGATCCAGACTAATAGTTTCACTTAGAGAAATCTTATGAAACAAGAGGTTTGCTTTAGGTAAGGTTTGTTAATTCGGAGATAATGCCTATATAATATTTGTTATGACTATATTTATATTCACATTCATATTTCTAACAGCCGTAGTTATTATTATGTCCTTGGGCGTTATCTTTATGGGTAAAAATATCAAGGGTAGCTGTGGGGGTTTAAATGCCTTATCCGGATCTGATAAATGCCTTGTTTGTAATAAAGATATAGACCCCAATAGCCCTCTGATTGATAGGTTAGGCTGTGAAAAAATGAAAAAAACTAGTTAGGGCAATAATAGTAATGTCAACAAAGAACAAACTGATATTAATCCATAAACCCATGACTTTAATACCCAGCTCTGCCCTTTATACTTCCAGTTACTCCTAAACGCCTGTCCTGAAATAATCATACAAACGACCAATAATAGATTTACATAGGATGGAAGAATGCTTGGAGTCATAAATAAAACCTAAAGGGCTAAGGAGTATACTAAAAACCAAAAATGGTGCCGTCGGAGAGACTCGAACTCTCACGACTTTCGTCACTACCCCCTCAAGGTAGCGTGTCTACCAATTCCACCACGACGGCAAAAATTAAAAGGCCATACTAGTTTGGAATGTCTTGTGCACCCAATGGTGTGTCAGATTCTTCACTTACAGATAAAGACGGATCATTTTCCGGACTTATATCTATAACACTACTATTACCATGTTTGTTGCTCGCAACAACTGCTAATGCAATACTGGTGCAAAAGAAGGTAGTGACGCAAATCGACGTTGCGCGACTTAAAAAGTTTGCTGACCCCTGAACCCCAAAAACACTTCCAGAATTCCCGCCGCCAAATGCAGCCCCTGCGTCAGCACCTTTTCCATGCTGAATTAACACAAGCCCTATAACGCCTAAGCTGGCTAAAATGTGAACAATTAATATTAGATTTTCCATATTTTTTATAACTTTAAATAACCATTAATTTGAAAGCGAATCTGCTAAATTACAGATGCTTGTAAACTCATCTGTGGACAATGATGATCTGCCAATTAAACCACCATCAACGCTTTCTAAGCCAAATAATTGTACAGTATTTTTCTGATTTACGCTCCCACCATAAATAATTTTTACGTTGCTAACTTGTTGGCTTGAATCTTTTTTTATGGTTTTTCTAATAAAGTTGCACATATGATTTGTCTGCTCTGGAGAAGCTGCCGTATCAGTGCCGATTGCCCAAATAGGCTCATAAGCAACAATGGAGTCAGAAAAAATATCTGCGCCATATTTGCTAACAACAGCTTTAATTTGGGACTGGACAACACTCTCCATAATACCCGCCTCTCTTTCGATCAGGGTTTCACCAACACATAGAACAGGAGTCATGCCCCACTCTTTAACCATCTTAAATTTATCCGCAATATTTTCTTCAGACTCACAATACGCGGTATTTCTTTCGGAGTGTCCAATAATGACGTACGTTGAAGAAAAATCTTTGAGCATTTCAGAGCTTACCTCTCCGGTATGGGCTCCATGTGAAAATTTACCTACATTTTGACTTCCCCACTTAATTTTACTTTGTTTTAACAATCGCTCTGCTAAAAAAAGATATGGGTAAGGAAGGCATAAACCGACTGTAACTTGTCTTAGGTTACTTAGTGACTCTTTTAATTTTTTTAAGTAAGAATCATAAAATACTAAAGAACCGTTCATCTTCAAATTACCAATTATTACTACATTCTCTTTGCTACTCATTAAATTAAATCTCTTAGAATTAGTTGAATTTTTTTGCTACCGCGAAATTCATTAGCCTCAATACTATATATAGCTTTTATTTTATCAGGTAGGTTCTCACTGAAATTAAAAAAGATAGCTTCATATACTTTACCATTTAATGAAAGCTGACATTTGGTGTGTTTATTCATCAATGTTTTTTGACTTACTAAGGTAAATTCATCGGTGAAACTAGGGGGACTAAATCCCTGACCCCAAATACTCATGTCGATCTTAAAAATATCATCAAAAGTAGCGTTCATAGTTAGAATAGATTCATCCACATCGACAACTAAATTTAGATCGTCTTTGCTCATAACATTAGCACAATGAGCATTAAAAACTTTTACAAATAATTCAAAGTTAACTTCGTCTATAGTTAGGCCAGATGCCATCGCATGACCACCAAAGGTAATAATTAAATCAGAGTGTTTCTTCGATATAAAATCTAACGCGTCTCTCAGGTGGAATCCAGGGATAGAACGGCCTGAACCTTTCAAGATACCATTAGCATCTTTTGCAAAAATTATCGTCGGTCTAAAGTATTTTTCTTTTATTCGAGAAGCTAAAATACCTATAACTCCCTGATGCCAAGATTCATCAAATAAACAAATAGAATAATTTTTTTCCTCATCAAATATAATATGTTTTAGGGCGTCTTCCTTCATTTCTACTTCAATTTCTTTTCTTTGTGAATTAAGCTTAATTAACTCAATAGCAAAAACCTCTGCTTCTTGGAGGCTTTGGGATAACAGACATTTTATTCCGATCGACATATCATCTAACCTTCCAGCTGCATTGAGTTTTGGCGCTATCGAAAAAGAAATATCAGATGTTTTAAGGTGTGAAAGAGATTTATTGCTTAGTTTAGCAATGGCCTGAATCCCAAAATTACAGGAGTTTCGTTTAATTTTTTTCATTCCATGATGGACTAAAATTCTATTATTAAAATCTAGCGGTACAAGGTCAGCAACGGTACCCAAACAAACTAAATCTATAAGGTCGAACAGGTTAGGCTCTTGAATTTCAATAAATTCATTTGCTTCTCTGAATACAGCCCTTAAAGCCATCAATAAATAAAATACCACCCCAACACCGCATAAGCTTTTACTCGAGAATGAACAGTTTTTTTGATTAGGATTTACAATAAAATTTGCATTAGGAATTTGGTCGGCGGGAAGGTGGTGGTCAGTCACAATCACATCAATATTATTATCTCTTGCAAATTGAACACCTTCAATACTAGCAATACCATTATCAACTGTGATAATCACATCAGGAGTTTTTTTTAATGCCTCCTTAACAATCCCTATTGTTAACCCGTACCCATATTCAAACCGATTAGGCACAAGGAAATCTACATTTGCTAGAAATTTTCTAAGTCCTAAAACTGCTACTGCAGTTGCAGTTGCACCATCCGCATCATAGTCACCAATAATAAGAATTTTTTTTTGTTTTTTTATGCATTGATGAAGAAATACTGCCGTTGCCTCTAGAGAATATAAACGATTAGGGGGAATTAAATTTTTAAGATCGTAATGAATTTCTGCGATTGAGCCAATATTTCGAGCAGCCAGGATGGATGCAAGATGCTGATCGATACCATCATCAATGAGCAATTTTTTTAATGGTTGGTTAATCTCTCTTTGTTTAACTAACATTGAACAGCTCACCTATCAAATAAGATTAGATTAGTTTAAAAAAAGATAAATTAAGAGGGAAAAATACAAAGAAGCAAAAAATGCAACAATTATAAAAACATAAATTAGTGCGCTATATATCTTTTTTAACAGAATTTTAATTTCAATTAATTCTTGCTGGCTCATAATTTACTAAATGGTGCCCGGAGCCGGAATCGAACCGGCACGACCAGAGGTCGAGAGATTTTAAGTCTCTTGTGTCTACCAATTTCACCACCCGGGCAAAAGATTAATCTTATCACTACTTTTAAATCACAATGATTTAAATTGGAGGCGCGTGCCGGAATCGAACCGGCGTCTAAGGCTTTGCAGGCCTCTGCATAACCACTTTGCTAACGCGCCAATATCTAAAACTAAAAAGGGGGAGACAAATTATGAGCTCCCCCTTCTTTTGAATCTGGAGCGGTAAGCGAGGTTCGAACTCGCGACCTATACCTTGGCAAGGTATCGCTCTACCAGCTGAGCTATTACCGCATTACGAAGGCAGTATTTTAGCTTTTTTTGCGACCATGTCAATTAATGACTTAATAAATTATTGGTACCTCTAAGATTTAATTGCGGCTCTTAAATAAAACCCCATCGACACTATAGTTAAAATTGCTGCCAAATTTATTAAAAAATCACCGATGAGTGATATTGGAATATAAGCAATATTATCAAAGTATAGTAAACATATAATTGCAGCCATTTGAAAGCCGGTCTTAAGCTTCCCGATATACGCTACAGCAACTCCACCAGGCTTACCAATAGTAGCCATCCACTCTCTTAGTGCGCTTATAGCAAATTCCCTTCCAATAATTATAAGAGCTATGATGCTATTCACCCGATCAAGGTCTAACAGCAATAATAATGCTGCTATAACAATTAATTTATCAGCAACAGGATCAATAAATGCCCCAAACTTAGATGATTGATTAAGCTTTCTTGCTAAATAACCATCCAGCCAATCTGATATTGCTGCAAGAATGAAAAGAAAGGTCGCCCACATATTTTTCTGATGCATATCTAGGCTTAGTTCAGGTAAATAGAATACGAGTACCAAGCAGGGAATTAAAGCAATTCGAAAGTAAGTAATAATATTTGGTACGTTATAAACCATTTGCGTCCTTAAAATTCTTTAATGAAAATAACTAAATATTTTTTCAGCAAGACGAGCATTAATTCCTTCTACAAGCATTAACTCTTCTACAGGTGCGTTCTTGACACCTTCCAGACCGCCAAAATAAACCAACAAACTTTTTCTTTTTTTAGCTCCAACCCCTTCTACCTCCTCAATCGAGGAAGACATTCTATTTTTTGCTCGCTTCGCTCTGTGTCCGGTTATTGCAAACCGGTGAGATTCGTCTCTGATATGCTGAATTAAGTGAAAACCTAAATCTTCAGGGTTAACTGTATCAAGAACTTTGTCCTCTCCAATAATTAGCTTTTCCTTTCCAGCTTTGCGGTCAGCTCCTTTGGAAACGCCTACCAAATAAATATCCGTTATGCCGTTATCTTCCATAATTTTTTTCGCTACACCAAACTGCCCTTTCCCTCCATCTATTAAAACCAGGTCTGGCTTAATAGCATCCTCCTCTGCCATTCTCTTAAATCTTCTTTCTAGAACCTGTTTCATGGCGCCGTAATCATCTCCAGGGGTAATGTTCTTGATATTGTATTTTCTATAGTCTTTATTTTGCATCTCATACTTATCATATACAACGCATGATCCAACCGTAGATTCACCCATAGTGTGACTAATATCATAACATTCGATACGGTTAACATGATCTGGTAGCCCTAATAATGCTCTCAATGCCAATAATCGCTCAACCTGGCTAGCCTGTTCATTATTTTTTTGTTCAAGAGATATTTGTGCATTTTTCTTTGCCATTAAAAGCCAGTTTTTCTTATCGCCTGTTAGCCTTGATAACAATCTTACTTTGCCGTATTGCTTTATGGCAAAAAATTCTTTTACCAGTTCATTGCTAACTTTATTTTCCGTTACTATGACTGGAGGGGGTTTATGTAAGTCATAATATTGAGTGATAAAAGTATCTATAATGCTTTCTTCTATATGCCCATCATGATTTTTTGGGAAAAATGTTTTGTCTCCTAGGTGCCTTCCACCCCTAATCATCACTACGTTTGCGCATATTTTTCCGGACGCTTCAGCAAAAGCTATAATATCCGCGTCATTCTCACTAAAGTCACTTACAAATTGTTTTAATCTTACCTGCCTCAAACTTTGGATTCTATCCCTGAAAATTGCAGCCCTTTCAAAGTTGAATGCTTCGGATTGTTCGTTCATTTTTTTGGTTAAATTTCCAATGACTTCACTATCCTTACCATCAAGAAACAAATTAGCTTGATTAACATCGGCGCCGTATTCATCTTCCTCAATAAGTCCTACACAAGGAGCAGTACATCTTTTTATCTGATGCTCTAGGCATGGTCTAGACCGATTATTAAATACAGAATTTTCACAGGTTCTTAACATAAACACCTTTTGAAGCAACTGGATGCTTTGCCTTACCGCGTTGGAGTTGGGAAAAGGTCCAAAATATTTTGTGTCAATTTTTTGGAGCCCCCTATGAAATCTAATTCTTGGAAACTTGTCTCCAGTTATCGCTAGGTAAGGATATGATTTATCATCTCTAAAGATAACGTTGTATCGAGGCATGAAAGAGCGAATCATATTGTTTTCAAGTATTAATGCTTCGGCTTCTGTGTTGGTAACAGTAAATTCTATACTAGCAATACTACCTACCATTAAGCGCGTTCTTGGGCTTGGTTGGGTTTTGTTGAAATATGACAACACCCTTTTTTTTAAATCTTTAGCTTTACCAATATAAATAATATCTTCTGCCTTGTTAAGCATCCTATAAACTCCCGGTAAATTTGGGAATTTTTTTACATAGTCTTTGATATTTTCCTTCACAATTAACCCAGTAAGGCTCCTCCAATTGCCCAGTCCTCTGTCTTTACCTCCTCAAAAACAATATACGTGTAAGAGGCCGGTTTATTTGCAACACGCTGCATCACCTCCGTTATTTCTTTAGCAATCTGCTGCTTTTGATCCTTATTTAACGCCCCTGCTAATTTCACATTAATGAATGGCATTTATTGCTCCTTTTCTTTCTTAATAGATGAAAAAATATTATAAAACATTGATTGCGTCAGCCTTTTTGTTTGGGTGTTGTAACGACTGCAATGATAGCTATCATATAAAATTAATCCATTTGGCAGTATATGTCGATTGCCATGTGAAAATTTAAAGTGGCTTTCTATTAAGCCTTGGGACTTTAGAATAGCCTTGTGTGCTATAAGGCCTAAAGCTAAAACTACTGATCCCGCCCTAAGTTCATTGACTTCATTAGTTAGAAATACATTGCAATTATTAACCTCATCTGTATTTGGCTTATTTTCTGGGGGAAGACATTTCACAGCATTTGTTATCCTGCAGTTCACTAACTGCAAATTATCATTGGGTGTTGAGTCTTTTTTGTTAGAAAAGCCATATTTAAATAATGTCTCATAAAGTATTATCCCAGCATGGTCACCGGTAAAGGGCCTTCCGGTCTGATTGGCTCCATGCATTCCTGGGGCCAAGCCTACAATAAGAAGGAATGGATCTTTGTCTCCAAAGCTTGGGACTGGTTTGCAAAAATATTGAGGGTATTTGTCTTTCGTGTCCCTTAAAAACCTCTCAAGGCGACTACATTTTTTACAAGTTGGATCGTATTTCATTACAAAACTAATTTATCGGATTAATTTCAATAACTTTTCTGTCCTGATAATCATCCATCGTATTAAAATTTAGGTATTGATAAATTTCATTAGCATTTTGATTGATCTTGTCGGCCATAAGAGATAAATATTCTTCCTTATTTGGAATATAGCCTAAGATAGAGCAAAAAGCTGCAAGCTCTGCGGACCCAAGATAAACCTGAGCATCTTTACCCATCCGATTATCAAAATTTCGTGTGCTAGTGGAAAAAACATGGGCTTGATCATCAACCCTTGCCTGATTACCCATACATAAACTGCAACCCGGAATCTCTGTTCGAGCTCCTGCTGACTCAAATACGTTATAAACCCCCTCTTTCTTAAGTTGCGATTCATCCATTCGTGTTGGAGGAGCAATCCATAGTTTTGCCTTTGTTTTTCCAAGACCATCAATTACTTTGGCTGCAGCGCGATAATGACCTATATTAGTCATGCAACTTCCAATAAATACCTCATCGATCTTAGCATTTGCAATATCGGATAACGTTTTGATATTGTCGGGATCGTTAGGGCATGCAATTAATGGCTCAGTGATTTGATTTAGGTCGATATTTAGCGTGTAAGCATATTGAGCATCACTATCCGGTTCAAGTAATACCGGTTCCTCAAGCCACTTTTTCATCTCTGTAATTCTTCTTTCAAGAGTTCTTGCATCCTTATACCCCTGGTCAATCATATTTTGCATTAATACAATATTTGAATTCATAAACTCAATAATTGGCTCTTTATTTAACCTGATAGTGCATCCGTTAGCAGATCTTTCTGCAGACGCATCAGAAAATTCAAATGCTTGCTCTACTTTTAAATCTGGTAGGCCCTCAATTTCTAAAATTTTTCCACTAAAAATATTCTTCTTCTGTTTTCCAATCGTTAGCTCTCCCTCTTTTATTGCAAAGAAGGGTATAGCATTAACTAAATCTCTTAATGTTATGCCTGGCTGCATATTTCCTGTAAATTTAACTAAAACAGATTCGGGCATATCAAGAGGCATTATTCCAATAGCTGCTCCAAATGCGACTAATCCAGAGCCGGCAGGAAATGATATCCCTATAGGAAACCTAGTATGTGAGTCCCCTCCTGTACCGACTGTATCAGGCAGTATCATTCTGTTTAACCAAGAATGAATAACACCGTCTCCAGCCTTCAAGCTAACGCCTCCGCGGCTACTCATAAAATCAGGTAAGGTATGTTGTAACTCCAAGTCTACTGGTTTTGGATAAGCGGCTGTATGGCAGAAACTTTGCATAACCAAGTCAGCACTAAATCCCAGGCAGGCTAATTCTTTTAGCTCATCTCTGGTCATTGCTCCAGTAGTGTCCTGGGATCCGACAGTAGTCATTTTAGGTTCGCAGTAGACGCCTGGCCTAACACCTTCTGAGCCACAAGCTTTTCCAACAATTTTTTGCGCCAAGGTAAAGCCAGTATGATTTGATTGGTCTTGCGGAATTGAGGTAATAAAAACCTCTGATTTTGGCAAGCCTAAAGTAATGCGAGATTTGTCTGTTAGTCCACGCCCAATAATAAGAGGAATTCTCCCTCCTGCTCTCAACTCATCAAGTAATGTAATTGGACTTAAATTAAAACCACACACTTTGGATTCATTTTTTAAAATGCATTGGTTTTCTAAATCAATCTTAATTTTGTCTCCCATCTCTAATGTTGCTACATCACATTCTATTGGAAGCGCACCTGAATCTTCAGCGGTATTAAAGAAGATCGGTGCTATTTTGTTAGCTAAAACAATACCACTAGTGTGTTTGTTGGGTATAAACGGTATAGGGATTCCCATGTGCCATTGAAGAGAATTGATTGCAGATTTTCGAGATGAACCTGTGCCAACAATATCTCCAACAAAAACTAGTGGCAGGTCTTGGTCTTTAAGTTTGCTGATAATATCGATGGCTTCTGGCATTTTATTTTGTAGCATTGACTTTGCGTGCAAAGGAATATCAGCCCTAGACCAAGCTTCTTGTGCTGGAGATAAGTCGTCTGTATTGATTTCGCCTTCGGCTCTAAAAACAATTGCTTCAATAGATTTTGGAGAGCCTTTTTTGCTTATAAACCATTCGGCATCAGCCCATGATTGGATTAGTTGGGTAGCATACTTATTGCCAGCCAAATGAAGCTCCTCAACGTCATAGAATGCATCAAAAATTAAAGTTATCTTAGATAAAGCTTTAACTGCTGCTTCAGCTTTGTCTGTTTTTAGTAAATCAACGAGTGCTTGAACGTTATAACCTCCAAGCATTGTTCCTAGTAACTCAATTGCTTTAGTGCTTGATATATAAGAAGATGAAGTTTTTTCAAGCGCAATATCATTTAAAAACGCCGCCTTCACAAATGCAGCCTGGTCTACTCCGGCCGGGACTCTATTAATAAGCATATCTAGAAGTTCATTGACATCGGCTGCTCCTGGATTCTTAATTAAAAGGATTAACTCTGCGGTTTGTTCAGCGCTCAATGGTAAGGGGGGTAAAGTGCTTTTGGCTCTTTCTTGCGTTTGGTTTTGGTAATCTTTAAGCATGAAATCCATCCTAAAATAATTTGTAACAGCTGGTAGGACTGCTATTTTAAAGTAAAAAATATGTTTTCCCAAATAACATCAATGATTGTATTTTTAATGTAAGAGTTCGGTCGCCATTAATGGTTTTTGAGGTAAAATAAGCGTTAAAGGACTAGAATACAATTATGACATTCTTACTAAATGCTTTATCCCCTGTCGACGGTCGATACTCAGACAAAGCAGACAAGCTTAGGCCTATATTTAGTGAATATGGCCTTATTAAAAAAAGAGTGTCTATCGAAATTAAATGGCTTATAGCGTTAAGCGAAAATCAAGAGATTAAGGAAATTCCAGCATTTTCAGATGGCACATTGAAGAAGCTTAATGGTCTAATCACTTCATTTGATGAACAAGATGCTCAGGCAGTAAAAGATATTGAAAGAATAACAAATCATGATGTAAAGGCTGTGGAATACTGGATTAAAAATGCCCTTATTTCAGAAAAAGAAATTCTTGCGGTATCCGAGTTTATTCATTTTGCGTGTACCTCAGAGGATATCAATAATCTTTCTTATGCATTAATGCTGAAGGAAGGTATTGCCAATGTTGTTGTACCGGAAATAAAAAACATACATCAAAAACTAACAAAAAATGCCATTGAGTTTTCAGCAATCCCTTTGCTAGCAAGAACTCATGGGCAAACTGCCAGCCCGACAACCCTTGGGAAGGAATTTGCCAATGTAGCGCAGCGTATTTCAAGGCAATTAGTTAAGCTCAGTGAGCAGAAGTATCTTGGAAAAATGAATGGTGCTGTCGGAAATTTCAACGCCCATACCGCAGCGTACCCTGATGTTGATTGGAATACTTTCTCTAAAACTTTTGTAACTTCACTGGGCTTGGAATACAACGAATTCACCACACAAATCGAACCGCATGACTTTATGGCTGAGGTTTTCCATAATGTATCGCGAGTTAACACCATACTGATTGATCTCAACAGAGATATTTGGAGTTATATCTCATTAGGTTATTTTTCGCAAAAAACTATAAAAAATGAGGTTGGATCTTCAACAATGCCTCACAAGGTAAATCCGATTGATTTTGAAAATTCGGAGGGAAATTTAGGCTTATCGAATGCAATGCTTAGTCATCTTTCTGAAAAATTACCAATCTCAAGGTGGCAAAGAGACCTAACAGACTCAACAGTCTTAAGAAATGTAGGGCTTACCTTGGCTTATGGGCTTATTGCTTACCAATCATGCTTAAAAGGTCTTAATAAGCTTGTGGTAAATGAAGATAAAATTAACCAAGACCTAAGTAGCGCATGGGAGGTTCTAGCTGAGCCAATACAAACTGTAATGCGAAAACATGGCATTGAAAATCCATACGAAAAACTTAAGGATCTCACCAGAGGTAATGAAAAAATTACACAAGAGATTTTGCATGGCTTTATCGAGACCTTAGCTATTCCTCTTGATGAGAAAGGCCGTCTCTTAAAGTTGTCCCCCCAAAACTACATCGGAATTGCAGCTATTCTTGCCAAAAAATCCTAATGTTAGAAATTCTAGTTCTTTATTATTCTAAAGGTGGCTCAGTGAAGGAGATGTCTAAAATTATCGCCAGAGGAATTAATTCGGTTGATGGAGTAGAAGCAAAACTAAGAACGGTGCCAGAAGTTTCCCCTCTTACCACTCAGCAAGAAGGCAAGATTCCTGAAAGTGGTGATTTATATGCTAATTTAAGTGATCTAGAGAGTTGCCAAGGTTTAGTGCTGGGAAGCCCTACCCGTTTTGGCAATATGGCGGCACCATTAAAATACTTTATAGACTCTATGTCTCCCATATGGATTAAGGGAGCTATGGAGGATAAGCCTGCTTCAGTGTTTACCTCATCTGGCTCTGTTCATGGAGGAAATGAATCTACTCTCCTATCTATGCAATTACCGTTACTTCATTTAGGTATGCTTATTATGGGTATTCCATACTCCACACCCTCTCTTAGTTCGACAGTATCTGGTGGGACGCCCTATGGATCTAGTCATGTAGGAGGAGATAGCAATGAGAATGACCTAACAAGTGATGAGAAAAGTATTTGCTTTGCACAAGGTGAGCGCATTGCATTGTTGGTGAAAAAAATAAATGGATAACAAGCTCTTTTATATAGCAATTTATAGTCTTATGTCCTTAGTTTTACTCAACCTTGTATGGGAATTGTTCTTCAATCCATTAAATCCTAATGGGTCATGGATGGTTATCAAGTCCCTACTTCTTCTAACGCCACTGCTAGGAATATTAAGAAGGAAAAGGCGTACCTTTCAGTGGTCAAGCATGGTGATTCTTCTCTTTTTTATTGAGGGTGTGGTAAGGTTTTACGCTGAGTCTGGCTTCTCAAAAAGCTTTGCTATGGGTGAGATTATTCTAAGCTTAACTTTTTTTCTTTCCGCAATTTTTTATTGTAAATATAACCGCTAATATGAAAATACTGGTTTCAAATGATGATGGATATTTTGCTCCTGGGTTAACATTAATTGTTGAATACCTTAAAAAAATAGCCGAAGTGGTGGTGGTTGCACCAGATAGAAATCGAAGTGGTGCTAGTAGCTCACTTACATTAGACAAACCACTATCCGTTAGTGAAATAAGCCCTAATAATTATGTTGTCGATGGCACCCCAACGGACTGTGTTCATCTTGCACTAACAGGGTTACTTAAGTTTAAGCCAGATATGGTGATTTCAGGCATTAATGATGGGGCCAATATGGGTGACGACACTCTATATTCAGGAACAGTTGCAGCTGCTATTGAAGGATACACTATCGGAATTCCGTCTATAGCCGTTTCAATGGCAAAACATAAACCAAAACATTTTGAAACTGCAGCATTAGTTACGCTTGACTTAATTGATAAATTGAATAGCCAAAGCCCAAAGGAAACTCCCCTTCTTAACGTTAATGTTCCTGACCTTCCCTACAATGATCTTCGGGGGTTATTAATAACGAGACTAGGTAAAAGAAAACAAGCCGACCCAATAATAAAAAATTTAACTCCTAAGGGGCATAATGTTTATTGGATAGGGCCAGCCGGTGATCCAAATGACTGTGGGGAAGGTACAGATTTTTTTGCAGTTAAAGAAAACTATGTTTCAATATCACCTATTCAAATTGATTTAACAAATCATAAATTAATCGAACATATGAGTGAGTGGCTTAAGTGAGTGCTGTGAATATAAAAAAAATATTAGTTTTTCTTTGGATTATGATTCTCACTGGATGTGCTTCAAAAATTCCCGCACCAGTCGAAAATCAAAGCTATGAATATAAAAAATCTAGCGAAGAAAAAAAGAAAGAAACAGGCTGTCCAGACGTATACAAACTTAAAAAAGGTGAAACTCTTTTTAGTATTAGCATTAAATGTGGTTTTAATTATAAAGATGTAGCAAGAGTTAACGGCTTAAGTAAACCCTATCGTATTAAAGAAGGGGATGAAATTAGGTTTGATTTGTTGAAAGAGCAACCAAGTAAAGAAAAGATTGATGTTCTAGAAGAAAGTACAGAAACCATCCCCCTTAATGACGAGGCAATTGATATTGAGGCAGAAGAGTTTCAGGGCTACGGAACTCCAACACCCATTGAAGATCCAAAAGTAATTCGTGAAGTATATTCAAAGCGAAGTCTCAAACAAACTAGCGAGATAGTTTCTGCTAAAACAAAGTTAGAAAAAACATGGTCGTGGCCAACAGAAGGAAATGTAGAAAATCCCTTTGATAGTAACAGTCCTATAAAGGGAGTAGAAATTTTAGGTGACTTTGGTCAAGAAATAAAATCTGTGTCGAAGGGTAAAGTAATTTACGCTGGGGAAGATCTCAAAGGTTATGGACGCCTTATTATTATAAAGCATGATAATGATTTATTGAGTGTGTACGGGCATAATGAAGAAATATTTGTTCGAGAAGGACAAACAGTTGAGGCATTAGAGGCTATTGGTACAATGGGAAGTACAGGAACTGATAGAGTAAAGCTGTATTTTGAAATTAGAAAGGGGGGGCAGTCAGTCAACCCCCTTCTTTATATAAAGAAATAGTAACGCTTAACTTAACTCGTTATTATCTTCTTTTTTATAAAAATCTTGCACTGTACTCATATCATAATCTCTTGCCCACTTAATTATTTCATCAAAAGCCGGAGCGCCAATCTCACCAACTTGAGCATGAATACCAGCTTTTTCCCTAATAACTAATAATCCAGGAATTTTTTCTACCTGAAAGTATTCGCTTATTTCAGGATCTTTTTCGGTATCGACCATTCCAAATATGATATCCGTATTATTTTTTGCTGCAGCTTCGAAAATTGGAGTGAATGTTAGACAAGGGTCACACCATGGTGCCCAAAAATCTACTATCACAAAATTGTTATCTTCAATCGTCTTCTTAAAATTGTCTTTTGTTAATACAACTAAGTTCGTCATTTTATTCCTTATTATTTCCAAGTATTGATATTATAAACCTCTTCTAAAGGTTTGCGTTTTCTTGGCGCAACTTCTCGCTCCAATTGAGATTCGGTTATCTTGCTTTCCTCTAATATTTTTCCTACTGCAATAAATGAAAGTATATCAACGTCGTTAGGAATTAAGGCCAGATCTCTAGCTTTTACTGTATCAAAACCTCCCATTTGATGAGCGTTTAAATTCATAGCTGACGCCTGTAGGCAAAAATTTTCAGCTGCAGCTCCTGCATCGTATTGATTAAAACGATTTGGCGCTCCATTATGGTGAAAGTTTTTCCTTGCGCACACTAAGGTTAGAATAGATGCATCCATTGCCCAATTTTGATTTCCGACAGACAGGCAATTAAGTGCTTTTGAAAATGAAGTTGCATCTTCTTTGTTAAATAAAATAAATTTCCAAGGCTGGTCGCCAAAACACGAAGGGGCCCATCTAGCTGCTTCAAAAAGTGAATGAATCATTTCAGGGATTAGGATAAAATCTGGGTCGAAAGCTCTTGGGCTCCATCTCTTAGCAATAACATCGCTGATTGGTGTTTTAGTTATAGCTAACTTTTGCATAAAATTCCTTTTATATTCATATGAATCAATTTATTTACTTAACTAGAGTGTTATTGTTACTCATAATTCAATTTTTGGTACTAATTTATGAAAAAAAAATTAGGTATTAGTTTTTTTTGATATGCACAATTCCGATCAAAAGTCCTTTTTTATGCAAGAAGCTTTAGCTATGGCAAAAATTGCTTATGCAAATCACGAAGTTCCAGTTGGAGCTGTTATAGTCAATGATAATGTAATTATCGGAAGAGGCTGCAACGAATTAATAAAAAAAAATGATCCTACCGGTCATGCCGAAATTCATGCTATCAGAGAGGCAGCAAGAACGATAAAAAACTACCGCCTTACTAATTGTGACATCTATGTCACATTGGAGCCTTGCCCGATGTGTATTGGCGCAATTTTTAACTCACGTATTAAAAATCTTTTTTTTGGCGCTTATGATCATAAAACAGGAGTCTGTGAGAGTGTTGTTAATCTTGGGTCGTTTAAAACATTGAATCATCACTGCAATATATTTGGTGGAATATTAGAAAATGAATCAAAGGATATATTACAAAAGTTCTTTCAGGAAAGAAGATTAAAAAAAACCGCCGCTAAATAGCAGCGGTTTTTTTAAAGGCTTACTAATCTCTATTACCCATTAATGCCATTAATAAATAGAGTAAATTGACAAATAAATTATAAATATTCATATAAAGGGCCAGTGTTGCCATAATGTAATTAGTTTCACCGCCTTTAACTATGCGATTAACATCGTACAAAATGAAGCCTGAGAAGATCATCACAGCTATCGCGGAAATTGCAAGTGATGCGGCAGGAATCTGAAAAAACATATTCACTAAAGATGCAAGAATTAGCATAATTAAGCCGATCATAAGAAATTTTCCCATAAACGAGAAGTCTCTTTTGGATGTTTGAGCTATACCTGCTAGCACAAGAAAAATAGCTCCTGTCCCTCCAGCTGCCAAACTCACTATCTGCCCGCCATTACTTAAGCTGAATGCTACCTGCAAAATTGGACCTAACATTAATCCAAGAAGAAATGTTAGTGCTAAAAGAAAAACGACCCCTAGGCTACTATTTTTATTTTTTTGTATTAAGAAAAACATCCCAAAAATACCACCCAAAGTCATGATCATAAATAAAATAGGGCTGCTGGCTGCAAAACCCCAGTTCATACTCATACCCATAAGCGCACCAATTACTGTTGGAAATAATGAAACACCCAATAATGCGTATGTATTTCTCAAAACTTTATTTGTCGCTAAAGCTGATGGTGTATTTGAAGCTATATTATTAATATTATTTTGCATAGTCTTTTAAGATCCTTTAATTATATAAACCTACATGTATAGGATAAGGGTTGATTGCTAAAGTTTCAAGTAATTATCCTGAAATTTTAGCGGTTAGCTAAACTTTAGTATTAGCTTGCCTGCCTCTGTTGTTGTTAAACGCATATATTGAGTTTGTTCATTTTTTTTCTTGTTTAACCCCATAGCTTTTATACGGCATTGAGACTTTTCACTCACCGGCCAATCCAAATGAGTTAAAACAATATCAACATCCTCTCCAGCATTACATACCAATACCATGTCACAACCAGCTTGAAGGGCTTTTAAGACTCTTTTTGTGACATCCTTTTCCGTAAAAACTGCTGCCTGCATACTCATATCATCACTAAATATAGCCCCATTAAAACCTAGGCTTTTTCTTAATTGGTCTTGAAGCCAGAAATGTGACAAACCTGATGGCTTGTCATCACATAAAGAATAAATTACGTGGGAAGGCATTATGCCCTTCAGTCCATTTTCTATAAGAGCTTTAAATACCAGCATATCGCTTTCTTTGATAACCTCAAATGCTCTTTCATCCTCTCCAACTTCTAGGTGAGTGTCTGCTTTAATGAATCCATGGCCAGGAAAATGCTTACCAACTCCCTGCATACCTGCCTGACCTAGGCCCTCTGTTAGACTATTAGCTAGATGAATGGTCGGCTGGATTTCTTTATGGAAAGCACGATTACCAATAACTGAGCTAGATTCATAGTTAACATCTAAAACCGGGGTAAAACTAAAATCTATATCGCAACTCCCTAGTTCTTTTGCAATCAACCAGCCGCATAATTTAGCTATTCTGGTAGCTTCATCTGGATCTTTATCGAATAAACTTCCTAATAATGCCATCGCCGGTAATTGAGTAAAGTCATCCCTAAACCTTTGCACTCTTCCACCTTCATGATCTACAGCAATCAAAATATTATGCTTAATCTTTCTTATAGATTTAACCAGTGACTTTAATTGCTTTTTGTTTTCATAATTTCTTGAAAAGAGTATAACTCCGCCAACAAGAGGGTGACTGATTCTCTTGATATCATTTGAATCCAAAGATAACGATGCGACATCAATCATTAAACAAGTCATAACAACAGTTCCTTTAATCTACTAATGCTTAGTAAGGCTTTCTTTAATATTAAAATATTTATGAAGGTAGTCACCAGTATGGTTAATGCAGTACACAATTGACATAATGCTCATACCTACAAAAATTGCATAATGTGGAGACACTAATAAGTAGCGAACACTGTCTCTCATCATTGCCCCCCAAGAGGCTTCAGGTGCTTGTAACCCAAGACCAAGGAAAGAAAGACTTGCTTCTGCAATAATTAATCCAGCAACAGCATAGGTTGCCTCCACCAATAAAGGCGTGCTAAGGGAAGGAATGAGGTGCCTAGCTACAATCCACCAGTGACTTGCACCCATTGACTTAGACGCTTTTACATATTCAAAATTTTTCACCATTAGTGCCTGCCCTCTCGAAAGCCTAGCGTAACTTACCCACCCACCTATCGATAAAGCTAAGATCAAATTCAATTTTCCTGGGTTTAGCATAGCTGCAAAAGCAATAGCCAACAAAATTCCAGGAAATGACATAAATAAATTAATAATAAAAGAAACTATGGCATCAAATTTGCCACCGATATAACCAGACACTGTTCCTATAACAACTCCTGTAGTGCAAGAAATTAAACTTACGACAAGAATAATTTCTATAGAATTTTTAAAGCCCGCAAAAAGACGGTAGATTATGGAGCGCCCATAATCATCTCTCCCAAAAATAGCTTCAATATTGGGTGAGGCTAAGATTGCATTGAACTGCATATCATTAGCATCCCAATTCATTATAAACATAAGGGCTGTCCCGATAATCCAAAAAAAGGCTATGGTAATTGATGCTTTATGCAATTTTACTGGTCCTCATTCTTGGATCTGCAACTTTATAAATAAAGTCAGTAAGTATATTGACTACAACATAAGATAATGCAATTACAAAAATACATGCTTGAGTTATAGGGTAGTCTCTTGTCTGAATTGAATCTACCAGTAACATACCTATTCCATTCCAACTAAAGATAGTTTCAGTAATAACTGCCCCTGATAAAAGTGATCCAAACTGCATCCCTAAAACAGAAATAATAGGGATAAGTACCAAACGAAAAACATGGTTTATTAATACTGCCCACTCACTAAGCCCTTTTGCTCTAGCAGTTCTAACAATATCGGAATCTATCAATTCCAACATACAGTTTCTCGTCAATTTCACAATAATAGCTATCAGTCCTAAAGCTAAAGTAAAAGCTGGCAATACTATTGAGGAGAAGCTTCCTATCCCATTTACTGGGAACCATCCAAGCCAAATTGAAAAAAAAAGTATTAGCAGTGGCCCTAAAAAGAAATGGGGGATTGATATGAAAAATATACTTATGCTCATAATTATTTTATCTACAGCCGAATTATGAAATTTAGCTGAAATAATTCCTCCCATCAATCCACAGCTTAGAGCTATCAATAGTGAAGCACCTGCAAGGATATATGTATTTCTTCCAGCATTTATTAGCTGCTCTAACACAGGCTTATGATTCAATATTGACACCCCAAAATCGCCTTGAAAAACCTTTACCAAAGATGATGAGAGTTGCAAATAAATTGATTTGTCTAAGCCTAGCTGCATCCGTAATTTATTTTGATCTGCTAAAGAGGCTGATTCTCCCAACATAACCTGGATTGGATCTCCCGGAATTAGATGAAGAAGCATGAAAGTGACAATATATATTGCTAGAACTTGAAGAAGGATAAGGAAAATTCTTTTTAACATCATTGGCTAAAAATCAATCTCGACAATATCGCCTACTGACACCAAATCAAATAATTCTATAACGTCTTCATTCGACATTCTTATACATCCATGCGATGAGGGAGTACCCAGTAAATGCTCTTCATTGGTTCCATGTATGTATATGTAACGCTGCATGGTATCTACATTTCCCAGCCTATTCCTTCCTAAGTCTTTTCCCGACAACCAAATCACTCTAGATAAAATCCAATCAACAGTTGTCGAAGAGCTATCTAACTCCTTTGTCCATATTTGATTAGTAAAGCGCCTAGCTTTTATTACTGCATAAATTGGAAGATTTCGTCCAATCATGGCACGAATAATATGATTTCCCAAAGGAGTTTTGTTGGTATTTTTTTCCTGGCCAACACCTTTTAAGGCAGTAGAAACTTTATAAGAAGAAATTAACTCTCCTTCCTGGAATAAACTTAGTTTCTGGCTCGACACTGAAATATTTATTTTAGAATTCATTTTTTTTTATGGTTGTTAATCCATTCCAATTACCATCACTATGAATGGTATATCCTGATATTGATTTGCTTAAAGCCGCTATGCCACCTTCATACCATAAAGGAATAAATCCTATTTGCATATGGACCTGATCAATGACTTTTGACCAATGATTAGTTAGTCTTGCCTCCTCCAAAAGATCATCTAAAAGTAACGAGCTAAAATTACCTCTATTCAGACCATTTGGTGGTGTGGAACTTGAGTGGAAAATCTTGTGGTAGATTTCTGGATTTTTAACACCAACCCATGTGAGCCCATACATCTGGAAATTCCCGCTCTGTATATCCTTAAAATAGGTGCCCCAATCAAGAGTTTTTATTTTTAAATGTATGCCGACATCATCTAACTGCTCTTGAATGATCGTTGCAATTTTTAGGCGAAATGGATCCGTAGATGTCTTAAAAGTAATTTCTATTGGGCGATCGGGAGAAAGTTTATTAACAATCTCTCGTGCTAGAATTGGGTTGAATGAGAGGGGGATTATTTTTTTGCTAGCCCAGTGCTCTGGCGGAAAAATCTGTTCTGCAAGTCTAGTATTTTCATTCAGAAAAAATTTAATTAACTGCTCTCTATTAATGGCAAGGGACATGGCCCTTCTTAACTCAGCTTTACCGAGCCATGAGTCATTAAAGTTAAAGCCTAAGTAAGAGATATTTGAGCCTACCGACTTTAAAATACTGATAGTTTTATTGCTCTCTAAAAACTTTGAAGTCTCTTTAGGTATGTCATTTTGTATAATATCAATTTCGTTTTTAATGAGCTTTAATGCCCTAACAGTTGGATCTTTAATCTCTACAAACTCAATAATTTGTCCATCATCAACCCTTTTAATTTTTATGTTTTGTATTGAAGGATGAAAAGAAAAAGGGCCTGATCCTATAGGTTTTACAGAGAAATTATGATTTTGGTTAATAAGATCTGAAGGTAGCACTGCAAAATTTAAATGGTGAACAAAATTCAGATCCGAGCTGTTAAGATAAATCTTGAACTGTTTTGGCGACAGTTTTTTAAGCTTTTTAACTTTTTTTAGTTCAATTGCTTTTGATGATAATCCCTCGTCAATAATATGCGTAAACGTTGCCATTATGTCATCAAGGTTCATTTTTTTACCGTGATGGAAAAAGGGTAAATCTTTTTTAAGTGTAAATACGTACTCTTTTGGGGACAGCATTTTATAGCTCACTAGTTCTGACTGTAGATTTGATTTTTCATCATAGTAAAATAAAGATGTATAGATGAGATTGTTAATTTTTTCCGATGCCGCGTCATTGGCAATAAGCGGATTTAAGTTTTGTGGATTCTGAGCAACTCCAAAATAAATAATTGTGTCGTCATGGCCTGAACTGCATCCCAACAAACTGATAATAAAAATAAAAAAAAGGATTATGGTTTGCTGTTTACTGCTCATTAATTTCAAATAATGCAATCGATTCAACATGGGATGTGTGTGGGAACATATTAAGAATTCCAGCTTTAGCAAATTTGTAGCCTTTCTCATTGGTTAAAACATGTGCATCTCTCGCCAAAGTAGCTGGATTGCAGGAAACATAACAAATAAGGTTAGGCTTGTTTTCCTCACTAATACTATTAATTAAATTTAGTGCTCCGTCTCTTGGGGGATCTATAAGCCACTTGCTTGCTCTGCCTAAACTGGTTATGGCTTGATCATCAACTTTGAACAGATCAACTCTTTTAAACTCTGCTAATTTTTGTAACTTATTCTTTTCAGCGTTTATATTTGCCGACTCCACTAAGGCTTCATCGCTTTCAAAACCTACAACATTCGAGCCATATGATGCAATTGGTAGCGTGAAGTTTCCAAGCCCACAAAAGAAATCAAAAATTACTTCTGTGGGTTTTGGGTTGAGAAAATTCATTACCCTCCTAATCAATACCGCATTAATAAAAGGATTGATTTGAGTGAAGCTTGTTGGTTTAAATTCAAAGCTTAAATTAAATTCTTTATTTTTATAAACAATACTTTTCTGCATGGACGATAAAAGCGGCTTAACAGATTCGTATCCTTTAGTTTGCGTCCAAAACTCTATACCCTTTTTCTCTTGGAAGTCCTTAAGAAGATTTATATCATTTTCCGATAAAGCTTCCAAAATTCTTAACACCAAAATATGTCGCTCTTGATTTGAGGCATATTCAATTTGAGGGATTTGGTCGCGTATGGACAGGCTCGTAAATAATGCCTGCATAGGGCTAAGTAGACTTGATATTTTCAAAGGGATAACTTTGCAGCTATCCATATCTGTAAGGAAGTGTGAAAGTTTTTCATTAAAGCCAATCAAAACTTTTTGTTTCTTCTCCACATACTTAACTCTGAATCTAGCTTTGTGACGATATTCTGAGGTTGGCCCCGATACAGGGCTTAAAACTTGATCAGGAAATACTTTCCCCACATGTTGAAGTGTTTGTTCAAATGCTCTTTGTTTATGTGCTAGTTGAGATGAAATGTCAAAATGTTGCATAGAACAACCTCCACACATTCCAAAAAATTCACATATTGGCTCCTCTCTTTTAGGGGATGGATTTATAATTTCTAAAGACTTTGCAAAGAAAAGTTTTTTTTTCTTTTTAAAAATCTTAAATCTTACTTTTTCTCCAATCAAAGCATTATCAATGAAAATTGTTCTTTCGTCCTGATATGCAATCCCCCTCCCCTCATGATCCAGAGCGGTAATTATTGCTTCATCTTTTATTAAGGGGGTTGTCATTGAGTTCTATACAGGGAAAATGCCAGTTGAAAGGTAGCGGTCGCCCCTATCACAAGCAATTGATACAATAACCGCATCTGGATTATTGGCAGCAATTTCTAAAGCAACATGCAAGGCACCGCCCGTTGAAGCTCCAGAAAAAATACCTTCTTCCTTGGCTAGCCTTCTTGCCATTTTTTCTGCATTATCTTGACTAACGTTCACTATATTATCAATATTATTTCTTGTAAATATTTCAGGCAAATACTCCTCTGGCCATTTCCTAATGCCTGGAATTTGAGCCCCGTCTTCTGGCTGAACCCCGATAATCTGTATATTCGGATTTTGTTCTTTAAGGAATTGAGATGTCCCAACAATAGTTCCAGTAGTGCCCATACTTGAGACAAAATGAGTCACCTTTCTGCCGGTTGCCTTCCATATTTCCGGACCTGTTCCCTCGTAATGAGCTCGTGGGTTATCAGCATTTCCAAATTGGTCCAAAACAATACCACGGCCTTCTTGTTCCATTTTTTTTGCTTTATCTCTAGCAAGTTCCATGCTACCTTCCACAGATGTGAGTATTAACTCAGCACCAAATGCTTTCATTGTTTGTCTTCTCTCTAGGGATTGATTTTCTGGCATAATCAAAATCATTTTATATCCCTTCATTGCGGCTACCATTGCAAGGGCAATGCCAGTATTTCCTGAAGTTGCTTCAATCAATGTATCACCTGGTTTAATGTCCCCTCTAAGCTCAGCATGTTTAATCATCGAATATGCTGGCCGGTCTTTGACTGATCCCGCTGGATTATTTCCTTCTAATTTCAAATAAACTTCTCCACTACTCTTTGGCGATAGTCTTTGAATTTTTGCCAGGGGTGTATTACCAATTGTGGCTTCTAATGTATTCAATCTCATTTTGCTTTAAGAAAAATGTATATTGTAAAGGTTATAAAAAATAAATATCCAAATAAAGCCATTTGCGGAAGGGTTAATCCCATAAATGTCCAGTCAATCTGGGAGCAATCTCCAGTTCCTCTAAACAACAAGTTGATCGCCTCGGATAAAGGAAAGTTATCAAACATATAATTGAGGTCTATGCCGCACTCGGCTGGTACTTCTATAATCTTCGCTTGGATTAAAATATGGCGAAAAGAAAAGACAACTCCGATTAAGCCTGAAAAAATAATCGTTATGGCCTGAAGATACCTAACCAATTGATTATAAGGAAGAAAATAAAATACTGTAAATAAAATCGCAATTACAATAAAAAGAATACGCTGGGTAATGCAAAGCGGGCAAGGCTCCAGACTGAATTTAAGTTGAATGAAAATAGCGGCGGCAATCATACTAAATGATAGAAGCGCTCCAATCAAACTGGCTCTTTTAGGGTTTATTGCATTTTTCATGATTTAATACCTCCAAAACACCTATAATTTAACTACAACTATAAATGACATTCATAGCAAATTGAACAATTCTATTAAAATACAAGGCGACATTGAAAAAAATAAAATTTTCTCCGTTTCAGAGCTAAATCGTCTTGTCAAAAACATTCTTAATACTACATTTTCTCTTGTATGGATTAAAGGAGAGGTTTCAGGTTTCTCGTCCTATAGTTCCGGACACTGGTACTTTAAGTTAAAAGACAATACAGCTCAAGTAGATTGTGTCATGTTCGCTAGGAAAAATCAGCAACTACAATGGCAGCCAAAAAATGGAGATTTTTTAGAACTGCAATGTCAAGTAAGCCTTTATGAGGCAAATGGGAAATATCAACTAATAATCGAAACCATGCAAAAAGCAGGTCTGGGTGAGTTGTTCGAAAAGTATATCGACCTTAAAAATAAACTGGAGCAGGCAGGTCTTTTTAATGAAGCGACAAAGAAACTGTTACCAAGGTTTCCTAGGGTTATCGGAGTTATTACCTCTAGTGATGGGGCTGCATTAAGAGATGTCCTTTCCACTCTGCTCAGACGAAATAGATCAGTATCAATTATTATTTATCCCACCTTGGTTCAAGGAGCCGCAGCAACCAGTGGAATATGTAACGCTATAACCAAGGCTAACGAAAGGAATGAAGTGGATGCTTTGATTATTTGTAGGGGAGGAGGTTCTATTGAGGATTTATGGTCCTTTAATACCGAAAGTGTTGCTTATGCAATTTTTAATTCAATCCTGCCGGTTATTTCCGCTGTTGGCCATGAAACTGATTTTACTATTGCAGATTTTGTTGCTGATACTAGGGCACCGACGCCCACGGCCGCTGCAGAAATTATTAGTGAGGGTAGTAATCAAATTTTAAGCACTATCGACGTTTACTTAAATTCGATGACAAAGATGTTTGAAAGAAAAATAGAGCAGTCTCAATTAAAATTAAATTTTCTGGAAAGGCGTTTAATTTCTCCCATACAAAGAATTGCAGGTCAAAAAGATTTACTAAAGAGCTATGAAAAGAGAATGCTTCTTAATATCAACGCAAAGCTAGAATCCTATAGAAATAAAATAACCCGTACAATAATTCAGCTTCCCCCACCAAAGCAGTTAATTCAAGAAAAGAAAGAGCAAATCGATACGCTTAGAAGAAGATTGGAAATCAATACGAGATCACAAATCACTTCATACTCTTCAAAGATTCTCTCTATTAAAAAAAATTTGTTGATGCTAAATCCAAAATCTATCCTCAAGAGAGGTTATTCTATTGTGCAGGACGTTGATGAAAAAATACTTCGAGATACGAAAAATATTAGTGTAGATGATAATATTGTTATAACCTTCCACAATGGATATGCAAAAGCAATGATCACTGAGAAAAATTCAAAAAAATAACCTACTATTTAAATTGAAATCAATTATGTCAAAAAAACACAATGCAGGTATGTTTGCCCTATCTTTAGGGGCTCTAGGCGTAGTATTTGGAGACATAGGCACAAGTCCGCTGTATGCGATAAAAGAAATATTCTCAATTGGCAACAATATATTGGCGCTGAATAATCAAAATATGCTGGGAATTCTATCTCTAATTTTTTGGTCTCTTTTATCCATTGTTTCGGTTAAGTACATAACCTTTATTATGCGGGCAAATAATAATGGCGAGGGCGGGATTATGGCACTTTTATCCTTAGCCAATAGAAATGCAAAATCCAAATATAAGAAACTTTTTATTATGGCAATAGGAATGTTGGGTGCCTGCATGTTTTATGCTGACGGAATGATTACTCCTGCAATTTCAGTGCTTTCAGCTGTTGAAGGTATTGAACTAATAACTCCTAAATTTGATAGCTTTATAATTCCCGCTACCTTAGTAATTATATTTGGTCTTTTTTGGGCTCAAAGCAAAGGTACAAGCGCAGTAGGTTTTATGTTTGGCCCGGTTATGCTTGTTTGGTTTTTAACTTTAGGTGCATTGGGCGTCTACAATATTATTCAAGCGCCCATTGTCCTTCATGCGCTAAACCCTATATATGCAGTTAACTTTTTAACTAATGAGTTTTCGGTTGCTTTTATAACTCTTGGCGCAGTAGTTTTGTGCGTAACTGGGGCTGAGTCGCTCTATGCAGATATGGGGCATTTTGGAAGAAACCCCATTAAAATTACTTGGTTTAGCTTCGTATTTCCCTCACTAACGTTAAATTACTTTGGTCAAGGTGCACTGATAATGAACGATCCAAACACCATTAAAAACCCCTTCTATATGATGGCTCCTGACGCCCTTTTACTTCCACTGGTTATTTTAGCAACGGTTGCAACAATTATTGCGTCTCAGGCATGTATTACTGGCGCATTTTCTGTTTCTAGGCAAGCCTTACAACTTGGTTTCATTCCTCGTATGAGGATCGATCACACATCTGAAAATCAAGAAGGGCAAATATATTTACCCAGAGTCAACTGGCTTTTGATGGTGGGTGTTATGTCAGTTGTTCTGATATTCCAGGACTCTAGCGCATTAGCAGGTGCTTATGGTGTTGCTATTACACTTGATATGGTTATTGCCACAATACTTGCAGCCTTTGTTCTTCCTGATGTCTTAAAATGGGGTTGGGTTAAAACTACATTACTTATTTCCTTTTTCTTGGCCATTGATCTTGTGTTTTTTGGAGCGAACATTATTAAAGTCTTTGATGGGGGGTGGTTTCCAATCCTGGTTGGAGCAATATTGATTTTATTGATGACCACATGGAAAAAAGGACGCTCAATCCTTTACTCAAAACTTAAAAAAGAGTCTATGGAAATAGGACAATTTTTAAAAACTATGGGTCCAGCTCTAAAGGTTCGGGTTGCTGGGACTGCAGTATTTCTAACTCCAAATCCTGAGGGGATACCCCATGCTCTTTTACACAACCTAAAGCATAATAAAGTACTTCATGAAAAGGTGATCTTATTAACTGTTCGTTTTAGAGATTACCCTCACGCTAAACCAAGTAATCTTGTGAAGGTAGAAAAACTGACCCATAACTTCTATAAAGTAATAATTACTTATGGTTTTAAAGACGAAACTCGGATTCCAAAAGACTTAGCGAGATGTAAAAAACACGGGATAGTATTCGACCCCATGGACACATCTTACTTTATAGGAAAAGAAAGTCTTATTACTAATTCTGGAGGCGAAATGAGCTATTTAAGAAAAAAAATATTTGTTACTATGTTTAGAAGCGCAGAAAATATATCCAACCAATTTCATCTTCCTGTTAACCGAGTTGTAGAGCTTGGAAGTCAAGTTTTATTCTAGGGGATGTGCAAATCATGAGATTTATTTTACCAATTCTTCTTGTCATGTATGGATGCTCATCAACAACCATAAAAACAGAGTCGGAGGTCAGTCGAGGACAATTTCTCTTACTCCCTGAATTTATGGCAATGAGCATGGCAGAAAGCTCATACAAAGATGAGGTTAAAAAAGCAGAGAATAATAAACAACTTAACCAAAATACAGAACAAGTTCAGCGAGTAAAGAAAATAGCGTTTCGATTGATTGACCAAGTATCTTATCTCAGAGATGGGACGGAAGATTGGAATTGGGAAATTAATGTCCAGGATAGTGAAGAAGTAAATGCTTATTGTATGCCTGGTGGGAAAATGATGATTTACACTGGGTTGATAGAAAAAACCAGCGCAACTGATGATGAGATTGCTGCAGTATTGGGCCATGAAATTGCTCATGCATTGAGAGAGCATGGTCGAGAACGTATGTCCACGGCTCTCGTTCAACAGTTTGGCTTAATTGGTTTTGCAGCGTACGTCGCAAATCATTCCGATAGTAGAGTGATCTCAGAAACAGCAGTGCAGGCAGCAGTACTCGGCTCAACATTATTTTTTTCTCTTCCAAATAGTAGGGAGCAAGAAAGAGAGGCAGATAAGTTGGGTATGGAATTATCAGCTAGGGCTGGATATAATCCAGTTTCTGCGGTAAGTTTGTGGCGAAAAATGGATGCATTGTCTAATTCAAAAGTGCCAGAATTTTTAAGTACTCATCCCTCGAACGAGAACCGTATCTCCGATCTAACTGCACACGCAAAAAAAATCAATCAAATTTATCTCGATAGTAAGCGCTAATTAAATAGTTGCATTAAGAAACTTATCTCTGCATTTAAGGTAAAATATCGTTTTTAAATTTATCAAATAAAGACCATAAAAATATGACTACATTACAATCAATTATTGAAGAAGCATTCGAGGATAGATCCGAAATTACACCAAGCAATGTAAGCTCGGAAGTTAAAAATGCTATTAATGAAACGATAGAAGGGCTTAATCACGGAGTTCATAGAGTTGCATCAAGAATAGAAGGAACCCAAGAGTGGGAAACCCATCAATGGATAAAAAAAGCGGTTCTTCTGTCATTTAGGATTGAGGAAAACGTAAAATTAGATGCTGGTTATACTAGTTATTTTGATAAGGTAAAGTCAAAATTTGCTAACTACAGCGCAGAAGACTTTAAGACAGGTGGTTTTCGCGTTGTTCCTAATGCGATGGTGCGGCATGGAAGTTTTATTGGCAAAAATGCGGTGTTAATGCCTTCCTATGTAAATATTGGTGCTTACGTTGATGAGGGAACAATGGTGGATACATGGGCTACGGTAGGCTCGTGTGCGCAAATTGGAAAGAATGTTCATTTATCCGGTGGTGTTGGTATCGGTGGGGTGCTTGAACCAATTCAAGCAGGTCCAACTATTATTGGAGATAATTGCTTTATTGGAGCCCGGTCTGAAGTGGTTGAGGGGGTGGTGGTTGAGGATAATGTCGTTATATCGATGGGAGTGTATATTGGGCAATCTACTAAAATTTATGACAGAGAAACTGGGGAAGTCACATTTGGTAGAATTCCTAAGGGTTCGGTGGTTGTGTCTGGGAACCTTCCATCCAAAGATGGAGCATATAGTCTTTATTGTGCAGTAATTGTAAAAAAAGTGGATGAAAAGACATTAGGGAAAGTTGGGATTAATGAGCTTTTAAGAGGTATTTAAATGTTTAAATTGTATGGTATTAAAAATTGTAATACCGTCAAAAAAAGTGTCGACTGGCTCCATAGCAAAAAAATAGATTTTGAATTTATGGATGTAAAAAAAGTAACCCTTGATGTAGTTCTTTTAAAGCAATGGGTAAATGATCTTCCCGATGGTTATTCATGGGAAACTTTGGTTAATAGATCTGGGACAACATGGCGAAAACTTGATGATGAACAAAAAAAACAAGCTGACACCCAATCAGGCTCATTTAATCTAATCATAGAAAAACCTAGTATTATGAAAAGACCTGTAATTACCAAGGAAAATCATATACTTACGATTGGATTTAATGAGTTAATATTTTCAGAGCGACTTTTATGACAAAAACTATAACTCTAGCAAAAGAATTAATTAAGAAAGCTTCAATAACCCCCGACGATATGGGCTGCCAAGATCACATGATAAGCCACATCAAACCCTTAGGCTTTAATGTGGAGCTAATGGAATATAGTAACGTAAAAAACTTTTATGCAAGAAAGGGAGATTCATCCCCTTTGATTGTATTTGCCGGTCATACTGACGTCGTTCCGACTGGTCCTATCGACCAATGGAGGTTTGACCCTTTTTCCCCATCTGAAGATGACGGTTTATTATATGGAAGAGGTTCTGCTGATATGAAAACATCTTTAGCAGCTTTCATTATAGCTATTGAAGAGTTTATTGATGAACATCCCAACCATAACGGATCAATTGGGCTATTGATAACAGCCGATGAAGAAGGTATTGCTACTGATGGAACCGTTAAAGTTGTTGAGGCATTAAAAGCCAGAAATGAAAAAATTGATTATTGCATTGTTGGTGAGCCAACAAGTAACAAGTATTTTGGAGATACTGTAAAAAATGGAAGACGTGGATCATTATCCGCAAAACTTATCGTCAAAGGCATCCAAGGCCATATTGCTTACCCAGAACTTATTCGTAACCCAATTCATGAAGTAGCTCCCGTAATTGATTTGTTAGTAAACACGGTATGGGATGATGGTAATGAATATTTTCCCAAAACTTCGTGGCAAATTTCAAATATTAATGGGGGGACAGGGGCTACAAATGTTGTTCCTGGTGAAGTTGAGATTTTATTTAACTTTAGGTATTCAACATCCAATACAGCCGACAAGCTTAAAGAAAGAGTGGAGACAATTCTAGTTGATCACAATCTAGACTATCAAATATCCTGGAATCATTCTGGCAATCCATATCTAACTGAAAAAGGAATGCTAGTAGATAAAATATCAGGAGCGATTGAGAGCGTGCTTAATATAAAACCCTCTATATCAACAACAGGAGGGACCTCAGATGGGCGATTTATTTCTACTATCTGTGATCAAGTAGTTGAGTTTGGACCTATCAATGCCTCAATTCATAAAATAAATGAACACGTAAACATCAAGGACGTTGATCTTTTAAAAGACATCTACAAAAAAACACTAGAAAATATACTCTGCTCTTAGTTTAATCGCTATAGGCGCTTGTTACGCTTTCTTTGATTGCTTAGCTGGGGTTTATTAAAATCATTTGGCTCAATGTCATGTTTCTGAAGAAGCCTTGTCACTTCTGCCTGAGTAAGTTCTGTGTGCATACCTCTTTTTAGGTGAGAAGGAAGGATAACTATGCCGAATCTGACTCTAATCAATCTGCTTACAGTTAGGTCGAAATATTCAAACATTCTTCTCACTTCGCGATTTCTTCCTTCTTTTAGAACTACTCTATACCATTTATTGGCACCTTCTCCTCCCTCAAAATAAATGGATTCAAATTTAGCTTTACCACCGTCTATGTCAATACCAGACTTAAATTCCTTGATTTGGTCTTCTGACAACTCACCTAAAATGCGAACCGAATACTCTCTTTCAATCTCATACTTTGGATGCATTAATCTATTTGCTAGCTCTCCATATGACGTAAAAATTAACAATCCTGATGTATTAAAATCTAGACGCCCTATGGACATCCATTTGCCCTTCTTTATTCTAGGTAACTTTTCAAATACAGTAGATCTCCCACCAGGATCATTTTCGGTAACTATTTCCCCTTCAGGTTTGTGGTAAATTAATACACGGGGAAGGTTATTATCATTATTTAAAAAAATTGCCTTCCCATTAAAAATAATTTTGTCGGACGGGGTAATCAATTGGCCTATTTTAGCATTTTGGTTGTTTACCAAAACCTTATCTTCCAAAATCGCTTTCTCTATTTCTCTTCGTGAGCCGTATCCTGACTGTGCTAGAAGCTTATGGATTCGCTCTCCAACTGGTTCGCCTGCATCAGCCCGGCCTTCATATTTTTTAGGTTTATTAATCATTTGCATCTTCAGGTAAATTGGAAGCGACGATATCATTAGCGATATCTTCCTCTGATGTTTTAATATCTGGAAGATCGCCTAATGCCTTTAATCCAAAATCATCTAAAAAGTACTTTGTTGTAGCATACAAAGATGGCCTTCCTGGAACGTCTTTTTGTCCAATAATCTCTACCCATTCTCTCTCAACAAGCTGTCTTAAAGCATTTGGATTTAAAGATACCCCTCTAATTTTTTCAATATCACCACGAGTAACAGGTTGCCGATAAGCAATAATAGCCAAAACCTCCATCACTGCTCGAGAATATTTAATAACCCTTTCAGGGCTAAGTCGCATTAATGAATTAGAGAATATTGGCTTGGCTTCGAATCGATATCCATTAGCAACTAAAACTAACTCCATTGTTTTTTCAGACCATTCTGATTTAATTTCATCTAACAACATTCTGATAGTTGACCGCTCAATTCTTTCTTCAAATAATTTTTGAAGCTCATCAATGTTAAGCGGTCTTCCACTGGTCAATAAGGCGACTTCAATGGTATTTTTTAGCTTTAATGACTGCTCCATTTAATCACCTGACCTTTGAATATAAATTGGCGAGCAAGGTTCTTGTTGATTTATTTTAATCAAACACTCTTTTGTTAATTCAAGAATTGCCAAAAAACAAACTACTAGCTTTGGAATTGGATCTTTTTCCTCATCAAAAAAAGTGTCGAATAAAATCAACTCATTACTAGCCAACTTTTTTAAGATTAGGGACATATGCTCACGGACTGACAACTCTGATCGATCGATCTTATGTGATTCAAACTGGCCCGCTCTTTTTACTACATTTTTCCAGGCATTAAACAGATCTTCGATAGAAGCATCCGGTAAAGATTGTGGTTCTACTATTTTCTTAAAATAACCTTGAGCAACCAATCTATCTCTTCCAATCTGAGGAATGTCATCAAGGTCGTGTGCTGCTGTTTTCATTAGCTCATACTCGATAAGCTTTGCAACTAACTCAGCTCTTGGGTCTAGATCATCATCTTCTTCCGAAATTATTGGCGGAAGAAGCATTCTAGACTTAATTTCTATGAGCATCGCTGACATCAAAAGATAGTCTCCTGCTAACTCCAACTTAATTTGTTTCATTTTTTCCACATATTCCATATACTGGATTGTCAACAAAGCCATCGGAATATCCAAAATATCAATATTGTTTTTTCTAATTAAGTAAAGAAGCAAGTCTAGCGGACCTTGGAAAGAGTCAAGGTAAACTTCTAAGGCATCTGGTGGAATGTATAGATCAAGAGGTAAGGCTTTTAATGACTCTCCATAAACCTTGGCCTTATTATCATCTACAACATTAGTTGAGTCTGTCATGAAAAGTCAATTCCCATTACTTCCCTAACCTCTCTCATGGTATCTCTTGCTAGTTTACGAGCTTTTTCACAACCTTCAGCAACCACACTTTTCACTAAGTCCGGACTTTCCGTATAATTACTCGCTCGCTCCTGCATCGGCTTTAATTCTTTAAGAACCGACTCTATAACAGGTTGCTTACACTCTACGCATCCAATACCAGCTTCTTTGCATCCAATCTTGACCCAATCTTTTGTTTTTTCAGAAGAATACACATCATGTAATTTCCAGACAGGGCAATTATCTGGATTTCCTGGATCATTTCTTCTAATCCTCGCTGGATCAGTAGGCATGGTTCTAATTTTTTTCTCAACCTCTTTTGGTTCTTCTCGCAATGAAATAGTATTGTTATAGGATTTAGACATTTTTTGCCCATCAAGACCGATCATCTTAGAAGCTGGAGTTAATTTATATTCTGGTTCAACCAAAATCATTTTGCCTCCACCTTCGAGAAATCCTAAAAGACGCTCCTTATCTCCAAGGCTTAAATTTTGCTGTTCTTCAATTAATGCTTGAGCGGCCTCAAGAGCTTGATCATCACCCTCTTCCTGATAAACCGTTTTCAGCTCTCTATAAAGCTGCCCCTTCTTTGAACCTAATTTTTTTATTGCATCCTCAGCTTTTTCCTCATAACCTACTTCTTTCCCGTAAAGATGATTAAATCTTCTAGCAACCTCTCTGGTAAATTCAATATGAGGAACTTGATCCTCACCAACAGGAACCTGAGTAGCCTTATAAATTAAAATATCTGCACTTTGAAGCAATGGATAACCTAAAAAGCCATACGTTGATAGATCCTTTGAGGTTAATTTTTCTTGTTGGTCTTTATAGGTAGGGACTCTTTCAAGCCAGCCAAGAGGTGTTATCATCGACAAAAGGGTATGAAGTTCAGCGTGTTCAGGAACTTTTGACTGAATAAATATGGTTGCAAGTGCAGGATCAATCCCCGCGGCCAACCAATCAACAACCATGTCCCATACATTTTTTTCTATTATCCCTGGGTCATCATAGTGTGTTGTGAGAGCATGCCAATCTGCGACGAAAAAAAGCGATTCTGCTTCGTGTTGAAGGCTGACCCAGTTTTTTAGAACTCCGTTGTAGTGACCTAAGTGGAGGTTTCCTGTTGGTCTCATTCCTGAAACAATTCTTTCAATCGCCATAACTTCCCTTAATTAAATAAATGAATTACCCAAATATAATAAAAATTATACTCTGACTAAGACCTACGAGTGGAGTTAAAATTTTCCCTAAGATTCCTGAAAATAATAAGAATATTAGAATAAAAAAACCATACCTCTCGAGACCGGCCAGATGGCTGGACCAAGGATAAGGTAATAAACTTACCGCAACTCTCCCTCCATCCAATGGGGGCAATGGAATCATATTTAACACCATTAAGACGAGATTAATTTGAATGCCCGCGTAACACATCACGCTTAAAAAGTGCGCTGCTTCTAGTGGGAAAAGATTAATTCTTACTAAAATAATAGTCCAAAAAATTGCCATGATCAGATTAGATGCAGGTCCAGCAATAGCAACCCAAAGCATATCTTTTTTTGGATTCCTAAGATTGGAAAAGTTTACGGGTACTGGCTTTGCCCATCCGAAAAGTATTCCTCCAAGCATAACGCTGAGCGCTGGTATCAAGATTGTCCCTACAGGATCAATATGGCGTATTGGGTTGAGTGTAATTCTTTTTAAATAATGAGCCGTCATATCTCCGAAATACCTTGCTGCATAGCCGTGTGCAGCTTCATGCACTGTAATAGCAAAGATTATAGGTAATGCATAAGCGCTAACTTTTTGTACAAGAGTTAAGTCCATTTAATAAATATCTTTATGATTTGATTGTGTTAGTTTTTTAATGTCTGGCCACTTTTCCCATACAGGCTTGCAGTTGGGTGGGATGATTTGTTTTTGACCCATTTGCCTAAAAGAAATCCCTGGCCCATGAAAATCTGAGCCGCAAGAAGCAAAAAATCCAAATTCATTCGCAATTTTAGCAAAATACTCTGTCTGAGACGGATCTTGGCTTCCTGATACAACTTCAATAGCCTCCCCTCCCGCAAGCTTAAAGTCGTTCATCAGTCTTGGATATAGTTTAGCACCCATATCGTACCGTCCTGGATGGGCGATCACTGCCACACCACCAGCACCTTTAATCCATGAAACAGCCTCTGTAAGATCTGCCCAAACATGCTCTACATATCCCGGTTTTCCTGGAGTTAAAAATTTTTTAAAGACCGATTTAACGTCTTTTGCGTGTCCTTTTTCAGCTAAATATTGAGCAAAATGAATTCTTCCGACAGAACCATCCTTACAGTATGAGCGAGCCCCCTCTAGAGCTCCCATAATCCCAGCCATACCTAAGCCATGAGCGATTTTTATTGCTCTAGCATCCCTTCCTTCGCGAATTTTAGTTAAGCTATCAGCCAATGTGTAATTTTTGTGATCAAAATTAAGTCCTACAATATGTAAGGTTCTTTTTTGCCATGTAACAGAAATCTCAACACCATTAATAAAGACCATACCAAGCGCACTTGCCTGTTCTCTCGCTTGAGGCAAACCATCAATATCATCATGATCTGTTAAAGCTAAAACTTGAACCCCTTTGCTGTGGGCGTACTTAACCAGCTCAGTTGGAGAAAAAAGTCCATCAGATATAGTAGAATGACAATGAAGGTCTATTATTGGAGTTATCATAGCTTGATACCTCATTATATTAGCTATTTACAACTAACGATAGGTGTTAAATTTTATTTATGCAAAAATTTCTTTTTGATTTACTTCCCATTATCTTATTTTTTATTGCTTTTAAATTTTATGATATTTTTACTGCAACTGCCGTTGCTATTATCGCGACGCTTCTCCAAATCGTATATGTTTTTTTAAAAAATAAAACGGTTGAAAAAGTTCTTTTATTTAACGGGGTAATGATTACATTCCTCGGAGGACTCACCATCCTCCTTCAAGATAAAATGTTCATAATGTGGAAGCCTTCGGTCATTTATTGGTGCTTTTCTCTTGCCCTCTTATTTTCAAATTATGTATTAAATAAAAATCTGGTGCGGATGATGTTGGGTAAGCAAGTAGAATTAAAAGATAGATTTTGGAATGTGATAAATTTAAACACAAGCATATTCTTTTCGTTACTTGGCTTTATCAATCTCTATATTGCCTATAACTTTAGCGAAGATACCTGGGTAAACTTTAAATTATTTGGTATAACCGGGCTTCTATTTATTTATATGATTTTTATAACGTTATACATCTCTAAAGCTAGTAAAGGATAAATAAAATGTGGTACGTCTTTAATGCGGCTGACGCAAAAAACAGTTTGGATGGTCGAACAAAATATAGGCCCGAACATCTAGCAAGGCTAAATATACTTATTAAAGAAGGAAGACTTTTGGTGGCTGGTGCCTATCCTGCAATAGATAATATAGATCCAGGGGGGAATGGCTATACAGGAAGTTTAATTATTGCGGATTTTGACTCTTTAAGTGAGGCTAAAAGCTGGGCTGATAAAGAGCCTTTTCTTTTACATGGGATTTACAGCTCGATCGACATCAAACCATTTAAAAAGAGCTTGCCATAAGATGATAGAAAAAACTATAAAAGACAGGCTTACTTTTTTAAATGTTACTGCGCTTGAAATTGTCAATGAAAGTCACCTGCACCACGGTCATGCAGGTAATAACGGAGGGGCTCATTTTAATGTGCTTATCAAAAGCCCTTTATTTATTGGTAAGACAAGAATGGAAAGGCATCGCATGGTTTATGCGGCGCTTGAAGACCTTATTCCACAAACTATTCATGCATTAAGCATCAAAACAGAGGTGCCGGATGATTAGATTGTACTTTTATTCTATTTTGGTTCTATCTGCCTTAATACACTCCTCATTTATAAATGCTGAAATAGCATCGGTCAACGATAAACAAATAAAATCAAGCTATCTAGAATTCATAAAAACCGAAGTGAGCAAGCAGGGGCAGCAAGTAGACAAAAAGATGGAGAGAACTATTGTCAACCGTTTAATCGATCTTGAAGTTATAAATCAAAAGGCACGATCATCTGGATTACTAAGCAATGAAAGGGTCGTGGCTCAAGCAGAACTATCAAACCAGGAATTAATATACACACTGTACCTTCAAGATTATATTATTAATAACCCTGTTACTGAAGAAGAGGTAGCAACAGCATACAATCAATATAAAGCAGCCTTTAATGAAAGTGAGTTTAAGGCAAGCCACATTCTTCTTACCTCAAAAAATAAAGCCGAATTAATAATTAAAAAATTAGATGCAGGAGAAAGCTTCGGTGTATTGGCAAAAAAAGAATCTGAGGATAATGACACTAAAAACAATAATGGTGATTTGGGATGGTTTTCAAAAGAAACAATGGTCCAATCTATTTTTGATGCTGTTAAGAATACAGGCTCTGGGGAAATTTTCCCTAAACCAGTGAAAACACAGTTCGGTTGGCATGTCATTAAAGTGGATGATGTCAGGCCTTTGGAGGTAGAGACTTTTGCTCAAAAAGAAGAATTCATCAAAACAGAGCTTCAAAAAATTAAATTAAAACAACACCTGTCTTTATTAAGATCGGGTGCCAGAATATCTGTAGCTGAATAAATATTCTTGTACATAAAAAAACTATCCTCTATAATTGAGAATGATTCTCATTTAACTAATTAACCACTATGTCTCTGCTAAATAAATTGTCTCAATTGCCCGAAGGAAAATCGGGAATTATCAAAAATTTAACCTCTAACGATATTGTAAACGGCCGGTTAAAGGCTTTGGGGTTTGAGAAGAAAACTGTTATTAAAGTATTGCGAAAAGCTAAATATAAAGGCCCAATACACCTTCAAATTGGTTCTACTGAACTGATGATCAGAGAAAAAACTGCAAATGAAATATCCCTAGAACCTGCCAAAAGTTAACATGAAAAAAATTGCTTTACTAGGCATGCCTAATACAGGCAAATCCACTTTATTCAATCAAATTAGCGGTTCTTCTGCCAAGGTTGGTAATTGGCCCGGAATAACGGTTGACCTTTATAGCGTAAAAACTCTTCTCAATGGTCAATTAACTGAGTTAATTGATCTTCCTGGAATTTACGACCTTAAAGGTTATTCAGAGGATGAAAAGGTGGTACATACTTTCTTAGACAAAAATAAAATAGATCAGGTCTTATTTGTCATCAATAGCACGCAGATAGACAGGCAGCTTAGTCTTGCATTAGACATTATAAAGCTTGGAATTCCTGTTCTAATAATTGCCAATATGATGGATGAAGCTAAAAAATTTGGTCTTACCTTTGATTTTGGTCTTCTTGAAAAACTAACGGGCTGCCCTGTAGTTCCCATAAGTGCAAAATACAAAACGGGCTTAGATCAATTAAACCAAAAGATTCTTGCTACCCAAGAGAAGTCTCATGTTTTTAATGGAAAAATATCAGCAAAAAAGATTATAAAAAAAACTGTGAAGTTTCCTGCTAAGCTAAATGATAAGACGACTAAAAAGCTCGATAGCATATTTCTCCACCCCTACCTTGGTCTTCCAATATTTCTTTTAATCATCTATGGAATATTTCAATTAGTCTTTACATTAAGCGGGCCACTTCAAGAATACATGGCTACCATGCTATTTTATTTCGAAAAAAATGTTCTGCTTCAGCTTTTCACGGACAGCAATCCAATAATTAAAAGTTTTTTTATTGATGGAGTGTATTCTGGTGTCTCGACAGTAGCTGCATTTGTTCCAGTCATTGTTTTATTCTTTTTTGTTATGACTATTGTTGAAGATAGCGGTTATTTCTCAAGAGCAGCCTTTTTGATGGACAAGCTTATGGAGAAAATAGGTTTGGATGGTCGCGGTTTTGTAATGATGCTTATGGGTTTTGGTTGCAATGTTCCTGCGATCAGTGGGACAAAAATTATGCGCACAAAGGAAATGCGTTACCTGACAATGCTAGTAATACCCTTTTCTCTTTGTTCGGCTCGACTGCAAGTTTTCCTATTTATTGTATCGGCTTTTTTTGCTTCACATCAAGGTGCTCTGGTTCTATTCTTTATGTACTTATTAAGCTTCTTTTCAATATTTATTACCGCTATTATGTTTAAAAATAAATATAAGAATGAAGAGCCGTTAATTTTGGAGCTTCCTCCCTATCGATTTCCAACAATAAAACAAATACTGTTTAGGGGTTGGCAAGAAGTGCGTTTTTTTCTTAAGCGTGCAACAAAATTTATTGTGTTCGGTGTTATAGCAGTTTGGGCTCTTACGCACTTTCCTGGCGAATATGAAGTTGCCAGTATTAATACCTATGCTGGTCAAATCGGAATATTCTTCGAGCCAATCTTTGCGCCAATTGGTATCGATAGCATTTTAATCATTGCCTTATTTTTTGGCTTTATTGCCAAAGAAATATTAATTGGTGCTCTTGCAGTTATATTTGGCCTTGAGGGACAAGCGCTGGGACAACATCTGGCAGAAATTTTAACGAATGGGCAAGCAATTAGTTTTATGATATTTACTCTTATTTACACACCGTGTGTTGCATCTATTGCAACTATCAAGCATGAATCGAAAAATATTAGGCTTGCTTTAGTTTCTATTGTCTGGTCTTTGGCTCTAGCTTGGCTGATGAGCTTTATTTTTTACCAATCCTATAAATTCTTCATTTAACCAAACTAAAATCTGAGAGGATTTTTTTATAAAACACTGATAAAATCGGGTTCTAAATTTAGCTTCTTTTATTTTAAATAAAATTCAATGCATAAAAATATAATAACCTCTTTTGTCGGTACCAAGATCTTTTCCGATTTTCGCAAAGCTTCGCTGTTAAAAAAAATTCAAGAACTATATCCGGAAATTAATGATATAGATTCTGCCTACTTACACCTCGTTGAAACTAATGAGGAGCTAACCCCAACTGAATGTGATCGAATTAAACAAATTTTCGATTATAGAGCTTCACCTATTGCAGAGATTAAAATAAGTGCTAATGCAATCTATATAGGCCCAAGGGTTGGCACAATATCACCTTGGAGCTCTCGAGCTACTGATATAGCTCTTCATTGTGATATAAATTTGATTCGAGCTGAACGGTGTTCAGCGCTTTGGTTTTCCTGCACAAAGGAACTCGATAGCGATACTAAAGTTGCTCTCGGTAAGCTAATTTTTGATCGAATGACAGAGTCCATATTTTTAGAGGAAATCGCAACCCACCAACTTTTCAGTCATCTTCCGCCAAAACCACTCGAACGGATTAATTTTCTTGGGGAGGGTATCAAGGCAATAAGACATTTCAGCAATAAAAATGGATTGGCGCTATCGGAGGATGAAATATCGTACCTTGCAGATCATTACCATGTATCTCAATCCAATCCGACAGATGCAGAGTTAATGATGTTTGCTCAAGCAAACTCAGAACATTGTCGGCATAAAATTTTTAATGCTAGCTGGTTTATTGATGGCATTGAACAAAAAGAATCGTTATTTGGCATGATAAGAAATACTCATAAAAAATCGCCACATAAAACCATTGTTGCCTATTCAGACAACTCTTCTATTATACAAGGGCAAGAAATCCATCGTTTTTATTCTGATGTACAAGGTATTTACGAGCCACATCAGGAAATCACGCATTACCTAATGAAGGTTGAAACTCATAACCACCCAACAGCTATATCTCCTTTTTCAGGGGCAGCAACTGGATCAGGCGGGGAAATTAGAGATGAGGGGGCAACGGGAAGAGGGTCAAAACCGAAAGCTGGACTAGCAGGGTTCTCTGTGTCGAATCTAAATATACCTGGATTTAATCAAGACTGGGAAAGCCATGGTATTGGTCGTCCAGATCGGATTGCGTCCGCATTGCAAATAATGATAGATGGTCCGATTGGTGCAGCATCCTATAATAATGAATTCGGTAGGCCTAACATTCTAGGGTATTTTCGAACACTAGAGATAAAAGTAAATAATGAATGGAAGGGCTACCATAAACCCATTATGTTGGCTGGTGGTATTGGAAACATAAGTGACGCTCATACTGCAAAAGAACCGTTGTCGGAAAATAACCTTCTTATACAACTGGGAGGTCCAGCAATGCTAATAGGCTTGGGTGGTGGTGCAGCATCAAGTATGGAAACCGGCACCAATCAAGAAAGCTTAGACTTTGATTCAGTTCAAAGGGGTAATCCTGAGCTTCAAAGAAGAGCCCAGGAGGTAATAGATAGGTGCTGGCAGATGGGAAAGGACAATCCCATTCTTAGTATTCATGATGTTGGTGCTGGCGGATTATCAAATGCATTTCCCGAGCTAATTCATGATGGTGGTGTAGGAGCTATTTTTGATCTAAGGGCTATACATAATGAAGAGCTCAGTATGAGCCCTAAAGAGATATGGTCAAATGAAGCACAAGAAAGGTACGTGCTTGCTATAGATAAAAACAGTTTGAATATTTTTGAAGCAATATGTAAAAGAGAAAGGTGTCCTTTTGCTGTTGTAGGAAAAGCAACTAAAGAAAATAAATTAATTGTAGAGGACGGTTTGCTTAATGATATTCCTGTAAACATGGACCTTAATGTACTTCTTGGTAAACCACCCAAAATTATTAAGAAAATAAACTCTAAATTTCCCTTAACTAAAAAGTCTGATTTATCGTATCCTAAACTTTCAGTAAGCATTAAGAAAGTTCTCAATTATCCTGCAGTTGCGAATAAAAGCTTTCTTATAACTATTGGAGATAGATCGGTGACAGGGTTAATTGCACAAGACCAAATGGTTGGGCCTTGGCAGGTACCTGTAAGCAATGTTGGAGTTACTAAATCAGATTTTCAAGGGTCTTTAGGTGAGGCTTTTGCTGTAGGTGAAAAAGCTCCTATAGCAATAACTAATGCTCCAGCATCTGCAAGAATGGCAGTTGGCGAAGCATTAACTAATATAGCAGCTAGCTTCATCAATGACATAAGTGATATTAAGCTTTCGGCTAACTGGATGTCTTCTGCAGGAAATGATGAAAATGATTTTGCTTTATTTGAGTCGGTCAAGACTATTGGAATGGATTTATGCCCAAAACTAGGAATTAGCATACCTGTCGGGAAAGACTCCATGTCAATGCAAACTAAGTGGGATGATGGTGAAGAAAAAAATGTAGCCTCACCAATGTCTGTAGTGATTACCGCCTTTAGTGAATGTCCTGATGTAACAAAAACACTAACCCCACAGCTTGAAAACAATGAAAAAACGACATTGCTATTTATTGATCTAGCTGCTGGAAAAACAAGGATGGGCGGATCATCACTCAATCTTGTGAATCAATTAGTTAGTGGTAAAACTCCTGATCTAGAAAACCCTGAGTTTTTTAAAAAGTTTTTTCATCTTATCCAAACTCTTAACAAAGAAAATAATATTTTAGCCTACCATGATCGTTCCGATGGAGGGCTTATTACGACATTACTTGAAATGGCTTTTGCAGGGCATTGCGGGTTAGATATTCAGCTCGGAAAGTTAGATGAGATTGCTTTATTGGAGTACTTATTTAATGAAGAATTAGGCGCTGTCATACAGGTTGATAATAGTAAATTGAAGTTTGTAACAGCTAGTATTGAAGATGCATTAGGGCGTTCTGTTTACCCAATTGGGACACCAACAAACAATCAATTAATTACCGTTACAGTTAACGGCAAGAAAGAATTTCAAGAAACAAGGGCAAACTTACAAAGTTGGTGGTCGGAAACAAGTTATCATATTCAATCACTTCGTGATAATCCAAAAACTTCCAAAGAAGAATACGAAAACATTCACCTTAATAATGATCCCGGGATTAATCCGCAAATACACTTTGAGGTTCCACAAGTAATTCATTTCAATAAAATTAAGCCTAAAATTGCAATACTCCGAGAACAGGGCATTAACGGGCATAGCGAAATGGCTGCTGCATTTTATTATGCGGGATTTGAAGCGCATGATGTCCACATGTCGGACATTATCTCAGGGGAAAAAGTGCTTAGGGACTATCAAGCTTTAGCTGCTTGCGGAGGTTTTTCCTATGGGGATGTTTTAGGGGCAGGACAAGGCTGGGCTAAATCCATTCTATTAAATGAAAAATTACGGGATCAATTCCAAGCATTTTTCCATCGAGAAAACACCTTAGCCCTTGGGGTCTGTAATGGATGTCAAATGCTTAGCCATATCAAAGAATTAATACCGGGGACTGATTTTTGGCCTAATTTTATAAAAAATGAATCGGAACAATTTGAAGCACGTTTTTTAAGTGTGTTAATTGAAAAAAACAACTCTCCATTTTTGGATGGTATGGAAGGAAGCATTCTTCCTGTCGCCATTGCTCATGGTGAAGGAAGAGTTAATTTTAGTAATGCAAGTCAATTGAATGAGGCCGCAAAGGGAAATCTTATTGCTCTTAAGTATGTTGATAATAATAATCAGGGAACTTTAAGGTATCCATACAATCCAAATGGTTCAGTGTTAGGAATTACAGGTTTAAGTTCAGCTGATGGCCGGGCTCTTATTATGATGCCTCATCCTGAAAGAGTATTTAAATCAGATCAAAATTCATGGCATCCAAAAGGATGGAATGATTACGGTCCTTGGTATAGAATGTTTGTCAACGCGAATAAAATTTTTGCATAAACAGGGGAAATAAATGTACGGAATAATAAAAAAAATTGCTTTATTAATGTTGGTTGTTTCAATGCAAGCTATTGCACTTAACGATGCTGAAGAAATGGAGTTTGTTGGCGCAGTGAATGATGGAGATATCAAAATTGTTAAACGTTATGTTGAAACTATGAATGTAAATTTAGAAGACAGCTATTTCGCTTGGACACCCTTTCTTATGTCGGCGGCAAAGAACCAAATGGAAGTAATGAAGTTCTTAAAAGAAAATGGTGCCAATATGAATTATACGCATCCCGTAACAAGATTTAATGCTCTCCATCATGCTGCATTTAATGGTAATAAGGAGATGGTCAAGTATTTAATTGATCTAGGAATCGAGCAAAAAAATCTCAAGGGTAATGTGACATTAATTCGCGCCCTTAACGAAGACAACAAAAAAGAAATGGCAAAATATCTTATTTCTCTTGGAATGAAAGATGATGGTTGCCAAGAAGAGAGATGTTTCTGAGTCATCTGATTATAAAAAAAGCCAATATTAATTTATTGGCTTTTTTTTTGTGAAGAAACTTATAACTTTAATTCAGATAACAAAAATTAACCTCCTGATAAAATGTTTCAATTAAATATATTCCTTATAGCAAGCTTTTTATTTGTGCCTTCTGTTTATTCCAACGAAGAATTTAGTAATTTTAAAAAATACAACCTAACAGAAACGCAATTTAAGCTTGAGGTTATAACCAAACCATTTGATCATCCATGGGCGTTAACATTTGTTGATGAGAAGCATCTAATTGTCACAGAGAAAAATGGTGGTCTTTTTAAGGTAAATATAAACAACGGAAGTAAAACATCAATCAAGCATAAAATAAATCATGTTGGCTATGATGGCGGAAGTATTGCTTACTCACAAGGTGGCCTATTAGATGCTTACTTTAATAGTAAAGATGGTTATATTTATTTTACTTATAGCCATGACTTTAAAGAGCTCCATATTGATGGTAAGCCAAAGAAGAATTCTAGTACGGCAATTTCAAGAGGGAAATTGATCGGAAACCAAATAGAAGACCTGAAAGTTCTATTAATTGCTGAACCTAAACTTCCTACGAACAAACATTTTGGTTCTAGAATCGTTATTCTCAACGATCTTATTTATGCTGGGTTTGGGGAGCGTGATGAAGGAATGATTGCCCAAGATCCGAATAAACACCCTGGAAGCATCATTCGCATAAAAACCAACGGCGATATACCTAAAGATAATCCAAAATTTGACGAAAAAACTAAATGGCTGGCAGAAATTTTTACTATTGGCATTAGAAACCCTCAAGGAATAACAGTCTCTCCTCATGATAATGAGGTGTATTTTTCAAGTCATGGGCCTCGAGGGGGAGATCATATTGGTAAAGTTAAATCAGGCGCTAATTATGGATGGAAGGATATCGCATGGGGTGGAACTGAGTACTCATTCTTAAGTATTGGGGAGAAGGCGTTTAAAGAAAAATACGAGAAGCCAATTAAAACTTGGGTACCATCTATGGCTATTAGTAGTATCCAGTTTTATAAAGGAGAGGTTTTTCCTGAATGGGAGGGTGACTTGATTGTAGCGTCACTAAACGGACAAAGTCTTATTAGGCTTGAATATGAAAACAATGCTATTGTAAGTGAGGAAATAATTTTTAAAGATAAAATTGGGCGCATTCGAGACTTTGAAATTGACAAGCAAGGCAACATCTATCTTATCAGTGATTCGCCACATTCCTCCCTATGGAAATTAACGAACTAATTAGATTACAAAAGGAAAACTAATGAAAAAAACTATTACAGGTCTTTTGACGCTAATGCTATCTCTAGCCTTAAATGCTAATGAAACATTCTCTGGGTTTGTTATGCCAGAATCTGTTGCGGAAGGAAAAGATGGCTCCATCTATGTTTCAGAAATAGGTAAAAGAGACGTTGATAAAGATGGGAAAATTAGTAAAATTAATAAAGAGGGAGTCATTACAACTGTTGCTGAAGGTTTGTATGACCCTAAAGGTATTGTATTTTTTGAAGATAAGTTATACGTAACGGATCGTGATGTAATTCTAGAAGTAAATCTTGATGGCTCATGGGGAGTTTATTCAGGAACAATGGCATTCCCCAAAACACCTGTATTTCTAAATGATATTGATGTAGCAGATAATGGAGATCTTTACGTTACAGATTCAGGTGACTTTTCATCAAGCGGCTTTATTTTTCTTGTTAAGAAAAATGGTGAGATAAGTGTATTGTTTGATGGGGACAAAAATATTAAGGCACCTAATGGAATTTTACCTGTTCCAAATTCAAGACTGTTAATTGTTGACTGGGCTGGTGACTTATTAGAAGCCAACCTCACTAATAATGAAGTAAAAAAAATCGCAGAAGGGTTTGATGGTGGTGATGGCCTAGCTTATAACAATGGGGCTATTTATGTAAGCAGTTGGAAGCGTGGCGTAGTTTATAAGGTTGAGAATGGAGAAAGTACTGTCATTGCAGAAGGCTTTAAGGCGGCCGCAGACATCGCACTGAGTCTAGACAAGAAAAAGTTAATAGTTCCTGACATGATGGGTGGAACCGTGACATTGGTTGATGCTAAATAATCCTGAGATAAAAAAATATAGCTTTTAACTCCGTTTGGATTTACAAAAATAAAGCATCATTCTGCTATCATTACACTTTATCAACTTTATATCTGGGCTTAATGAACCTTCACGAATATCAAGCTAAAAACCTCCTCAAAATTTATGGAATTAATACGCCTAAACACGTTGTTGCCTCAACAACAAAAGAGGCAGAATTGGCAGTCCAGATGCTCAAAGGTAATGCTTATGCTATCAAAGCACAAATTCATGCTGGAGGGAGAGGTAAGGCTGGAGGGGTAAAAATTATCTCCACTGCCCAAGAAGCACAAGATTTTTCTGAAGCATGGCTTGGAAAGAACCTTGTAACTTATCAAAATGCTCCATTAGGGCAGCCGGTTCATAGGGTGCTGATCGAAGAAACGGTAACAATAAAAAAAGAGCTGTACTTTTCTTTATTAGTTGACCGTCAACTAGAAAAAATTACATTAATTTTTTCTTCGGCTGGAGGAACTGAGATAGAGGATATATCAAAAAAAAATCCAGAATTGATTTTAAAGATTAGCACATCAATACAGAAAGAATTTTCTGAGCAAGATGTGTCGAGCATATTAGACAAGCTTCAAATGAAAGCTAGTTCTATGCTTCTATTTAAGTCTCTTATAAAAAATACATTTAAACTGTTCACTGAAAATGATCTAAGTTTATTGGAAATCAATCCTTTGGTTATTACCAATGATAATGATTTGGTCGCTCTAGATTGTAAGATGAGTATCGACTCAAACGCTTTATTTAAACACCCTCATATTATTGATTTTCAGGATTGGTCACAAATTGACCACAAAGAGGCTGAAGCTCATCATGCAGGATTAAATTATATTGCTTTAGAGGGCAATATTGGCTGTATGGTTAATGGTGCAGGTCTTGCTATGGCCACAATGGATTTAATTAAATTATCTGGTGGTGAGCCGGCAAATTTTCTTGATGTTGGGGGGAGCGCCACAGCAGATACAGTAAGTAAAGCTTTTAAAATATTGCTGTCAGATCCAAAAGTGCGGGTTGTTTTGGTTAATATTTTTGGAGGGATTATGCGGTGCGATATTATTGCCAATGGAATCATCGCTGCGATTAAAGAGGTTGGTATTGAAATTCCTATTGTGGTTAGGCTAGAAGGAACAAATGTGGAGCTAGGAAAAGAAATATTAAATCAAAGTAACTTGAATATTATATCAGCTGAAAGTCTTACAGATGCAGCGACTCAATCTGTTCATCTTGCTTCTGGAGGTACATGATGGCTATTCTAGTTGATAAAAATACCCGAGTATTATGTCAGGGCTTTACTGGAAAGCAAGGCACTTTTCATAGTGAGCAGGCGATCACTTATGGAACAAAACTCGTTGGCGGAGTTACCCCTAGTAAGGGAGGGCAAACGCATTTAGGCCTCCCTGTATTTAATAACATGGTTGAGGCAGTCAATGAAACAAAAGCTAATGCCACAATGATCTACGTGCCACCTCCTTTTGCAGCAAACTCTATTATAGAGGCTAGTGAGGCTGGAATAGATTTGATAGTATGCATCACAGAAGGTATCCCCATACTTGAAATGCTAAGAGTCAAAGAAGTGATCAATGCTAATGGTTCAAAACTTATAGGGCCAAACTGCCCAGGAATAATTACTCCAGATCAATGCAAAATGGGAATAATGCCAGCAAGCATTCACCAAGCAGGAGCTATAGGTATTATTTCTCGGTCAGGCACCCTCACCTATGAGGCGGTTCATCAAACAACCGCATTTGGCCTTGGGCAATCTACATGTATTGGAATCGGGGGTGACCCCATCAAAGGGTTAAACTTTATTGAGTGCCTTGCTATGTTTGAAAAAGATCCAAGCACTAAAGGAATTATTATGGTGGGTGAGATTGGCGGAACAGATGAAGAATTGGCAGCTGAATATATTCAATCAAATATTACTAAGCCAGTTGTTGCACATATTGCAGGAATAACGGCCCCTAAAGGAAAGCGCATGGGGCATGCTGGTGCCATCATCTCTGGAAATACGGGTAAGGCGGAAGATAAAATTCGTTGCCTAGAAAAAGCTGGAGCTCTTATTGCTAGATCCCCTTCTGATATGGGTTCTATGATTAATAAGGTAATGATTCAATTATGATAAAAAAAATATTAAATCCTCTCGGGATATTGCTCTTAATTTTTTGTATAAATTTTTCAGCTTCCTCGGAAGAAGTGTCATACCTGTTAACAGCTTCTGCAAAAGGAGATATGGCAAGTGTGCGCGCAATCATAGAGAGTGGTGGGAATCCAAATACCACAGACAAGGATAAAGTTACTGCACTAATGTATGCTGCAAGAAAAAATCAAGTAGATGTGATTAAATACTTAATACTCAATGGAGCGAACGTAAATGCTGTAGAAGAAGACGGATGGACAGCCCTTATGTATGCAGCAAAAAAAAATTATACGAATACAGTCAAAATTCTTTTGGAAAATGGAGCTGATCCTAAGATTATTGATCCGGATGGATGGTCCGCATATGGATTAGCTGCAACCTCAGGATTCCACCAGACAATAGATATATTAATTAAAGGTGGTATCGATCCTAATACAAGAAACAACTCTGGTCTAACAGTTCTTATGCTTGCCTGTAAAAGTGGTGATGTACAAACGATTAAAACGCTTCTCGATAATAAGGCACTAATTCACCTTCAAGACAAATACGGCAAAACTGCTTTGATGTACGCCGTAATTAATGGGAATAAAGATGCCGTCACATTCCTTTTAAATTATGGAGCGGAAGTAGATGCGTTTGATAAGAGTGAATGGACAGCATTGATTTGGGCGGTAAAAAGAAAGCAAACTGATATCGCCAAGATATTGATTGATAAAGGGGCGAATATCAATTATGAAGATAACGAAGGAACGCACATCATTCATTATGCGGTTTTTAGTGGGTCAGAAAAATTAGTTGAAATGCTAATTAATGCAGGAGTAAAACTAAAAGCTACTGATCAATACGGCTTAACTCCTCTAGTTTATGCTTTAAAGCAGAATAATACAAAAATGGTCAAAAAAATTAAGCTAGCCGGAGGGAGCTATTAATTGAAAGTACATTTGGCTCAGCTGAACACTATCGTGGGTGATTTAAGCTTCAATAAAAATTTAATTCTTAAAGAAGCTGAAAAAGCAATGTTAAATGGCGCGGATATATTGCTAACGCCTGAGTTAAGCATATCAGGATACCCTCCCGAGGACTTACTTTTAGACCATGAATTTATTAATGAGTGTGACAAGTGCGTAGATGAGATAGCCATAAAATTCCCAGATATCTTGATAGTTATCGGTCGTCCCATGTTAGAAGATAATAAACTGTATAACTCACTTAGCGCCCTCTACAAAAGTAAAGTCTTATGTACATACCATAAAAGAGTGCTTCCTAATTATGGTGTTTTTGATGAAAAAAGGTATTTTTCCGAAGGGAAAGATACTGCAACAATAAAGTATAATGGGAAAAAAATAAGTTTTTTAATATGTGAGGATGTATGGACTGAAGGATTAGTAGAGTCCTTAGTCAAGCAAGGTGTAGATATCATTTTATGCATTAATGCCTCACCATTTGAGGTTAAAAAACAACAAAAACGCATTGATCAGATTACCAATAAGATAGTTGGAAATGAGGTTGCTTTGGTATATTTGAATGCTCTGGGAGGTCAGGATAATGTAGTTTTTGATGGAGGTTCATTTGTATATGACGGCAGGAAGGGCTTAATATTTGAGCTTCCCCAGTTTTCTTTAACATCAGAAATAATTGACTTAAATGCAGGAACAAAACTTCTCCCAAAAATTTACAATGATTTAGAAATTATATTGAATGGATTGGTCCTAGCCCTTCACGATTATCTCGAAAAAAATAACATAGAAAGAGTTTTTTTAGGACTTTCAGGGGGTATTGACTCTGCATTAGTATTGTTTATAGCAACAAAAGCTATAACGAAAAAAAATATCCACGCAGTAATGATGCCATCTAAATATACAGCCAATATAAGCCTTGAAGATGCTCAGAGTCTTACAGAGAATCTAGGGGTTAATTACCAGACTTACTCTATAGAAACCTTAATAAACAATATCGATCAAGTTTTCAGTGAGGAATTTAAAAATCTTCCTGCTGATATAACCGAAGAGAATTTTCAAGCAAGAATTCGAGGGCTATTATTAATGGGGCTTGCAAATAAACATCATGGGATGGTTCTTGCTACTAGTAATAAAAGTGAGTTGGCTGTTGGTTATTCGACTATATATGGCGATATGGTAGGGGGATTTTGTGTACTTAAGGATGTTCCAAAAACAATGGTCTACGATCTAGCAAGGCACATTAATAGAGAAGAAAATATCATTCCAAGCCGTATCATTACCAGAGAACCAAGCGCAGAATTAAAAAACAATCAAACCGACCAAGATACTCTGCCAAGCTATGAAATATTAGATGATGTAATACGTCTTTATGTGGAGGAAAAACAAACACCGGCATTTATGATTGAGAGTGGTTTTGACTCTCAAATCGTTGAAAAAGTTGTAAACTTGATAAATAGCAGTGAATTTAAACGGCGTCAATCAGCCCCTGGGCCAAAAATAACAAGCAAAGCATTTAGTGTTGACAGGCGATTTCCAATAACAAATAAATATAAACCAAAATTACACTAGGAGTCACTATGAAAAAAATTGAAGCAATTATCAAGCCATTTAAACTCGATGAGGTCAGAGAGGCTTTATCTGAGATAGATATTATGGGGCTAACTGCCACTGAAGTTAAGGGATTTGGGAGGCAAAAAGGCCATACAGAGCTTTATCGTGGAGCGGAATATGTTGTTGATTTTCTCCCTAAAATTAGGCTAGATTTAGTGGTTGCAGATAAGATGGTGGAAAAAGTTGTCGAAACTATTTTGAAAACAGCCCATACTGGAAAAATCGGAGATGGAAAAATTTTTGTTATGGACGTTGAGGAAGCAATAAGAATTAGAACGGGAGAGAAAGGTGATGCCGCTATTTAATTGGATCCTAAGATCTTTTTGATCTTATCAAGGTCCTCTTGAGTATCCACACCAATCGAATGGGCGCCATCATACTTAAATACCTTAATCTTTTGATGATTTTCCAAAGCCCTAAGCTGCTCAAGACCTTCAATACGCTCAAGGTTTGATTTGGGAAGTTCGCAAAAAAATCTCAAAAATTTTGCAGTGTATCCGTATATACCGATATGCTGAAGCGCTCCCTGTGCTATTGAATCCTTTCCACTAACTCTGTCATAAGGAATCATTGATCTACTAAAATATAACGCATAATCATCTCCTCCAAGCACTACCTTTACATTGTTTATGTTCGCAAAATCCTCAGCACTTTCAAAACTAGAAGCAGCCGTGGCATAATCAACTTCCAGCTCACTCATTCCATGAGCTACTTTATTTATCAATAACGGATCTATAAGGGGTTCATCTCCTTGCAAATTAATGATTATGGTCTCATCATTCCAGTCCGTATGATTAAGAACCTCATTTATACGATCAGTTCCAGAGCTATGCTCTGGGTCTGTAATAATTGCCTTAAATCCAAATTGCTCAACACAATTGAAAATTCTTTCATCGTCGGTCGCAACAATAACCTCATCAGCGCCACTTAACCTAGCTTTTCTAGCTACATGGATCACCATGGGTAATCCAGCAATCTCGATTAATGGTTTACCAGCCAATCTAGTGCTGTTATATCTAGATGGAATTACTACCTTAAAAGACATTACTTATTCATCCAAGCCAACTACTCTTGCTTCACTTTCTAATAAAATTGGTATCCCGTCCTTTATTGGATATGCTAATTTTGCCGAATTCGAAACTAATTCGTTATTCTCCTTATCAAATTCTAATGGCCCCTTGGTAACCGGGCAAACTAAAATGCTAAGTAATTTTGTATCCATTAATTATAATCCCACCTTTATGAGCATTTCATTTATCAAATCAGCATCAATTTTAAGAGAAATAGATGCTACCCACAAATTATTATGTTTGATATGGGCACATTTAATTGCATCTTTTTCCGTTAAAACTATATACATATCTTGGTAGTCATCAAAGTCGCTTTGAGTAAAGTTATAATGATCATCAAAAATTGCTTTTTTAAAGTTTAACTGTTTAAGAGTCAATGTTCTAAAGAATTTATCGGGATTAGCAATAGCAGTAAAGGCAACTATGTTCTTATCCCTAATAGAGGAAAAATTAATTTTTCTTTTTCCGTTAATTGAAATCAATTGATCGTCACAAATCGACTTCACTTTTTTAGCAGCAGAAATTTTTAATTTTCCGTTATCGTCAATACTTATTATAGCGTCAGCTTTTTCTAGTCTTGATAATGGCTCCCTTAATGGTCCAGTTGGAATCAATCTCTGGTTTCCAAAATGCCTTGTACCATCTACGAGAAGAAATTCATAGTCACGAAATAATGAATAGTGCTGCAGACCATCATCAGAAAGAATTATCTGAGTTTTCGGATATAATTTTAAAAGGTGATCGCCGGTTAAGAAACGTTTTTTTCCAACAAATACCGGACAATCCACTTTGGTCTTAATGAGTAATGGTTCATCGCCAACATCTTGAGCTGCAGAGGAGGTTAATACTTCTCGAGGATTAGAGTAATTTGATTTGTATCCCCTGGAAATTATTCCTACATTTATATTTTTTTGTATCAATTGATTGGCCAACTCAATTATAAAAGGGGTTTTCCCCGTTCCTCCAATTGTAATATTACCAATAATAACCACAGGAACATTAATTTTCCTTACATTCAAAATATTCTTTTTATACAAAAAATATCTTACACACAGAAGGATATAAAATAATATGCTTACGGGAAGTAAAAAAGCTCCCCAAGTGAGCTTTTTATAATGCTGATCCCGCATGAGGCTCTCGATAGACCTCATTTTAACTAAATCCTCTTTTATACAAAGCCGTGTACTTTCCTTTTTTCTTCATTAGCTCGTTATGATTACCTTGTTCAGCTAGCTCACCATCGTGGATTACTAAAATCTTATCCGCATTCATTATTGTACTTAATCTATGTGCAATGACTATTGAAGTCCTTTTTTTCATTAAGTTATCAAGAGCGTCTTGAACCAATAATTCTGATTCCGAATCAAGTGCTGAAGTAGCCTCGTCCAATAATAATATGGGGGCATTTTTTAGGATGGCTCTTGCAATAGCAATCCGCTGTTTTTGCCCACCAGATAACTTAACTCCTCTATCGCCAATAACATGATTGAATCCGTGAGGAAGTTTTTCAATAAACTCTATGGCATTAGCTGCTTTGGCTGCTTTTTTCACAGCCTCTATACTACTTTTTCCTTTAGCTCCGTAAGCAATATTATTAAATACTGTGTCATTAAATAGGATGGTGTCCTGACTAACTAGGGCAATTTTTTCTCTGAGGCTTGGCAACTTACAGTCATTAATATTTATACTGTCTATCTGAATCTCACCCTGAGTAATCTCATATAAACGAGGTATCAAATTAATTAAAGTAGTTTTTCCTCCACCCGATTTACCAACTAAGGCAATTTTTTCTCCTGGTTTTGTTGAAAAAGATATTTTATTAATAGCTGGATTTCTTTCCCCAGGGTAAGAAAAGGTGACGTTATTAAAGTGAATTTCTCCTTTAATTTTATTTAATACTTTTTTCCCTGCATTTTTTTCCTCAGGCTCATCCATTACACTAAAAATGCTTATTGCTGCCGCATAACCAACCTGAATCTGTTCATTAATGGCTGTAATCTTTTTTATTGGTGAAATTAGCATCAATAATGCTCCAACAAAAGCAGCAAATTCGCCAGCAGTAAAATGACTGATTGAATAAAAAACTACTGAAGCCAGTGCAATTGCAGACATAACCTCTATAACTAGACTGTTTATGCCGGACATTTTCGCAAGCTTTGTATGCATCTTACGGTTTCTGATTGTTATATTGGTAAATCTTTTTAATTCAAAAAAGGCCGTGCCGAATATTTTAACTATTCTTTGTGAGGCTATAGCTTCTTCTGATATTCGAGTCATATCACCCATAGATTCTTGAACTTCCGAACCAGCCTGCCTTAACCTTGGTGAGACTTTTTTAAGGTATAAGCCCATTATTGGAGCCATTACTGCAAAAATTAACGTTAAAAACCAATCTAAATAAAGCATATACCCAACAATACCTATGACCGTTAGAATGTCCCTAATTGCATCTAATGCTACCTTGGTCACAATTGTTGACAGCTGTTCAGTCTCGTACGTCAGCTTTGAAACAATATTACCAGCGGCATTATTATCAAAAAACTTAACTGGTAAAGCCATTATTCTTTTGAAAGAATCGAATCTCAGGTCTTCCACTATCTTTCTTGAAACCCATCTCATAGAATAACTTGAAATAAATCCAGCCAATCCTCTTAGACTCATTAGGAGGACAATAGCAATTGGCAGTAATATTGAGGCGTCAGCAGATTTCTCCACTAAGCCTTCATCAGTAATTTTTTTAATTAATGCCAAAAACCCTGTATTTGTAAGCGCCAATATGAATAATGAAACAATGCTAAAACTTAAAATTAATTTATATTTAAGGGCGTATTTTAATAGCCTTAAATAAATGACTTTAAAGCTTGGTTGTTGGGATTTTTTTATCTTATCGTTCAACATAATTTATGGTGTGGCCCTTATTCTAACTTAGTTGAAAAAGTTATTTTGTTCAACCCGGCCAACCTTGACGCCTCCATAACATTTACTACAGCCTGATGAGTTGCCAGTGCGTCTGCATTAATAATAATTGGAATATCAGTCTTACCTTCTGATGCAACTTTAATCTTTCTTACCAGATTATTAAGATCTGTTGATTCAACTGAGATTTCATTAACAGAGTATCTTCCCTCTTTTGTTACTTGGATAGTGATAAATCCCTCTTGTTTATTATTTTGATTGGCTTCGGCCACTGGAAGATTAATTTTCAATTCACTGAATTTGGAGAAAGTTGTGCTAACAACTAAAAAAATGATTATTACGAGCAGAACATCAATCAGTGGGATAAAATTAATTTCAGGATCTTCTAGTTTTGTTTTTCTTCTAAAATTCATTTTTTTACTTTCGCTCACCTCTAATAACTTCAACTAATCTCAGAGCCTGTTGCTCCATCTCATTTACTAAATAATCTACCTTAGACCTAAAATATCTAAAAGCTATCATAGCCGGTACTGCCACAACTATTCCTCCTGCAGTATTGTATAAAGCAATGGAAATTCCTCTGGCAAAAATACTTACATCATGGCCCGTAGAGGTAAAGGAGCTAAATAGTTCCACCATACCAATAATGGTTCCAAACAAACCTAATAATGGCGCTACAGTTGATATTGTACTAAGAAATCCTAAATACTTTTCTAGCCTAAAACTTGCGAGCGATCCTGCTTCTTCAATGGAATCTTTTATTACCGCTAAAGATGCATTTTTATTTTCAATAGCTACAGCCATTATTTCACCTAGTGGAGAGCTCTTTTTAAGCGCTTCGATCGATTCTTTATTAACAACATTAGAACTCATCAACCTAGAGGCATCCATCCAAAGATTGCTAGGGGCAATATTAGATTCCCTCAACGTCCATAATCTCTCTAAAATAATAGCCACCCCAAAGATTGACGTTGCTATCAAGGGCCAAATTGGCCAACCTGCAACCACGATAATGTTCCACACTATTTACTACTCCCTATAAATTGAATTGGATAGAAACTATGCTATCTACTATTAATTGTGCCTTCGGTTAAATAATAAATCTTTTTCATTTTTCTTGCTAACGCAAGATCATGGGTTACAAGCACTATAGAGGATTTAAATTCATCAGCTAATTCAAGAAACATTTCAAATACTAGTTTGGCATTTTTATGGTCTAAATTACCTGTTGGCTCATCAGCTAGAATCAATTTAGGCTCTGTTATCAACGCTCTTCCTATGGCAACCCTTTGTTTCTCTCCACCCGACAGTTGATGTGGGTAATGTTCAGCTCTTTTCGTAAGACCTAAAGTTTTAAGTATTTTTAAGGCTTGGTTACGCCCTTGTTCATAACTTCCACCTTTAATAATCAGTGGCATAAGAATATTTTCTAGTGCTGTGAAATCAGGGAGCAAGTGATGTGCTTGATACACAAATCCAATAAATACATTCCTCATTACTGCTAATTGTGATTGATTCAGAGTGGCTAAGTTTTTATTATCAATTTCAACAGAGCCTTTGCTCGGAATATCTAAACCAGCCATCAGGTGTAAAAGAGTACTTTTTCCTGAGCCTGAAACTCCTGTTATAGCAATATTGTCTCCTTGAAACAAACATAGATTAATTTTATTTAAAATTGGTGTATCAAGCCCTGCGTAAACCTTACTCAGGTCTATTAATTTTAGAATCATAGACTTATTCATGCTTTAAAGTCACTGCGGGGTCTAATTTGGAAGCTTTAATGCTTGGGTATATTGACGCTACAAAAGATAAAAACAAACCCATAAAACTGATATAAACAATATCGCTGCTTAAAATCTTTGAAGGCACCTCACTGATATAGTAAATATCTTTTGCCAGAAACTGAATGCCAAAAAAACCTTCTATAAAGGGAACAATAATGTCTATATTTGCAGCAATCAGTATTCCAATAAATACACCTAAAAATGTACCCATAATTCCTGTAAGCGCGCCTTGCAACATAAAAATAAGCAAAATACTAAGCTGGCTAGCTCCAATAGTCCGCAAAATAGCGATGTCAGACTTTTTCTCTGTTACACCCATTACTAATGTTGAGACTATATTAAATGCAGCTACAGCAATGATGAGGGTTAGAATAATTGACATAACTTTTTTTTCAAGTTGAATGGCTGAAAATAGATTGGTGTGTTTTTTAGTCCAATCCAAGACATAGAATTTATTACCAGCATTGATAGCATTATTTATAGCTGCAGAAGATTCTGAGGTCTTATCAAGATCTTTTAACTTTACTCGTATTCCGGAAATTTCACTTCCCATTTGAAAAAACTTTTGCGCATCTTTCATGTGTATGAGCACCAATCCAGCATCGTACTCATACATTCCAGCATCAAAAATACCTGCAACTGTAAATTGTTTTATCCTTGGTAACATGCCTACCGGTGAAAAATTTGCCTGAGATGAAATCATTGATATTTTGTCCCCCAGATCAAGAGAAAAATATCTAGCCAGATCTATGCCAATCAAAATTTCAAATTTTCCGGGGGTTACTTTAAAGTCGCCAGCCGTTAACTGCTGCTCCAAATTACTGACTGTTGATTCATTTTCTGGATCCACTCCTCTTACCAGAACCCCTCTATTATATTTTCCTATTGATACTAAGGCTTGGCTGCTGGTAAAGGGGGCGGTGGATTCAATATTATTTAACGAGGCTATTTTTCTTTCAGTTTCTTGCCAGTCCCCTAGATTAGAGGCTGCGCTTATCACCTCAACGTCAGATGCAACATTTAAAATTCTAGCTCTAAGCTCTGATTGAAATCCGTTCATAACAGATAACACTACAATTAGGGCCATTACACCTAACGCTATGCCTATGATGCTGGTAAGTGAAATAAAAGAGATGAAATTATTTTTATTTCTGAGTCGCGTATATCTTGACGCAATCCACAACTCGTAAAAATGTTCCTTGAAAAAATCTTTTTTTATCATATTTTAATTAAATTTTAGATGTCGCATTCTGCTAGAATTATGGCATGTTTACAGGAATAATAGAATCAGAAGGCACCATTAACTCTTTAGTTAAAAAAGGCGCTGATATAAGTGTAAAAGTTTTGTTCGATAATGGCATGCTCGATGATATTCAGCTTGGTGACAGCATAGCAGTGAATGGCGTTTGTCTTACTGTCGAGGCTCTTACAAATAACGAGCTCAGCTTTTATTTATCAGTTGAGTCTATCTCCAAAATTGCAGATCTAAAGTTGAATCAAAAAGTTAACCTTGAAAGATCTCTTAAAATGAACGGACGAATATCGGGCCACTTCGTTTTTGGGCATGTGGATGGTGTATGTGATATCAAAGAGATAAAAAAGTTAGATGGTTGCGAGCAATGGTTCATAGAAGCCCCTAACAATCTTATAAAATATATTGCACAAAAAGGCTCAGTATCATTATCGGGTGTGAGTCTGACAGTTAACTCTGTTGATGAAAACGTCTTTAGTGTAAATCTTGTTCCATTCACATTAAGCCATACAACCCTAAAATACAACGAAACTGGTGATAAATTAAATATTGAAATCGATATGTTAGCTAGATATGTTGAGTCAATAAATAAGGCATGATTATTTAATGATAAATAAAATAGAAGAGTTGATAGAGGATCTAAAACAGGGAAAGATGGTTATTCTTGTGGATGATGAAGATCGGGAGAATGAAGGCGATTTAGTTGTTGCTGCTGAGTTTATCAGCCCAGAACATATTAACTTTATGGCTAAATTTGGGAGGGGATTAGTTTGTTTAACTCTAACAGAAGAAAAATGCAAAAAACTGAAGTTGCCACTTATGGTCGAGCAAAATGAAGGTCAGTTAGGAACTAATTTTACCGTATCAATTGATGCAGCAACAGGCATTACAACCGGAATTTCTGCGTCTGATAGGTCAAATACCATAAAAGCCGCTATTAATAAAAGTTCGGACCATAAAAGTATCGTGAGGCCAGGACATATCTTCCCTCTTACCGCTCATCCTGGCGGAGTTCTTTATCGTGCTGGGCATACTGAAGCCGGATGTGACCTTTCAAGCTTGGCAGGGCTTGATCCGTCCTCTGTCATATGTGAAATACTGAATGACGATGGGAATATGGCGAGAATGCATGATTTAATTTCTTTTGCTAAGACGCACGATATAAAAATTGGTTCGATAGCCGACTTAATAGAGTTTAGAAGTAAAAAAGAAAAGTTGATAGAAAAAATAAGTGAAAAATTAATCAAAACAACATTTGGAGAAATGCGGTTAATTTTATACACAGACCTTTTGTCTAAAAATACTCACATTGCATTAGTTAAGGGAAAAATAGAAAGTAATGACAATATTTTAGTAAGGGTTCATGAGCCCTTATCAATTCTTGATTTTATTGAAGCTGAAACCAATCACTCGTGGCCACCTCTTGAAGCATTAGCATTGATCAGAAATGAAGATAAAGGGGTTATTATTTTTCTTAACTATCAAGAATCACAAAACAAAATTACAAAAGCACTTGATGCTGATAAGCAAGCTACCAATAAAAGAAGTGATTTGAGAAATTATGGTATTGGATCTCAAATCCTAGTGGATTTAGGTGTATCAAAGATGAGGTTGTTATCCTCACCAAGAAAAATGCCCAGCATGACAGGTTATGGCCTTCAAGTTACTGAATTTATTGAAAATCTTTAAATAGCATTTTAGCAATAGCATGATAAAATTAGGATAAGATGAATTTATATTGTATGAAAACTTCTGTTCATAGCCCACTTAAATCTATTTCACTTTTTTTTCAATACCGCTATAAAGTGAGTGCTCTTGTTTGATATGGCACCCTCATCAAACATACAGCCCAATACAAATGTCATCGCTTTTGATTTTGGTGAAAAAAAGATTGGTGTTGCAATAGGGAATAGCATTACGAAAACTGCTCATCCTCTTGAAACAATAAGAAAAGTAAAGAAAAGTGAGCGCATTGAAATTATTGAAAATTTATTGAATGAATGGGAGCCTGGTATAGTTGTTGTAGGCCTACCTTTAAACGAAGATGGTACAGAAAGCAGATTAACTTTATTGGCACAGAATTTTGCAAAAAAGATTAAAAACCGATTTAAGGTTCCAATTGTTATGGTAGATGAAAGGTATACATCGGTTGAAGCGAAAATTCTTCTTAATGGGAATGTCAAAAGTATAAAAAAAGGAAATCAAGTAATAGATCAAGTTGCCGCACAAATTATTTTAGGCTCATACTTTGATAGATCCTAAAAATACACTTCCGGATCCAATTTTATTAATTAAAAAAATGGCCGCAGAGCTTTCGAAAGAAATTGACTCCAACACTTGTTTGATTGGTATCCCAAAAGGTGGCCATTTAATCATAAATGAATTAAAGGGTATGTTGTCTTCTTCTACCCTTGATTATGGATTAATTGATACATCATTTTATCGTGATGATCTAGAAATATCTGGATTAAAAATCAAGGAAATGACTACGGATGTAATGTTTAATATCCATGATAAAAAAGTTATCCTGATTGATGATGTTTTTTATACAGGAAGAACTAGCCGTGCAGCAATAAACGAATTATTTGACTTTGGAAGGCCTCGAGAAATATTGCTATACGTATTAATCGATAGGCAATCAGCTCAACTTCCCATAAAACCAAATTACTCTGCTTTTCAGGTAAGCCCAAAAAAAAATAACTACATTAATTTAGAGGAAAATAATAAATCCCTCACTTTTAGAACAAAAATAATAAATGAGTAAAATTCAATATTCTAATGATGGCAACATAAAACATCTTCTGACTATAGAAGGGCTTCAGGAAGAACTTATTTATAAAATTTTTGATCTTGCTGAATCATTTCTAAATGTTGGAAATAGAGAAATTAAAAATGTTCCGCTTTTGCGAGGCAAAACAATATGTAACCTCTTCTTTGAAAATAGTACGAGAACAAGAACAACATTTGAAATTGCGGCTAAAAGATTGTCTGCTGATGTAATAAACCTTGATATAGACTCTTCATCACAATCAAAGGGTGAGTCAATATTTGACACTGTAGATAACCTTATATCAATGGGAGCTGATATTTTTGTCGTTAGGCATCCAGAGCCAGGAATGCCAGAGTTACTAGCTAAGCATGTTGGTGGCAATGCTCATATTATAAATGCGGGGGACGGGAATCACGCTCATCCAACCCAAGGATTGCTCGATACATTCACTATTAAAAAATACAAGAATAGATTTGATAATTTGTCTGTTGCAATTATTGGTGACATAAAACATTCAAGGGTAGCTAGATCTGAAATACATGCACTAACAACATTAGGTGTCCCTGACATTAGACTAATCGGTCCAACAGATCTCATGCCAACAGATATGAGTAAAATCAACCTTAAGATATTTGAGAGTATGGATGATGGATTAAAAAATGTTGATGTAATCATGATGCTTAGAATTCAGAAAGAAAGAATGATTGGGGCTATTATTCCTGAAGAAGGGGAATACTCGGAAAAGTATGGGTTACGAAAAAAACATCTATTATTAGCAAAAAAGGATGCAATCGTTATGCATCCAGGTCCAATGAATAGAGGCATTGAGATAGATTCTGATGTTGCAGATGGTCAGCAATCGGTAATATTGTCACAAGTAACCTTTGGCATTGCTATCAGAATGGCTGTGATGTCGATGTTGATTGGAAAAAAAATTTAGCCAGTTGATTGAAGAATTGTTATAATCGCGAGGATGTTCCAATTACCTAAGGATAAAATATGCTTGAAAAATTACTAAACGCCCTATTTGGAAAATCGTCGCCAGAGAAACCAGCAGCTAAGAAACCAGCAGCTAAGAAACCAGCAGCTAAGAAACCAGCAGCTAAGAAACCAGCAGCTAAGAAACCAGCAGCTAAG
>ENA-OWPI01000119-OWPI01000119.1-marine-metagenome-genome-assembly--contig:-NODE-119-length-113049-cov-4.483819_pt1 | contig 113049 bp, 114 predicted proteins | sample MGYA00238138_ERZ651775 | MGnify/ENA primary metagenome ERZ651775 (study PRJEB26906, sample SAMN06265043) | marine metagenome | isolation source: Helgoland LTER site | place: Germany:Helgoland, sampling... | reverse complement strand
AATTAAGAAAGCATTAAAAAGTAACGTTAAATTAAGTGTTTCTTCAAGCATTAGTTTGGATGAAACCAGTAATTCTTGTCAGTTTGTAACACCTGATCATCATTATTTAGAGTCTTGGTGTGATTATCAACCTGTAGGAAGTACATTTACTTTAGGTCAACCAACCATCAGCCCTGTATTTGATACACGTCAAATGCAAGAGAGTTTGTTAACTTGGGCTGGAGCAATTGACGCATATTCAGAAAACACCATGAAAGATAATGGTATTTATGGGCAAGAGCACAGCGTGTCTCCATTCTATAACTACATTAAATCTAAATGGTCCGTAACGGATAAAGAATTTAATACCTACTTACATGATGGTTTTGTAATTAAGGATACGCCAACCATTTCTGTTCCTGGTATGATTGCCAATACAGATGAAATTGCATCGGAGATTGAAAAATCTAAATCAGCTGCAGATGGAATTGAAATTACTCTGATTGAAAAAACTGGAATGTTAGGTGGTGTATTGTCTAATAACCCATTGGTTCAAGAATTACCTGATCCAATATCTAAGGTAACTTGGCATAATTACATTGCATTATCTAAAATGAACGCTGTTCGTTTAGGAATTAATGACAATGATGTAGTTAATATTACTGTTGGAGAAACTAAAATGGTTCTTCCGGCAATTGTTCAACCAGGCCAAGCAAATGGCACCGCTTCTATTCATTTAGGTTTTGGAAGAACCGTTGCTGGGAAAGTAGCTAAAGGAAGAGGTGAAAATGCCTATGCATTGATCCAAGCGGGAGCTAAATTTAATTCTTATGTAGTCAATGGTGCGAAGGTTGAAAAAACATCAACGGGTGAAACGTATGAGTTGGCTCGTACACAAACACATCATCACATTGAAGGTAGAGATATCGTAAGAGAAACTACCTTAGAAGATTATAAAAAGGATAATAGAGCAGGTAATCGTTATGAGAAGCCTGAGTTAGTTTCTTTATGGTATGACCATGACTACCGCAAAGCCGGTGCGCCAAATCACCTTTGGGGAATGGCAATTGACATGAACAAATGTACAGGTTGTGCAGCATGTATCGTGAGTTGTAGTATTGAAAACAATGTTCCTGTGGTAGGTGAAGTTGAAGTGCGAAGAAGAAGAGAAATGCACTGGTTGCGTATCGATAGATATTACTCATCAGAAGAAAGTTTTGATGGAGATGAGTCTAAATTAAAAGAAGCTGTTTCTAAATTTAGGTTTTTATTATCTTTTATATATTCTAAAAATTGATCAGCAAGTTTAGTAATAGATATTTCTGCTAGATCTACTTTTTGAGATTTTGCTAAATCTAGTAATATTTCTAAAGGTCCATTATAGTTAGGAATATTAATTGATATTTGATTTAAATTATTTGATTCCATTTTTAATTTTACCCTAAAATTTTATAAATTTCTGATGTTTTTTTTATAGTAAATTCATCAATATAAGGGACAGACTTAATCAATTTAAAGTTGTCTTCAATATTTCCTGCACAATACAAAACTAAATTACATCCTGCTGAAAGTGATTTTTTTGCATTCGTTATTAAATCATATTTTAAAGCTTTCATTGAAATATCATCTGACATTAAAATTCCCTTATAACCAATTTTTTTTCTAATTATTTCTTTGATTATTTTTTTTGAAAAAGTTGAAACGTTTTTAGAGTCAATTTTAGTATAAAGTATATGTGCCGTCATTGCTAGTTTAGCTGATGAAGATTTAAAAGGGTAAAAATCAATATTATTTAAAAAATTTTCTGAATTTGCATTTGAAAGATATTTACTAAGTTCTTCTGAGCGCTCAAGAAGATCTTGTTTTGTCCAACTTGGCGGAACTCCAGCATGTGTCATTATGAATTCTATTTCCATGCCATCACTTTTAACTTTCTCAATATGATGGAAGGGTAAGGTCTTCATCCACTCGGCAAGAATAATCAAATCAGAACTTTCCAGGACTTCTTCTAAGGTATCGGATTCAGTCGGACTTCTACTTCCTTCTATAATTCCAAGTAAGTGCAAATCATGATTTCCTAGGACAATCTTGCAGTTCTCTCGGATAGAATAGAGATAACTTAGACATTTAAGTGATTCAGGACCTCGATTAACGATATCTCCACATAACCATAAAGCGTCTCTATCTTCTCTAAACTGTACTGTAGTTAATAGTTTTTGAAGCTCTTCGAAACATCCTTGTAGGTCACCAATTACATATGTGGACATTAGATCAATACTTTAGCTATCTTTACATAGTCTTCTACAGATAAGTTTTCTGGTCTTGATTTAGAATCGATATCTAACTGGGCTAACTGATTTTCAGAAAGGATTTTTTGAAGTGATTTACCGATCATTTTTCTTTTATGCATAAATGTAATCTTAGTTACTTCTTGTAATTTAATTGCAATTGGATCATTTAAGCTTCTTCCTTTGATGGGATCAAATCTTATGAACACACTATCAACTTTAGGTTTCGGAGAAAAACTTTCAGGTTCGATCATAAAACAATATTTTGGTTGGGTAAGGTACTGCGTAATGACTGAGATTCTTCCAAAAGTCTTTTTATTATTTTCAGACACCAATCTATCTCCAAATTCTTTTTGAAACATAAAATGCATATCAGAAAAAAATTCTAAATATTTAAAGCTCCAAAGCATGATAGGAGTAGATATATTATATGGAAGATTGCCTATAACCCTCAAACCTCCATGAGAAATCTTATTTGGATCAAAATCAAGAATGCTTTGATTGTGGAGATAAAAATTATCAAGATGCTTAATCTGAGTTAAATCTCGTAGAAGGTCTTTATCAATTTCAACAGCATGAATTTCATTTACAGATTTAACTAATCTTTGAGTAATCACTCCTTTGCCTGGGCCTATTTCAAGAAATCTATGCGATGAATCAGGGTTAACAAATTGAATAATTTGATTAACAACAGAAGTATCAATAAGAAAATTTTGACCTAAGCTCTTCTTGGCTTTAGGCATTTTTTATTCTGTTGCTAATAGAGTGAGCCATTTTAGATGCTGTTAGAAGACTGGTTTCATCTGCAAAGATACTTCCTGCTACGTCATAAGCAGTCCCATGATCTACAGAGGTTCTTATAAACGGTAAACCTAACGTTATGTTAACAATTTCTCCAAAACTCATTGTCTTGATAACAGGTAGACCCTGATCATGGAACATTGCTAAAAATGCATCTGCTTTTTCATGGTCCTTCTCTACAAAAGCTGTATCTGCAGAAATAGGACCAACAATATTTAATCCATTTTTTTTTAAGGTCTCTATTGCCGGACTAATAGTCTCTATTTCTTCTTTACCGATAAATCCCCCATCACCAGCATGGGGATTTAAACCAAGAACCTTAATAAGAGGCTCTTTAATGTTCCATTGAAGCTTTAATGAATTATCAATAATAGAAATGATTTCAACCAGGAAGTCATGGTTAATGGCTGAGGATACTTCACTCAGAGGGATATGGGTTGAGGCCAAAGCAACTTTCATATTTTCATTGACCAGCATCATTACAACTTTATTGACATTGGACATTCTGGCTAATTCCTCTGTGTGGCCTGTAAAAGCTATACCACCTTTGTTGATGACCTCTTTATTAATTGGGCATGTGACTATCGCATCAAATTCTTTTGATATCGTTCTTTGAACAGACTCTTTAAATAAACTTATAGTGTATTGTGCTGAAAGATAAGAGGGTGTCCCTGGGATAGTATCTCCTTCTATGGGCTGATCAACCATCCATAGACTGTTATGAGATAAATCATTAACGTCTTCTCCGCCATAGACTTGTATATCTGCATCAATTTCTAGTAACTTAGCTCTATCCCTAAAAAGATCAATGTTCCCGAAGATGACAGGGGAATAAGGTCGTATATTGTTTGATCCAAAAGCCTTGATACAAATATCAGGTCCTACTCCAGCTGGGTCTCCTGAAGAGACAGCTATTTTGGTCATGTGGTAAGTTTTATATCAACATAGGCTTCTGCCCTCAATTCAATGAGAGTACTTTGAAGCTCTTGCTCAAATTTTCTTTTGAAAATGATTTGATAGGCTCTATTTTTTTGCTCTTCTTGACTTACGTCTTCATTTCTTCGATCCATTGCCTCGATGATATGCCAGCCAAAAGAAGATTGAACTGGTTCAGATATTTTCCCAATTTCAGTTGCATTTAATGTCTTTTCAAAAACAGGATCATAGTCACCTGGATTACTCCATCCAAGCTCACCACCATCCATCTTCGATCCAGGATCTTCAGAGAATTGTCTTGCAAGTTGTTTGAAGTCTTCTCCGTTGGTCAGTCTTTCGTAGATTTCATTGATTAATTCTTCCGCTTGGTTTTCTGTTCTGATTTCTGATGGTTGGATTAATATATGTCTTGCTAGAGTTTGATCTAAAAATTTAACTGTATTTCCTCTTTTGTCGGTCAGTTTTAGTATATGGAAACCTGCTCCACTTCTTAAAGGTTGAGCGACTTCCCCAACCTTGAGTTCAGTCACCACATTTGCAAAAAGACTAGGTAATTCAGCAGAAGTTCTCCAGCCCAAAAAACCTCCCTCTAAAGCCTCTTGGCCCGACGAATAAGATGCAGCAAGTTTTTCAAAACTTTCATCGCCTTCTAATCTAGTAATTAAATTATTAGCTTCATTTCTGATTTTTTCTATTTGTTGCTCAGTAGATCCACTTTTCACTGAAAGCAGAATATGCTGGACATTATATTGCTCAGCAAGTTGAGATTTACCTTCTTCTGAATTGATGAAGTTTTCTATTTCTTGCTCAGATATATCTACCTTCCCCCCAACTCTTCCTCTTTGAACCCTTTGAATAATAAGTTCTTTCTTTATAGTATCTCTAAAAGATTTATAAGAGGTGCCTTCGGCTTCTAACTTCAGTCTAAAATCATCTAGACTGAGATTATTCTGAGAAGAGACCCTTGAAAGAGTCTGATTTAATTCTGAATCACTTATTTTAATACCAGCTCTATCAGCTAGCTGTAATTGTATTTCTTCAATTATTAATCTATCAAGAACTTGCTCTTCGAGCAGATTGATAGGCGGCAACTCGGTTGTATCGCTTTTTAATCGGATAAGAATTTCTTCAACTCTAGAGTTAAGCTGTGATTCCATTATGACGCCTGAGTCTACGACGGCCACGACTCTGTCAATCAACTCTATTTTAGAATAAATATTTATTGAAGCTAAAAGTGATACTAGTAATACGAAGAAATTTTTCTTAGTCCAAAATGATGTTTTGAGTATATTTAGTTGATTCATATAGTCTATTGTCTTCTTTTTTTTACTTCTTGCAATTATTGGAATTTTCTAGAGCTTAATACATCTGATATTCTTTTCCCGAATCTACCCAATTCAACCAATTCAAAGAAGAAATACAGGTTATCTCTTTCTCTTTCTGGCAATCTACCACTTTCAAAAATATTTATTCTTTCTTCGACGCTAGAGGCAATGAAGAAGTCTTGATCTTGCCATTTTCTCTTCATAACACCAATTTTCAAACAACAATTTGCATATTCAATTCCATAGGACAAATCTCTAGATAGACTGATATTTTCATCTCTAGATGCTTTTCCAAAAAAAGATAAGTTTTCTGAAAGTTTCCATTGAGTAATTAATTCGATTTGATTGATAGAGGTATCTTCTTTTGACCATGGAGATTCGTTTAAGTATTGCGCATTTCTTTTAAAGACTGAACGAAGCTCTATTCGCTTCTTTTCTTCTGGAACATAGCTCACTCCAATAGAGCTTCTAAGCATTTTGTCTAGATCAGAATCTATTTCAAAAGAGCTATTGAGCTTCAAGGTATCTGTAAGGTTAGTTTTGAATTCCGAAACGAAAGAAGAATCCTTGTCATCATAGTCAGTAAGATTCTTTTCCTTGTTATTGAAGAATGCTCTCCCAAAAGAAATATATCTTTGATGTCCAGAAAGAGAATTGAAGAAATTATGTTCAATACCAAGGACTAACCTGCTTTCTTCTAAAAAAAGATCAGATCCTGAATACCAATTTCTTTTGAATAATGTATCAAAGTTCAAATTAAGAAGTTTTGAATCTACATTAGAATCTATAGTATTTTGACCATCTATCCAAATGGCCTTAAATATGGGATTAAATGTGCTGAAAGTAGTTTTTGTGCGCTTATCCATAAAGATCTTATGGGTAAACTCTGCCCAGTTATGAGAGTTATCAATAGAATTATTTCCAGTCTGGTGGTTAGTCTTTTTTCTTCCAACCTCTAATGAACTCGCAGAAGAGGACTTAGATCTGTATGTTAAAATAGATGGCTGTACAGATATTCTTTTTAGATTTCTGTGCCTTTCAATTGGATTATATGAATCATCAAAGGAAAACTTCGAATAGTCAGTTCGGAGCTTGAATTTCATTTGGCTGAATTGCTTTTCGAAATCAATGTTCAAGCTTGGTTGTGTATCATAGTCATTCGAGGAGAATGGATTCAGATTGTGATATTTGTTGACTGATCCTTGAAGTTTTAAGTTCTTAGTATTCCATCTAAGCAAAATATTTCTAACTAAATAATCTTTCTGCTGTGTGCCTATAATATTGTCATCAAGATCTTCAAAATATAAATCATCACTAGCTTGTTCAGTATTGATTTTTAGAAATAGATTAGTTCCTAACTTAGACATATTTGTTAATTTTGCTGCCCATCTTTTTCCATCAAGACCTGTTTTATCAATAAATTTTTTATCTTTACCGAAGTGAGAAAAGGAAAGAACTCCTTTTGAGGATTTAGTTAGATATCTCGCCTCTGAGCTAATCCCAAGACCTCTTTCTTGTATATATCGAGGAGCCACTGTTACATCATAGTTGGGGGCCAGACTGAAGAAATAAGGCAAGGAAAGATCAAGGCCATCGTCACCTTGTTTTATGGATGGAGAAAGAAATCCAGAAGTTTTTTCTTTCCCAATAGCTGTTCTGACAAAAGGTAAATAGAAAATAGAATATTTATTTACTTTAAGGCTGACATTTCTAATGACAGCATTCTCACCCTGATCTACAACAGAAATTTTTTCTGCGATGAGGTCCCAAGACAGACTTTCTTTTTCACAGCTAGATATTGATACATTAAGTAATTCAATATCACTGTTGGTATTTATATTTATATGTTTGGCTTCACCAAAAGCCTTCTCCATGAATTTAAAACTAGAACCTTTTAAATAAAACTCTTGTTTAAAAAAATCCGCTTTCATTGCCTCTGCATTTATTTTTAGATTCTTTGAAAGAGCTCTTATGTTTCCATTTAAATTTATTACTTGTTTAGTTCGGTCATAGGTAGCCTCATCGGCCCAAAGATCCATAACATCAGTTTTTATAATGACATTACCTTTTAGGCTTAGAATATCGTCATCCAGAGACTTAATGATTTGGGCATTTATTGATTTAATTTCCAAATCGTTAGCTTCACTAGCTTGAAGAAAAAATGGGATAGAGATGATTAGATAACCAATCAAGAACTGGATAAAAGGGTATTCTTTGGACATATTACCCATTAGAGTGTGTAAAACATAAATTGTTCCATAAACTTATTCAAGATCATAATTGAATATCGGGATAAATTACTAGATATAAGGTCAAATCATTATGACACAGCTAAAAGATGACTTTTTGAATTGGGTGATTTCAGAAGCATACAATTTAGGATTTTCTGAGGTCGAAAGTATAGTTCCGCTCCGCGAGCAAGCTAGTTTAAGAAATTATTTCAGGATAAAGACAGATATAGGTTCTTATGTAGGAGTTATTTCTGACCCAAAATCTGACATGAATTTGGTGTTTACAAACTATTCAAAATTCTTCTTGGAAAATAATATAAAAGTTCCTGGTGTAGAAGCGCACAACCACAAAAAAGGTTTTTTGTTATTACAAGACTTTGGTGACAAAGTATTACAGCTTGAAATCAATACTTTAAATATGGACAGTTTTATTCAGTCTGCATTAAAGCAAATAGCTTTGATTCAGGAATGTGAATCCCCTAGAGGTGTGTTGGAGCTTTCTGAGAGAGCATTAATTGACCAAATGTATCTTTTTGAGCATTGGCTTTTAGGTGAATTGATTAATTTTAAACTTTCAGAGAATGAAAAGAAGATTATCGATAATGCTTATAAGGTCATCTCTAAAGAGTGTATGAGCCAAGAGCAATATTTATGTCATTTTGATTTTGAATTCAGAAATCTGATGCTCCTAGATGATGGAGCAATAGGTATCCTGGATTTTCAGGATTTATGCAAAGGTCCTTATGCCTTAGATCTAGTGTCTATATTAAAGGATATAGAAAACCCTTTAACCAATGGTCAAATTCAAATTTATTTAAATTTTTTCTGCAAACTCGCTCAAGTTCCAAAAACTATCAGTAGAAAAGCACTTAGTGCTTTAATTAGAGATGTTGATTTTGCAGGTTTTCAGCGTCAACTAAGGATATTGGGCACACTATCAAGACTTCATATAAGAGATAAAAAATCTTTTAGACTTAATGACTTGATTCAAACATTAGACTTCTTAATTGATGATTCCAAAAAATATCATCAGCTTGATGAGTTTAATCATTTACTTATGGGCAAAGTTAAACCCAAGCTTATCGCAGCTCTAAAGGATATCAAATGAAAGCTTTTTTATTGGCAGCAGGTAGAGGCAAGAGACTGTTGCCTTTCACTCTTGATAATCCGAAACCTCTTATTAAGATTGGCGGCCTTTCTCTTATTGAAAGAAATATAGAGAAACTAAAAAAATGTAAGGTTGATGAAGTCGTTATAAATCTTCATCATTTTGGAGAAAAGATAATAGATTTATTGGGAGATGGATCTAGATTTAATATTAAAATTTCATATTCCATTGAAGAAAAGCTTCTAGGTACTGGAGGTGGAATTTTAAATTCTATTCATCATTTCTCTGATCCTTTTATTGTCCTAAGCGCTGATACTTGGACTGACTTTAATCTTGAGAATCTTGAGCTTAAAGACAATGCACTAGCGCACATGATTTTGATTCCTAATCCTGAAAATAATCCTGATGGTGATGTATATTTTGAAGATAATCTTGTTAAGGAGAAGGGCTCAGGACTCAAATATACCTTTTCAGGATTATCAATACTCTCACCAGAACTATTTTATGAATTTAACCTAGAAGAAAAAGGTCTTTGGCAAGATATCTTAAAGCCAGCGTCAAATAAAAATCTTGTTACAGGGCAAATCTATGAAGGTAAATTTGAAAATCTCAATACATTAGAAGATGTTGAAAGATTAGACGGTTTAATGGGCGAGGAGTAAACTTGCTGCATTATGACCACTAATGATTACATTATTGCGCCTTCAATTCTTTCTGCTGACTTTGCTCGTCTTGGCGAAGATGCAAAGCTAGTGCTGGATTCCGGAGCAGATTGGATCCATTTTGATGTAATGGATAATCACTATGTTCCCAATTTAACTATTGGACCTATGGTATGCAGGGCTCTTAGAGATTATGGAATTGAAGCCACTATCGATACTCACCTTATGGTTCAACCAGTGGATAGCCTTATTGAAAGTTTTGCTGATGCAGGTGCTACTTATATAACTTTTCATCCCGAGGCGTCGGATCATGTTGGTAAATCCATCGAACTGATTAAATCTCATGAATGCAAAGCTGGTTTAGTTCTCAATCCCGCCACTCCATTAAGTATCCTAGAAGAATATATAGATGAATTAGATATGGTTTTATTGATGTCTGTTAATCCTGGATTTGGAGGTCAAAAATTTATAGATTCTGTGTTGAATAAGATATCTCAAGCCAGAATACTGATTGATAAAACTAATAAAGATATCAGGCTTGAAGTTGACGGCGGAATAACCCTTGAAAACATCTCGGAAGTTGCCTTAGCGGGAGCAGACACATTTGTTGCTGGCTCAGCAATATTCAGTCAATCTGATTATTCAAAGGTTATTAAACAGATGAGAACTAATCTAGAGCCTGGCTAGAAAATTGGATACACAAACTAAAATACCTGTTTCGAGAGAAATACTAGTTGATATGGAGACTCCCTTGAGTGTCTATAGAAAATTGGCAAATTGCTCCTATAGTTATCTTTTTGAATCTGTAGAAGGAGGCGAGAAGTGGGCAAGATATTCTCTTATAGGGCTTAAGGCCAATAGGGTTATTAAGATTACAAAGAATACAATAGAGATTCACCAGGATAGCAAATTATCTGAAAGTTTTTTAGCTGAGAATCCTCTTGATTATATTGATGAATTGCAAAAAAGTTACACCTTAGAAGAAGATCCAAATTTACCCAAGTTTAACGGGGGTTTGGTTGGTTACTTTTCTTATGACTGTGTAAGATTTATAGAACCAAAATTATCTGAAACAGCTCCCCCTGACACTTTAGGAACTCCGGATGCTTTATTTATGATTTCCGAAGAAGTTGCTGTTTTCGATAATCTAAAGAATAAGCTTCATTTGATAATTCTAATCAACTCAAAAGAAGAGATGGAATCTGCAAATCAGCGCCTCGATGAGTTGGAAGAAAAATTGAGAGAACCTCTTGGTTATCAAGATTTTAAGAAACCGGAAAAGAGTATCAGTGAATCTGATTTTATATCTGGATTTGGCGAGGAAGACTTTAAGAAATCTGTCCTTAAAGCAAAAAAATACATCGAAGATGGAGATATTATGCAAGTGGTATGCTCTCAAAGAATGTCCATTCCTTTTACCGCAGATCCAGTTGCCCTTTACCGATCAATCAGACAATTAAATCCTTCTCCTTATATGTATTATCTTAATTTAGATGATTTCCACATCGTAGGCTCGTCTCCAGAAATCTTGGCAAGACTGGAGGATAATAAGGTTACTGTTAGACCTATTGCGGGCACAAGAAGAAGAGGCAAGGATAACAAGGATGATATGGCCATGGAGGAGGAGATGGTTAATGACCCTAAAGAAATTGCTGAACACTTGATGTTGATTGATCTTGGAAGAAATGACGTTGGTAAAATTGCTAAACCAGGTTCAGTTGAGGTTACAGAAAAATTTGGAGTAGAGCGCTATAGTCATGTCATGCATATGGTATCTAATGTAGAAGCAGAATTACGAGATCATTCATCAGCTATTGATTTATTTAAGGCTACATTCCCCGCTGGAACGGTTTCAGGTGCGCCTAAAATTAGGGCAATGGAAATTATTGATGAATTTGAACCCGTTAAAAGGGGAATATATGGAGGTGCAATAGGCTATCTGTCTTGGCAAGGAAATATGGACATGGCTATAGCTATTAGAACAGCAGTAATAAAGGATGAAGTCCTGTACATCCAAGCAGGAGGAGGCTGGGTCGCAGATTCTATTCCTGAACTTGAATGGAAGGAGTCACTTAATAAAGGCAGGGCTATTTTCAAGGCGGCTGAATTAGTGCAAGAAAAATTGGAGGGTTGAAATGTTATTGATGATTGATAACTATGACTCTTTTACTTATAACCTGGTTCAGTATTTTTATGAAATGAATCAAGAAGTAGAGGTTTATAGAAATGATAAGATTAGTCTTTCAGAGATCAAAGATAAGTCTCCAGATTTCTTAGTGATTTCTCCAGGTCCATGTACTCCTAAAGAAGCGGGAATCTCTATTGAGATAATAAATAAATTTTCAGGAGAAATTCCAATATTAGGCGTTTGTTTGGGACATCAGTCTATAGGGGCAGCATATGGAGCCAAGATCGTAAAGGCCAAAGAGATCATGCATGGAAAAATTTCAAAAATTACACACAATGGACAGGGTATATTTTCTTCTGTGGCAGAGGATTTTCTTGCTACTCGTTATCATTCCTTGATCATAGACGAAAACTCATTATCAAAAGATTTTGAAATAACGGCTAGATCTGAAGATGGAACAATAATGGCCATTCAACATAGGACTCAACAAGTCACCGGTATGCAATTTCATCCAGAATCTATCGCAACAGAATATGGTAAGGTCATGCTAAATAATTTTTTGGAAATGAATTTAAGATGAATATACAACAAGGTATAAGCTTAGTTGTCTCAAACAGAAATCTTGAAAAGGAGGAGATGGCAGAAGTCATGCTTCAAATTCTAAAAGGCGAGGCTACTGATGCCCAGATTGGGGCTTTTCTAATTGGCCTTTCAATGAAAGGAGAAACTGTTGAGGAGGTTCTGGGTGCGGTTGATGTCATGAGAAAATTATCAGCTAAAGTTGAGACAAATACTCCTAACTTAGTTGACACATGCGGAACCGGAGGTTCAGGAATAGGAATTTTTAATGTATCGACGACCTCTGCGTTTATAGCTTCTTCTTGTGGAGCAAAAATTGCCAAACATGGAAATAGGTCCGCAACAAGAAAAAGCGGGAGCGCAGATATTCTAGAAGAAGCTGGCGTTTCTCTTAACCTCACAACTTCTCAAGTTTCAGATTGTATAGAGGAAGTTGGTCTGGGTTTTATGTTTGCCCCTGCGCATCATAGTGCAATGAAATATGTTGTTGGACCAAGAAAAGAAATAGCTCAAAAAAGTATTTTTAATGTTCTGGGTCCTTTAACTAATCCTGCCTCAGCAAAACGACAGGTTATGGGTGTTTATGACAAGCAATGGATGGTGCCTTTAGCTACTGTTTTAAAAGAGCTTGGCAGTGAACATGTGATGGTTGTTCATTCTGAAGACGGACTAGATGAAATTAGTATTGCTGCTCCTACTCTCGTCGCAGAATTAAAAGATGGAAACATCACTGAATATAAAATTTATCCTGAAGAATTAGGATTTGAAACTAGTTCTTTAGAGGAACTTATAGTGAACTCGCCTAAAGAAAGCTTAGATCTAGCTCGACTGGCTTTGAGCGGTGGTCATCGGGAAGCAAGTGCTATGGTATCTATGACTGCCGGCGCTGCCTTGTATGTTGCAGGTATCTCTAGTTCACTTGAGTCTGGTGTCGATATTGCAAAAACGTGTATTGGCGAAGGAAAAGGATTAAATAAATTGAACCAACTCATTGAGTTTACCTCTCAGTTGTAATGCAAAGTTACCTGGATAAAATAATAGAAACTAAGGCTTTAGTTGTAGCCGAACAAAAGGCCCAAGAAAGCCTAAAAGAAATCCACTCTAAGGCATCAGACTCGTCACCTCCTAAGGGCTTTATAGATGCAATTAGAAAAAGAGATCAACAAGGATTGGTCTCTGTTATCGCGGAAATAAAAAAAGCATCTCCAAGTAAGGGCATTATAAGAAAGAAATTTTTGCCCGAAGAGATTGCTCGACAATATGAGAGAAAAAATGCAACTTGTCTCAGTGTTTTAACGGATGAAGAGTATTTTCAAGGTTCATTGAACTACCTAGAAAGTATCAGAACGTCTGTTGATTTACCGCTCTTGAGAAAAGATTTTACGATTGATGAGTATCAAATCTACCAAAGTAAGGCATATGGTGCAGATTGTATTTTACTTATTGCCTCTGTATTAACAGATGCTCAGTTACAAGAATATAAAGAAATTGCTGAAAGTATTGGTCTAGATGTTCTTATAGAAATCCATAACAAAGATGAACTAAGACGAATTAAACCAATAGATTTCTCTCTTATAGGTATAAATAACAGGAACCTCAGCACATTTGAAGTAGACTTAAATACAACAAAAGAACTGTCTTCAGAAATTGAAGATAAGTTGGTAGTTTCAGAAAGTGGAATTAAAACGAATGAAGATATTGATAGGATTTTATCTTTCGGAGTGCTTAATTTTCTTGTAGGTGAGTCCTTTATGAGAGCTGAAGATCCGGGTGAGGCTTTAGAAAATCTATTTTTTTAAAAGAACATTAATGTTAGAAATTACAATAGCCTTAGTCTACGAATACAAAATCATGGCTCTAATAATAGGAATTTTATTTGCCTTCGTTTCAATACAGCGAATCAGAGAATACAAAAATGATAAATATAAAGACGTGGAGAAATAGAAGTGTTGATAGTTACTACATTTGATATTCCTGGAAGGGAGATTTCCAAGACCTTAGGGATTGTTAAAGGCAATACAATCCGAGCTAGGCATATAGGCAAGGACATCATTGCAGCCCTTAGAGGAATCGTTGGCGGTGAACTTCATGAATACACAAAGCTTTTGGCTGAAAGCAGGGAGCAAGCCATAGACAGGATGATTCAAGATGCCGAACGTCTTGGCGCTAATGCAATAGTTGGTCTTTCTTTTACCACTTCTGTGATTTCACAGGGCGCAGCAGAGCTTATGGCCTATGGGACAGCTGTGGTAATAAAAGAAGAAAGCCAAGATTGAATCTTGGCTTTCTTTTCTATATTTTGAAATAGAAGAAATGAATATTTCTTCTAGATTGAAATTAATCTCTTGGCTTAGCTTCGTTTACTCTTAAATCTCTGCCGCCAAAATCAGTTCCGTCAAGAGCTTCTATAGCTGCTTGACCCGCTTCTTTTGATTCCATCTCTACAAATCCGAAACCTTTAGATCGACCGGAGTGACCTTCAGTAATAATTCTGACCGCTTTGACGCTTCCATATTGTCCAAAATGAGCTTCTAAGTCTTCCTCAGAAGTCGTCCAGGCAATGTTTCCAACGTATATATTCATCTATTTTCCTTTTCTAAAAACCGTAACATTATTGTTACGCGCGCAACTATACCTGTGTCTATCTAATTATCAATAAGTAATTTAATAAATTAAAATTAGTTAAATGTAGTAACTTGTTTTAGTCATTACCTTTGCGATGACTGACATGACACTTTTGAGACCTTCTGGTAAGTTTTCTGCACCTGATTCGAGAGCTTCTTCACTATGTTTAGATTCATCAACTTGCATTTGTTCTAAGATCGCTGCAGTTTTTTTATCATTTAAAGACAGATCATCTAAATGACCTTCAAGATGTCTAACAACTTGTTCTTCTGTTTCATGAACGAATCCTAAACTCCATTTATCTCCAGCAAGGCCTGCAGCGGCGCCCATTCCAAATGAAAGCGCATACCAGGCTGGATTCAATAAACTAGGATGTTCATTTAATTCTTGAAGTCTCTTATTACACCAAGAAAGATGATCGAGTTCTTCTTGTGCAGCATGGTCCATCTTTTCTCTAGTTCCTTCTAGTTTGGCAGTCATAGCTTGGCCTCTATAAAGACCTTGGGCGGCTACTTCTCCCGAATGGTTAACTCTCATAAGATTTGCGGAATGACTTCTTTCAATTTCACTTAAATTATCTTCATTGATGCCATGCGCCGGATATCTTCGATTCTCTTTTTGATAATTGTGTAAAGAAAATTTAATTCCTTTATCTACTTCACATATAATCTGGTCAACTAAGTTCATTTAATTCTCTTTCAACTGCCTTATAGCCTATATCTTTTCTATAGTACGCATTTTCCCATTCAATTTTGGAAACAGCATCATAGGCTTTCTTTTGAGCTGATTCTACAGATTCTCCAAGAGTTGTTATACACAAAACTCTACCCCCATTTGATTTTACTAATCCAGAGTCTAATTTTGTACCCGCATGAAAAACCTTCAAATCATCTCTTTCTAGGGGAATATTTTTGATTGGCTTATTTTTTTCGTATTGAAATGGATAACCTTTAGATGCCATTACAACACCTATGGCCTTTCTCTCATCCCATTCAAGTTTCTCATTTTTAAGATTTAGATCACAAGCTTTATCACATATTTCAGCTAAGTCAGATTTTAGTCTCATCATTATTGGCTGTGTTTCAGGGTCACCAAATCTACAATTGAATTCAAGAACTTTTAAGCGATTTTCTTTATCTATCATCATTCCTGCGTATAGGAATCCGCAATATTGATAACCTTCTTTCCTTATACCCTCTAAGGTGGGGTAGATAACTTGATTCATAATTTTATTATGAATAACTTCATCCACTATCGGTGCTGGAGAATAGGCACCCATTCCTCCAGTGTTTGGTCCTAAGTCCATTTCATCTCTTGCTTTATGATCTTGTGAGGAGGCGAAAGGTATAGCAGTAATACCGTCTGTAATAACTATGAAACTAGCTTCTTCACCTTCAAGGTACTCTTCAATTACAATTTTTTTCCCTGCTTTTCCAAAGATTTCAGATTCCAGGGATTGATTGATAGCATTTGTTGCTTCTTCTAACGTCAAAGCTATTGTTACTCCTTTTCCAGCAGCAAGGCCATCAGCTTTAATTACTATAGGACAGCCTGTTTTTTTAACAAACTCAATCGCTTTAGTTGCATCTGTGAATGTCTGATAATCTGCGGTAGGTATATTATTTTTTTGAAGAAAATCTTTCATGAACTCTTTTGAGCCTTCTAGTTGAGATGCATCCTTAGAAGGACCAAAACACTTTAAGCCTAGTGCTTTAAATTTATCAGTAATTCCATGCACCAAGGGATCTTCTGGTCCTATAATCGTGAGATCGATTTGCTCTTTCATGGCAAAGCTTGCAAGCTCATTTATATCATCAGACTTTATATTAATATTTGTTAAGAGGGCTTCTTGTTCTGTACCTCCATTTCCTGGAGCTACGTAAACTTTAGTTACTTTAGGGCTTTGTGCTATTTTCCAGGAGAGAGCATGTTCTCTTCCGCCTTCTCCAACAACCAGAACCTTCATATTACTTAGTGTCTAAAGTGTCGTATGCCAGTAAAAAGCATGGCCATATTGGCTTCATTTGCAGCATCAATGACTTCTTGATCTCTCATAGATCCTCCAGGCTGTATAACTGAAGTGATACCAATTTTTGCTGCAGCATCTATCCCATCTCTAAATGGAAAAAAAGCATCTGAAGCCATACTACATCCTTGAGTTTCAAAACCTCTTTCTAGTGCTTTTGATGCAGCTATTTTTGCACTATCAATTCTGCTCATTTGGCCTGCTCCTATACCAATAGTTTGATTATTTCTTGTGTAGACTATTGCGTTAGACTTAACATATTTACAAACTTTCCAAGCAAATAAACAATTATTTATTTCTTCATCTGTGGGCAGGCGAGTTGAAACAATTTTTAAATCCTCTCTTGATAGACCCGCAATATCATTATCTTGGATCAGAAGACCGCCATTTACACTAAGAATTTTAGAACCGCTATCTAGATCCCCTAGCTTCTTTGTATCAAGTAATCTAATGTTTTCTTTTGTGGAAATTATGTTGCGAGCACCTTGACTCACCCCAGGTGCAATGATCACTTCTACGAATTGGTTATCAATTATCTGTTTTGAAGTTTCTTCATCCAATTCACCATTGAAAGCAATGATTCCTCCAAAAGCTGAAGTTTCATCTGAAGAAAAGGCTCTTTCGTAAGCTTCCTTCAAAGATTTTCCTAACGCTATTCCGCATGGATTCGCGTGTTTAACAATGACACAAGCGGGCTCAGAAAAATTTTTAACGCACTCATATGCTGCATCAGTATCTGCAATATTATTGTACGATAATTCTTTACCTTGTAATTGTTCAGCAGAAGAGATATTGCTAACTCCTAATTGGTTTGGATCGATATAAAATGCAGCTGATTGGTGAGGGTTTTCACCATATCTGAGTTCTTGTTTGAGCTCATATTTGCCAAATAAATATTGAGGAATCTTCTCTTCTTGTTGATTAAGATAGCTCGATATAGCGGCATCATAGTTTGCAGTATGGCTAAAGGCCTTTGCCGCTAATTCTCTTCTAGTTTTAAATGTCAGTGATCCATCATTTTCAGATAGTTCCTTTAGCACATCATTATAATTATTTGGTTCAACCACCACTCCCACGTAAAGATTGTTTTTGGCAGCAGACCTGACCATGCTAGGACCGCCAATATCAATATTTTCTATAGCAATCTCTCGAGTTGTTTCTTTTTTGGATATTGTCTCTACGAATGGGTAAAGATTTACTACCACAAGATCAATTTCTTTAATGCCGTTATCAGTCATGACTTGCTGATCAATCTCCCTTCTCGCCAATATTCCACCATGTACTTTTGGATGAAGAGTTTTAACTCTTCCGTCCATGATCTCAGGAAAGCCAGTATGTTGAGATATATCTATGGCACCGATTCCAGAGTCTTGTAATGTTTTTAGGGTTCCACCTGTAGAGATAATCTCTACCCCGTAGTTATCTGATAAAGATCTGCAAAAGTCGACTATCCCTTCTTTGTTTGAGACGCTGACTAAGGCTCTTTTGATTTTTGGGTTGGCAATTTGAGCCATACTTAAATTAGAGTAATTTATGTTCCTTGAGTTTGGTTCTAAGGGTGCCTCTATTGATACCTAAGATTTGACTAGCCTTGGATTGATTATCGTTGCATTCTCGCATGACAATTTCCAACAGCGGAAGTTCAACCTCTTTAAGGACCATATTGTAAATGTCACTTGCTCTTTCACCATCTAACTCTTTGAAATATTTCCTCATACTCTTAGACACTTGGTGGCTAAGCTGCCTTCCTTCGCCGTTGAATTTCTTTTTATTTTTTTGAGCCACTTGGTTGAATTTTAGTCAGTTATTTTTTTTAAAAAAGGACTACGAATAATACCCAACAAATTTAATCTTTCAAGAAGTTTAAGATAATTTGTTTTCTCATTGCACGATTGTGGTGAACCCATCTCTTTTTGATGGAAGCTCAAAACATCACCATTTTCCTTATTTTTGTTATGAAGCAACTATCAGGATAAAAACTAACCATATAATTATTATTTTCTAACCATCCCGCTGTAACATAAATCACCATGCTTGATGATATAGATATTAATATCTTGGTCATTTTTTTGATTGACTGCAACTGAATAGATTTGATGTTTTAATATATGTGTTTTGATTGAGAATATGAATTACACAAGAACATATTTAGAAGATAGCTTTCATAAAGATAAGATAATTTCTTTAGATAAGAAATTATTTCATCATGAAATAAACGTCCTTAGAAAAAAGGAGGGCGATAAATTTATTATTTTTGATGGTAAAGGGAGTTCTGGAATAACAGAGATAATAGAGTTGAATAGGAAAAATTTTATTATAAAAATTATTGAGCTATTTGAACCTTCTTCTAGAGAGGGTCTTGATATTGAGTTAGGGCAGGCTTTAATCAAGAACGACCCGTTTAATTTCTCTTTGCAGAAGGCTACGGAATTGGGAGTTAAGAAATTTTCACCAATCGTCTCAGAAAGAGTTGTTGTCAAAAGAGACCAATTCTCTGATAAGTCTAGAATGGAAAAGTGGAAACAAATTGCCAAAGGTGCATGTGAGCAATGTGGAGAAAATTGGATACCTGAGATTGCCTCACCAACAGGAATTAAGGAATGGTCCAGGTCAACAAATGCTGAAACTAAAATAGTTCTTTTTCCTGATGCAAAAAATAAATTATCTGATGTTAAAATTTCTAAAAGTATTTCAGTTGCCATTGGGCCAGAAGGAGACTTTACTGAAGAGGAAGTAGAGTGCTTAAAAGAATCTGGATTCTTACCTGTTACTATAGGCAAACGTATTCTCCGGGCCGAAACAGCGGCGATATCTGTTGTGAGTGCTTTAAGGTACGGAGTAAAAGAATTTTAATTATAAAAAATCAGGATAAGAGATGAAATTAGGCGTTGTTATGGATCCAATAGAGACTATCAATTTCAAGAAGGATAGTACTTTAGCAATGATGATAGAGGCTCAAGATAAAGGTCATGAAATCTTCTATATGACTCCAGATTCATTATTTATTAATTCAGGTGTTGCCTTTTCAAACATGGCAAATATTGAAGTCAGAAATGACCCATTTGATTGGTTCTCCCTAAGAGAGGCTTCTCCTATGAATCTTTCGCATCTTGATGCAATTTTGATGCGTCAAGATCCGCCCTTCAGCTCTGAATACATCTATAACACTTATGTCTTAGAGATGGCATCGAGGCTAGGTGTGCATGTATTTAATAATCCCAGGAGTTTAAGAGACTGTAATGAGAAAGTCTTTGCAACTGAGTTCCCCCAATGCTGCACGAAACATCTTGTGACCAGCAAAAAAGAACTTCTTAAAGACTTTGCAGAAGAACATAAAGATACAGTAATCAAGCCTTTGGATGGCATGGGAGGAGCTTCAATTTTTCGATTAAAAAATAGTGATCCAAATCTAAGCGTAATTCTAGAGACCATAACAAATCACTTCACTCAGAAAGTCATGATTCAAGAATACATTCCTGAAATTTTAGAGGGTGATAAACGTATTTTAGTGATTAACGGTAAGCCAATGGGCGCAGCAATTGCAAGAATACCGGCTCAAGGTGAACTGAGGGGCAATCTGGCCGCCGGAGCATCTGCAGTTGCTAAATCTCTCTCAGATAGAGATCTGTGGATATGTGAACAGATTGCTCCTGCGTTAGTTGAAAAAGGCCTTCTGCTTGTTGGTTTAGATATTATCGGTGATTATTTAACTGAAGTTAATGTCACTAGCCCAACTTGCTTTAAAGAGTACAAAGATTTGTGCGATATTGATGTTGCAAAAATCTTTATAGAATCAGTTGAAGCCTTAACTCTATGAGCAAAAGTTTTCCAAGGGTAGTAATGGCTTTTGATTTTGGACTTAAAAATATTGGTATTGCTATAGGTCAAGAAATCACAAGAACTGCTTCTACTTTTTATTCATTAAAGGCTGTTGATGGCAAGCCCCATTGGGCTGAGTTAGATGACATCGTAGAAGACTGGAAGCCTGGTCTATTTGTTGTTGGTGATCCATTTAATATGGATGGTTCAAGGAGCAAAATACAAGACTTATCAGATAGATTCTCAAATTCACTCAATAAAAGATATGATATAACTATTGAAAAGTCTGACGAAAGATTGACGAGCAGAGAGGCAACCGAAAGATTAGAATCTCCTAAAATTGGAACTAAAGATTCTACTAATAAACACAGTATATCTGCTCAGATAATTCTTGAAGACTGGTTTAGGAGTAATGCTTAGTGTCTGGTTCCATCCCACAAGATTTTATTAGAGATATCGTCGATACAACCGATATTGTTTCTCTAGTAGATGCTTATCTACCCCTGAAAAGAAAAGGTAAAGACCATTGGGGCATCTGTCCATTTTGTGAAGATGGAAAGAATCCATCATTCAGTGTCAGTGAACAAAAACAGTTTTACTACTGCTTTAAGTGCAGAGCAACAGGAAACGTGATTGGTTTTTTGCAATCCCATCAAGGATTTGATTTTATAGAATCAATTGAAGCTCTTGCAACTCGGGCAGGGATGGAAGTGCCTTATGAGAATACCGGCTCTTCAAGTAATGAAAAGAGTCCAATTTACGATGCTTTGAAGTTTGCTACAGAGATATTTGAAAAAAATCTATCTAATTTAGATAATGCAGAACATGTCAGGAATTACATAACTAAAGAAAGAAAGATATCACCAGAGGTCACCAAGAAATTTTCTATTGGGTATGCGACCAAGTCCTGGGATGCACTGTCAAATGAAATGTTGAAGTCTGGAGTAGACGAAGAGATGCTCATCAAGGCTGGATTGGCAAAAAAAAATAAAGACGGAAAATTATTTGATGTTTTCAGAGATCGATTAATGTTTCCAATCAAAGATCGAAAGGGGAGAGTAGTAGGTTTTGGAGGGAGAGTTATGAATCCCGATGACCAGCCTAAATACCTTAATACCGGCGATACTCCAATTTTTCAAAAGAGTAGAGAGCTGTATGGTTTTCACGAAACTCTGGAGTTTAGAAAAGACCTTAGTGAAATATTTGTTGTTGAGGGCTACATGGACACTATAGCCATGTATGAGCATGACATGAAAAATTCTGTAGCCACTTTAGGCATAGCAACGAATAGATTTCATATTCAAAAATTACTTCAAATAGTCAATGAAATCACTTTCTGCTTTGACGGAGATGATGCCGGTAGGGGCGCTGCGTGGGGAGCGTTAAAAAATGTATTACCTGCAATAATTGACGGAACTGAGGTTAGATTTCTTTTCTTGCCCGAGGGTGAAGATCCGGCAAGCATATTGGAAAGAGACTCTTCTGATGTATTTAAGAAAATGTCTAAAGATGCAAGCCTTCTTTCTGAATATTTTATTGAACGACTAATGCAGGCTTCTGAAGTAATTTCTATTGAAAAAAAGGCTTCACTAGCAGCAAAGGCTATGGATCTTCTTTCTACCATGCAAGAAAGCTCCATAAAAAGATTATTAGAGGCCGAGGTTTCCAAGGTGACTGGTCTTGAAATGAAAGATCTTAAAACGCAAAGCAGAACGGTCAATTATCCCAACAGAATTAGAAAGAATAAGTCTGGTGAGGATGAAGAGAACTTGAAAACTTTTGAGGCTACGGGACTGGGATCAAAAATATTAACTGTAATATTGTCTTATCCATATCTCTCGACGGAGATTGATGACCTCTCAAGGTTTAGTGACTTTACTGAACCTGAAGTAGTCCTTATGACTGAAGTTGTAGAGTTTTTTAAAGCAAACCCTGAACAAGGCATATCAGACCTTTTAAGTGTCCTTGATAAAGAGTCAGCCTCTTTCATTGGAGCCTTGTTATCGATGCATGTTTCTGTTGAAGAACAAAATGCGAAAGCTTATTTGAATGACTGCTTATTCAATTTAAAGAAATCGGATTCGGTAACAAGAATCCTTGAATTAAAAGAAGTTTTTGAGGATGGAGAGCTATCTGAAGATGAAACTTTTGAACTTCAGCAACATTTACTGTCTAATATTCATAAATTAGAGGAACCCGAAAAGAATCTGCTTAGAGCATTAAGTCAAAAATCTAATTAGAAATGTATTAAAAGTTAGGTAATTTCTATTAAAAACTAATATAATTGCCCACCCCTTAAATTTGATATGGCAAGAAAAGCAAAAAAAACACCTTTAGAAGCTAAAGAAAAAGAAGTCGAGTCCACTGAAGAATCGGAAGAGGTCTCTCATGGCGAAGAAGACCTGGAGAATTCAGGTCTTAGAGAGCTTGTAGACAAAGGAAAAGACCAAGGTTTCCTCACATATCAAGATATCAATGCGATGCTTCCTGAGGATATTTCTGATCCTGATCAGGTTGAAGAAACTATCCAAATGTTAATGGATATTGGTATAGAAGTGCTTGAGTCAAATGGTGCATCTGATGATAACTCAGACTCAGCTCCTGAAACAATCGCTGATACCAGAACAACCTTAACAACTGTCGAATCAGAAGTTGGAAGAACAACCGATCCTGTAAGACTCTATATGAGAGAGATGGGAACAGTTGATCTCCTTACGAGAGAGGGAGAGATAGCCATTGCCAAAAGGATTGAAGAAGGAGCAAGAGAGCTTCTTCATGCTTGCTGTTTCTATCCTGGCATAGTTGACAGAATTCTAGATGAATATCAAGAATATGTGGCAGGAGATAGAAGACTATCTGAAGTCATGGTTGGTTTTATGGATATTGAAGAAGGAATACCACCACCTGCATTAGCTCAAAAGAAAGAAAAAGAAGAAAAAGGTGAATCCGATGATGATGAACCTACTGGTCCAGATCCCGTAGAAGTCAAAAAGCGTTTCAGTGCCCTCAAAAGACAATATAACAAAGTTGATAAAGCTTGTTCCAGAACCAGAACCAGCAAGGCTGCTCTAGCTGAACAAGCAAAACTTGGTGAAATTTTTCAATTTATAAAGCTGTCTCCAACTCAATTTGAAAAAGTTGCTAATCCAGCGAGAGATGCCTTAGAAATTATTAGAGAAGTAGAGAAGTATTTGTTCACTATTTATGTGAAGCGAGGCAGGATGCCTAGAAAAGAATTTATACAAGAGTATTCAGGCAACGAAGCTGATTCAACTTGGTCAGAAAAAATTTCTAAATCAAGAAAGCCTTGGGCTAAAGAAGTTAAGGCTAATCTTACTGAAATTGTTAGATTACAGAATAAATTAGCAAAACTAGAAAAGATTATTCAGCTTCCTGTAAGCGAAATAAAGGATATCAATAGAAGAATGTCTATTGGAGAAGCAAAAACAAGAAGAGCCAAAAAAGATATGGTTGAGGCTAACCTTAGATTGGTAATTTCTATCGCAAAGAAATATACAAATAGAGGTTTACAATTTTTAGATCTTATCCAAGAGGGAAATATAGGCTTAATGAAGGCTGTAGATAAGTTTGAGTACAGAAGGGGTTACAAATTCTCAACCTATGCAACCTGGTGGATTAGGCAGGCTATTACACGTTCTATAGCAGACCAAGCTAGAACCATTAGAATACCTGTTCACATGATAGAGACTATTAATAAACTAAATAGAGTATCACGTCAGATGATCCAAGAGATGGGAAGAGAGCCTACCCCTGAAGAGTTGGGAGAACGAATGGATCTACCGGAAGATAAAGTTAGAAGAGTGTTAAAAATTGCTAAAGAGCCAATTTCTACCGAAACTCCGATAGGAGACGAAGAAGATACCACTCTTGGAGACTTTATAGAAGATACTTCAATTGACTCTCCGGATGTAGCGGCTATAGAAGAAAACCTGCAAGGAGCAACTGATGATATTCTTGGTAGCCTTACAGCGAGAGAAGCAAAAGTTTTAAGAATGAGGTTTGGTATCGGAATGAATACTGACCATACCTTAGAAGAAGTCGGGAAACAGTTTGATGTGACTAGAGAGAGAATAAGGCAAATAGAAGCTAAAGCTCTTAGAAAGTTAAGACATCCAACCAGATCATCTCATTTGAAAGGTTTTCTTGACTCATAAATAGGGCCTGTAGCTCAGTTGGTTAGAGCAGTGGACTCATAATCCATTGGTCGGAGGTTCGAGTCCTCCCGGGCCCACCAATATCACAAACCTCTTACTTCGGCATAAACCTTGGTTTCTCCATCTTTGAAATGAATCAATACATCATAAGGCGTGAAACGCCCTTCAACTTCCATACCAGGTGAGCCCAAAGGCATTCCTGGGACTGATAAACCGATAGCATTTGGATTGCTTTCCATGAGAAATTGATTTATGTATTTGCCAGGAACATGACCCTCAAAAAAATATCCTTTTGAAGAAACGGCGGTATGACAAGACCGATATTTAGGTTCGATCTTTAACTTTTCTTTTATATCTATAAGACTTTGATGATCTTGGGTGTTTGCAGTGAATCCATTATTTTCGATATGTTTCACCCACATTTTGCAACAACCACAAGTTGGAGTTTTATGAACTAAGAGCTCCATTTGAGAATTAATATTTTTAATATTAAGGTCAGAGGATTCCACAGACATCACTAAGATAAATAATAATAGACTCAGAAATTTTTTAAGCATAATCATATTTGGATATTACATTATAAATTCACTATTAAAGGGTATTTAAAATAACAAGTGATATCATTAGTTTGTAATTTGCTTGAGCACTTCAACATAAATAATGCCATATTTACTAACTCTATTAATTCTTGCCATAAGTCTGTGCATTGGAAATTCAGCGGTATCATTATTTTTGGGAATATTATTAACTCTATTTTACAAGTTACCTGATGATTTCTTTACGCAGAAGTATGGATCAAAGATTTTACAGACAGGTATAGTTTTCCTGGGAGGTAGCTTAAGTTTAGGGAGTGTGTATGAAACAAATTCAGAATATTTTTTATGGATTTCTGCTTTTGTCCTTTTGTCTTTTGGTACAGTTATACTCATTGGAAGGTTATTAGGTGTTTCTCATAAACTTTCTTTCTTGTTAGCCTCCGGCACATCAGTATGTGGAGGAACAGCCATTGCCTCAGTAGCTCCCTCAATAAAAGCCAAGCCAGAAGAATTAACGACAGCTATAACTATAGTATTTTTACTAAACGCCGTAGCTGTTTTATTATTCCCATTAGCTAATGGTTATTTAGAATTGAGTGATAGACAGTTTGGAGCTTGGGCTGCACTTGCAATACACGATACAGCGTCAGTCGTAGGTGCCGCTTCTTCCGTAGGAGATATTGCGGTCGAAGTTGCGGCTACTTTAAAGGTTGCTAGGACAATCTGGATAGTGCCTTTAGTAATTTATGCTAGCTGGCTCTATAGAACTAAATCTGAAGGTTTTGGACTTCCTCCCTTTGTAGTGTTTTTTATCGTAGCAGTATTACTTAATTCTTACTTTGAACCAGATGTCCTCACAGTCTCTTATTTAAAAGACATCAATAAACTTTGTTTACTGACTGGATTATTTTGCATTGGAACTCAAATTAACAAAGACAGCTTGAAACTAATTACAATCAGGCCTTCTCTTTTAGCCTGCTTAGTCTGGGCAATGATAATTCCTACTTCTCTCTGGATAGTTCAAAGTTTCTAGTTAAAACTTTCTTTCTTGTTTTTCACAATCACCTTTAGCAAGTATTTCTATTTTTGGATCCTTGCCTCTTTTGCCATCAACTCTCTTAAGCCATATATCTCCGTTAATCCTCGCTTTTCCTGTAAACCAGTTAATTTCGTTACTCAATCGATAAACATCGACTTTATATTCAGGATAATTTGGATGAAGGACTCCATTCTCTATGAAATGAGTTACTAGTAGACCGGTTTCTTTCTTTTCTTTATTCCAATCACTTTGTGTAATCCAAACTGGAGCAGGTTCAATTACATAGTCTAATTTAAGGAGGTCATCCGTAGACTCATCTATTACCCAATACTGGGTAACATCAATCTTATTCTTATCCCAGGCATCTTTGTTAAGAGTTTCTTTTGCTCTGTTGAGAAAAAAAATAGATTGAGTAGTAGTAACCGCAACATTCTTTGCAATTTCAACAGCTTCATTAAAATAATTTCTTCTAAAATCCTCATAGGTTATTGAGTAATTGCCCTCTAATTCACAAAGCACTTTATTCGTTTCTTCAGAGGCGGGAAGACCTAAAGAAATAGTAACAAAAAATAGTAGAGCAAGATTCTTGATCAAATTAAACGTATTTATCAATTTATTTTAATTCCTTATTTGAGGTGATGGATTTTATGAAGGATATCTCCTCATCGCTAAACGCTGTTCCGTCTTGTCTTAAAATATCATGGAACCATATCTCTGGTTCTGGAATAGCCTCATCTTCTTTTATGAAATCTCCAGCATCTTTCTTTTGCTTTATATCGAGGATAGTTGACCAGCCAAAATGAGTCTGGCTTTTCCCCGCTACTAGACCCCAATTAAAACATCCGACGCTATTATTTTTAAAGATAGGTAAGCTAAATTCAAAAGTAGATCCAAACTCTCTGGCCATATATTCAGTACAAATTAAAGGCCTGTCATGAGTTAGCAGCTTATCTATTGTCTCTTGAAGCTTTTCACCTTCATATGTATGAAAAGTGATGATGTCGGAATTTATAGCATTTAAATTAATTATTTCTGTACCTACAGATCCATCTAGACAGGAAGTAAGGGGCTGTGAAGGTCTAATCTCTAATGCCCATTCCCAGACTAGCTTCAATAAACTTATAGATTTATCTCCTACACCAAACTGACCCGGTTCATTATAAAGATCCCACATTAGTATCCGATCATCATCCTTAAACTCCAATAAGATTTCTTGGACATATTGTCTAATTCGGGGTAATTCGGGGTGAAGTGCATCTTCATGAATCTCGTGAACTAAAGCAATTCCGGGACTTTGTTTCCAGCCTGAATTATGAACTCCTCTAACTGGTAGCGGTTGCTTACCAACCTTTGGATAGGGTCGATGGCAATCATCAAACAAAACAAGCATGACTTTGATGTCTAACGAATGACATATTTCTAAAAAATCATTTAACGTCTTTTTAAATGTATCTGAATCTTGCCAAAGTAGATCATGTAAATATACTCGTACTGAATTAAATCCCAGTTCTTTAGCCCATGAGAGTTCTCTTTTATTCACTGTTGAATCATAAGTTTCAACCTGAAACATCTCTAGTTGGTTGATCGCATTACTTGGTAAATAATTACATCCAACAAGCCATTCGTTATTTTTGTACCATTCAAATGATTTTTCTTTAGCCCACATGACTATAAAGCAGAGTTTCTTTTACACTTGGTCATGCCTTTTAGAAAGATGCCTTGTCTTGCGATTTCGCATTGCTCTTTGAGGCGAAAGGGTTGTGGATAAATAATCCAACTGCAACTCTTACAAGTTTTAACTAGTAAATTAAATTCATCAGCGAAGGACGCTACTGGAGAAGAGATAATCACCAGTGAAAATATTAATATATAAGCCTTTTTCATTTTTTTTATTTCTTTAATTTATACTAATGAGAGTGACCATTATAAGCACAAAAGAACTGAATATATATTTTGAGAGAAGCTCGCCTAAAAGCAATGGATCGATTTTATATATAGGAGGCACAGGAGGAGATTTGAGGAATAAACCTAATCAAATGGACTCTCCATTATCGGACCTTTTTGAAATCATCAGTTATGATCAAAGAGGCCTTGGCCAAACAACAAAACCTCCCGGTGATTATTCGATGCAGCAATATGCCGATGATGCTGCCGATTTACTTGATGAGCTTGAGATAGATAATATTATTGTTATGGGCGTATCTTTTGGAGGAATGGTTGCACAAGAATTATCAAAGAGACACCCCTCAAGAGTGAGCAAATTAGTTCTCGCTTGTACTTCCTCAGGTGGACAGGGAGGTTCTTCTTATCCTCTTCATGAACTAGAAGAACTAACTGAGGATGAAAAGTTAGAACTCGGTATTAAAATAAATGATTTGAGAATCACAGATCATTGGATCAATGATAATAAAGAATCATGGAACTCAATTAAGAGAGCGGCCAGAACTAGACTCACCCACAAATCAGACCCTAAAAATCTTATCAAGCAACTTCTGGCCAGAAAAAAACATAATACATATAAGGACTTACCCAATATTGATATTCCCGTTTTTTTATTAGGTGGTAAGTATGATGGGATCGCGCCAGTGTCAAACATGAAAGCAATGCATCAACAAATCAGACAAAGCAGGTTAGAGTTCTATGAGGGTGGTCATTTATTTCTTGTACAGGATAAAAGGGCCTTTAAGGATATATCGGATTGGTTGTTACTTTAAATTTTTTATCTAAGATGCTACCTAATCAAAAAAATTGTATACAATCTAGCTTCTTGAAAATAAACACATGAATCTTAATACTAGAAGAATTTTAGGTTACCTAGGACTAATTCCATTTATAACTTTTTCTTTTGTGCCTTTATTCATTCCATTCCCTGAAGGCTATATATTCAATCTATTGCTTTCTTTTTATGGAGCAGTAATTCTCTCTTTCTTAGGTGGAATGACATGGGGTTGGCATGATTCAGAGAGTCATAACCCTTCTCTTATAATCGGAATCATATTTTCTCTGATCGGTTTTTTTATCATAGCCATATCAAATATGTTTCTTTATTACAGCCTATGTATTGGTTTAATAAGCTTTATCGCTTTCTATTTATTTGAATTAAAAGTATCTAATCAGATGAAAGATGAAGGCTATAAACTTTTAAGAACGACACTGACTTCCGTTGTGGCGATTTGTTATTTGACAAGCATCTCTACTTTTAACTGGTAATCAGATTGTTACTGGTTTCCAATAAGAAATATGATCTTTAATTAAAATTCAATGAGTATCAAGGACGATATAGAAAGAACTTATAATGATTTTAATGCAGTCTTTTTAAAAGAAACTGGAGAATCTCTCAATAATTTTCAGATGTCACAAGTCAGAGATCAATTTAAGCGGTGGATTGATCAAGGAAGTCCTATCTTTAGAGATATGATTCATGCTGAAGATGCTTTTCTTTATATCTATCATTTTACAGAACTTCAGGAGATTAAAAAAAAGTCGATTTATTTAAGAGAATTAAGCGATCCTTTATCCTACCAACGGTTTATCCAAGAGTTCTTTGATGGCAATTCACCTTCAGGATTACAGGAACTAAAGGTTCATCAAATCAATAACGAATCGGACAAGATTTGGTTTGGAAAAGAAAATTCTAAAGAAATTATTGATGCGTGGAGAGAAGAAAGATTTAGAAATTATTCTTAACTTAATCTTTGTTTGAATTTTCTTTTAGTTTCTCTAAACTCATTTTATCTTTCATGCTCATTAAATAGGCTGCACCTGCAAGAATTAAGATTGCTACAGATTCCCACATAACCATCATCCCATCCATTTCTTTTGACTGCATTATAATTAACCGGCACAAAGCAGTAATGGCTACTATTATTGGCAAAGTAACTGGTATGCGATTTGTGCTGTAGAAGGCACCAACCATTGCAAGTATTTCTGCGTATATAAATAACATGAATAAATCGGCTAACTCTATTCTTTGTGCAACAAACATTTCATATAGATAGTTTGCTGATGCTACGCATGTAGAGATCCCTATTAAAGCTAATAAAAGCTTTTCGCTAGCAATGGTCGTCCAGCTCAAACCTCTATTCACTCCATTATTTAAAAATTTATTAATTTTTTCTTTCATAGTATTAAATTAAGAATATCCATATTAAATTAGCAATCAGAGTAGCTACTGTTAGCAATACACTAATGCGATGCAATAGAGAGAAAAGCTTATCATCGCCTTGATCTCTTGCTTGATTCGTTGCTCCAATCATCGCATTACATACAAAACCTGAAAGCAGGGTAAACGAGCCTATAAAATATGGCACCATAGATTCCTGGTCTCTGAATAATGTGATGATAATAAATATAAAACCAGCTGCAGCGATAGATTTAAAAAGCTTAGGAAAAAGTGATCTTAAGATGATCGGTCTATTTTCTTCAGGAAGGTCTCTAAATACAGTTGGAGCTACAAAAGCAGACTGAAACAATATAAGTCCACAAACCAAGCCTGAGACTAATACTTGTACTAAAAGTAAGATATCTAACATTTTTTTTATTATTCAGGAACATAATAGACCTTAGACGTATTGATCGCTAAATCTTTTTTTTCAAAAAATGTAGATTTATATTTTTCATCTACATAAAGCTGAACCTGATCATCATAGTGCTTAGAGCTCATATCTTGAGTAGCACTTCCATATTGATGAATACTCTTTGAATCTTGATCGCCATTTTCATTCCAGCTCACATGAATATAGAGCCCATCTCCTCCTGCGGCGTTTAAATCTCCTTCATCATCATTCCTCCCGTATATGGCTCTTAGTACATCAGGCCCGCCTTGAACCGAAGTTTTTTCACCACCTCGGGCAATAAAATTTCTGTCTGACCATAAAGGATTAACCTTGCCATAAGTTGCTGTCAGCTCTTTCACGCATTCTTTAAAAGAAATTTCAGGATTTTGCGGAATTCGTTGTCCTTGTTCAGAAATCCATTCGTTAGACAGAACACATACACCTAGCGCAGCAGAAGTATTGTTAAGATCAGTTCCTAGATTCCATTCCTTTAGAATTGCCTGAGCAAAATTTAATTCTTCAGTATCAAACTGCATCTCAAAGATTTTGGCTATATATTTATAAGAACGGGATTGTTTTGAATACTTATTATCAAATTTTATAAGATCAAAAGTATCTTCATCGACTTCTTTATACTCATCAAATAATTCAATAGATCGATAAGCGCGATTAGTCATTCTAGTTTGAAGGCCAAGAGTAGGGGAATAGTTACTTGAATCTAAATTATCTTTCGAATCGGTGACTTTGAAAGGGTCTTGATTAGTGCTAGCAATCCAGCCAGAAGAGGGGTTAATGATCTGTGGAATTTCATCAAAATCTACATAACTATTCCAGATTAGATCTGATTTAGTGCCATCAATAACATTCTTCCAATCAATGCCTTCACTTCTTTTGGGGGAAGAAGAATTATGTAAGAATAAAATATTGTCTTCTTTATCGGCATAGACACCATTAAATGAGATTATTGACCTCATTTTCATGGCAGACTTCCACTCTTCTAGAGAATTTGATTTGTTCATTGCAAACCATTGATTCACCTGTTTGATATCACTCATACCTGAAAATCTTAATGCGTAGTGTTTGTCAGCAATTTCCAAGACAGGACCATGGACAGAATACTTCGCTTCCCTTTTAAAGGTCCATTTAATAGGTCCAAAAATCTTGGTAGGTAGTTTTATTGTTTCTATTTCAAAGTCCGTCCAAGATCCATCCAGTAAATATTGATTATTATTATCCGGGTTGATTTCGAGTAGATAGCTATCTGAAAGATCGGGCTTGTTCACAGTAAAGCCCCAAGCAATATTCTCATTGAAACCTACAAAAACAAATGGCGAACCTGGAAAGAGGCCTCCCATCATATTCCACCCTTCATCACTTCTGATGTGCGCTTCATACCAGGCGAGAGGCCCATCTAAGGGTTGATGCGAATTTATTATTATTCTTGTTGAATTATCTGACGTCTTATTCGAGTTAACTGCCAAAACATTTGAACCAGTAACAAGTTCTTGATTCCTATATAGACTTGTATATTCCTCTTTTATATTCTCTTCCCTTTGGAGTTTTTCAATTGAACTCATTACTCCTGAAAAGAATAGATTTTGAATTGAAAAACCCGCAACAATATCCTGCTCTGTAACTGGAAAAAATTGACTATATTCATTATTAGGATTCTGAATCATCCAGTAATTTATGCCTGCAGCATAGGCCTCTATAACTTTTCTAACTTCTTCATCTATATCCGTAAGATAATTTAATTCTATTCTTTCTCTTATTTTTAAAACTTTTATTAGATAGTCCTGAATAGCACCGCTAGCCCCTTCTTTTAATCCCATTTGAGCTCTATAAAGGTAAAAATTTTCTGCGGTATTGATGAAATCATCTTCGGCATGAGCATATGCAAGTCCAAAAGCTGCATCTGCATCTGTCTCTCCGTAAATATGTGGAACACCCCAGATGTCTCTAGTTATTTTTGCTTTATAAGAATTTGCTTGTTCAAGATAAAAATCTACTGCTTTTTTATCTGCGGACTGACATGAGAATAAGGTAAAAGTTAACGTTAAATAAATAAGTATTCGTATCATCATTTTTTTAGAGAAATAATTAATTGTCGTATAAAGCTTTTAATAAAATAAATAAATCTAATAACTTTATTTCTATTCTCTTTAGGTTATATTAAATTCTCATAAAAAAAAGGAGATTCATTATGAAATCTAAATCTTTACTGGTTATGGTTGTTTCTTTAGCTTTCTCTGTAAGCGCATTATTTGCTGGGCATCATGAATCAAATGCAATGCATGCTAATGAGATGACAGCGAAGGAATGGATTAATGCCTCTTATACGAGTAAACAAGAGATGTTAGCTTCTATCCAAAATAATATGGCTGAAGACGGACTTAATTATCCCGGCAGGTTTGTTGGGTTTGGTTTTAATTGGAATCCTGATTTAGAAGAAGGAAGGATGGTTGTTATGAGAGTTATAGAAAATAGTCCAGCTGAGGGCACTCTCCAACCCGGAGACGAATTTATATCTGTAGAGGGTGTAGAGGTAAATCAAAAAAATATAGATGAAGAAAAACTAGCCTTTTCTGGATTGCCTGGAAAGCGAGTGAATGCTGTAATTCTAAGAGATGGGAAAACTAAGAATATTTCTGTCACAAGGGGCATTGTTAACTCTTCCAATACAAAAGAGCAATCACTGGAGAGCATATCCGAGGCTGACGAGGACAATTGGACGACTATTGATTTTAGAATCAATGAGGTGGCATCTAATAAAAAGGAAAATACGGTATATGTTTGGCACTGGCATAAATCCTTAAATACTACCTTTGACTTGGAATTTGAACAAAATGTAGTAACAAGGTTCAAGTTTAATGAAGCTGGTAAGGTTACTGCCAGATCAGACCTTTCAGAAGAAAGACTTGTTCAAAGCCAGCTCGGATTTTCACTTTCAAGATAAGAAATAAGTACATAAAGGCGGTTCTTTATAGAGCTGCCTTTATTTTTGTCTTAATAGCTCTATCTAATTCCTGTGGGAGAGACTCGAGTCTTTCCTTTAGTGGTAATGACTTCGACTAAATCTCCAACTATAAAGTTGTATGTACCAACTTCTTGAACAACTGAGATAGTTCGCCCATCATCCATATTGATTGTTAACTGGATGCCTTCTGATGTTTGAATGCTTTTCGACAAGTTGCCGCCCAGAGTTGCGCCTATAGCTCCTCCTAAAACAGCCCCAATTTCGGATTCTGGCTTTGAATTACTTATTTCACTACCTGCAGCTGCTCCCACTAAACCGCCGACTATTGTTCCAGGTGTAGTACTGCCTTCAATGCTTACTTTTTTTAGAGAAACTACTTCTCCATAGAGAACATTTGAGATCCTTTGCACGGAGTCACGATCAAAAGTATCTGGCTTTAAAGATGAGTTAGCGCAGCTTGTTACAATTAAGAAACAGACGAGAGCAGAAAATAATTTTTCATTCATTAAAAGTTTGTGAACTTATTAAGATGGAAATCAGCATTACCAAATTGTGAATCTATAACTAGAAGTCTTTTAAAAAAATGACCAATTCTTAGTTCTTCCGTAACACCCATACCACCATGAAGCTGAACGGCACTTTCCCCAACAAATATTCCCGACTTGCCTATCAAGTGCTTGAGGGCGTGTACTGTTCTTTGTGAAAGTTTAGGATCTTGTACAGTTTCCATTGTTGCTCTAAATAACAAAGATTTACATTGTTCATATTCCATGAACATATCAACCATGCGATGTTGAAGGACTTGGAAATCAGATAAAGCATGATCGAACTGTTCTCTTTGTTGCGTGTACTCAACTGTATCTTTATATAGAACTTCCATAGCACCTACAGCTTCTGCGGCTAGAGCCAAGATTGCATCATTTACAACTGCTTGAAGTATTTCAAATCCTTTATCTTTTTCACCGATTAAATTTTCTGAGGGTACTTTTACATTTTCAAAAATCACTTCAGATGCCCTGAGTCCATCTACAGTAGGAAAGTTTTCTCTTTCAATTCCTTCTGAGGTAGCATCTACGATGAAAAGTGAAATTCCGTTTTCATCAACTTGACTCCCACTTGTCCTTGCAACGATGACAATCTTATCTGCAGATTCGGCATTCAAGACCATAGATTTTTTACCATTGATGATGAAATTTCCATCTTCCTCTCGAGCTGATGTGGCAACATCTTCTATATCAAATCTGCTCTGTTCTTCAGCATAAGCTAAAGTTACGTGCATACTTCCATCCATTATTCCAGGAATAATGGAGTCTTTAATTGTTTGAGAAGCGCCTCTTTTTATTGCGCCTCCACCTAGTACTACGTTTGCTAAAAATGGTTCCAGAACCAAGCCCTTACCAAACTGCTCCATAAGGACTAATGTGTCTATTTGATTACCACCAAATCCACCATCCTCTTCCTCAAAAGCAAGACCTAGCCATCCCAACTCAGCCATAGATGACCAATAATCTTTACTGTAGCCGGGATCTTCTGAGCTAATTTTGATTCTATTTGTGAGATCATAATTCTCTTGTACAAAACGCTCGACGCTTTGTTGAATCATTTTTTGTTCTTCAGATAATTCAAAATTCATTTTGAGCTTCCTTTGGTTAGTCCGAGTACCTTTTTAGCAACGATATCTTTTTGGACTTCACTTGCCCCACCATAGATAGTGAAATAACGACTATTGAGATAGCCCGCTGTTCCACCTTTTGCAAAAGCAGGTCCTACGCCTTTATCGCCCCATGCCGATGAGTAAATTCCGCTGGCTTCGACGGTTAACTTTTGAATGCGCTGTTTTATTTCTGTACCTTTTAGCTTTAAGATTGAAGATTCTGGTCCAGGTTCACCTCCTGCGGCTGCAGAGGCTAAACTTCTGAGTTCAGTAAATTCCGTTGCCAATAAATCTATTTCAAGTTCTCCTATTTTTGATTTGTAACTAGAATCGTCCATAAGATTTCCATTACCTCTTTGTATTGACCTGGCGTTATCTTTTAATTGTTCAAGTTCAACTAAAGACTTTGATAGACCTGCTAAGCCAGTTCTCTCATGCTCCAATAAACCTTTTGCATAAGTCCAGCCCTTACCTTCTTCTCCAATCATATTCTCTACTGGAACTTTAACATCAGTAAAATGTACTGTATTTACGGTATGCGAGCCGCCTAAAGTAATAATAGGCTTTATTTCTATCCCTTCTTGTTTCATAGGAAACAGCAGAAAAGTTATCCCTTGTTGCTTAATGCCAGAGTCATCTGTTCTTGTAAGACAAAAAATCCAATCAGCAACATGAGCTAATGTTGTCCACATTTTTGAACCATTTACCGTGTAATAAGTTCCATCATCTGATAATACCGCTTTTGTTTTGAGATTCGCTAAGTCTGAACCAGCCCCAGGCTCTGAATAACCTTGGCACCAGTTAACTTTTCTGTCTCTAATATCAGGCATAAATCTTTCTTGCTGCTCTTCATTCCCATAATTCATTAATATTGGAGCAAGCATTCCTAATCCAAATGGTAGATCAAAAGGTATATTTGCCTGAGCTGTTTCTTGCTCCCAAATATAATGCTGTGTTGGAGTCCAACCAGGACCGCCAAATTTTTCAGGCCATTTAGGTACGTCCCATCCGCCTTTTTCTCTCGCTTTTTTAAACCAATTTAGTCTCCAGGAGAAATAGTCTTCACCTGCTTTCATTTTATTATCATCAAAGAAAGCTCTTACCTCATCTCTGAATGCCAAGTCATCTGAACTAAGCTTTATATCCATAATTATTTGTTTGTATATTAAAAAGAGTAAGAATTTTAATTGCTTTTAGTCATTAAAGCTACGCTAAAAAATGTAATTCTTAAGTTCTTGAAATCATGCTTATTTATTCTGCTATAGTTTTAGAATGCAATACATTATGAAAATGTTAAAGATCAAGAATCTTCTAGCTTTAGCAATTCTTGCTAACCCTCTAGTCTTTGCTGAGGCTAATATTTGCCTTACTGATTTTCAAGAGAAACTGCCTGAAAATTCATTAAAAAAAATCAAAGACATGAGGATTAAGGCATTTAAACACTGCCTAGAATGCGGTACTACAACTTGTCAGCTTAAGAAATGGGATGCTGCCAATAAACCTAATCAAACAGTTTGCAATCGATTATTTTGTAAACCAATTAAAACCAGTAAGGTTTTATTTGCTTCAAATGAGAATCATGGCTACGGAATAACACAAGTTAAGTTTACTTACTCTTTGAACCAAACTGGCAGTATCAAAGATATTGTTTTAAAAGATGTAAGAGGCGAAATGGATAAAAAGAGAGCCTTGATTTATCTAGAAGATAATTTAAGACTATTACGTTATGAGCCTATTAAGGTCGATGGAAAAACTTATAACTTAATTGAATTAGAGGGCTCGACAGGCTGGAATATTAAAGAAGGGTGAAACAAATATGATGGAAGAGAGATTAAATAAATTTAACAAAGAATTTTTTGGTCCTTCAATGGAATTCTTTAAAATGAAGTTTGATTCCGTCGATGGAGATGACTTAATTTTTTCTTGTGAGTTTAATCAAATGTGTGGAAATCCCATGGGGTTTGTCCAGGGAGGTATGATTTCAGCTGCCTTAGATGACGCAACTTCAGCTGCAATGATTTCTGGATACGAAGAGAAAAAAGCACCTTTGACTACTGATTTACACATACTATTTCATAGACCTCTTCAGATTGGAAAGGCAACTATGAAAGTTAGATTGATAAAGCTTGGTCAAAGGAGCGCTACCTCAGAAGGTAGGATTTATAACTTAGAAGGGAAATTGGTAGCAACTTTAATGCATACAGCACAACCCGTTGATAAGCCAAGCTAACTAGAGAAAAGGAGAAATATTATGAAACCAGTGTGTTTAGTTTTCGGAGCAGGAGCGGGAATAGGGGGCACAGTAGCTAAGAAATTTGCCAAAGAAGGATACCACTCCTTTTTATGTAGACGCTCAGATCAAGAAGGTTTAGATAACCTTATTGGAGACATAGAAAGTTCCGGTGGATCTGCATCGGGTCAATTGATCAATGCTATTGAAGATAATGCTATTGAGGAATTAATCAACAAAGTTGAATCAGATGTAGGTCCAATTGAAGTGGTTGTTTACAACTTGGGAGCTCAAACAGGTATGAAACTTCTTAGTCAAACAAGTTATAAAGAATTTGAGTGGGGATGGAAAATGGCAAGCTTTGGTTTATTCAGAGTGGCTAAAGTTCTTTGTCCGCTAATGGTTGATAGAGGTAAGGGAACTATTTTGGTTACATCGGCAACCGCGGCAATGAGGGGCAATGCCACTCAACACTCTCATGCAGCTGCTATGGCAGGAAGAAGAATGCTTTGCCAATCATTAAATGCAGAGTTCTCTTCTAAGGGAGTTCATGTTGCTCATATTATCGTTGATGGAGCTGTTGATGCACCCGATACTTTAGGAAAAATGCTTGGACCTGAAATGTATCAAAAATTAAGAGAAACTAAAGGTATGGAGCATGATGGATTGCTATTACCCGAAGAGATAGCAAAGACTTATTATCATCTTTCGCAACAGCACCGCTCGGCCTGGACTCACGAGTTGGATCTTAGAGCATTCTCCGATCTTGCATGGTGGAACCATGCAACAATGCTTGATGATTAGATTTTAAAGTTCGATATTTGAATATCGTCTTGACCTAAATCTTGATAGTTATCGTCTATACGACCTCGAATATACTGCTTCCATGTAAAGGATTTATAAACAGGATTAGATTCTGCAATCTCTGGAATAGGCTCAATAATGGACTCACTCTTAGGATTGAAAAAAAATGGCGTGCTATATCTTGATTCAGAGGTTCGTTTTAATACTCTGTGTATAGCCGCAACATAGTTATCATTTGTCCATACTTGCATGGCATCCCCTAGATTGACTACTATTGAATTCTCTTCAGGGAGAATATCAATCCAACCAAATTCTTTTGACTTAGCTTGAAGCCCTCCTGTCATATCTTGCAGAAGCAATGTAAGAATTCCTGGATCCGTATGATGATGTAATGCCATATCGCCCAGCTCATTAACTGTATCTTTTTCGATATTGTCTAAAGGGTCATTTATTGGATAAAAATTTAACCTAGCATTGCTAGTTTTAGAATCCCCGAAGACATAATTATTTTCAGTCAGACCTAGGCAACTCAAAATTAAATCTAGAGTTTGATTTGCAACTTTTGAAGATTTAAAAAAGAAATCTTCCATAGAATTTTTAAATGATATCTCTTCGGGCCATTGATTTATATCATGATCCGTTCGAGTTTCCATAAAATCAAAAACTTCTTTGAGATCTCTTTTTTGTTTAGTGAGTTCTCTGTCATAAAAACCCAACGGAATTTCTTTAGATCTCAAAAGTTTTAGTTTCTCCTTTCTGTCTTGAGAGAAAAACCATTGAGAGTGCTTCCACATGTCATCAATCTCCTGTTGCATTCCATGGTTCTTAAGTAAAAAGAAGCCATGATCTCTGCAGGCAAGATCTAAGAGTTTTATCTGTTTCTGATCATTATGAGCAGTTTCGAGATTAATTATGGGAACATTAGGTGCGATCATGTTCACTTGCTCTTTCTGAGAAATTGATAACATTTTCAAAAGCATGCATCGCCTGAAGAACATCTATGTCTCGTCTCTGTCCCCCAATTATCTGAATAGAAGTTGGCAGTCCTGAATCTAGAATAGATATTGGAATTACCCCCGCTGGATTTCTTGTCATGTTGATTCCCATTGTAAAATCAACCCAAGCAGGAGTTTCATTACCGTTAACAAATCCATCACCTTCTAATTTAGGAGCATGTCCACAAGTTGCTGGAGTTATAATCAAGGGTGATTCTTCCAGTGTTTGTTGGAGTTGAAACCCTAATTTATGGCATGAATCAATGGAAGAAGCATACGAAGCTGCATCCATGGACGTACCCATTTCTATAAAATATCTAAGGAGAGGATCAATTTTTTTATACTCTTCAGTTCCTATGAGATGCTGTTGTCTTCTTGCACATGCAGCTGCCCAAAATATCATCCACGCATCTACTGGATTTTCTTCCCAAATATCTTCTTTTTCTATTATTTCAACTCCAGCATCTGCTAGGGAATTTATTGCTTTTTCACAAGCAGCTAAAACTTCCTTATCAACAGTTGAAAACCCCATTGTTGAAGACCAGATAGCAGTTTTTGGTAGGTCATCATTTAACTGTTCGAACCAGTCAGTATTTTCTTCTTCTAACGAAAATATGTCAGTTGGATGAGGTCCAACAGTAGAATCTAAGGCAAGGGCATTATCTTTTGTAGTATTTGCCATAGGGCCTTTTACTGTTAACAATCCAGATCCAGGAGGAGTTTTGCCTCCAATAGGAATTCTGCCTTGTGAGGTTTTTATTCCTGAAAGACCACCAAGAGCAGCAGGGATTCTTATAGAACCACCCCCATCTGAACCTGTTCCCAGAGGAATCATTCCTGAGGCTAAGGCTGATGAGGTTCCTCCAGAGGAGCCACCCGAGGAATGTTCTAAACTCCAAGGATTTTTTGTTGAACCGAAGGGCACATTATCGGTTTTACCTTTATGACCAAATTCAGGTGTATTTGTCTTCCCCAGTATTACACATCCTTGATTTCTCATTCTTTGGACTAAAATAGAGTCTTCTGAGGCTGCAGCATCATTCACATGAAGTTCAGATCCAAAGGTGGTAACGAAACCTTTAGCATCTTCAAGGTCCTTGACTCCTATAGGAATGCCTGCAAGTTTTCCTACTTTTTCACCCTTGAATATCAATGAATCTATGTGCTCTGCTTGTAATAGAGCATCCTCAGGATTTACAGAACAGAAAGCATTTAATTTATCATCAAATTTCTCAATATTATCTATAGCTGCCTGAGTCATTTCCTTGGCAGATATCTCTTTAGTCTGAATGCTGTTTACCAATTCTTTTAATGAATAATCTCTGAAATCCATAGTCTTCTCCCCAATAATTAAAATGATGTTATCATTTTTTCAATTACTATGAATTTAATTAATTATGAACTTTGAACACTCAGAAAAAACTAAAAATATTATGGGTCTGGTTTCTAATTTTATTGAAACAAGAATAAAACCTCGAGAACACGAATATACAGATTCAATGATTTCCTTTAGGGAATCTGGAGATCCATGGCAAGTACCAAATGTCCTTTATGAGCTTAAAAAAGAAGCAAGAGATCTAGGCTTGTGGAATTTTTCGTTAACTGGCGATTTGGGTTATGGACTAACTAATCTAGAATTTGCGCCACTTGCAGAAATGATGGGTGTTGGATGGGCATCTGAAGTATTTAATTCCTCAGCACCTGATGCTGGGAATATGGAAGTTTTGGACAAATACGGAAGTGACTTCCAAAAGGATACTTGGCTATCTCCGCTGCTAAGCGGCGATATAAGGTCTGCATTTGCTATGACTGAACCTAATGTGGCATCTTCTGATGCAACAAATATAGCTAGTACTATTCAAAAAGAAGGAAATGAATATATTATAAATGGTGAAAAATGGTGGACATCCGGATATGGAAGGCCTGATTGTGAATTTATGATTTTTATGGGAGTGTCCAATCCAGACGCCCCCAAACATCAAAGACAATCACAAATTATTATACCTAAAGGTACCCCGGGGATTTCCTTGAAAAGAATGTTGACCGTCTATGGATCTGACCATGCACCCAATGGGCATGCGCATTTAATTTTTAATGATGTCAGAGTGCCCGCAGAAAACATGATTCTAGGTGAGGGTAGGGGATTTGAAATTGCACAAGGCAGGTTAGGACCTGGTCGAATACATCATTGCATGAAAATCATTGGAGCGGCAGAACTTGCTCTTGAGCTACTCTGTAAAAGGGCTTCTTCTAGAAAGGCTTTTGGAAAGGCTATAGCTGAATTAGGAGGAAATTATGACGTTATAGCAAAGTGTCGCAATGAAATTGAGATGTGCAGGTTACTTACTCTTAAGGCGGCTTATATGATGGATACACTGGGAAATAAAAAAGCAAAGAGTGAAATTGCACAACCCAAAGTTGAAGTGCCTAGTATGGCTGTAAGAGTTATCGAAAGGGCGATACAGATTCATGGAGGTGCGGGAGTGTCTCAAGATACACCTCTTGCTAGTCTTTACAGCTCTATTAGATATCTTCGAATAGGAGATGGTCCTGATGAAGTTCATCTTAGAACAATCGCCAAAGAAGAATTAGGAAAATATTTAGACTAAGAGAATAAAATTATATAACGTCTATTTAAAGTCGGCTGCAAGGCTTTCTATGGTTGCTATGGCAATTTCCTTTGTTTTAATGTTGTACTTAGGATGGTCTGTTCCGGCATAAAGCATTTTATGATTTTTGAAATCTTCGATCATATTCTCGTCAAACTCGAACCTTAAGAAGTGAACCGCAGAAGTTTTTTCTTCATTTGATCTTTCCATATCTTCATCAGCCACTGCAATCACCCTTTCGTTTTCTCCTATTTGGAGCCATACCTTGTTTTCTATAAGGTGAAGATCTTTAAGTTTTTCAGATCTTATTTCTTTATCTGGATACTCTATTAACATTGTTGCTTTTAAGTTTTTTCCATCTGGTATTAGAGGATTGTATGCTGAAAGTTCTTCTTCAATACCTTCTACCTCAAAAATCTTTTCAATTCTTAGCATTTCTTGAATCTGATATTTGATAGTCTCAACGCTTTCAAAAAGTAAACTAATGTTTTCTCCTATTTGAATCAATCGATTTCTTTTGAGATTTATTACTTCTGATCTGAGGAGTTCTCTTTTTTCGCTATATTCCTCTAGGGAAAGGAGATCATTTTTATTTAAGTTAGTCATAATTATTCAACTCCATATGCCTTTTTGATTAATGAAATTGGATGGGCTGTGTTTATTTTATTTTTAGATACATGCTGAATCTGTTTTGCAGCTAAAGGGCAATCACTTGTTAAATGATCTGGTTCTGATTCATCTACTTTTCTTGATACAGGTCTAGCTATTTTAACAGAATTTTTGTGGGTTTCTTCTTTGACTGCATATGTACCATCATGTCCGGAGCACCTTTCTATAGCTTGAACTTCAGTATCAGGGATTAGCTCCAATAATTCTTTGGTCTTTGGCCCGATATTCTGAACTCTTTGATGGCAAGCAACCTGATAGGCAATTTTTCCTAAAGATGTCTTAAAATCCTTATTCATAAGCCCTTTTGATTCCCTATCTGATAGATATTCAAAGGGGTCAAACATATGTTTTTTGATTCTCTTTAAGTCTTTATTATCATTGAAGAGAAGTGGTAATTCCTGTTTGAACATCAAAACACACGACGGAACTAGCGAAATAATGTCGTAATCATTATCGATTTCTTCAAGTAAAATAGGTACATTCTCTTCCATCAGTTTTTCTACTGACTTGAGGTCGCCTAAATCCAGTTTAGGCATACCACAACATTTATCGTTCACCATAAGTTTAGCTTCTACTCCATTGTGTTCTAAGACTTTAAGGAGGTCATTTGCCAGATTGGCATCATTATTTCTGCAATAACAGCCTGTAAATACTGCTACTTTTCCAGTAGTTTTTTCAGTAACTTGAACCTTATCTAATTTCTTAGGAATATATTGCTCAACTGATTTTTCAAAATTTGGCCATGGGGCTTCGGCATGTACACCAGTCAATTTGGAAGCTACCTTCCTTGCGGTTGGGCTTGCAGAAATAGCCTTATAGGTGATATCTATTAGTGGTAGTTTCATCAGTTTTCCAAGCCTGTCCGTAGACGTTAGAACGCTGTCCCTAGATCTTTGTTTAAGACTTTTATTTTTTTCTTCGTAAGCTATCGCTTTACCTCTTAACATTAAATGAGGAAAATCTAGAGCCCAAGGATGAGGTGGGACATAGGGGCATTTTGTTTGATAGCAGAGATCGCACATGTAACATTCATCTACAACCTTCTGGAAATCATTATTATCAACACCATCTAGCTCGAAAGTGTCCGATTCATCGATTAGATCAAAAAGAGTAGGAAAGGACTCGCAGAGGCTCACACATCTTCTGCAGGTATGACATACATCATATACTCTCTCAGATTCTTTCAAAAAATCTTCTTTGTCCAAAAAGGATTCTTCCTTCCAATTCACTGGATGCCTAGTAGGGGCTTCTAAGCCTCCTTCTCTATCTGAAAATATATCTGACATTACATAGGTTATAAGGCACGCTGAGCGCACCTTATATCTCAAATTAAGTAATAGTTAACCCAGTTCGTCGAGAGCTTTGGTAAATCTATTGGCATGCGACCTTTCAGCCTTAGCCAAAGTTTCGAACCAATCTGCTATCTCATCAAAACCTTCCTCTCTGGCAGTTTTTGCCATACCAGGATACATATCTGTATATTCGTGTGTTTCACCAGCAACAGAAGCTTCAAGATTAAGTTTAGTTTCTCCCATTGGTAGTCCGGTTGCCGGATCACCTGTTTCTTCTAAGTATTCTAAATGTCCATGTGCGTGGCCCGTTTCACCTTCGGCTGTGGATCTAAATACGGCTGCAACATCATTGTGGCCTTCAACATCAGCTTTAGCGGCAAAATATAGATATCTCCTGTTAGCTTGAGATTCACCAGCAAATGCGTCTTTAAGATTTTGTTCGGTATCAGTTCCTTTTAAACCTGACATAATTTTCTCCATTAATTTAAAAAATATAATTTTAGTTTAAATTTTTCTCAAATCTCTTGATGAAATTGATTATTAAATTGATAACAATTCTCATCTGTGACTTGTTGAAGATCAGATCTTCTTATAGCTTTTTTTTCAAAAGGCATTATGATCTTAATAACTGTAAAGGGGAGGCTTGTAGCCTGAGAATTAAACCCTTTGAACCTGAACCATACAATGATGGCGGAGGAATTACATGACATCACATATTCTTAAATATTCTATTTCCTTAGGTTTCTTATTATTTCAAGCTCTAGTTCTTACAGAAACAATCGATGAGATTGTTGTCAACGGAGACTGGAGAAAAGAAGAAATTAATAAAAAAAATTCAAGTTTGATTGTCTTCAGTGAAGAAGATATAAAAAAGAAACAATATAAACATTTTGAAGACCTTACATATGCAGTGCCAAATCTAAACTTTGCAGCAAGCGATTCTAGGCCCAGATATTTCCAGGTAAGAGGAATAGGTGAACGATCTGGTTATGAAGGAACTCCAAATTCTTCAGTAGGATTTCTCATAGATAATATTGATTTCTCAGGCCAAGGAGGAATTGCTTCGTCCTATGATATTGATCAGGTAGAAATTTATAGAGGTCCTCAAGGCTCTAGAATGGGAGCCAATGCACTAGCTGGAATGGTTTATATAAAAACTAATGATCCCAAAGAAAGTTTCCAGATTACTACAGACTTAACTGTAGGAGATTATGGGAGGAAAGATATTGGAACTATTATCAATGTACCTGTAAATTCAGAATTTAAGTATCGACTGAGTTTAAAGAAAACTGATTTTGATGGTTTTAGAAATAATACTTTTCTCAAAAGATCAGATACCTCTAAAAAAGATGAACAGTCCTATCGATTTAAAGCTAAGTGGGATCTTAGCGAAGACTCTTTTATTGACTTGGTTTACTTTAATCATGATTTCGATGATCCGGCCGATATCTGGACTATTGACGGTTCGCTAAATACTCTTTCAGATAGACCCGGCATGGACTCTCAAGATTCCGATGCCCTTGGAATGACTTACTATCTCCAAACTCCTATAAGTAATTTTCAGATCTTATATTCCGAAACAGACACTGACGTTATCTTTAGTTACGATGCAGATTGGGGTAATTCTGATTCTCATGATCCCTATATCTATGATTATTTTTCAGAAACTTTGAGAAATAGAGAATCTTCAAATTTGGAATTCCGTTTTCTTTCAAATGAATTAACTCTCAACTCACGAGTTAATTTTGAATGGATACTTGGTGCCTCGCTTTTTAAGATCGATGAATCAAATAAAAAATATGATGACGGTGCCTATGGTGATCCTTTTGATGGATATGGAACATATTACAGTGAGTCTTTTTTCTCAAATGATTTTTCTTCAGAAAGTAAATCTCTATTTGGAAACATAAATTATTTTTTTAATGAAAATATTAAATTATCTTTTGGCATGAGATGGGAGGATTGGAAGGCTAGTTATTTAGATTCAAACCAAGAATCTTTTAATCCGTCAGATAATATGAATGGAGGGAAGATATCGCTGACAAAAACCACAGATGATGACCTGACTATTTATATCAGTTCTGCGAAAGGTTATAAACAAGGTGGCTTTAATCTAGGTACAGGGTTAAGTAAATCCTCCTTTAGTAATGACATAAATTATCAACCTGAATCATTAATTAACTATGAGGTTGGAATCAATAAATATCTATCATCTTCAAGAACATATCTAGACTTAGTATTTTTCTTTTCTGACAGAAGAGATCAACAAGTTCTCATTTCTACTCAAGTAGATCCTCAAGATCCAAATACCTTTTTATTTTTAACCAGAAACGCAGCCGAAGGTATCAACTATGGAGGTGAAATGAGCTTAAAAAAAGAACTTTCTAATAACTTTAGTATATTTATTGACCTTGGATTATTGAATACAGAGATAAAGAATTATGCTTCAAGACCAGATTTAGAGGGCAGGGAACAGGCTCATGCTCCTAGCTATAGTTTCTCAAGTGGGTTTAGGTGGAATATAACCGAAGATCTGGAATTTCTATTTGATGTCACTGGAAAAAGTGACTTTTATTATTCTGACTCGCACGATAATCAGTCTGATGACTATGTGCTAACCAACTTAAATATCGCCTATACGAGCGATAAACTCAGATATAACTTTTGGGTAAAAAATCTATTCGATCAATATTATTCATTGAGAGGCTTCTATTTTGGCAATGAAGCTCCTAATTTTGAAGACACATTATATGAAAGACATGGTGACCCAAGAAATCTAGGTTTATCAATTCAATATGAGTTCTGAAAATATATTACTTCTAAGTCTTGAGGTCTCTGCGGTAGCTTTGGCAATAGGCTATCTTTTGTTGGCGGTTAAACAAGACATTCGTTGTTGGATAGCAGGAATTATTAGCTCATGTATTTATCTTTTTTTAATGTTTTCCGCCAATTTATATATGGAATCAGTCCTTCAGATATTTTATATATTTATGGGTTTCTACGGTTGGAAACAATGGAGCCAAAGGGATAAACAGGATGCAAAATTTGAGGTAGAAACATGGGGCTTAAAAATGCATTTTATTATCCTCTTTTCGGTCATACTCTTTTCTTTCTTTGCAGGTTATTTTCTTGAGATTTATACAAATGCTGCACTACCTTTTCTAGATTCCCTGACTACTTTTGGAGCATTAGTGGCTACTTATATGGTCGCAAAGAAGGTCTTGGAGAATTGGATATACTGGTTCTTTATAGATGCATTATCTGTATCGCTTTTCATAAATAGAGAACTGTATTTGACAGCTATATTATTTTGTATTTATCTAATCATTATTATCTTCGGATTTAAGGCTTGGTTAAATATGTACAGATCTCAAGAGCTTAAGAAAAATTAAAGCCTCAGTATTGGCAGTATGAAATTTTAAGAAATATGAGAGAATATAAAAACTAATTAGGAGTGAATTATGGCCAAAGCTTTATATCCTGGAACTTTTGATCCAATCACACTGGGTCACATTGATATAATTGAAAGAGCGCTGCATCTTTTTGATGAAGTTACAATTGCTATAGCAACAAGCGCTTCAAAAAAACCAATCTTTACTCTTGAAGAAAGGATAGACCATATTGAAAGGATATTTGAAGGTAATAAAAAAGTTAAAGCTATTGGCTTTACTGGACTAGTTGTAGATTTAGCAAAAGAACAAGAATCCAATATTCTTATTAGAGGTCTTAGGGCAGTATCTGATTTTGAATATGAATTTCAACTTGCCAATATGAATAGGGCCATGTCCCCAGACTTAGAGAGTATTTTTTTAACTCCTAAGGCAAAATTTTCTTTTCTATCTTCGACCTTGGTTAGGGAAATTGCATCTATGGGCGGAAAAATTGACTCCTTCGTTGATCCTATCGTAAAAGATGCCTTAAGAGAAAGATTTAAAAATTAGATTGGCATTTTGGGCAGTATGCACTTGCCCTTTGGCCTATTCTCTGGCCTTTAATTGAAAAAGAGCAGTCGTAGCAATTTTCTCCTTCCCTTCCATAAACCTTTAGACTTTGTTTGAAGTAACCTGGTTGATTATTTCCTCCAACAAAATCCCTGAGGGTTGTACCACCTTGTTTAATTGATGCCCTAAGCAGTTTTACTATTTCTTGTGCAAGCAGATCATACTTCTTCCTAGGTACTCGTCCAGCTTGTGAAGAAGGTCTGATTTTAGATGCAAACAATGCTTCACTTGCATAGATATTGCCAACACCCACAACAATCTTGGAGTTCATTATAAAATTTTTTATAGGGGTTTTTCTTTTTCTGGATAAATTAAAAAGATGACCTCCATTAAATTGATTTCCAAGAGGCTCCGGCCCTAAGTCTTTCAATAAAAAATGCGTTTCTGGATCATTTGTCCATAAAAAACAACCAAACCTTCTAGGGTCGCAATATCGGAGAATCGTTCCATCGGCAAAACAAATATCTACATGATCATGTTTTTTTAAATTATCATTACTAGATATTCGTAAGCTACCTGACATCCCAAGATGCACAATTAGACTTTCATTAGAACTTTCTAATAATAGGTACTTGCCTCTTCGGGTTATCTTTGAAAAAGTTTTATTGACCAACTTGTTTTGAATCAATTTTGTTGGAACGACCCATCTTAAAGAATCTTGTCTGACTAAGAACGAGGATATTTTCTTATTTAATATGTGAGGCTCAATTCCTCTAAGGGTTGTTTCTACTTCAGGAAGTTCTGGCACTAGGTATGTACTTCTTAATTTTTGGAAATTTCTTTAAAGAATTTCATCAATGCAGTTTAAATGCATAAAGTTTATTTATAAAGTAGGATCATTGCTTAAGCTAAAAAATAAATATTAATAGGAGTGTTTAATATGAACTCAACAAAGCATTTACTGCATCCAGATCTACAAGTTATGGCAGAAGGGCCAATGATTTCAGATATTAATGATGAAAATCTGGTTAGTCTTAGACAGACTCTAGATGATGCTAGACCACCACTGGAAAATCCAGAGTCTTTTAATGTAAAACGAACAGAGATTCTAGTCCCCCAAGATAATGGGCCAGATGTACGTTGTCTTCTCTATGTTCCCAATGATAGAGAAGATCTCGCAGGTCCAGGTTATCTTCATATACATGGAGGAGGTTATATAATCGGATCACCTGAGGGTTCGGATACACAAAATTTATTATTAGCTGCTGAAATAGGCGTTGTAATTATTTCTGTTGACTATCGTCTTGCTCCGGAGTTCCCGATTCCAGCTCCCTTAGATGATTGTTATGCGGCTTTGGCATGGTTGCATGAAAATTCTGAACATCTAGAGATTGATCGAGAAAGGATAGGTATAGGCGGAGAAAGTGCTGGAGGAGGTTTGGCAGCGGCTTTAGCAATTAAAGCAAGGGATGAAGGAGATTATGAAGTTTGTTGGCAGTCTCTCACTTACCCAATGCTGGATGACAGGACTGGTTCTAGTGAACAGTTTGGAGATCCTCTGGTAGGAGAATTTGTTTGGACCAGAGAATTTAACCAATATGCTTGGGACTGCTACCTTGCAAACGCCAGCAGAGAGGCACCTCAAGTACCGGGGAGATTAGATCAATTTGAAGGCCTTCCACCAACTTGGATGTTCACGGCGTCTCTTGATCTTTTTAGAGATGAGAATATAGATTATGCGAAGAAACTAATGAGTGCTGGCGTTTCTTGTGACTTAGTTATTTATGCGGGAGCATGTCATGCTTTTCAACAAATAGAGACATCAGAGTTGGCAAAGCGCTACCGAGAGGATTTTACTTTAGCTCTTAAGAGAGGATTAAGTAAATAAATAAAAAAAGGTTTTTAAAAGTTATCGGCCCGATTAATTAGAGAGTTAGATTAAATCTGAAACCTTTTTTCCTTCAATAAAGTTAATTATGATTTGAGCTAATTCTGGACCCATCTCTTCTTGCACAAAATGCCCTACACCACCTAAAGTTATTACTGTTGGGTTGGGGATGCGATTTAAAAAATCGTCTTTCATTCTAATAGTTATTCTTTCTTCACTTCCAAAAGCAACAAGAAAAGGCTTATCCCATTCCTCATAAACCTCTTTCCAGTATTTTTCATTTTCTTGCAGTTGAGTTGGAATTAAGTAAGGCCAGACATGAGCTCCAGCTTTATATTTCCCAGAAGGATAGGGTGCTTCGTAAGCTCTCTTTTCTTCTTCTGAAAGATTTAATTGACCAAAGTTTTCAATTATTCCTACTATATCCATATCTTCAGAATAGTAAGAATATGCCATCCATTTAGAGAACATTGAAGTTGCCGAACTAGGAGTAGGGCTATCGGTATTCAGGGATTCTTGTGCAGCTAATATAAGTTCTTTATAAGTAATGGGTCCATTCCACCATACTGTTAACTCAACTAGGCGTTGCATAAACCAGGCGCTTATTCCTTCTCTTGATACCATACCAGTATTTGAGACCACAACTTGAGAAAATCTATTTGGCATTTCGGCAACAACCCTCAACCCAACAAGACCTCCCCAATCCTGACCAAAATGAGTAGCATTTTTGAGGTCTAATCTCTTAATAAGCTCCTTCATTACTTCGATATGATGTTGATAGCTATAGTCATACTTAGATTCAAATTTGTCAGACTTACCAAAGCCAACCATGTCAGGTACTACAACCCTATAGCCTGCTTCAGTAAGAACAGGAATCATTTTTCTAAATAGATAACTCCATGTCGGCTCTCCATGGAAAAGAATTATCGGGTCAGCATCATTAGGTCCTTCATCAAGATAATGGATTCTAAGACCATCGATCATCATATAGTTAGGCTTAAAAGGATAATTTTCAAGATTTTCAAACCTATCATCTGGAGTTCTAAGCACACCTTCTTTTACTTCGTAAGAAAAAGATAAGAAGCTCAAAAGTGAAATAGTTAAAAAAGTTAAGACCTTTATTTTATTCATTGTTCACTTTCTCTATGACGTTATTCCATTTGACTGCTAATATTCAAAAGATCATTAGGGTTCAGTGAACCAACGGATGCTTTTAGTCTTAACATAGAAATAATGTATTCATATCTCGAACCTGAATAATCTCTTTGTGCTTGAAAGAGTCTTTTTTGTGCATCTAATAAATCAACTGTATTTCTTGTTCCTACTTCATATCCAACTTCAGTAGCCTTTAGAGCTGATTCTGCAGAAGCAAGAGCTTGTTTTCTAGCAGTTACATTTGCAACTTGTGTTTGAACGCCGAAATGATTAGATCTCACATCTCTTATAGTTGATCTCTCTGTATAAATAGCTTGTTCTTTAGATCGATCATAGTTTGCGTAAGCTTGCCTTCTGGCTGAACTAATAGCACCGCCGGCAAATAAAGGAAGATTAAACTGTATAGAATATTGCCTTGTGTCTTGTTCAATTCCAAATAAAGGGTTTTGAATGAAACCACCAAATTTTCCTTGTTTAGAAGTACTTTGAGAGATCCTTCCTACAAGATCTATTTGTGGAAGATGATTTGAAGCAGATGCTCTAGCAGACGCTTGAGCGGCATCTCTCTGAAGCTTTGCAGATTTTAATTGATAATTATTTTTTAAACCCAGCGATACCCAGCTTTCGCGATCCAATGGATCAGGTAGGGATATCTCAAAATTATCAGACAGAGGAGAAAGAAGTGAAATGTCTCTTCCTATAATTGAAGTTAGTGTTTCTTGAGCAGAATCAAGTTGAGCTTGACGTGAAATTCGCGAAACAATTGTTAAATCATATGCAGCTTGAGTTTCTTGAACTTCTGTTATTGCTGCAAGCCCTACATCAAATCTTTTTTTAGCTAAATCTTTTTGTCTTTGTATAGCTTTCTCTTCAGCTTGTGCTGCATTGAGATTATCAAAAGAATTCAAGACATTAAAATAAGCTGATGCAACTCTAATCATTGTCTCTTGTTGTTGGTAGGCAAACTCAGCTTCAGCACTTTCTGATAAGGCTGAACCTCTTTCAAACTGAAACCACTTATCTAGTCTGAATATTGGTTGATTTATATTGCCGTAGTAAGAGTTAGAGTTGTATTGATCTTGTAATTGTTCTTCGATTCTATACTCGTTCCAGTTTGTGCTGCCACCTATGCTAAGAGTAGGTAAAAGACCAGCTATTCCCTGAGCTTTATTTTCTTTTCCAGCTCTATAGGTAGCTTCGGCTGCCCTTAAAAGCGGATCATTTTTGAGTGCCAACTCGTAGACATCGTATAGATTTTCTCCTCTTATTGGACTTGCAAGTATTATTAGAATTAAACTGACAGATAGAGAGAGGCTTCGGATTGAATTCATATTAAATTTCATTAGGTGTATTACTCTACTATAACACCTCATTGATACGCAACAAAATTAATTCTTAGCCTATAATGGTAATTTTATTTTGGAGAAACAAATGACTATACAAGTTGGTGATACTTTACCTGCAACTAATCTAACAACAATGACTGCTGAAGGCCCAAAACCAGTCTCGATGACTGAGTTATCAGCAGGAAAAAAGCTGGTTTTATTCGCTGTCCCTGGAGCGTTCACTCCAACATGCAGCGCTCAACACTTACCGGGTTTTATCGAAAAAAATAAAGAGCTCAAAGCTAAAGGTGTTGATGTCGTAGCTTGCGTTTCGGTAAACGATCCATTCGTTATGAAAGCTTGGGGTGATGATAGGAATGTTGGAGAAGATGTTCTCATGCTATCGGATGGCAATGGTGAATTCACGGCTGCGATTGGGCTGGAGATGGATGGTAGTGGTTTTGGTTTAGGAACCAGGTCACAAAGATATGCAATGATTATTGATGACGGAGTTGTATCTGTGCTTAACGTCGAGTCAGGTCCGGGCCTAGACATCAGTTCTGCTGAAACAGTGCTCGAACAGCTATAAAAATGCCAAAGCCCATTTATGATATTGGTCAGATATGTGAACTGGATAAGTGGGAAAGTTTCATAGATGGTCAGCCCTTTGATTTATTTAAAAGATTACGCCAAGAAGCACCAATATACTGGCATGAAGAAAGTCTAGATTTCGAGCCTGGATTCTGGGCACTGACAAAGCATGAAGATATAGTGAGAGTATCCAAAGATCCTCTTACCTTCTCTTCAGCTGCTGGAGGTCACTTAATGAGTATGGGTGATCCGGCAGTAGTAGATCCCTCAGCTGTTGCTGCGATAATTGGAAATATGATAGGCATGGATCCACCCGATCATCAGATTTATAGAAAAATGGTTGCCCCTAGTTTTACGCCCAAAGCTATACGAAATCTTGAAAGTGACATGCGACTTAAAATCAGAGAACTTCTTGAAAATGTAGAGGGTAAAAGCGATTTTAACTTTGTCACAGAAATATCAGAGCAACTTCCATTGTGGGTACTTTGTGAAATGATGGGTATTCCTGAATCTGATAGACCAAAAATACGTGATTTGGTAAACAACCTCACAGATGCCTCTATCCAGCAAGATCCTGAGAATGCCTTTCAAATTTGGGTCAATTATATGGAACTCTTCAAGATGGGAAGAGATATGATTGAAGAAAGAAGAAAAAATCCAACTGATGACTTAATGAGCGTAGTCGCCAATACAAAAATTGAAGGTGGAGAGTTACCACCTGAGCTATTGGATGGTTTTTTTCTATTAATGGTTATAGCTGGAAACGAAACTACACGCAACACACTCACGGGTGGGATTATGGCACTTACAGAAAATCCTGAAGAAAGAAATAAACTTTTGAAAGATCCTTCTTTAGTATCAAATGCAACTGATGAAATGCTGAGATGGGTTACCTCAGTAATTTACTTTAGAAGAACTGCTATGAAAGATACTAATATTAGAGGACAAGACATAAAAAAAGGAGATAAGGTAGTCATGTGGTACGGGTCAGCAAACAGAGATGAAGATATCTTTACTGACGGTGATCTTTTTAGGGTTGATAGAGAAAATGCAAAGAAACATCTTGCTTTCGGTGCCGGTGAACATTTATGTTTGGGTAATAGATTAGGTCATATGCAAATAAGAATATTATTTGAAGAACTATTAGCTCGTTTTCCAAATATTCATACAACTTCTCAACCAGTCAGGATTCCTTCAAACTTTCTGGCAGGGATTTCAGATTTAAAGGTAAGCTTATAATTATGATTTCTAAAGCCGACGATTTTCCAATCCACCAACTCCCTTCTCCGATTGCAGAGGTAGGAACAGAAAGAAATTTTTATGATAGATATTTTTTTAATGGTTATAGCGAGGATGGAAGTATTTTCTTTGGAGCGGCATTTTGCGTTTACCCAAATCTAAATGTAAAAGACGCTAGTTTTGTTTTGGTTTTGGATGGGATTCAGCATAACTTTCGATATTCTGATTTACTCAATCAAGAAAGACTTGATATGCAAGTAGGGAATTTTAGAATTGAAATTATTGAACCTCTCAAAGAATTAAAGATTTTACTAGAAGACAAAGAAAAAGAAATTTCTGCTGATATTTCTTTCATGGGAAGGTTCGAGCCTATGGAAGAGCCAAGGATGATAATTAAGAACGGACCTAGAGTGTCAATGGACTCTACTAGAATGACTCAACATGGCTCTTGGAATGGAGCAATAAGGTTTAAGGGAAAAGAGATTATCATTTCGAAGGAAGATTTCTTAGGAACCCGAGACAGATCGTGGGGCATCAGGCCAGTAGGTTCGGCAGATACCCAAATGATGCCATCTATGAAATTACCACAATTCTATTGGTTATGGGCTCCAGCGAATTTTTCTAATCACTCTTCGCATCTTTATTTTGTCGATGATGAGATGGGAAGGGCCACAAATAGCCATTGTGTGCAACAAAATAAAGAATCTAGTAATAAGTTATATAATTTGGACAAGATAATTGAGTATAAATCAGGATCTAGAAGAATTACTAAAGCTAATTTTACTGCTGAAAAAGAAGATGGGATTATGGTTTCATGGTCTTTAACTCCAAAATACCATATTTATATGTGTGGCTTAGGGTATATGCACCCAGAATGGGGACATGGAATGTTTCATGGAGAAAACCAATCTCATTACGATTCTTATGATCTTGGTGATGATCCTCATGATCCTCCTTTTCTTCATATACAGGCTATATGCGATTTCGAGATGGTTGATGGAGATATATCTCATAAAGGTATTGGAGTGCTAGAACAACTCATGTTCGGTCCTCATTCTCCAAGTGGTTTTGAAGGTTTATTAGACGTATAAAGTCATGCCGGAGGAACTTTCTTCTTTATTCTTAAGCTACTACTCAAAACTTATTGAGAAAGAATGCATATTACTTAGCTTTGAAAGGATATTTGGAGGAGCAAGTAGAGAAACTTATAAAATAGAAGTTGGTCATGATGTAAATAAGATTGAGCGATTAATCCTAAGAGTTACGCAAGATAGCTCCTTAATAGAAACTGATCAAAAAACTGAATATTTAGCATATTCTGCTTACCAAGATAGTAGTGTTCCAGTTCCGGTCCTGTTAGATATGTCTGAGGATAGTGATATCTTAGGTGCGCCATTTATGTTGATGAAAGAGTTACAAGGCGCAGCTGCAAGTCCCTTCACACCAAATGTTTATTCACCTCATGAAGTCGAGCTAGGTGAACAGTTTTGGTCTATTCTTGGAGAAATAGCAAAAAAAGAAATTCAAGAAGATATTTTTAAAAGCTTTCTAAGTGAACTAAAAGAACCCTGTTGGAAAAATGAACTTGATAAATGGGCTAAGGTGGTACATGAAGATTCTATAGGTGTAGAGCCCATATTAGAAGCCGGAATTAGAAGTCTATATAAGAATCCTCCGAAGGAACCTGAAAGAATTACGATGGTTCATGGAGATTATAGAAGTGGAAATTTTCTCTATCTAGAAAATCAAATTACAGGGATTCTTGATTGGGAGATGGCTCATTTAGGCAATCCTTTAGAAGATTTAGCTTGGGCACTTTCACCAATATGGAGTTGGCAAGATAAAGAGCGCCCTGCATATCTAATAGAAAAAGAACAGGCTATAGAGATATGGCAAAATTCAAGTAATATCAATCTAGACCGTAAAGATCTTGAATGGTGGGAGCTTTTTGCAGCGATAAAAGGTATGGCTATTTGGATTTCAGCTGGGAATGAGTTCAAATCTGGTAAAAATATAGATCCTATAAACTTATTTTCTGCATGGATACCAGGTGATATTCATCTTGAAGTGATTTTAGATTTTTTGGAGGATAGGTTATGAAACCAGATATCAATATAGCACTTCTAAACGCCGCACAAGAGATCATTAATAGATTTAGCCCTCTCATAGATGATGAATATGAAAAATCAAGATTAAGTTCTTGGGGGGCTATCATTTTGATTTCCGCGATGAAGTTTAATGACTCAAGTTCATCTTTAAAACAAGAAAATGCAGATATCCTAGACTGGCTTTTAAAATTTACTAATCTAGATGAGGATGACATCAGTGAATATGGTTACGAAGTAACTAGTGAAATACAAGATATTAGTCTTATGGATACTGATAACCAAATTCTAAGAGGACTATTGGATAGACAAATAATAGTTCTAGAAGGAAATGGAGATACCGAGGGGCTTAAAGCGTCTTACACGCTTATGAGAGCTATGCACGGAAGAAGGAAGGTGAGCGATTTGGTAGGCCTTTTACAACAGTCCGAGAGTTAACTGGTCCATTGAACTAAAGATATAAAGCCGTATGCTCCTATAACCATAGGTGCTAGATATAAAGTAGGTAGTATTACTTCTGTTACTTTCTTGGCTGTTCTTTCTATTTTTTTCATTATTTTATGTACTGGGTTAAAAACTGCGAGAACTATATCATTGAAATTTATTAATGTATATAAATTTTGTGAATATATTGTGAAAACCTTGTGAAATAAGTGTTTTTATAATTTTTTTACAGAAAATTCTACTATACCAATACCGTTTTCACCGCGAATTGAGTAAAGCAGGTAATTTTTTCCATTCTCAGAATAGATTGCCGGATCTCTTAATTGATTGACTGGCACGTTAATTGCACTTTGTACGGATTTATAAAGGGGCAATGAAGCTCCTTCCCATTCCTTTTCGGGTTTCAAAACTTCAATTGGTTTAGATACCTTCCATAAAGGAGAGGGCTTAGTGAGATCTAAAGTAGTCAATAATATTCTTTCTGGTGAATCTCCTTTTCTGGTATAGAAAATTAATAATTTATCACCTTTAACTAACACAGCTGAATGTCTGGTATTTTCTTCCATAACTTGATTAACAATCGTGAAATCTTCTATATCGCCAATATTCTTATAGATAACTCCAGGCATTGAAAGTGCGTAATTATTATTCTTATAAGTAAATTTTCTAAAATAAGGCCAACCTACAATTTTTTTTCTAGCAGTAAAATTAATTCCATCTTTAGATGTTGCTACCCTGGTTCTTTGAATCCCAAATTCATCTAAACCATGATAATACATAATTATTCTTTCATTAGAATCATCAACGTGAGCATCTGGAGAAGCAATGTGTGGAATGGTGAGATCATCAATTTTTTTAGGTATATGATTTATAAGGTCTGGATGTACTTCCCTTGATTCAAGAGATTCAATATCAAAATCTACAGGAATATCAGGCGTCTCTTTAAGAAAATATGAATCCTGAAGATTTAGTGTCCCTCCAAAATGTACTGTCCATGGTCCAATTAAACTATCAGAATAAGCTAATTTAATTCTGTCACCTTTATGGTCCGCAAAGTATAAATAATACTTTCCTAGGCTGTTTTTTAACCACGTAGGAGCTTTGATTAAAGATGGACCTTGTACATTATCTCCAATCTCTTCTGTAAGAAGAGGAGGAATGATTGGTTTATCAATAATGCGAATTATTTCTATTTCCACATTTGTCTCTATTTCACTGCAACCAAATATTAAAGTCAAAAGGGTTAATAAGGAATATGTCTTCATGTTTAATTTTATTTTGATTTCTAGTAACTCAGTTTTGTTACCACAGGTTATAATATAGAAAACATGGCTAGAGAATATACTGCAAAGTCGATTGAAGTCCTTTCAGGACTTGATCCGGTCAAAAAAAGGCCTGGAATGTACACTGAAACTTCTAGGCCCAATCATTTAGCCCTAGAAGTTATAGACAATAGTATTGATGAAGCTTTAGGTGGCTACGCTTCCAAAATAGATGTTTGCTTAAATAAAGATGGATCCCTAAGCGTAGAGGATGATGGAAGGGGTATGCCTGTCGATATCCACCCCGAAGAAGGAGTTCCAGCAGTAGAATTAATATTTACTCGATTACATGCTGGTGCAAAATTCTCCAATGAAGACTATAAATTCTCAGGTGGTCTTCATGGCGTTGGAGTTTCAGTGGTTAACGCTTTGTCTCTTCATCTCGAGGCAGAAATAAGAAGAGACGGAAATAAATATCATATACGTTTTGAGAACAGTGAAAAAAAGACAGAATTAAAACCAATAGATACAGTAGGTCAGAAAAATACGGGCACTAAGGTTACTTTCTTACCAGATCCTCAATATTTTGATAATCCAAAGATATCAGTTTCTCAGCTAACCGCAGCCTTAAAAGCTAAAGCGGTTCTTTCTCCGGGGCTTAAAATATCTTTTAAAGATGAAAATACCGGAAACTCTGAAACTTGGTGCTTTTTAGAAGGTCTTGCTTCTTACCTATCTTCTTCGAACATAGGCGGAGAGGTAGTTCCTGCAGATCCTTTTGAAGGAGAGTTCTTATCAGAAGAGGGAGGTCTTACTTGGGCATTGCAATGGGTACAGGGTATAGCCGATCCTATATCAGAGAGTTACGTTAATTTAATACCCACTTCTCAAGGTGGGACGCATGTTAATGGCACAAGATCTGGTCTTACAGAAGCTCTTAAAGAATTTTGTGATTTTAGAAATCTCATTCCAAGAGGAGTAAAGCTCACAGCTGATGATATTTGGTTAAATTGTAGCTCTATAATCTCTGCCAAGGTAAAAGATCCTCAATTCACGGGACAAACTAAAGAAAGGCTTTCATCCAAAGAATTTACCAGTGTCTCATCGCAAATTATTAAAGATTCTTTTAGTTTATGGCTTAATCAGCATACAGAAGAAGGCGAAACTATCGCAGAAATTTGTATTGCTAATGCTCAAGTACGGCAGAAAAGTAATAAGAAAGTAGATAGGAAGAGAATCATATCAGGGCCTGCCTTGCCAGGTAAGCTTACTGACTGCACTAGTAATGATCCCGAGCAAGGAGAACTATTCTTAGTAGAAGGAGAATCTGCAGGCGGTTCTGCAAAGAGAGCTAGAGATAGAACTTTTCAAGCCATCCTTCCCCTTAAGGGAAAGATTATGAATACCTGGGAAGTAGATGTCAGTGAGGTCCTGGCTTCTCAAGAAGTGAATAATATTGCTATCGCATTAGGTGTTGAACCAGGTAGCAATAACCTTGAAGGGTTGAGATATGGCAAAGTATGTATACTCGCCGATGCAGACTCGGATGGACTACATATAGCTACGCTTTTGTGTGCTCTTTTTCTAAAACACTTTAGACCTTTAGTCGAAGACGGAAGGGTGTATGTGTCAATGCCGCCTCTCTATAGAGTAGATCAAGGTAAAGATGTTCACTATGCACTGGATGATGTTGAAAAAGACAAACTCGTAGACCAACTTCAGAAGAAAAATAAAAGAACTAAAATAGAAGTTCAACGTTTTAAAGGTTTAGGTGAGATGAATGCATCTCAACTCAGAGAAACCACTATGCTCCCTGGGGCCAGGAGGCTAGTTCAACTTACTATCCAAAATGGAGACAAATCTTCTCAAATGGTTGATATGCTCTTATCTAAAAAACGATCACAAGATCGCAAGGAATGGCTCGAAGATAAAGGAAATTTAGCAAATGTCTGAGAAACTTGAACAACAGCCACTAAGTCAGTTTAGTGAAAAGGCTTATCTTGATTACTCAATGTATGTCATTTTGGATAGAGCACTTCCTAACATCGGAGATGGACTGAAGCCCGTTCAGAGAAGAATAATTTATGCTATGTCTGAACTTGGTTTAAGTTCAGCTGCAAAATACAAAAAAAGTGCTAGAACTGTCGGAGATGTAATAGGTAAATTTCATCCTCATGGAGATACTGCAGCTTATGAGGCCATGGTGCTTCTTTCCCAGTCTTTTTCTACAAGATATCCATTGATAGATGGTCAAGGTAACTGGGGTTCAATTGATGATCCGAAGTCTTTCGCTGCAATGAGGTATACAGAATGTCGTTTATCTCCATATGCTAAGAGTCTTCTTGAGGAACTTGGTCAAGGTACTGTTGATTGGACAAGCAATTTTGATGGAACTCTATTAGAACCTTCTGTTCTTCCAGCTAGATTGCCTAACTTATTATTGAATGGGGCCACTGGTATCGCTGTGGGCATGGCTACAGATATACCTCCGCATAACTTAAATGAAATTGTAAATGCTTGCATAAAAATACTAGATGAACCAAAAGTCACAGTTGAAGAATTATATGACATTATTCCAGGGCCAGATTTTCCTACTAAAGCTGAAATAATTTCTTCAGAAGAAGACTTAAAAGAAATCTACAAAACAGGAAGAGGGTCTATAAGGATGAGAGCCACTTATGATATAGAAAATGGAGAGATCGTTATAAATGCTCTACCTCACCAGACATCTAGTTCAAAGATCCTTGAGCAAATAGCTTCGCAGATGGATGGAAAAAAACTTCCTATGATTGTGGATTTAAGAGATGAAAGCGATGAAGAAAACCCAACTCGATTAGTTCTAGTTCCTAAATCTAATAGAGTCGATAAAGATGCCGTAATGAATCACTTATTTGCAACTACTGATCTTCAAAAAAACTATAGAGTGAACATGAATCTGATAGGCTTGAATGGAAAGCCTCAAACTCGAGATATAAAACTGGTTCTTAAGGAATGGTTAACATTTAGATTGCAGACTGTTACGAGGAGGCTCCAGTATAGGCTTGATTGGGTTCTAGATAGGTTGCATATCCTAGAAGGGCTTTTAGTCATCTATCTTAATATTGATGAGGTAATTAGCATCATTCGTAACGAAGATGAGCCCAAAAAAGTTTTACAGAAAAAATTTAAACTAAGCATTATTCAGGTTGATGCCATTCTAGAAATAAGATTAAGACAGCTTGCGAAACTTGAAGAGATAAAAATTAAAGAAGAACAGGGTAATCTTGATTCAGAAAGAAAAGAATTAGAGAAATTATTAGGCTCTAAGACAAGACTTAAAACTTTAATTAAAAAAGAGCTCATAGCAGATTCAGAAATATATGGAGATGAAAGAAATAGCCCAATAGTTTCAAGAGAAGAGGCTACTGCCTTTGATGAAACAGAGCTCATATCTTCTGACCCAGTTACTGTTGTGCTTTCTAAAAGAGGTTGGGTCAGGGCAGCTAAAGGTCATGATATTGATCCTGAATCCCTAAATTACAGAGAAGGTGATGGTTACTTTGCTTCAGCGCCATCTCGAAATAATCAAAATGCAGTTTTCTTCGATTCGAAAGGAAAGGCCTATACCTTGCCTTGTCATTCTCTTCCTTCGGCAAGAGGACAAGGAGAACCTTTAACTGGAAAACTCAATGCTGAGTCAGGAGAAACTTTTGCAGGTGTAATCTCTGGTCCTAATGAAACAAAGATTATCTTGGCCACTTCCTCTGGCTATGGCTTTATAGCTAATTTGGGTGATCTCCAGACAAAGAATAAATCTGGAAAAGCTGCTATCAGAGTTCAGGCTAATGCCGCTGTACTTCCACCAGGCATCATTACAGGTGAAGAGGACTTAATAACTGCTATTACTAACCAAGGAAGAATGCTCGTCTTTCCACATTCAGAACTTCCTCAATTAGCAAGAGGTAAGGGCAATAAGATTATAGGCATCCCAAAAGCAAATTTTGATTCTGGAGAGGAGTTTCTTCAGGAAATTGGAGTTATGGGAGAGGGAAGAGAGCTGAAATTGATTAGTGGCAAAAGACATTTTACAATCAAATTCAAGGACCTAGAAAATTTCTTAGGTAATAGAGGCAGAAGAGGTAATTTTTTACCTAAAGGTTTTAGAAAAGTTGATGCAATAGAGGTTATTTCAAATCAAATCAACCAAACTTAATTTAGATAAAAATTTAACAAAGATTGAGACTATTTTAAAGGAGTAGAAGATGAAAGATAAATTCCCCTATCTGGGAAATGAAGTACTTATTACCGAAGAAATGTGCGATCTCAATGAGCATATGAATGTACTTTACTATGCTCAAATTTTTGAAGATGAGTTTCCTTTCTATGCTTCATTAGGTTTTTCATCGAATTACTTTGAGAAAGGTTTTTCTTTCTTTACCTTGGAAATGAATATTAGGTATTTAAAAGAAATGAGAAAGGGTGAGATAGCTTTTCCAGGTTTTAGATACTTTGCCGTCAAACCGAAGTTAATCCATTATGGGGGTGTCATCTTTAATAAGGCTGGAGATGCATGTGCTATCTCAGAGAATGTCCTTATTCATGTAGATATGAATACTAGAAAATCATGCGAAATGAATGAGGAAACTATCGCACACCTAAATGGAATGTTAGCAGATCATGCTTTAACGGGTGACCTAGATTTTGATCTTAGGCTGAAGATCTAAATATTTAGTAACTCTTCTTGAATACTATCCTCTAATAGAGGAAGAATATCTGGACTGGATAAATTTTCTTCTAGTTGTTCAAGTTTAGAGGCCCCTAAGATTACTGTAGAAACATTTTTGTTCAGAAGACACCAAGCAATTGCAAGGTTCGACATACTAACATTGAGTTTTTCGGCTATTGGCACTAACGAAGTGACTCGTTTCATTCTGTCCTGTCCTCTATCGGATTCAACCATACTTTTCTTTAACCACTCGTATCCTTCAAGCGAGGCCCTGGATCCATCAGGTATTCCTTCAAGGTATTTCCCTGTAAGTGCACCTGAGGCTAAAGGAGACCAAATAGTCGTTCCAAGACCATATTTTTCATAAAGAGATCCATACTCATTCTCAAACCTTTCCCTGTCTAATAAGTTGTATTGAGGCTGCTCCATAGACGGAGGCGTAAGATGATTCGAGTAAGCAAATTCATAAGCTTCTGCTATTTGTTCTGCTGTCCATTCAGATGTACCCCAATATAAAACTTTTCCTTGCATGACCAGATTATGCATCGCCCAAACTGTTTCGCTTATAGGTGTTTCAGGATCTGCCCTGTGGCAAAAGTACATATCTAGATAATCAACTTGAAGTCTCTGCATAGCTTGGTGACAAGCTTCGGTAATATGCTTCCTGCTTAAACCAATTTGAGTTGGTAAAGGATTTACTTTTGCTCCAAAAAAAACTTTAGATGAAACACAATAGGAATCTCTTGATCTATCAAGCGCTTTCAATGCCTTGCCCATTACAACTTCAGACTCACCTCTTTCGTAGCCTTCCGCATTATCAAAAAAATTAATTCCTGCATCTAGACATGTGCCAAACATTCTCTCAGCAAGACCAGTATCAACTTGTTTGTTAAAAGTGACCCATGATCCAAATGATAATTCAGATACTTTTAGACCTGACTTTCCTAAATTTCTATATTTCATAATAATTCCCCTAAAAAACTGTTTTCAGTATTTCAATTCCTTCTTTGATCTCATCATCGGTTATGTTCAAGGCTGGAGCAAGCCTAAGACACTTAGGTCCGGCAGATACCATTATTAAACCTCTATCATAAGATCTATTGATGATATCGCCAGAATCTGCGTTTGTTAAATCACAACCTATCCATAAGCCCTCTGACCTAATTCCAGAAAATACCTTTTTTTCTTTGTTAAGATCTTCGAGTAACTCTGTAAAGAGTTTCTCTTTTCTGCGCACTTCTTCTAGGAACCCTAGATCATTGATAATTTTCAATACTTCATTAGCTACAGCACAAGCCATAGGATTTCCTCCAAAAGTAGAACCATGTGTTCCTGGTTGCATACTTTCTCCTATTAATTTTGTCGTCAAAGTTGCCCCTATTGGCATCCCGCCACCTAATCCTTTTGCAGAGGTTACGATGTCAGGTTCAACCTCATAATGCATGTAACCATAAAGACTTCCCATTCTGCCAACTCCGCTTTGAACTTCATCAATAATTAATAAAGCTCCTTGTTCTAAAGTTAAAGCCCTTATTTTTTGCATAAACTCTTTTGTTGCAGCGTAAACACCAGCTTCACCTTGGACGGGTTCAATAATTACTGCAGCAGTTTTGTCTGTGATAAGTTTTTCCAATCCAGCTAAGTGATTAAACACTCCATGCTTAATTCCAGGCATTAAGGGTTCAAATCCTTTTTTATGCATTTCTGTGCCACCAAGAGAAATATTTAATAATGACCTGCCATGAAATGAACCCTCAAAGGAAACAATCTCATTTCTTGGACTGTTTTTCGAGGCATGATATTTTCGGGCTATTTTTATCGCAGCTTCATTGGCTTCAGAACCGGAATTACTAAAGAAAACATTATCTGCAAAAGTTAGCTCAGTGAGCTGTTTTGCCAAGTTAATGGCTGGTTCATTTGTAAGATAATTACTCAAATGCCATACTTTTTGAGCTTGTTTTGTAAGTACCTCAATTAATCTAGGATGAGCATGTCCTAATGAATTAACTGCTATACCACCTCCAAAATCTATGTATTCTTTGTTATCCTTATCCCACAACTTGGAGCCTTTTGCGGATTCAGGTACAAAGAAAGCAGGAGCATAATTTGGCAACATAACATTGTCATACATTTCCCTTAACTGATTATTTTTACTATTTTCTTTCATTTGAGAGGTCTACTAAGTAAGACAGTAGTATTATAGATACCCTTTTTATATGGTCAAAATCGAAACTAACTCTGAAGAGTGTACTCATAGTATATTACTTCGACCTAACCAATCTACTGATTGGAAGTCTAGTCTATTATTTATCTTCATTATAGCTTTTACATGCTTATCTATTGGTATTGGGTTTGCATTTGCAGGAGCAACAATGATTTTACCATTTGCAGGGCTTGAGGTTTTGTTTGTAGGCATCTGTGTTTATTTGGTTATGAAAAAAACATATAAACAAGAAGTGATAACACTTACCAAAGAAAAGTTAAAGATAGAAAAAGGAGAGGGGAAGATTAATCAAGTTTGGGAATATTATAGAATGTGGTCTTCCGTTTCCGTTGAACGACCAGAGCATCCATGGTATCCGGCACATATAGTTGTGACTTCAAAGGGTGAGAGAGTACCAATAGGTGACTTTCTTACCGAAGATGAGAAAGATGATTTAGTAAATAATCTTGAAAGGATAATACAAGAATTAAAATAGCTATTTTCTTTGATTAAATCGTTTTCCTACCATAGCTGATGTGATGTTAATTTTTTGGATATCTATGGTTCCTCCTGCAATACCCCAGCCCCATACATCTCTGTATTTTCTTTCCATAGTGTATTCTTTATTAAATCCGTATCCACCCATAAGTTGCATTGCAGATGCGACTACTTCTCTTGCTGTTTCATTAGAAAAGCATTTTCCAACACTTGACTCAAATATACTTGGAAAGCCTTCTTGGGCATTATGAGCAGCTCTCTGTATAAGCAGCCTTGAAGCTTCAACTTTCATAGCCATTTCCGCTAATTTCATTTGAACAGCTTGGAATTCTACAATTTGTTTACCAAATTGTTCTCTTTCTTGTACATATTCAATTGCACTTTCTAGTGCACCAGAGGCTTGACCTAAGCACATGGTAGCATTCCCACATCTTTCTAAATCGAAAGCTTCCATTAATTTTTTGAAGCCTCCGTTTGCTTCAACAATTATATTTTCTATTGGCAACTCAACATTATCAAAGTAAATATCAGCTGAAGGAATACCATTCCATCCCATCAAGCTTTCTTGTTGACCGAAGCTTAATCCTTTTGTATCTTTTTCGACATAAACAGCACCTATACCATTTGCTCCAGGTTCGTCTGACATTCTGCAATAAACAACATAACCTTCAGAGTGACCTCCGCCTGAACACCATCTTTTTGTTCCGTTAAGTATTATCTTATTGCCGTTAATCTCCGCTTTGGTTGTCAGATCAGTAAGTGCGGATCCAGCATTGGGTTCAGACATAGATACAGCCACAACAATATTTCCTTTGCACACTTCAGGAATTATCTTATTTTTTAATTCTTCTGAAGCAAAATGTTCTATGGCCTTTACTGGACCAACACAACTCTCAAATATAGGAAAGGCAACTGCAGATGATATCTTAGCAAATTCTTCCATGACCAAAAGAGCATCAAGATTGGATAAACCCAATCCCCCGTAGTTCTCTGAAACATTTATACCTAAAAACCCCATATCTGCATATTTTTTTAACCACTCTTTGGAGAGCGGTTCACTGGTTTGTTCTATGGAATGAGCAACTTCAGTCATCTCCTTTTGAGCAAAATTTCTTGCAGTTTGTTGCAGTTCTTGTTGTTGTTCTGAAAGTTTAAAGTCCATCTGTTTCTCCTAGATAATTCTATTTAGTTTTAATTCGTCTATTTCTTCTTGGTTGTAGCCAAGACTAGTCAAAATTTCTTGGTTATGCTCTCCTAGCTCTGGTGATCTTAACTTAATTTTACCTGGATTTTCGGATAGTTCTACAGCCGGTCCAACAACCGAAAAAGACTTATCCATAGTTGGATATTCCATTTTTATAAATGATCCATTCTTCGTAATATGCTCCTCATTTAGCGTTTCACTTGCCTTTAATACCTCCCCAACAGGTATCCTGAATTTTTCTAATTCTTTAATTGCTTCTTGAGAAGTTTTTTCTTCACACCATTTTGACATTCTCTCACTTATAAGATGACCATTTTCTCCTCTGCTCAAATCATCCTTAAATTTCTCATCATTCAACCATTCATCTTCTCCCATTAAATGAACCCATCGTTCAAAAAGAGGCTGACCAACAGTCTGAACAAGTATCCAACCATCTTTTGTTTTAAAGGTATCTGAAGGGCCAGAGGTCTGAGCTCTATTCATTGAGGCAGATCGATTTACATTCAATATTTCTTGTTCTATTAAAAGGCTGTTAGTAGTAGTTAACGCGGTCTGTAATAAAGACGTTTGGACTCTTTGACCCTTGCCTGTTTTCTGTCTCTCGATGAAGGCCAGTAGTGTTCCAAAAGCTGCCAAAGATGCACTACAAAAATCTACATATGGTGCGTAGGCCTTAGTTGGTTGTTCAGAGCCCCCTGTCATATCCATTGCACCTGACATTGCTTGAGCTACGCCATCGAATCCCACTCTTTCTGAGTAAGGACCAGTTGTTCCAAAAGCCGTATTAGAAGTAAGGATAATACTTGGATTTATAGATTTAAGATTTTCATAATCTAAACCCATTGATTTCAAAGTTGGTTCTGGAAGATTTGCAATGACAATATCCGAACGCTTAACCAATCTCTTAACTATTTCCTTACCTTCTTCTTTTGTTGGATTTAGCGTTAAGCCCAGTTTATTTCTATTCAGCTGCAGAAACATTGCTCCTTGGCCATCTTGAGTTACAGGAGTTACAAATCTATCCTCGCTGCCACTAACTCTCTCTATCCTAATCACCTCAGCTCCGTAGTCTGCTAATAGAGCTCCACAAAAAGGCCCCGCAATATATCTTCCAAAATCTAAAACCTTTACACCTTCTAAAATTCCACTCATAACAGTTACTTCCTTAATACTTAAATTTCTACATTTATTTCAAGCCTCTAGGGATTATAATCAAGGTATGACAGATCAAGAAATACCTGAAGGCTTTAAAGAGCTTAAAATCCCTCAACCTCATATTGAAAACATGGGTCCTGGATTTTACAAAAAAGACGACAATGAATTATTCATGATTTTCTTTGCTAAAGAAGACCATAGTAATTTTTATGATTCAGCACACGGAGGAGCCCTGATGGCATTAGCTGATTTTTGTATGACTTCATCTATGATGCAAGACAGAAACAGTCTTGTAACTACTGTTAGTTTCCATACTGAATTCTTAGCACCTGCCCCAATAGGAAGCATGTTATTAATACGTTGTAGGCCCAAAAAGATAGGTAAATCCCTAGGTTTCTCAGAAGGTGATATAACTGTGGGTGGTGAGACTATAATTACCTTTGGAGGAGTTGGAAAAATACTAAAAAAATGATGGAAAAAAAATACGAAATAATTGTTTATGGAGCTACTGGTTTCACTGGTCAGATTTGTTGTAAGTATTTAAGAGATAATTATGCTGATCTTGTTTGGGCTATAGGAGGAAGAAGTAAAGAGAAATTAGAGCAAATAAAATCTGACTTTAATCTTAATTGTGATGTTGTTGTTGCGGATGGCGGAGATATAGATTCATTAAGAACTTTGACGGGTCAAACTAAAGTCGTTTTATCGACGGCAGGACCATTTGCAAGATACGGATCTTTACTGGTACAAGCTTGTGTTGAAAATGAAACTCATTACACAGATATAACTGGTGAAAATCACTGGGTCAGAGGTTTGATAGAAAAACATCATGCAGAAGCAGCCTCAAAAGGAATTAGAATTATTCCTTCTTGTGGTTACGATTCTATACCATCAGATCTCGGAACATTTTTTACCATCTCTCAATTTGATAAGCCAGTCTCTAGAGTGGATGTATATCATCAAGCACAAGGCGGGGCTTCTGGTGGAACTACTGAAACTATTTTTACAATGGACGGGCTAAGCAAGGAGATGAGAGACCCTTTTGTTTTAAACCCTGATGAAACAGTAACTGAAGATCAGCGGGAAAAATCTAAGGATGGATTTGTCATCGAGCAGGTTGAAGGAATTGAGGGTTGGAGCGGTATAGGCATGATGGCCGTAGCCAATACTAGAGTTGTGAGGAGGTCTGCTGCTTTAATGGAACAGAATCAAAAATCCTATGGAAGGAATTTTACTTTCGGCGAACATGGCCTATTTTCTACTAAACGAATGGCAAGGCTAGCATCTTATGGGTCAATACTTGCCTTTATAGTAATAGGTACTCCGTTAAAGCGACTGGTTAGACCTTTTCTTTTAAAACCAGGAGAGGGGCCAAGTCAAGAAACCCAAGATAATGGTTGGTTCAGGGCAACTTTCGTGGCTTATTCTGAAGATAATGAAAGAAAGATATGTTCGATGTATGGATCAGGAGATCCTGGATATAAATCCACAGGAAAGATGGTTTGTGAATCTGCTTTAGCTCTTGCTAGGTCTGATGATCTTCCTGGAGGAAGCGAATATGGTGGAGTACTTACATCCGCAGTTGGGTTGGGAGAAGTCCTAATTGACAGGCTTAAAAGAGCTGAAATGGAATTTAAAGTTCTGAATTAAACTTTAAACGTTTTAAGTTTTTTCTTCACCAGTTTGTTCTTCAAAGAAGCTGTTTCTATTACACCATCTTTATAAGGAGGGTAAGCTTCACCCTGAATCAAAGGTCTTAAATAATTTTTGCAAGCTTCAGTAACTCCAAAACCATTTTTAGAAATAAATTTTTGGGGAAGTTTTTTCTCTACATTAGCCACTTGCGATAGTTTCACTTTGTCTATTTTCCAACTATATGGGTTTGAGCTAGTCCTTTTAATTATAGGCATTACTGCATTTTCTCCAGAAAGGGCAAATTGAACAGCCGCTTTTCCTACAGCATAAGCTTGATCAACATCAGTTTTTGAAGAAATATGTCTTGCAGCTCTTTGAAGATAATCAGAAACAGCCCAGTGATATTTAAGCCCTAAACTATCTTTGATCATTCCTGCGATAGTAGGAGCAACTCCTCCAAGTTGTTTATGACCAAATGAGTCTACAGTTCCGGCATCAGCAATAAATTCTCCATTTTTAAAACGAGCTCCTTCAGAAACTACAATTACGCAGAAACCATGTTTTTTTATAGTATCTTTAACTCTCTTCAAAAATTTAGCTTTATAAAAAGGTACTTCTGGAAGCAATATAATATGGGGGGCAGAATTATTTTTGTCCTGAGCTAATCCTGAAGATGCCGCTATCCATCCTGCATGTCTTCCCATGACTTCCATGATGAAAACTTTAGTAGAACTTTCGGACATACTCTCAACATCTAAAGAGGCTTCTCTGACAGATGTGGCAACATATTTAGCAACAGAACCAAAACCTGGACAGTTATCAGTATATGGCAGGTCATTATCTACTGTTTTAGGGATGCCTATACAATTAACTGGGAACCCTGCATCTATAGTGAATTGAGAAATCTTATTTGTAGTATCTTGCGAATCTCCACCACCATTGTAAAAAAAGTAACCTATATCATGCGCCCTAAACACCTCAATCAATCTTTCGTATTCTTTCTTATTGCTTGAGGGATCTTTTAGCTTATGTCTACATGAACCAAAAATTCCTCCAGGTGTGTGCTGAAGCTTTTTAATCTGAATAATATCTTCGATACTTGTATCTATGATGTCTTCCCTGAGAAGACCTCGAATACCATTCTTTCCAGCAAATAATTTGTTGATACGTTTAGACTTTCGGGCCGCTTCAATGACTCCTCCTGCAGTTGCATTGATGACTGAGGTTACTCCTCCAGACTGAGCATATATAGCATTTTTGGCCTTCATAATCGCATAATACTTGAAAACAATTCTATCTTGTAATCATTCTTGATAGTTATAATGAATCATGGCAAAAGATAAAGTCCATATACTTGGTATTTGCGGTACCTTTATGGGAGGACTAGCACTACTAGGTAAAGAAGAAGGTCTTGATATTAGTGGTTGCGATACTAATATATATCCTCCAATGTCAGATCACCTTAGAGAAATGGGCATTGAGATCATGGAAGGCTATGATGCCAACATATTACCTGATGCAGATTGTTATGTTATTGGAAACTCTATATCAAGAGGGAACCCTGCCTTAGAGTATCTTCTTTCTAATCAAGCAAATCTTATTTCTGGACCTGAATGGCTTTATAAGAACATTTTGAAGGATAAAAAAGTAATTGCAGTATCAGGTACTCATGGCAAGACAACTACAACAGCAATGCTTGCATATATTTTTGAAGATCAAGGAATAGATGTAGGCTATTTAATAGCTGGAAAGCCAAAAGATTTTCCTAAGTCAGCAAGAAAAGGTTCAAGCGAAATATTTGTAATCGAAGCAGATGAATACGACACAGCGTTCTTTGACAAGAGATCTAAATTCATTCATTACAAGCCTGATACTTTAATTATAAATAACCTTGAATATGATCATGCTGATATCTTTCCCGATATTTCGTATATTTTTAAAGAGTTTCACAACCTAATCAGAACCTTAAAAGAAGAGGCAAATATTATTTACCCATCTGACGATTCAAATATTACGACAGTCTTAGATTTAGGTTGCTGGAGTAACTTGATAACTTACGACTTTAATGGAAAACACGAAAATTCATTAAATATTTACGACGATGTACAAAAACCTTTATTGGGGATTAGAAATCAGGAAATGGAGATAGATTGGAAAATGTTAGGTGAGCATAACGCAAGAAATGCCATGGTGGCTGTTCTTGCAGCTGATCATTATGGAGTTTCGTTAAAAGATTCTATAAGCTCTCTACAGAAATTTAAAGGTGTGGCTAAACGTCAGGATATTTTACTTCATACGGATGAACTGATTATTATCGAGGACTTTGCTCATCATCCTACCGCCATACAAACTACTATCGAAGGTATTAAAAAAAAATATCCTGACCATAGACTGACTGTGGCAATAGAATTACGTTCTAATACTATGAAATCTGGTTTTCATGATGATAGATTATCTGAGGCTGTAAATTCAGCCGATAAAGTCTATTGGAAAAGCGAAGATAGCTCTCATATTGAGAGTTTAGTTGAATCATTGCCAAATAAATCAGCAAAACTAGATAGTAATAATGTTTTTATAAATGATTTTGAGTCAATGATTTTAAAAAAGGATATTCTGATCATTATGTCAAATGGTGATTTTGATGGACTTCCAAGAGACCTCTTAGAGAGGTACAGAAATGACTAGATTAACAACAGCACCTTTATTTCCTTTGACAATAAATGTTTTACCCGGGGCATATCTTCCTTTACAGATATTTGAACCAAGATACATAGACATGATTAAGAGTTGTTTAAGCAATTCAGAAGGTTTTTGTATTGTATTAGCTAAACCTGAAGATGATCAAGAAGTTGGAGGTTTACCGAATCTTCATGACATAGCAACTTATGTAGAAATTGTTGATTTTAATCAATTAGAAAATGGATTACTTGGAATAACAGTCCAAGGTAAAGAAAAGATCAAGATATCCGAAAGATGGAAACAAACAGATGAGCTGCTCCTGGGAAAAATCTCTATTGTTCAAGAAGATGATAATGATGATTTATCTTTAGACCCAAGATTCTCAGATCTATGGGATACGGCTAAAGAAGTGACTAGTCATCCGGAGATTAAGAAACTTAATTTAGATTTAGATTTAAATAGCTCAAAAAGTGTTTGCTATGTTCTTGCGAGTATTCTTCCTCTAACTCCACTAGAAAAGCAAACTATCTTAGAGCTGGAAAACACCCTAGATAAATTAGACTACCTCAAAGATGTAATTAAGAAATTAGGAGGTTAGTTAACCCTGTCTCCAGTTTCCATGAAACCCATAAGGAATTCGATGAGGCAACATAGCTCTGGCAAGTGGACCGTTCGATATATTTTCAGCGTCGAATACCATAAGATCAGATCTATTCTCTTTTCCGAGATAAGCTAATGCGATTAAGAAGCCTTGTCCTTCATCTGAATTTTGATTCTTGGGAACAAAAATAGGTTCACCAACAGCATCAAATTCCGTCAGGGTGAAACTATCTTTATAGCCTGTTTCAAAATCATAGCTAGAAATAGAATTAAAACTTACCCCTTTGGGAGATTTGCCATCATTAGAAGCATAGTAACCATATTTGTGCTTAGACATGGACTTTCTTTCGTCTAATCTTGGAAATTCGCCAATACTTTCATCAAGATATTGTTTTTTAATAGATCCCGCACTAGAACTTATATCAATTTCCCATCTATTTAATCGGGCTTCGCCTTTTTTTAGGTCAGGTCGAGATCCGTCAAGATGAGGAAACATAGGTGCCTCTTCAAACTGCATCATATCCGCGATTATTTTCCCTTCTTCTTCATAGGCATTCATGGGATGAAAAACGTAACAAGGATCACTCTCTATCCATTTAATATCTTTTACTGTTCCATCTCTAGGCATAATGCCTATTTGGCTTGCTCTGTGAGCATCCCACGCCAAAGGAGATTTACCTTCTGCAATTAGCTTAAAGTCAATAATCAAAGGAAATATTGGGAAGATAATATGTTTAGTAGTCACTATGAAGTCATGTACCATGCTTGAATATGGAGTTTCGAACTCTGAAAAGGTTGTTAAGACTCCTTTGGAGTTAATAACAAAATAACTCATTTTATTAACACCAAATCCATAGCTGAAACCTATCATATCACCCGTTATTGGATCAACCTTAGGGTGAGCTGTCATGGCAGAATCTAATTTGCCTTGATAATTCCAAGCCCCTTTTGATTCCAGTGTGAGAGGGTCTAGTTCAAAAGGTTTATGGCCTTCTTCCAGGGCTAAAAGCTTTCCTGAATGGAATACAATATTTGTATTTGCAGTTCCATCCTCACCTTCAAAACTAAATTCAGGATCTGGCTCCATGGGATTAAGTGAATTAATAAGTGCTCTTCCAGCTTTTCTCTCTTGCTTCCATTTTGAGGTTTGAGCCCATCGATTTAAATAGGATATTTTGCCATTCTCGAAATGAAAAGCATGAATCATTCCGTCACCTGCGAACCAATGATAATCACCTCCCATGGGTGGAAATTGCGGATCAGGACCATTTCTATAGTAACTACCAAATAATTCTTTTGGAACTTCTCCTTCAATTATTAAATCTTCGATATCGCATTCCATTCTTAGAGGAGCGTAGTTACCTCTTAAATTGGGGTGGTCAGGGTATAGTTCAGTCATAACATTTTATATTTTTTACTAAAGTATCTTATAAGTACAAATAAGACAACAAGACCAATCCAAAAACCAAATGAATTTAAAGGATTGTTTTCAGATACCATCATTTGTGCGCCATAGTATCCCGGAATGGTATAAACCAAAGCCCAAATGAAACATGAGAATATTTCAATTAAAAAGAATTTTCTTATCTCCATATCCAAAGTACCAGCGGTTATTGGAAGTAGTGGCCTAACAGGACCAATAAATTTCCCAATAAATAGTCCCAATATCCCATATTTCTTAAAAAAGCTTTTTCCTTGATTTAACAAATTAGGATATTTGGTAAATGGCCAGATCTTGTGTATTGATTTTTTTAAACTAAGTCCTATAAAAAAACTAGCAACATCAGAAAGTAAGCTTGAAAAATACGCAATCAGCACTACCTCATAAATACTCAAAGAAGCAGAAGCTAGTCCTGATATGATTGCTAACAATACAACTCCTGGAACAATAATCCCCACTAGGGCAAAAGACTCTATAAAAGAAGCTCCAATTATTCCTATGGCAATCCATTGAGGGTTTTCTTCAAGCCAAAAAATTATTTCATTAAATTCAATCATCTTTACTCTTTGAATGCTTAGATACTTAGGTAGAATATTCCACAATGTTACAGAGTAAAGAAATAAATTTATATATGGATAAGTTGGGCGCTGAAGCAAAACAAGCCTCAAAGGTCCTTTCGCAAGCTTCAGAAGAGATGAAAAATGAAGCTCTAATACTCATTTCTTTAGAGATAGAGTCAAGAAGAAGTGAAATTCTTGAAGAGAATAAAAAAGATTTAGAAGCTGCTAAAGAAAAATCTATTGGATCTGCTTTGATTGATAGGCTCGAATTGAATGATGCAAGAATCGATTCAATGATTTCTGGATTAAAAGTAGTCTCTGAACTACCTGACCCGATTGGAGAAATGACTGATATGGATCCAACACCTTCTGGTATTAAAGTCAGCAAGATGCGAGTGCCCTTAGGTGTAGTAGGAATTATTTATGAATCAAGACCCAATGTTACTGCAGATGCAGCAGCTCTTTGTTTAAAGTCTGGTAATGCATGTATTTTAAGAGGAGGTTCAGAAGCAATCTCATCAAACAAGATCATTTGGAATTGCTTGCAGAAAGGTCTTGAATTATCAGGGCTTCCAAAAGAATGTATCCAGCTGGTAGAAACAACTGATAGAGAGGCTGTGAAAACATTACTTCATTTAGACTCATACCTTGATGTGATTATTCCAAGGGGCGGAAAGGGCTTAGTCAAGCTAATATCCGAAGAATCGCGAGTGCCAGTAATCAAGCATCTAGACGGAATTTGTCATGTTTACATAGACAAAAACGCAAATCTTGAAAGAGCAGAAGCCATTACTTTGAATGCAAAAACATATAGATATGGGATATGTGGGGCTATGGAGACCTTGCTAGTTCATAGCGAAATGGCAAAAATAGTATTACCGAAATTAAGTATAGAATTTTTAAATAAAGGCGTAGAGCTAAGAGGCTGTAAAAAAACATTAGAAGTCATAGATGCTACAGAAGCTGAAGAAGAAGATTGGTCTACTGAGTATCTTGGCCCAATTTTATCTATAAAAATTGTTGAAAGTTTAATTGAAGCTGTTGATCACATTCAAATGTACGGATCTAATCATACAGATTCTATAATTACCGAGGATCAAGATGCCGTAGCTATATTCTTTAAGAATGTCGATTCTAGCTCCGTCATGCACAATCTTCCAACTTGTTGGGCAGATGGCTTTGAATATGGTCTCGGAGCAGAAGTTGGAATATCAACTGACAAAATTCATGCTAGAGGTCCAGTTGGTCTTGAAGGGCTAACGTCTCAGAAGTTTATCGTGATTGGGAATTCACAATTAAGAGGAATTTGAATAAAGTTCATAAAAAGCTGATTGGTGTCTTTGGTGGAACATTCGATCCTATTCATAATGGCCACACTCTTATTATAGAAAACTTTTTGAAATTAATTCAGTTAGACGAGTTGATAGTTATTCCTAATGGTAATCCGCCCCATAAGGCAAAGGGGATTAATTTAGAGAATAAACTTCTTATGACCGAGTTGGCTCTTCAACACATTGAATTAGTACATATCGATAAAAGGGAGATAATAAAAGAAAGTCCTTCTTATGGTCTATCAACTTTTAAAGAGCTAAAAAAAGAAAATCCTGATGATAATTTGATTTGGATAATGGGCTCCGATTCTTTTTCTAATATAGATACTTGGTATAAATATGAAGAATTCTTGGCAGAGGTCAATCTTATTGTTCTTATGAGACCAGATTGCCCAATAGCAGAAGATTCTGTTGCTGGAAAATTACTCAAAGAAAGACAGGTTATTAGCGTAGAGGAATTAGAAGATCAAACTTGCAAGATCCTTCTTCTTTCCATTGACCCTATAATGATTACGTCTACAGAAATAAGAGATATGATTTCAACTAAAAAGGACGTATCCAAGTTCCTCAACCATGATGTTTATAATTTAATAAAGGAAAAAAATCTTTACCAATAATACTAATGACTATAAAACTAAAAAATAAAATTATTTCAACTTTAGAAGATATCAAAGCAGTTGATCCTATTGCCATCAACGTAAAAAAGATCAGCTCTCTCACTGATTTTATGGTCATAGCCTCTGGTACATCTGATAGGCATATTAATTCAATGAGTGAAAAGGTCATAGAAGGCCTAAAGGGAGATAAAGTTTCTGGGCTGAAAATAGAGGGTCAAGGTGGAGGTGATTGGCTGCTTGTAGATGCGGGAGATGTAATCGTTCATTTGATGTCCTCAGATGCTAGAGAATTTTATGATTTAGAAAGTCTCTGGGATCCAGATCTTTAATGAAAATAAATCTTATTTCAATAGAGTCAAGCAGACCTGAATGGACACAAAGAGCTTTTAATTCTTATGAATCAAAATTTAATAAATCAATAAATATAACCTGGACTGGGTGTAAGCCAGTTCTCAGATCAAGAAACTATAATATTCCTAGTGTGGTTGAAGAAGAAAGTGCATTACTTCTGTCAAAAGTTAAAAAAGGAGATCTGATTATTTCTCTAGACAAGGAAGGATCAAACCTAAGCTCTGATAAATTAAGGGTCAATTTTGATAATTGGGTGGCAACTTCCAGAGATATTTCTTTTATCATCGGCGGTCCTGACGGTTTGAGCAGGAAGGTAATAAAACAGAGTGATTTCTGCTGGTCTTTATCTAATCTAACTTTTCCACATTCCATTGTTCCAGTATTAGTTATAGAGCAAATGTTTAGAGTGTGGTCTATAACCCAAAATCATCCTTATCATAGATAGAAACGATGAAGATAATCCAAGATTTAAAGAAAGATGAAAAAGAAATTCAATCTTTAAAGTCTAGATCGCGCATAGTACTAGTAATTATTTCTTTTTTGATTTTAGTTGGATTATCTAAAATAATTCAATTAACTATTCTAGATAATAATGATTATGTAACTGAATCAGATAGAAATAGAATTATCAATATGCCTTTGTTTCCTTCAAGGGGATTAATCCAGTTGCAAGACGGAACAATCATTGCAGAAAATATAGTTTTTCAAGGTATTTATATAAATCGCAAATTTATTGAGTCTTCTGGGGCTCAAATAGAACTGCTACATGAAAAAGTACTTCAAGACAGGCCCAAAGTTTCATATTTATCCTATAAAGGAGAATCTAAAGAGAAAATATGGCTAGTTGATAATTTAAATGAAAAGGAACTAGCAAAATATGAGCTTTATAAAAACTCTCTACCAAATATTAAACTTGAAACTAGCCTGAGAAGATTCTTACCTCATAAAAATCTTTTTTCACATGTAGTAGGGCACATGGGGAGGATAACTAGAGACGACGAGATTGATTTTTCAACTGAAAAATATTTATCTGATTCTTTGATTGGCAAGGTAGGGCTCGAAAGAGTTTATGAGAAATCTCTCAGAGGATTTCCAGGTACAAGTGCCATAGAAGTTGATGTCTTTGGTAAAAAGATAAGAGAACTTGAAAGAATCCTTCCTAAACGACCTTCAAATTTAACTTTAACACTAGATTTACAGTTACAAAGGATTGCTAGAGAAGAGTTGGCTGACCGGAGAGGGGCAATTATTGCAATTGACCCAAATACTGGATACATAAAAGCTCTTGTAAGTTCTCCTGACTATAATCCGAATATTTTAAACGGTTCAGAGAAAGGTATGCCTTTCAGTAAGGTTTTTAAGGATCAAGCTCCTTTTTTTAATAGAGTAATTTCAGGATCATATCCGCCCGCATCAACAATCAAGCCTTTCATAGGACTATTGGGGTTAGAGGAGGGAGTAGTTACCCCCAAAACAATCATTGAAGATAAAGGTTTTTTTCAAATTAAAGAAGATGGAAGAAAGTATAGAGGTTGGAAAGAAGAAGGACATGGAAAAGTAAATCTAAGAAAAGCTATCGTAGAATCTTCAGATGTATATTTTTATGAACTCTCTTCTCAATTGACCGTGGATAGGATTTCAAGCTTTTTAAATAAATTTGGATTTGGAGACATTACCGGAATAGACCTTTTTAACGAAACAAAGAGTACATTGCCTACAAGAAATTGGAAATTAGGTACTATTGGAGAAGCTTGGTTTGTGGGCGATACCATAAACATTGGTATTGGTCAGGGTTATATTACATCTACTCCTCTTCAGCTGGTGTCATCGATTTCAGCAATCGCTACAAAAGGAAAAATATTTAAACCTCGATTAATAAGTAATTCGAATATACAAGAATACAAACCAGAATTGTTGATGGAGGTTGAATTAGAAAAAGAAATTCACTGGGAGATCATTGAAAGTTCCATGATTGCGGTGATTAACTCTTGGAACGGAACAGCTCATAATCTTTTTAGAGATAATGGAGTTAAGATTGCCGGTAAAACTGGAACAGCACAAATAAAAAGCTTAACCGATCAAGAACTGACAGTTAGAGAAGAATATCAAGGTGTTCGGGAAAATATTAAAAATCGAGATCATGCCTTATTTGCCAGTTATGGACCAATTCCAAACCCAAATTTAGCTGTCGTAGTTATTGTTGAAAATGGAGAATCTGGTAGTGCAGTAGCTGCCCCAATAGCTCAAAAGCTTATAGAAAACTATCAACTGAAATTTAAACCAAATGAGTAGAAGTCCTCTCGATTACTCCATAAATAAACCTTTATCAAGCAGATTTAATCCTTTGGTCTTCATCGTTAAGGATTTAATTCTTTTCTTTTCATTAGTTGGCGTTTTATCTTTTGGTCTTTTTATGCTCTACAGTGCCAGCGGACAGTCTATGTCTATGGTTTACCGCCAAATGATTTATATTTGTGGTGGTTTAATTCTGATGGTTTTTGTTTCTCATCTCAGGCCAAATTCATATAAAAATTTATTAATGCATTCTTATTGGCTGGGGTTATTCCTCCTTGCGTATGTGTTAATAGTTCCTGCAAAAGGCTATGAAACAAGTCGATGGATAGATTTTGGTTTCTTTTCCTTTCAGCCATCTGAAATTATAAGATTAATACTACCTTTATCTTTAGTGGCTTACTTATGCAGAAAAGAAATAAAGCCTCAATTATCTGACTGGTTAGTGACTTCTGCGGCCTCTTTAATTTGTGCATTCTTTGTCTATAAACAACCTGATTTAGGTACGGCAATAATTGTTCTCACTTCAGGTCTCATACCAATATATTTAGCAGGTTTGCCTTTCAAAATCATCGCTTCTTATTTTGGTTTATTGATAGTTTCTGCACCATTTATATGGTCTGGTTTGCGTCCATATCAACAAGAAAGGGTTTTAACCTTGTTAGATCCAGATGCTGATCCCTTGGGTACAGGCTGGAATATAGCTCAGTCACAAACAGCTATTGGTTCTGGAGGTTTATATGGAAAAGGCTATCTCGAGGGCACACAAAGCCAACTGGATTTTATTCCAGAAAGCCATTCAGATTTTATTTTTTCAGTAATCGGTGAAGAATTTGGTTTAATCGGCATAAGCCTACTTTTTTTGATTTATGGAATAATTATATGGAGAATTTTTAAAATCGGTTATTCCGCAGAGTCAAGATTCGAAAGGTTGGCATGCTGCTCTTTAGGCTTCATTTTTCTTTTATTTATTTTAATCAATGTCCTTATGGTTATAGGTATAATCCCAGTCGTTGGAGTGCCTTTACCCTTAATAAGCCAAGGAGGAACTTCAATAGTTGTTCATTTATTGGCATTTGGAGTTATTCTTTCTACAAAGAAAATATAGTTATGAATTTAAAAAAAGTTGCCATAATATTTTCTCTAACCTTTTCTTCATTCCAAGCAATCTACGCTGACTATTCTTCGCGGGAAGATGTTAGTGACTTTATTAAGTACATGTCAAAAAAACATGATTTTGATACATCTTATCTTGAGTCTATTTTTGCGAATGCTCTGCTCCAAGAAAGAGTTATAAGAATAATGGATAGACAGCCCGAAGGCACAATGACATGGTCTAGATACAAAGAGATTATGGTTACTGAGTCAAGAATTGCTGCAGGTAAAGAATTCATATCCTCACACAAACAGGACCTAAAAAGAGCCGAAAGCATATATGGTGTCCCGGCTGAAATTATTGCATCAATAATTGGAATAGAAACCAGATATGGCAGAATAAAAGGTAACATAAGAGTTATAGATTCTCTATCTACCCTAGCTTTCGATTATCCCAGAAGATCAAAATTTTTTAAAATACAGTTAGAAGAATTTTTATTACTCAGTAAAGAAGAACAATTTAATCCAGAAGAGATCAAAGGTTCAATAGCTGGAGCAATGGGGTATGGTCAATTTATGCCAGACAGCTATAGAGACTATGCTGTAGATTTTGATCAAGATGGAGTCAGAGATATTTTAAACAATCCTGTCGATGCGATTGGAAGTGTAGCGAATTTTTTAAATAAAAAAGGTAAGTGGAAGCCCAATACTCCAATTGCAATTAAAGCAATAGTCGTAAATCAAAACGAGTCTATAAAATCAACTTTTAAGCCATATATGACAACTATAGATTTAGGAAAGCTTGGATTGGAGACCAGTGAAGCAATTCCTGGAAACCTGAAGTTTGTACCCATTTCCTTAGAGCTAAGTGAAGGTTACGAATACTGGCTTGGTTTCGATAACTATAACTCTTTATCAAGGTACAATCGCAGTAAGCTTTATGTCATGGCTGTTTATGAACTTAGCAATGTTTTATCTCAATACTTATAAAATGAAAATATTTTTTAAATTTACTTCAGTTCTGTGGTTATTTCTTACGTGTTTTGTAAGCTTAATTGGTGCAGAAGAAAGTTTTATCCCTAAACCACCATCTCTGAACGCAACAAACTATATTCTAATAGATTCAGTTTCTGGAAGAATTTTGGCAGAAAGTGGTGCTGATGAGAGGATAGAGCCTGCAAGTATTACTAAAGTAATGACAGGCTATGTAGTAGTAGATCAGATATCAAAAGGCTTTGTTAGCCTTGAAGACGAAGTATTTATAAGCGAAGAATGCTGGAGAAAGGGCGGCTCTAAAATGTTTATACGAGAAGGCACTAGAGTATTGCTTTCAGATCTAATCAAAGGCATGGTTATTCAGTCTGGTAATGATGCCAGTTGTGCAATAGCAGAGCATGTAGCAGTTTCTGAAGAAGGTTTTGTTGACCTAATGCAGTTATATGCAAAAGAGTTAGGTATGGAAAATACGCAGTTTAAAAATGTAAGTGGTTGGCCGGACCCCGAGCATTTTTCATCAGCAAGAGATTTGGCACTTTTGACCAAAAACCTAATAGATAAATTTCCTGATCATTACAGCCTCTATAAAGAAAAATATTTTACTTATAATGAGATCAAGCAAAGAAATAGGAATAGTCTTCTATGGCAAGACGAAACTGTTGATGGAGTTAAAACTGGACATACAGAAAGTGCTGGATTTTGCTTAGTATCTTCAGGGGTAAGAAATGACACAAGATTAATAGCCGTTACTTTAAGAAGTTCTACCGAAAAGGCTAGGTTGACAGATAATAGAAGGCTCCTCGACTATGGCTTTAGATACTATAGAACAAAGAGGGTTCTTGAGGCTGAATCTGTCCTTATCAATGAACAAGTTTGGGGAGGGGAAGATGAAGCAGTTAATTTGTCTTCATCTGAAGACTTGTTTCTAACTCTTTCTCCTAGAGATTTTCCTAGAGTAGAGCCGAGGATTGAACTTAATGATTATCTTCAAGCCCCTATAGCGAAAGGTCAAGTAGTCGGAAAAGTTGATTTAATTCTGGATGGTGATTCTCTAGCCTCTGTAGATCTCATAGCGATGCAAGACGTCATTGCCTTGGGGTTCTTTGGCAGAGCCTGGTCTAATATCAAGTTACTTACTTATCAATTCCTGATAGAAGAATAATAAAACCGGATGTGGGTATATCTTAACGGTCAAATACTAAAGGAAGACGAGGCAAGAATTTCCCCCTTAGACAGAGGATTTACTTTCGGTGATGGCGTCTATGAGGTGATTCCTTGTTATAACAATCGATTATTCCTCTTTGAGGAACATTTAAAAAGGTTAAAGGCTTCTTTGGAATTAACTTTTATTCCTCTTACAGATGAGATTAAAAATTTAGATAAGATTTTACTTGAGCTTCAGAAAAAAAATAAATTCTTAAATCAATCTTTTTATATTCAGGTTACTAGGGGTGTCGATGAAGTAAGAGCTCATGCTGTAGAGAAGAAAATGCAACCAACAGTTTTAGTCACCTCTCAAGAGCTTCAAAAAAATCCTTATAGGATAGACCCTAACCAAGAAGGCATAAAAGTAAGACTAGAGGAAGATATTAGATGGCATAGATGTGATATCAAGACTATAGCTCTTCTAGGAAATACTTTGCCGATTAATAACCCAAACAAGCCAAAGGTCGATGAGATTATCTTTCATAAAGATGGAATTATTAATGAAGGTTCAAAATCGAATGTGTTTATTTTTCATAAAGGTAAAGTCTTAACGCCTTCATTAGATCAGAACATTCTCCCAGGAATTACGCGCGGTTACTTAATTAAAGAAATGAGAAATAATGGCATCGATGTTCACGAAATAGAAATATCTATGGAGAAATTCCTGGCTGCAGAAGAGGTATGGATGACAAGTTCTACCAAGGAAGTGCAGCCTGTTTCAAAGATAGATGAATATACTTTACCGAGCAAGAATCTTGAAGATTCAATTTGGTACAAAGTTTTAAAATTGATTTGAAGCTAAAAATATAAAGCCAAATCTCTAATAGATTGCCAGGGACTTTTATCAGAGAGACCTTTTATGGCAGCATCGATCTCGGCAATATCTTTAAGAGACTTTGTTATTTTGGTTCTAGGCATTTTATTTGCCTTATCTGATAACAAATCTAGATAATATCTTGGACCCCATATGTTCTTAGAAGAACCATCTTCAATAACTTTGTATAAATTATTTATTTCTTTTGATAAAGCCCAAAGAATCAGGGGAGGCTGTGTACCTTCTGCTTTAAGCGTCTCTATAATCCTGACCGTTCTTTTTTTATTGCCTGTCAAAAAAGAATTAGAAAGATCAAAAATACCAAATTTTGAAGCATTTGAAATTGATTCTTCCATGTCATCGATAGAGATGTCTTGACCTGGAAAAAGTAATACTAGCTTCATCAGCTCCTGAGAAGTTGCTAATAAATTACCTTCCGTTTTTTCTGCTAAAAGATGAATAGCCTCTTCAGTAATATTTATGTTGAGATCCTGTGATTTTCCTTTTATCCAACCTGGCATAGAGTTTTTATTAATTGGAGGCTCCACGATAAGAACCCCGCTAGATTCTAAGGCTTTTGCCCATGCACTAGTTTGTTGTTTTTTGTCTAACCTTTCAGCATGCACGATAAGTAATTTGCTCTGATCTGGAGATAAACAGTAATCTTTGATTGCTTTCGATCCCTTGTTTCCAGGTCCGGTTCCTAAGAGTTTAATCTCTATAATTTTTTTTGATCCAAATAAATCAAGATTCTCATTTTCTGAACTAAGGAAAGCCCAATCTGAGTCCTTTGTAATAATATGCGTTTGCTTCTCTTCAAATCCTTTGGATTTACTAATTTTAATAACGTGATCCGTTAACTCAGAAATTTGAATAGACTCATCCGCAAAAAACGAATATGTGCTTTGAAAGTTTTTTTCAGTATCCTTATAGAAATGAGCCTTACTTAGTTTCATTTAGTAAGGATGAAATAATGAATTCCATGTTTCTTATGCTCTTCCCGATGAAATCTTGGGTTGATATTTCTTCTTCGGCTTCAAAGGCAAGTAAATCAGATTGATTAAAATCAACGTAACGAGTGTCTTCAAACAAATACTCTTTTTGAGTTTTGCTATTTATTTCAACAGTATAAATAATTTTATAATCTAGTCTGACTTGTGTTGTTCTCGCTCCAGAGCCACTGGAACCAACAAAGCGTTTAATGTCATGTTGCAATACTTTGATTGAGATGGCAGATTTAGAATCTTGAGATGTAGCTAAGTTATGTCCTAGACTGAGTTGATTTTCTAATTCAATATTAAGAGTTGAGTCGGATGCAACCAATTGAATGGCTTGGTTATCAAGAGAATTAGAATAAGTTCTTAATTCATACCCACAAGAACTTAAAAGAAAAGTGATTGCAAAAATTGATTTTAAACAAATAAAAGATGAAACCTTCATAAAACGATATTGAGAATTTTCCCAGGAACATAGATTATCTTTCTGACTTCTTTGTCCTCTAAATATTTTTTTACTTTATCATCCAAAAGTGCAGTTGACTTCACTTCTTCTTCAGAAGTATTTTTATTGATCTCAATCGCAGATCTGAGCTTGCCATTAATTTGAATGGCAATATTAAGAGTATCGTCTTCTAAAAGTGTCTTCTCAGCCTCAGGCCATTTCTTATCTACAATTGATTCTGAAGGATGAAGTTGCCACCATAGATGTTGGCATAAATGAGGTGTGATGGGGGCGAGCATTAAAAGAATTGATTCAATTGCCTCATGAGCAGTTGCACGCATTCTTTGATCGGCTTGCGTCTCTAAAAATTCTTTAGGAATCTCATTGGAGAGCTCCATTACTGATGCAATAGCAGTATTAAAGCTATGTCTCCTCATATAGTCGTCTTTCACTTTTGCGAGAGTTTTATGAGTCTTTGATCGTACTTTTTTTACCTTCTCATCAGAAGACATTATTTCTTTGTTTTCAGGAACTCCAGAGTCAATATGTTTATTGACTAATCTCCAAATTCTGTTGATGAATCTATGGGCACCTTGTACTCCTTGATCTGACCACTCCAAAGATTGTTCCGGAGGGGCTGCAAACATTACAAAGAGTCTTACTGTATCTGCACCATATTTTTCTATTAAACCTTGAGGGTCAACGGTATTGCCCTTTGATTTTGACATCTTGGCTCCATCTTTTAAAACCATCCCTTGGCAAAGAAGATTGTCAAAAGGCTCATCTCCATCAACTAAGCCCATATCTCTCATGCATCTAAAAAAGAATCTTGAATAAAGGAGATGAAGAACGGCATGTTCAATACCCCCAATATACTGATCAACAGGAAGCCAGTATTTAGCTCTGTCATCCAGCATAGATTCATTACTATCGAAACTTGCAAATCTAGCGTAGTACCATGAAGATTCAAAAAAAGTATCAAATGTATCAGTTTCTCTGATGAGATCTTTCCCATCTTGCGTTACTTCCAGAAATTCAGGCATATCCTTCAATGGAGAACTAACCCCTTTAAATTCAACTTTACTAGGCAGTTCGACAGGTAGATCATAAGCCACATAATTGCTTTCACCGTCAGTTACAACAGGAATGGGAGTTCCCCAATACCTTTGCCTTGATACACCCCAGTCTCTAAGTCTAAAGTTCGTCTCTCTACTACCACAGTTGAGTTCTTTAGCTTTTTCTTCGATTGCCAGAAATGCTTCATCAAAACTTAATCCATCAAATTCGTATGAATTGATGAGTACATTTTTTTCAGAGATCGCTTCTTCGGGGTCTTCTGCATCACGATCATTCTGAATTACTCTTAAAATAGGTAAGTTATATTTTGTAGCAAATTCAAAATCCCTTTGATCATGCGCTGGTACTGCCATTAAGGCTCCAGACCCATAGTCACTAAGAACAAAATTTGCTATCCAAATAGGGATTTCTTCTTTAGTGAAAGGATGAACTGCATATAAGCCTGTAAATAGACCTTCTTTTTCTTGTTTTGCAAAATCGGCTTCAGATTGCTTAACTTTATTTTGTTTTTCAATAAATGTATTGATATCACTTCTTTCAGATGCAAGACCTGTACATAAGGAATGAGAAGTGGATATTGCGATAAATGAAACACCCATTATAGTATCGGGTCTTGTCGTAAAAACGCTTATTGCTTCTTTACTGTCTTTCACTTGAAAACTAAAATTCATCCCCTCGGACTTACCTATCCAGTTTTTTTGTTGGACCTTTACTTGCTCAGGCCAGCCTTCTAATTTATCTGTTCCTTCAAGAAGTTCTTCTGCATAGTCTGTAATCTTTAGAAACCATTGCTTTAGTCTCTTCTTCTCAACATCTGCCCCTGACCTCCATCCTTTACCATCTATAACCTGTTCATTTGCTAGAACAGTTTGGTCAACAGGATCCCAATTAACTTCAGCTTCTTCTTGATAGGCAAGACCTTTTTCAAGCATTTGCTGGAAGAACCATTGTTCCCACTTATAATAATTGGCATCTGATGTCGCAAACTCCCTTTTCCAATCATAGGCAAAGCCCAGCCTGGTGAGTTGTTTTTTCATGCTCTTGATGTTTTCAAGAGTCCATTCAGAAGGTTGTACTTCATTGGTGATGGCTGCATTCTCAGCTGGAAGGCCAAAAGCATCCCAGCCCATAGGCTGAAGCACATTTTTCCCGAGCATTCTATGGAACCTACTAATAGCGTCTCCAATTGAATAGTTCCTTACGTGACCCATGTGAATAGATCCGCTTGGATATGGGAACATACTTAAACAGAAGAATTTTTCTTTACTAGGATCCTCTGTAACAGAAAAGGTCTCATTTTCTAGCCAATATCGCTGAACCTCTTCTTCAATGTCTCCCGGTTCATAAGGAAGATCTTGTTCTGACATTTTTATTTATCCTTATTGAGGTTTTCCAGATAATTTATATTGAAAGTTCCATTTATGAAGTTGGGATCTTTAATCAACTTTCTATGCATGTCTAAATTTGTATCTATTCCTAAAACGTACATTTCATCTAATGCTCTTTCTAGTCTTGCTCTTGCATCTTCTCTATCATTTGCCCTGCATATCACTTTAGCAATAAGTGAATCATAGTAAGGAGGAACCGTGTAATCTTTATATAAATGCGAGTCCATTCTTACTCCAATACCTCCTGGTGCATGATATTCAAGGATTTTACCTGGTGAAGGCAAATAAGTTTCTGAGTTTTCAGCATTTATTCTGCATTCAATAGCATGACCTTTAAGGACAATATCATCTTGTTTAATTTTTAACTCTTCATCTCTGGCAATCCTTAATTGAAGTTTAACTAAATCAAGCCCAGTAACACTTTCCGTTACAGGATGCTCAACTTGGATTCTTGTATTCATCTCTATGAAGTAAAAATTATCATTTTCATATAAAAATTCAAAAGTTCCTGCACTCGTATAATTTAATTGACGACAAGCCTCTATACATTGAGCATATATTTCTTGTCTTTTATTTTCTTTGATTCCCATAGCAGGAGCTTCTTCGATAACCTTCTGATGCCTTCTTTGCATCGAACAGTCCCTATCTCCCAAATGAAGGACATTCCCGTGCCTGTCGGCTAAAACTTGAACTTCTATGTGTCTAGGACTTTCAAGGAATTTCTCAAGATAAACAGTTGAATCACCAAAAGCGACTGCTGATTCTTGCTGTGTTAGCTCAATTGCATTATCTAATTCATCTGCAGAATAAACTATCCTCATACCTCTTCCGCCGCCGCCTGAGGCTGCTTTTATTATTACAGGGTATCCAATTTCTTCAGCTTTTTTATGTGTATCTTGACCTATTGGTCCACTTGAACCTGGAACTATAGGTAAACCAGAATTCAAAGCAAATTCCTTTGCTGAAATCTTATTACCCATCATTCTTATTACAGATGCAGGGGGACCAACAAAATCGAAGCCACTCTTCTCAACTTTTTCTGCAAAGTCAGGGTTTTCAGATAGAAAACCGTATCCTGGATGAACGCCATCGGCACCCGAAAGTTCCATAGCACTAATTATTGCTGGAATATTTAAATAACTCTGAGTAGAGTCGGCTGGACCAATACAAATAGATTCATCTGCCATCTTGACATGCATCAGATCTTTGTCTGCTTCGGAGTAAGCTGCAACTGTAGGTATCTTTAACTCTTTTGCTGCCCTCAAAATACGTAAAGCTATTTCACCTCTATTGGCGATTAAAAGTTTATTAATCATTATTTAGAAATTTCAAAAAGAGATTGACCATATTCTACTGGCTCTGAATTTTCTACATTTACAGAAAGTACAGTTCCTGAAAATTCAGATTTGATCTCATTCATCATTTTCATGGCTTCTACTATGCAAACTACATCACCCTCGGCCACTAGATCTCCAACTGAAATAAATGGTTTCGCTCCCGGAGACGCCGACGCATAAAAAGTTCCAACCATAGGGGAGTTAATTAAATTTCCTTCTTTAAGAATTTCATCATCTTCTTGGTTGCTATCTTCGCTAGCTTGAACTGAAGCTTCTTGCGGTAAGATAATTGATTGGGCTGTTGCCTGAGTCGCCCCATGGCTTTTAACAAGTCTTACAGATTCTTCTCCTTCTTGAATTTCGATTTCCTCTAAATTTGAATTCTCTAACATTTCTATTAGTTTTTTTACTTTTCTTATATCCATTTTTCTCCCCTTATTTAAACTTTTTAAAAGCTGTTTTTAAAGCTAGCTCATATCCTTCAATCCCTAAACCAGAAATAACGCCCTGAGCAATATCTGATAAATATGACACTTGTCTGAAATCTTCTCTAGCGTAGATATTAGAGATGTGTATTTCTATAAATGGTATGCCTACACCAGATAATGCATCCCTAAGAGCGATGCTGCTATGAGTAAGCGCTCCTGGATTGATAATTATACATTTAACTTCCTCTTCTCTTGCTGAATGAACTAAATCTACAAGCTCATGTTCAGCATTACTTTGATGACAAATGAGATCACAATTCTCTTCTTTAGCTATAGCAAGTAGGTTTGTTTCTATGTCTTGTAATGTTTCTGAACCATAAATCTCAGGTTCTCTAGTACCTAAGAGATTTAAGTTTGGTCCATTAAGTAGCATGTATTTAGTCATATCAATGAAATTTGTAGATTTTGGACGATTTTAAATGAAATTAAAAAAAAAGGTAAAATTATAAATAATCTATTTCTTTCATATCAATTCTTTTAGTAATGACTGGATAGCAAAACCCTTGAGCATTACATCCCTGATAGGAAATATTTATAAATTCACTACCAAGTTCAAAGTTTAATTCTTTCCTAACTGAATTGAAGTAAACGTCTACCTCTCCAAAATAAATATCGTCTATTCTTTTAGCTTCCCCCAAGGTCTTAATTGATAAATTAGATGAAGGCGTTACGGAAATTTCAAATTTATCTTTGTAAAGAAAGCAGTTTTCTTTCATGACCCATGACAGTATGATGCCTGAATGTTGTTCCCTGTAGGCCTCAAAAATAAATGCCTCATCAGCTGAAGGAATTTTTTCTTTTGATAATTCACTTAAAAAGCTTTGTTCAGCAGAAATATTTACAATATGGAATACACAATAAGTAATGAATAATAAATTTTTTAAAGTTTTTTTTGTAATTACCTTTTCTTTCATTGTTATAAGCTGCGCCGAAATATCCCCTGTTAAACTTATTATAAAGGATGCTCATTTATATGTACCCTTAAAAGGATCCATGATGACAAGCGGATATTTAAGTATCGTCAATAAGTCAGATGAAAATATTGAGATACTCTCAATTGATTGCTCTCCAATAAGGGCAGAGATTCATGAAACTACAATCAATGCTGAGGGTTTAATGAAGATGACAAAGCCTGATTCTGTTATTTTAGAATCTCAATCTAGTACCATTTTTGTACCGGGGGGAAAACATATAATGTTTTGGGGGTTAAATGGATTTGACTCCAAATATCTCCCTTGTTCATTCTCATTAATTGATGGAGACTCAATTAATTTTAATTTTTTAGTACAGACTCGTGGGTAACATAATAGAAGTAAATAATCTCATCGTAGACTTTGAATCTAAAGATAAAATCTTTAGGGCAGTCGATAATATTTCTTTTGCTATTGAAAAAGGAAAGACCCTCTCCATTGTTGGCGAATCAGGTTCTGGAAAATCAGTTACTGCTTTATCAATACTTCAACTCCTGCCCGAAGGAACTGTAAGGTATTCTGCAGATGCTTCGATAAAATTTGAAGATAAAGAAATCCTCGACTCTCCTAAAAAGTTTTTGACTTCTTTAAGGGGAAATAAAGTATCAATGATCTTTCAAGAGCCTATGACATCTTTGAATCCTTATCAGAAAGTTGGTTTTCAAATAGATGAGACGCTGATAATTCACAGAAAATTGAGTACAGATAAAGCTAGAGAAAGGACCTTAGATCTTCTCAAAAAGGTTAAGATTCCTGACCCAGAAAAAAAAGTTGACTCATATCCGCATCAATTATCTGGAGGTCAGAGGCAAAGAATTATGATCGCGATGGCTCTGGCGAATGAACCAGAACTCTTAATTGCCGATGAACCCACTACGGCTCTTGATGTCACTGTTGAGAAAGCATTACTTGAATTGTTATCTGAGCTTCAATCAGAATTTGGTATGTCGATACTCTTCATCACCCATGATCTCAATATAGTTAAAAGATTTTCTGACGAAGTTTGCGTTATGAAAGATGGAAAAATAGTTGAATCCGGAGAAGTTAAAGCTTTATTTGATAATCCTAAGCACCCTTATACTATAAAGCTTTTGAATTCTATTCCTGGAAAAAAAGAATCTGAAAATAAACAAGAAGCTATCCTTCTAGAGGCTAAAAACGTTGATATTAATTATCCGATTAAGAAAAATTTTCTTGGTCAGGTTACCGAATATTTGAATGCAGTCAAAAAAGTAGACATTAATATATTTTCTGGGACAACGACTGGACTAGTGGGAGAGTCTGGCTCTGGTAAATCTTCTTTAGCAAGAGCTCTGCTTGGAATTGAAGAGTCCGATGGGCTAATAGTTTTTGATAACAAAGATATCAATAAGTTAAGTACTAGTGAAACAAGAAAGTATAAAAAGGATTTTCAAATAGTCTTTCAAGATCCTTTTGGATCTCTTTCTCCTAGGATGACAATTGGAGAGATTATTGGTGAAGGCCTTAAAGTGCATGAACCATCTCTGAGTAAATCAAGTAGAAATGAAAAGATATTAAAAGCTCTAAAAGATGTTGAATTAGATCCATCATCATTTTCGCGATTTCCTCATGAGCTTTCTGGAGGACAAAGGCAAAGAGTGGCTATTGCAAGAGCAATAATATTGGAACCTAAATTGATCTTACTAGACGAACCAACATCTGCTTTAGATGTTTCTATTCAAATGCAGATACTAGATCTCTTGAAGGATCTACAGTCTAGACTTGGACTTGCCTACCTTTGCATTAGTCATGATTTGAAAGTGATCAGATTCTTATCTGACCGTGTTTATGTAATGAAAGACGGAAATATTGTTGAAGAAGGTTTAACAGAAGAATTATTTGAGTCTCCAATGCACGAATATACAAAAGAACTATTAGCCGCTTCGATAGCCTAAGCTATAAGTTGATAGATTTGTAATTTATAATTAATTTATGTCAAAAGATAAAAGAAAATATTCTTCTGAGATAGTTGACGGTCCAGAACAGGCACCCTCTAGGGCCATGTTGCGGGCAGTAGGCTTTGAATCGGAAGACTTTAAGAAGCCACAAGTTGGTATAGCTTCTACATGGAGTATGGTGACGCCATGTAATATGCATATAGATAAGCTTGCCGAATCTGCTGCTCTAGGAGCAAATTCAGTAGGATCTAAGGCAGTTATATTTAATACTATTACTGTTTCAGATGGAATATCAATGGGCACGAAAGGGATGAGATATTCTCTTGTATCAAGGGAAGTTATTGCAGACTCAATTGAAACAGTTGTTGGTGGTCAGGGATTTGATGGTCTCATCACAATAGGTGGTTGTGATAAGAATATGCCAGCTTGTTTGATGGCAATGGCGAGGCTAAATAGACCTTCAATCTTTGTTTATGGTGGAAGTATCAAACCAGGATTGAATAGAACTGACGTAGTATCTGTATTCGAGGCTGTTGGGAAACATTCTGAAGGTTCATTGTCAGATATTGAACTTTTGGATATTGAATCTTCAGCTATTCCTGGACCGGGATCTTGTGGAGGAATGTACACCGCAAATACTATGGCTTCAGCCATTGAAGCATTGGGAATGAGCTTACCTAATAGTTCAGCACAGGAAGCTATTTCATCTAGTAAATTAGATGACTCATTGAGCGCAGGTGAGGCGATGATGCATTTGATAACAGAGGATATAAAACCCAGAGATATTATGACTAAAGCTGCTTTCGAAAATGCAATTGCGGTAGTCATAGCATTGGGTGGATCTACCAATGCCGTCTTACATTTACTTGCAATAGCCCATGAGGCAAAAGTTAATTTGAATTTAAATGATTTTGAAAGAATAGGAAAAAGAACTCCTGTTTTGGCTGATTTGAGACCTAGTGGAAATTTTCTTATGTCTGAATTGATTGAAATTGGAGGCATTGTACCTTTGATGAAAGGCATGCTGGAAGAGGGTTTAATTGATGGCAGTCAAATGACTGTTACAGGAAAGTCTTTAGAAGAAAATCTATCGAACTGTGACACTTATCCTGCCAATCAAGAAATTGTTAGAGAAGTAGGAAATCCCATAAAAGCTGATAGCCATTTGAGAATACTTTACGGAAATTTAGCACCACAAGGTGCAGTCGCTAAGATATCAGGTAAAGAAGGTTTAAGGTTCGAAGGGAAAGCAAAAGTCTATGACTCTGAGGAATCTGCTATGCAAGGTATTTTATCTAATCAAGTCACCGAAGGTGATGTTCTAGTGATCAGATATGAAGGACCTAGAGGGGCCCCTGGAATGAGAGAGATGCTCAGTCCTACTTCTGCAATTATGGGCAAAGGGTTGGGAGACAAAGTTGCATTTCTGACTGATGGTAGATTCTCAGGAGGTACACATGGTTTTGTGGTGGGTCACATCACACCAGAAGCATTCGATGGGGGGCCAATCGCTTTTATAAAAGATGGTGATTTTATCTCTATTGATGCTGAAACAAATTTAATAAATCTTGATTTATCTGAGCAGGAAATCAAAAAAAGAAAAGATATTTGGGTTTGTCCGGTTGCTGATGAAGAAGGCGGGGTTTTAGATAAGTATAGATCTTTGGTTACCTCTGCATCTGAAGGCGCTGTTACAACTAAAAAATAATCTTTTGGGTGTTGAAAATTTTTAGTTTAGACCTAATAATGTATTCGGATAATGATTCTAACTAAAAACCCATTTACAAATTCCAAGGAGTACCTATGAATGTTGTCACATTGACAGATGATAATTTCGAGACAGAAGTTAATGCATCCGATAAACCTGTATTAGTAGACTATTGGGCTACATGGTGTGGGCCTTGCAAGATGGTTGGACCAATTGTCGAAGAATTGGCTATAGAATTTTCAGATAAATTAAAGGTTGGCAAATTGGATGTGGATGCAAATCAGAATTCAGCAGCTCAACAGAATGTCATGAGTATTCCCACTTTGGCAATTTTTAAAGGTGGTGAACTGATAGCACAACAGGTGGGAGCTCTAAGTAAAACTCAATTAACGGATTTTATTGAATCTAACATATAGAAAACACTAGACTCTAATTTCTAACAAGGTTAGTATTGGCTTATCGAAGTTTCTTCGGTCAACCCCTTCATTCACGCACTAATCCTTATTCATGCAACTAATAGAACTAAAAAGAATGCCCGTTGAAGAGCTCATTACTCTGGGCGAAGACTGTGGAGTAGAAAATGCTTCTCGAGCAAAAAGACAAGATATAATATTTGGAATACTTAAAAGCAAGGCCAAGAGTGGTGAAGATATCGAAGGCGAAGGAGTCCTCGAAATTCTTCAAGATGGTTTTGGTTTTCTAAGATCACCGGATGCCTCTTATTTGGCAGGCCCTGATGATATATATGTTTCTCCGAGTCAAATTAGACGTTTTGGTCTGCGAACGGGAGATACGATCAAAGGAAAAATTAGATCACCCAAAGATGGTGAGAGATACTTTGCAATTTTGAAAATTGAAGAAATTAACTACGAAGAACCGGACAAAACTAAAAATAAACCATCCTTTGAAAATCTAACGCCTCTTTTTCCTGATGAGAGAATGCTTTTCGAATTAGGCACTGGCAGCACCGAAGATCTATCTTCTAGAGTCATTGATCTTACTGCACCAACGGGTAAAGGGCAGAGGTCTTTAATAGTATCGCCACCCAAGGCGGGAAAAACATTACTACTTCAAAGTATAGCTCACTCAATAGAACGCAATAATCCAGAATGTAAAATTATGGTCCTGCTTGTAGATGAAAGGCCTGAAGAAGTTACAGAAATGAAACGCTCAGTTAAGGGAGAGGTCATTGCAAGTACTTTTGATGAAGCTCCTACTCGTCATGTTCAGGTTGCTGAGATGGCAATTAATAAAGCCAGAAGATTAGTTGAACACAAGCATGATGTAGTTATCCTTCTTGATTCTATTACTCGTCTTGCAAGAGCTTACAACTCAACTCAAGCTGCTTCAGGAAAAATCTTGACCGGTGGTGTAGATGCCAATGCATTGCAAAAACCGAAAAGGTTCTTTGGTGCTGCTAGAAATATTGAAGGTGGTGGAAGTTTGTCCATTATCGCAACTGCTTTAATTGATACAGGTTCAAGAATGGACGAAGTGATATTCGAAGAGTTTAAAGGCACTGGTAACTCAGAGATAAATCTTGACAGAAAGATTGCAGAAAAGAGAGTATTTCCGGCTATCAATGTAAGAAAGACTGGTACCAGAAGGGAAGACCTCCTTACCTCTGATACTGAACTAAGGAATATCACTGTATTGAGAAAGCTTCTCAATGAAATGGACGACACCGCTGCTATGGAGTGGGTATTAGATAAGCTTAAAGATTATAAAACTAATGCCGAATTCTTTGAGTCAATGAAAAGGAAATAGTTTTACTCGCTTTTCTCGATATTCTTTTTTTCCTTCCGTGAAAAAAATACTTTATCTATTATCCCTAGAATTAACACACCAATTAATGTTGTTAAAACAATTAAGCTTATTATCATTTCTGAATTTAAGATGATTGTTTTGTTTAATATGATAAGACTTTGAGATGCAAAGAGAGTCGATTTCCCATTAGTTAATACTACTGTGAGTGTTGAAAAGAATATTAGAATTAGTAATAACCTAGCCTTCATATAAATAGTATTTCGTTTCCCCACCTTTGGATTCCTTCAGTGCAGTTAGATTGAATTTAGAAAGATCTAATTTTAAATCCTTTTCACATTCAACATAGATTAACCCTCCTACATTTAAAAGATTTTGGTTACAAATTACTTCTAAAGACTTTGGAATAAGATTTTCATGAAATGGGGGATCTAGAAAGATGACATCAAACTTCTGTTTCAAAGTTTTATAATCAAATGAAATTGAGTTTGTATTTATTACTCTAGACACTTTTTCTATTTTAAGTCTTTTAGTGATATCAATAATTGATTGTGAAAGTTTTAATTGTTTCTCGACGAAAACAACATTACTAGCTCCTCTTGAAATAGCCTCTAGTCCAAGTGAGCCTGTCCCGGCAAACATATCTAAGCATTTTTTTTTATCTAAATCATTTAGAAGCCAATTAAAAAGAGTTTCTTTAGTCTTGCTTTCTGTTGGTCGCAGCGTCTTGTTTGGCTTAAATACTAGTTTAGTTCCTTTATATTTCCCACCAATAATTCTTGTTGCTGCTTGTCTTTTTACCATATGAACAATATTATGCTTTTTGAAGCCATTAGTAACAATGTTTGACTAAAGGCTTTATTCTAAATGAAAGAATCAGATCTCAAGAAAAACTTCTTAACTTCCATGCGTGGTTCAACATCAACTGTGAGTGTTATCTCTGCTAAATCGGATATCGTAAGACATGCTATGACCGCAATATCTGTTACATCATTATCTGTAGACCCTCCTTCCATGCTTGTATGCATCAATAAAGAAGCTTCGATTCATGGCATTATTTCAGTTGATTCTTCTTTTTGTATTAACACATTATCCAGTGAGCAGAAAGATATAGCAGAAATATGCAGTAATAGTGAAGAGGGCGAAAAAAGGTTTCAGAATAATGCCTGGAATGAAGACGGCAGTTATATTTATAATCAAGAATCCTTATCTGCTTTATTTTGTGAATGTACAGATTTAATAGATCATTCTAGTCATACGATTGTGATTGGCAGAGTTTCAAAGGTATTGAATAACAGTGATCTTCAACCGCTTCTCTACGGATCAGGTAAGTACTTAAATTAATATGAAACATTTTATCTTCTCCTTATTTCTTTTTTTATCTTCTTTTATTTCTTCTGAAGCAAAGGTCTACTTTATTAACCTCAATGATGGAGACCAAGTGCAGTCACCGTTTCTTGTCCAGTTTGGACTTTCTGGAAAAGGCATAGCTCCAGCCGGAACCGATAGAGAGAACACAGGACATCATCATCTATTGATTAATGTAGACAAAATAGATTTTAAGAAATCTATTCCTTCTTCACCAAACCATATCCATTTTGGTGGAGGGCAGACTGAATCACTTATTGAGTTATTGCCAGGTAACTATTCGATGCAACTTGTTCTTGGAGATATGACGCATACTCCCCATGATTCTCCGATAATCTCAAAAAAAATAAATATCACTGTTATAGATTAAATGCGCTATTTTAAACTTACAGGTCTTATCCTGAGTTTGGTATTGTCATTTTCTCTTAAATCAGAGATAAAAATTGATGGTTTGCTCGATGAGGCAGAATGGCAAAAAGCTCAAGTGATTGATAAGTTTTATGAGGTTTACCCATATTCTCTAAGAGAAGTAAGCGAATACAAAACGCAAATATTGATTATTGAGTCTGAGAATGGCCTATATTTTGGTTTTAAAAACTACCAGACCAACGACACGATGAGAATAAATAATCACTTGCGCGACCAAGAGCGATCATTATCCGATAAAAATGGAATAGTAATCGATTTTGATGGTGATGGCATTGAAGGTTATAACTTTTTTATCTCTTCTAGCGGTTCAGTCGGTGATGCAACAGTAACAGACGAAAAGGAAAGAAATTGGGATTGGGATGCAGATTGGCAATCTGCCGCTTCGGTTAAGGACGGAGTTTGGTATTCAGAGACTTTTATACCTTGGTCAATTGCCTCAATGAAAACTCAAGCAGGTGAAAAAAGAAAAGTAAAAATGGCTTTTTACAGGATGCTTATGGGTATTGGAAGAGGCTTTTCAACTATCAAAGGAAGCGTCTATGAGAATGTCTATTTATCTGTTTTTGACGAATATCAGTTTAATAACTACTCAGTAGCTAAACTAGATTTTTTCCCCTATACAACCCTAACTGAAGATATTGCTAATTCAGATCAAATCTCAAAAGCAGGAGCTGAAATTTTTTGGAAAATTAATACAAGTAAACAACTCAACCTCACATTGAATCCAGATTTTGGACAAGTTGAGAGCGATGAAGTTGTTGTGAATTTCTCTGCTTTTGAAACCTTCTATTCGGATAAGAGACCATTCTTTGCTGAAAATAATAGCATGTTCGATGTAAGTGATAGGATGCATAGAATCATTAACACGAGAAGGATAGGTGGAAGACCTGATTATGATTGTGAAGTACAAGGTGATCTAGAGGATTATTGCGAAGAAACTCAGGCAGAAACAAGTGAGATAGATTTTGCTTTGAAATATACACAAAAAGGTGAAGTAGATTTTGGTTTTATGAGTGCATCTGAAAGGGATGAAAAATTTTCGCAAGGTAGAGATTTTTATGCACTAAGGCTCAATACAAAGGTTAATGACTTTAAATATGGGTATTTAGGTACATATGTTGATAAGCCTGTTTTAGGTACGAACGCCCAAGTTAATTCAGTGGACTTTACGTATCTTCCATCTGAAGTCCACAGAATGAATGGTAATTTGATGCATTCAAACGCAAATAATAAAGACGGCTTCGGTTTAACGCTGGGTTATTCGTTCAATCCTGATCAAGACTTTTCCTCTGGTATAGGCATAAATTTCTATGATGATCAGCTTGATCTTAATGATATGGGATACCTCATATTAAATGACCGTTTAATGTTTAATGGTAGGACCCAATTTAAAAAGACAAGATTTTCAGAGGGGTCTATTCTTAGATCTCGATTATTTGAGATTGGTTATGGATCTAAATTTAATGCCGATACAGTTCGGGAATCTTCAAACTTTGCTTTAAAAGTTGAGACAAATTTCATCGATCTGTCCGAAGTAAAAACTGAAATTTTTTATAGAAGTACGGGTAGAAATACAAGAATCACTAGAGGGTCCTCTTTGGCCCCATATATCGATATGCCCAAAGGGATGGGGGGTTATATAGAATTTACAGGTCCACGAAAGCCAAAATATATTTACAGTCTGAGGTTTGAAAGAGGTAAGGGTAGTGAGCACTCTCCAGGGATAAGTTGGAAAAACTCTTCTAGAGCCTTTATCAAATTTATGCCTCGCGATAACTTGTCATTCAACATGTCCTATAATCATTCCAATGAAAAAAATTGGCTAAATTGGCTAGATGATAATCTCTTGGCTACTTATGAAAGAAAACAGAGAACAAGCGTTTTTGAACTTGAGTGGTTTAAAAACAATAAACACGAGTTAAGAATAAAAGCTCAACTTGTAGCATTCACTGGAAGAAATCCTACTCCCTATCTGGGAGATCAAAAAGGAAAGTTAACTCCAACAAATATCTCTATCTCACCTATCACAATAAGCGAATTAGCATTTCAGGTTAGGTATAGATATGAAATCATGCCCCTTTCTTATCTTTACTTAGTCTATTCTAAGGGCGGTCGAGTTTCTCTTAATGATGAAGAGGATGATCTTTCAAACCTCTACAGAAGACCTTGGAATGATCCTTCCGATGAAAATTTTACTGTGAAGCTTAGATATAGATTTTAGCCCCCTCTATCTATAAACTACAACCCCATTAGGGGATATATATTGCATAGGAAGCTTACTTTTTCATTACTACTTTTAGTATTTTTATCTTCACACATTTTTTCTTTCGATCTCATTATTGATGGAAAACTAGATGAAAAGGAATGGTCTCAAGCAGATGAGATAACCAAATATTATGAAAGCCTTCCCTTTACTTTAAATGATGCTTCTGGAGCTCAAAAGGTCTTGGTTCTTGAAGATGAAAAGGGCATTTATTTTGGCTTTATAACCTATCAATCTAACGAGAGTATAAGAACTCAAAAGCATCAAAGAGATGACGAAATGGCTAATGCCGATATGGTCGGTGTATCCATTGATTTTGATGGAGATGGTCTCTTATCTTATGGTTTTTCTGTTTCTGCGGGCGGTTCAATTCTTGATAATGTCGTTAGAAATGAAAATGAAGTGAACTACGACTGGGATTCTGACTGGGGTTATGGCACAAGTATAGGTGAAGGTGTTTGGTATGCAGAAATATTCATACCTTGGAGTATAGCTCCCATGAAATCTCAACAAGGCGATAAAAGGAAGGTTAAGCTTTCTTTCTATAGGTGGTTAAGAGGTGAATTTAAAGTTAATACAACCATCAAAGGTAATCCAAGAACTGAAAAGTTCTTATCCTTGTTTAATGAATACGAATTCAATAATTACAGTGTTTCAAAACTAGATTTCTTTCCTTACATTAATCTAACTGAAGACAGGGTTTTGGCTGAAACAAATAAAAAAGCTGGTGCAGAAATATTCTGGAAAATAGATGCTGGAAAACAGCTTAATGTAGCTCTCAACCCTGATTTTGGACAGGTTGAAAGTGATGAGCTGGTAGTAAATTTTACTTCTAGCGAAACATTTTATTCTGATAAAAGACCTTTCTTTTCAGAAAATCATTCTCTATTTGATGTCAAAGGCTACACATTTTTTTATCTTATCAACACTAGAAGAATAGGCGCTTCGCCAGATTATAACTGCTCAAGTTATGCTGATTCTCTTAAAGATTTGTGTGAATCCAGTCAAGTAGGAATTTCTGATATAGATTATGCCGTAAGATATACTCAGCAAAATGAGTCCATCGACTTTGGTTTTTTAGGAGCTTCGGAGGCGGATGAGCAATTCAGTCAAGGCAGAGATTTTTATTCTGTTAGGGCTCGAAAAAATACTGATAATTTATCAGTAGGATATATTGGGACTTATACCGAAAGACCTGTTCTGGATCGAGAGGCAGAAGTCCATGCCGTAGATGTGATTTACAATCCAACCGATAAAATTAGAACGAATGCTGTTTTCATGACTTCAAGCATAGATCAAGGTTTGGTAAATCCCCATAGCTCCTCTGGAGAGGCATTTAGATTGAGGTTTTCCTCTTCTCCAAAAAAGGGAAGATGGCATGATATTGGTCTTTTTTATTTTGATGAAAATATTGATATCAACGATATGGGTTATCAGATGTTGAATAACTGGATGTTCTTAGGAGCGCAGAATGGATTTAAGTTTACAGACTTTGGTGCAACTTCAATACTACAGTCAAACGAGCTTGAGTTTGGTGTAGGTGTTGAAAGTAATGCTGATTTAGATAAATCTTGGAATTTTACTTACCTTACTTATAAATCTACTTTCAAAAATACTTCTTTTTTTGAATTTACTAACTTCTACAGAACTTCAGGAAAAGATTTTTGGATTACAAGAAATAATATAGAAGCTCCTTTTATTAAAAGGCCCGAAAATTACGGATCTCTTTTAAATTTTAAAGGACCTTCTCAAGACTTTTTTAATTACTTTCTAGAGGCCAAGAGAGAAAAGGGCTCGCAATGGGCTTCAGCTTCCGGTTTTGCTACTTCTTATGCAACACAGCTTGAGTTTGCACCGAGTGATAACATTGACTTTTCACTCTATTATCAGCATCTAGACGAAGATGGTTGGGTAAATTGGATTCAAGATAATCTCTTGGGGGTTTATACCAAAAAACAAAGAACAACCGTTGCAGGTTTTAATTGGTTTGTTGGTGATAAGCATGAGTTAAGAATAAAGGCTCAAATGGTCTCATTCTTAGCAACAAATCCGAAGGCTGTTTTAGGAGACTCTTATGGAGATCTTAATGCAAGTGATATTGCACTGACTGCAATAAACTTAAGCGATTTAGCCTTTCAAATAAGATATCGATATGAAATTATGCCCTTAGCTTATTTGTATGTAGTGTATTCCAAAGGAGGGAGAATCGTAGAGACTGATGAGGAAGATGACTTAGGTAAGCTATATCAGCGACCTTGGAACGATCCTCAAGCAGACAATTTCACCGTTAAGGTTAGATATAGATTCTGATTACTTCTGTAAGCCCTTTAAGTGCTAATTCAGATAGCTATTCTTTTCCTATATCTTTAGAATGCTGATCTACTAAATCGAGGAAAACGCTTGCCTATAAAGTCAACTCTCCAATTATCAACTTTCTTTTGCCTTCTTCTCATAAGTCCATTTTTCTTTTCTGAAATACTGATAGATGGAATTATCAATGAGGCTGAATGGGATGAGGCTAGAGAAGTAACTAAATTTTATGAGGTGTATCCATTCACTTTGGAAGAGCCTAAATACGACCAAAAAGTTTTAGTTCTGGAAGATGAGAAAGGTATTTATTTTGGTTTTATAAATTATCAATCCACTGAAAGCATTAGATCCAATAAGCATGAAAGGGATCTAGAGAGACCAAATGCAGATAGAGTTGGTGTGAATATAGATTTCGATGGAGATAATATTTCAGCTTATTCTTTTTCTCTTTCAGTTAGTGGATCTAAAGGTGATGGTACATACAAAAATGAGAACGAAAGTAATCCAGACTGGGACGCTGATTGGGACTCTGCAACATCAATAGGCGAAGATGTTTGGTATGCAGAAATGTTTATTCCTTGGTCGATAGCACCCATGAAAGTGCAAAGTGGAGATTACAGGACTGTTAGGCTCGGGTTTTACAGAATGGTTGTCGGAGCATACAAGGTGAATGCCACGATAAAAGGTAATCCCTACACTGATGAGTTCATGTCTACATTTAATGAGATGAAATTCAAGAATTCTAGCATCTCAAAAATAGATTTCTTTCCTTATATAAATGTGACCGAAGATAGGATTTCAGAAGAAGTCGATACAAAAACAGGAGCAGAGATATTCTGGAAAATAGATTCAGGTAAGCAATTGAATATAGCCATTAACCCTGACTTTGGACAAGTTGAAAGTGATGAACTCGTCGTTAATTTCACAGCAAATGAAACTTTCTACTCAGATAAAAGACCTTTCTTTTCAGAAAACCATTCTTTATTTAACGTCAAGGGATACGAATTTTTTTACGTCATTAATACAAGAAGAATTGGAGCTGCTCCGGATTATGATTGCTCTAAATTTGCAGAAAACTTACAAGCTATCTGCTCTTCCTCAAAACTTGGGACATCAGATATTGATTTAGCAGCGAGATATACACAACAAGGAGAGTCTTTTGATTTCGGTGTCCTTGCAGCTTCGGAAGCAGATCAAGATTTTAGTCAAGGGAGAGATTTCTTTGCTATAAGGGGACGAAAGACTAGCACTGATTATTCGCTTGGTTATTTAGGGACTTATGTTGAGCGACCTGTGCTGGGAAGGGACGCAAGCGTTCATTCCTTTGATTTGGCATATAGACCAAATGACAAGACAAGAATAGCCACCATTTTACTTAATTCTAATATAGACGGAGATACGGGAAATGGTTTCAGGTTTAGGCTGGTGGCTGCCCCAACAAAAAAATTGTCTCATGATATTGGGTTCTTTTATTTCGATGAGGATTTAGACTTGGGAGACATGGGTTATTTGGTAACCAATAACTGGGCTATTCTTGCCGGTCAAAGTAAATATAAAGTTAATGATTTTCAAACTGATTCAATAAACATGTCCAGAGAATATGAGTTTGGTTATTCCACTCAAACAAACGCATCTGGAGATCGGGCAAATGATGGGCTATCTTTAAAGGTAACTAATACCTTCCAAAACACTTCAAGAATAGAAATTGAATCAAGTTTTAGAACCTCCGGAAAAGACTTTTGGATAACCAGAAGAGATGAAGCTGCACCCTTTATAAATATGCCAGCTGGCTACGGTGCGAGACTGCAATATTTAGGACCCTCTGCAGATTTTTTCAATTATTTCTTAGAGGTGAAACGTGATCAAGGTAATCAATTTGCCCCAACATTAGGATGGGCAACAACCTATTCTGGGAAAATAGATTTCTCTCCCAATGGAAACCTAAATTTCTCTATTTATCATCAGCATAATAAAGAAGATAAGTGGTTAAATTGGTTACAAGGAAACTTATTAGGCACCTATGATAAGAAACAAAGAACTACCGTGGCAGGATTGCAATGGTTCAAAAATGACAAGCATGAATTAAGGATAAAAGCTCAGATGGTAGCTTTCACTGCTAGAAATCCTATTGCGTACCTGGGAAGTTTTGATGGAAATCTAAATGCTACATCGGAAATATCTCTGGACCCAATTACTCTGAGTGACTTAGCTTTTCAGATAAGATACAGATATGAGATTCTTCCATTGGCATATTTGTACGTTGTGTATTCTAAAGGCGGAAGAATAGTTGCCACTGATGAAGAGGATAGCTTAAGCGAACTCTATCAAAGACCTTGGGACAATCCCCAGGCTGATAATTTTACAATTAAACTAAGATATCGGTTTTAATGAATATGTTTTTTTGCGCAACACCATGCTCCATCGACTCTAATGGCTTCTGTTTGAGGTATATTTAAATTACATACCTTACATTTCACTATTTCAGTTTCTATTTGATTGCCTTTTATAGCCTTACGAGATTGGTTGCTTATTCTAGTGAGTATATATATTGATATTATTACTGAAACTAGAATCAGAAATTGCCACATTTTTATTCAGATGCTTCTGGTCTTTTGACGTCTTCTTTTCCTAATAGACCGAGAGTAAGTAGATTAGTCCATGAACGTTCTTTGACTGATTCGTTCTTTTCTAAATCGAAGTTAGGATAATTTGCGTTAAGTATTTCTAAGCTGGTAGTTCTTAATTCGTCGTAGCCAAGAATTTCATAAGCCTCTATTAAAATAGAAAGAGCAAAAGGAGTTTGTGGCGTATTAGGCAGGTGCTCTATTACATACTTAGCTCTACCGATAGCTGCTAAGTACGCTCCTCTTTTCATATAAAAGTCAGCTACATAAATTTCATGATTCGCTAACAGGTTTTTTAGATAAATCATCCTTTGTTGAGCATGAGAAACATATGTGCTGCCTGGGTATCTAGAAATGAAGTCCGATAATTCGTCGAAGGAAGTTTGGGCCATTACAATTTCTCTTTTGGCCAGATCAGATTGGAAATATCTTGAGAACAAACCCGAATCATCTGTAAACGCAGCTAAGCCCTTCATGTAAAAGGCGTATCCCGTATGCGCATGTCTAGGATGAAGATTAATAAAACGTTCTGATGCAGATTGACTGGCTTCAAATTGGGCATTCATATAATAGGCATAGATCAGTTCTGCTTGGGCTTGTTCTGCATATCTACCAAATGGAAATCTCGATTCAAGAGCCTCCAAACTATATATTGCTGTTGAGTAACTTCCATTCTTCAGTCTTGTCTGGGCTTGATCATAAAGCTCTTTCTCTATGAGCCTCTCATCGGGCATTTCTTCATTAGAAGAACACGAAGCAAGGGTAATCAGTAAAATAAAAATACTCAAAATACTGAGATTTCTCTTGCTAGATTTAGAAAAATTGTGAACGATTGTCATTTAAGCTACGAATTCTACAGATCAGACTAGTACTTGGACAGAAAAAGGTTTGTTAGGTTCAATTTTTCTAAAATGGAAAAGAAAAAAAAGATATCACTCAATTACACGGTACTCGAATCTGATGAGGGATATAGAGTAGATCAAGTTGTCGCTAGGCAATTCTCTGAATACTCAAGAGGACATATCCAAAAATGGATAAAAGAAGGCGATTTGCTTGTAAATGGTAAGGAAGTTAAGCCCAAGCAGGCACTGATGCTTGAAGACACAGTTTCAGTTAATTTTTGGGAAGAACCCCAACTCGCCGACCAGGCAGAAGATATACCTCTTGAAATTATTTTTGAAGATGAAGAGATTATTGTGATTAATAAATCAATAGGACTTGTAGTGCATCCAGGTTCTGGAAATCCAGATGGCACTCTAGTCAATGCTCTTTTAGCACATGATAGCAGCCTTGGTTTTCTTCCAAGGGCAGGTATTGTTCATCGTTTAGATAAGGATACCTCTGGTCTTATGGTTATAGCTAAAAAGGAATCTTCATATTTAAATCTTATAGATCAGCTGAAGGCAAGATCTGTAAGGAGGACTTATTTAGCAATCGTGGTTGGGGTTCCAATTTCTAATAAAACTATTAATGCTCCTATAGGCAGGCATCCAAAAATAAGAACCAAACAAGCTATAAATCAAAACGGTAAAGAGGCCATCACCAGAATAAGTGTCAGTGAATCTTTTAAAGGATATGCTCTATTGAAGGTAAATTTAGAAACTGGTAGAACACATCAAATACGTGTTCATCTCTCTCATATTGGCTATCCAATAATAGGAGATTCAGTCTACGGTGCTAGAAAACAATTTGCTCCTGGTTCAACCGAAGAGATAAAAACCACTATTTCTGAGTTCAAGCGCCAAGCACTCCATGCAGAAGAGCTTGAGCTCATGCATCCTGCGACTCAAAAATCAATTTCTTTTGAAGCAAAAATCCCTTCTGATATGGCTAGGCTTTTAGAAATACTAAAGGCTTAATTTATGCTTTTCATCAAACCAATAGAGCCCCTTGGAAGAAATATAGAGTGCTTAACACTTACTAAAAAATTCTTTGATCACAATGCTATAGATCCAAAAAAAGAGAAGCTATTTTCGAGTTTTTTAAATTATCAAAACAAACCTATCCAATATATGGATCAAGTTCACAAGCACTCAGTTGAAGCTGTCTCCTCTGTATCTCCTCCAATAAAAACTACTGATGCTCTTATCTCTACTTCAAATGACATTGTTTTGAGTGCAGTTTCAGCAGACTGTCTTCCTATTACAATATCTAAACAAGACGGAAGTGCATTTGCGATAATCCATGCGGGATGGAAAGGTTTGATTTCTGGAGTAATTCAGTCATGTATTTCTTCATTTACAAAAGATAAAGTCCATCTTTCAGCATGGATAGGGCCATCCATTTCTAAGAAGTATTATGAAGTGGATAAAGTATTTTACGATGCCTTCTTATCTTCGGACAAAGCATCTCTATCAAATTTTAACAAAATTAGATCAGATAAATGGTTATTTAGTCTTCAAGGAGAGGCGCAAAGGATATTAAAAAAGTATGATGTAGAAGTCCAGGATTCGAATCTATGTACATTCGAAAATCAGGATTTATTTTATTCTTATAGAAGAAATCAAACAAATAACAGGTTACTTACAATTATCTGGAGAGATGAATGAGCTTAAAAGGTTTTATTGGATTGGGTGTGATGGGTTTCCCTATGGCCGGGCATTTATCAAAGAGCCATTCTATCGCTGTATATAATAGGACACAGTCAAAAGCAGAAGAATGGCTTGAGGTGTATGAGGGAAAAACTGTCAGCAGTCCTGAAGATCTTGGTCGTTTGTGTAGTGAAGTCTATATTTGTGTTGGAGCTGATAAAGATGTCAGAGAAGTTATTTCTGGAGAAAAGGGTATTTTAAATACAATGGTTTCTGGCAGTATTATTGTTGACCATACAACGACTTCTTCTATTCTTTCAAAAGAAATGAGCGAGCTTTGTCTACAAAAGGAAATTGCCTATATAGATGCACCTGTTTCAGGTGGACAAGCCGGGGCCGAAAATGGAACACTTACCATTATGGTCGGAGGTAATGAAAAGGCCTACGAAACAGCTGTTTTGACTATGTCTTGTTACTCAAAATTTTCAAACTTAATGGGACCTTCAGGTTCTGGACAGTTAACTAAAATGGTTAATCAAATCTGCATTGCAGGATTATTGCAAGGTCTTGCTGAGGGAATAAATTTTTCTAAAGAAGTTGGATTAGAGACAAAAGAAGTGATTGATGTCATTTCACAGGGCGCTGCACAATCTTGGCAAATGGTTAATCGCTGGGAGACCATGTCTTCAGATCAATATGATCATGGATTTGCCGTTGACCATATGAGAAAAGATCTAGGCATTGCCATCGAAGAAGCAAAAAAAAATAGTCTCTCTCTAGAGGTGACAGAGCTGGTAGATAAGTTCTATCAAGATATACAAGAGATGGGCGGTAATAGATGGGATACCTCAAGTCTGTTAAGGAGATTGAAAAAAAATGATTAAATTCCCCGAATCATCTGATGTTAATTGCCAAGAATTATTAAATGCTTCAAAAGAAGGTCTACTTGAGCTCGCTGAGCAGATGAAAATAGATAATTTAAGTGAGGATTTTTTAGAAAAAATCGTTATCCCCATTGCTTATCATTTACATAGTAAATTTTCAAAACAAAATAAACCTTATCTAATTTGTTTTACGGGAGGACAAGGGTCAGGCAAGACTTCTTTATCTTTCTTTATACAAAAGGTACTAAATGATTACTGTGACCGGTCTTCTATGGGTTTTTCAATTGATGACATTTATAAATCTCAAGAAGAGAGACGTCTTTTATCGGAAGAAGTTCATCCTCTTTGTTATGTAAGAGGTGTTCCAGGTACCCATGATATAACTATGGGGTTAGATTTAATTGAGCAGCTATCGAATGCTGATCATGATACAGAAACTAAAATACCTTCCTTTTGTAAACCTGAAGATAAACACTATCCCGAAGAAGACTGGCCCCTATATTTAGGAAAACCAGATTTCATATTTTTTGATGCTTGGTGTGGAGGAGCAAAACCTGTACCTGAAGAGAATTGGCTTCCTCCTTTAAATAAGCTTGAGAGGGAAGAAGACCCTGATGGTATTTGGTCCAAGTGGAGTAATAATGAACTGGCAAAAGATTATCAAACTTTATTCTCTAGATTTGATCTTCTTTTAATGATTCAAGTACCAAATATGGAATTTGTTTATGAAAGCAGGTGGATTCAAGAACAGACTCTGTCTAAAACTATTACTGATCCTGCTTTAAAAGAAAAGATCATGAGCAAGGAAGAGGTGTATCGCTTTGTCATGCATTATGAAAGATTAACTCACTATATTTTAGATGAAGTCCCAGGCTTTTCAGATATAGTTTTATCTAGAGATGGAGATTTTAAGTTCTCATTTTCTAAAGCTAACTAAATCTTGAAAACATAAGGTTTTCTTGACTTAGAGCCCTGTAGTGTCAAAATGCTCACCCTCTTAAAGCAAGGTTAAATTTTAAATAAAATTAATGGACAATAGTTATAAATCTGGTGCTGAAGCATTACTGCACTCACTTCATCTAGAGGGGGTCGAGCTTATGTTCGGTTATCCGGGTGGAGCAGCTTTGCATATATACGATGCCATTTTTAATCAAGATCATGTCGAGCATATATTGGTTAGACATGAGCAAGGCGCAGTCCATGCTGCAGATGGTTATGCAAGGGCAACGGGTAAGCCCGGGGTTGCGTTGGTTACTTCAGGACCGGGTGCCACTAATGCTATTACTGGACTGGCCACTGCTTATATGGACTCCACACCTATCGTAGTCATTTCAGGTCAAGTAAAGTCAATGTTAATAGGTACAGATTCTTTCCAAGAAACAGACATGATTGGAGTCTCTCGTCCCATAGTAAAACATAGTTTCTTGGTGCAAAAAGCAGAAGATATTCCAGAAATAGTAAAAAAAGCTTTTCATATTGCAACTACAGGAAGGCCAGGGCCGGTTGTTATAGATGTACCTAAGGATTTCACTGATCCTGAATTTAAATTTGAATTCAACTATCCTTCAGAGATAAATATGCGTTCTTACAAGCCAGCACAAGCTGGTGATTCGTCAAGAATAAAAGAAGCAGTAGATTTAATTGAGCACTCCAAAAGACCGGTTATATATTCTGGAGGCGGGGTCATACAAGATGATGCCTCAGATGAACTCATCGAGTTTGCTAAGCTTTTAGACTTTCCTATTACCAATACTTTGATGGGCTTGGGTGCCTTCCCAGGGTCAGATCCTCAATTCATGGGAATGCTAGGGATGCATGGAACTTATCAAGCCAATATGGCGATGCATAATGCAGATCTGATCATAGCTGTAGGAGCAAGGTTTGATGATAGGATCACCAATGATCCCAAGAAATTTTCTCTGCAAGCTAAGAAAATACATATTGATGTAGATCCAGCTTCAGTTTCTAAAATAATACATGCTGATGTCCCGATTGTGGGTTCAGCAAAAGAATGTCTGTCGATGCTCATTCAAGAAATTAAAGGAAGAGATCTCAAAATAAACCATGAAGAAATATCAGCTTGGAATAAGCAAGTTTCTGACTGGAGAGATGCTCATGGATTAAATCATTCTTTGCTTGAGCTTGGACCTCAGAACGGAAAAATCTTACCTCAGCAAGTTGTCCAATCTCTCTATAAAGAAACTGAAGGAGAGGCATTTATCACTTCAGATGTAGGACAACATCAAATGTTTGCCGCTCAGTATTATCATTTTGATAAACCAAGACAGTGGATCAATTCTGGAGGTTTAGGAACTATGGGATTTGGTCTTCCTTCTGCCATGGGAGTACAACTTGCATATCCCGACGCAACTGTAGCTTGTGTTACTGGCGAGGGAAGTATTCAGATGTGTATCCAAGAACTATCTACATGCCTTCAATATGGACTGCCAATAAAGATAATAAATTTAAATAATGCCGCACTTGGAATGGTCAGACAATGGCAAGATATGCAATATGGAGGGAGATATTCTTCAAGTACCTATGAGAATTCTTTGCCAGATTTTAAGGCTTTAGCTGAATCTTATGGTCATATTGGTATCAAGGTAGCAAAGTTTGAGGATTTAGAATCGGCGATGAAAGAATGTATTTCTCTCAAAGATAGATTGGTATTCTTGGATGTAGATGTAGACCCGAATGAACATGTTTATCCTATGCTTGAGGCGGGTAACTCCATGGATTACATGTGGCTAGGTAAAGATAAGAAAACTTGGTGATGAAAAGGGTTATAGCTTTATTAATGGAAAATCAGCCCGGAGCCCTATCTAGGGTTGTTGGTCTCTTCTCTCAGAGGGGTTATAACATTGAAACCTTAGTGGTGGCTCCAACTAGTGATCCTACTTTATCGAGATTAACTATGTCCACTGAAGGAGATGAACAAGTCGTAGAGCAGATTACCAAACAATTAGATAAACTAATTGATGTTGTAATGGTTTCTGATCTTGGTAGTTCTGACTTTGTAGAAAGAGAACTGATGTTAATCAAATTTAAAAAAGATTCCTTTCCCGAAGATTCTTTTGATGAAACTAATATAGTTTCTAATAACGAAGAGATTGTTAATGTTCAAATTATTGGAACATCTTCAGAGCTCGATCAATTAATCCTAGATACTGCATACAGTAATCCTATTGAGATTGTAAGATCAGGTCCTTTGGGAATCTCTTCTGATAAAAACACTTTAAGTATAGATAATTAAATAGGAGAAACTTATGCAAGTTTATTATGACAAAGATGCTAATTTAGACATCATAAAAGATAAAAAGGTTGTAATAGTCGGATATGGATCGCAAGGTCATGCACATGCTAACAACCTTAAAGACTCGGGTGGCAATGTAACAGTAGCTTTAAGAAAAGAGTCTAGTTCATGGTCTAAAGCTGAAGCTGCTGGGCTAAAAGTGCAAGAAGTATCTGATGCGGTTAAAGATGCTGATATGGTCATGATACTTATGCCAGATGAATTGCAATCGGCAACTTATAAAAGTGAAATAGAAGGCAATATTAAAGAAGGTGCTGTATTGGCTTTTGCTCATGGATTTAATATTCACTTTGATATGATCGAACCAAGAGCAGATCTTGATGTGATAATGATAGCTCCGAAAGGTCCTGGACACACTGTTCGATCACAGTACGAAATTGGAGCAGGTGTTCCTTGTCTTATAGCAATCCACAAAGATGTATCTGGTAATGCCAAAGAAATTGGTCTTTCTTATGCATCAGCCATTGGTTCAGGCCGAGCAGGAATAATAGAAACAAACTTTAAGGATGAAACTGAAACAGATTTGTTTGGTGAGCAAGCAGTTCTTTGTGGAGGATTAACTCAATTAATCCAAAATGGATATGAAGTTTTGGTTGAAGATGGATATCCGCCAGAGATGGCTTACTTTGAATGCTTGCATGAGGTTAAGCTCATAGTAGATCTTATTTATGAAGGTGGATTAGAAAATATGAGATACAGTATTTCTAATACCGCTGAATTTGGTGATTATGTCAGTGGTCCAAAAGTCGTTAACTCTGATGCTAAAGATGAAATGAGAGCTGTGCTTAAAAGAATCCAATCTGGAGAATTTGCTCAAGAATTTATAGCCGATTGTAGAGAAAGTAACGACGGAAAAGGGGGTCCAAGAATGAAAGAATATCGTAAGCAAACTTCTGAACATTCAATTGAAAAGGTAGGGTCTGAGCTTAGGGCAATGATGCCTTGGATTGCTCAAAACAAAATTGTTGATAAAGCTAAAAATTAATTTATGTCTGAAGATCCTCAAGAAAGTCTAGATCTCTTTGATGACCACGAAGAGGTGGTTTCTGAGGATGGTAAGAAGGTAACAAGAAGAGGGATTTATTTACTCCCAAATCTTTTAACTACGGCCTCATTGTTTTCTGGGTTCTTTTCTATAATTTCGGCAATTAATGGAAACTTTATAGCTTCAGGGATGGCTCTCTTTGCTGCCCAAATGCTTGATGGTTTAGATGGAAGAGTAGCAAGACTAACAAATTCTCAGAGTCTATTTGGTGCCCAATATGACAGCTTGTGCGACGTGATTTCCTTTGGTTTGGCTCCTGCAATTATAGTATTTCTCTGGGGTTTAGACTCTATGGGGCAAGCGGGTTGGGTGTTTTCATTCCTCTATGTTGCAGCTGCTGCATTAAGACTGGCACGATTCAATACCTATATAGGATCAGAAGATACATATTTTAAGGGGCTGCCAAGCCCAGTTGCTAGTGGGATGGTCGTTTATTTTGTGTGGGCCATGAGTTCTTATGGTATTCAGGGAGAACAGGTTGGGGCGATTCTTGCAACTTTTACTGCTATCTTGACTGGTTTAGTCTCTTTATTAATGGTTGTAAATGTTCCTTACTATAGCTTCAAAGAAATAGAGCTAAAAAAGAGAGTACCTTTTTTCAGTATGCTTTTTGTTGTTTTTATATTTGCACTTATTTCTATAGATCCTCCCTTTGTATTGGCTATCTGTGCATTTTGCTATGTCCTGTCTGGACCGGTACTTTGGGTAGTTAAAGCCTTACGTAAATAGTTATTTTCTAGTAAGATGCGCGATCCACATACGTGGGTCTGTAGCTCAGCTTGGTTAGAGCGCACCCCTGATAAGGGTGAGGTCGG
>ENA-OWPI01000118-OWPI01000118.1-marine-metagenome-genome-assembly--contig:-NODE-118-length-113495-cov-8.678949_pt1 | contig 113495 bp, 90 predicted proteins | sample MGYA00238138_ERZ651775 | MGnify/ENA primary metagenome ERZ651775 (study PRJEB26906, sample SAMN06265043) | marine metagenome | isolation source: Helgoland LTER site | place: Germany:Helgoland, sampling... | reverse complement strand
AACGAAAAGATGGAGATCATCCGTCTTGTAGAGCAAAGTGATCTTGGTGTTATCAGGACGCTCAGGCAACTAAAAGTGAATAAAACTACCTTTTACAAATGGTATAATGGCTACCAACAGCATGGATATGATGGATTGGCTCGAAGGTCTGGTAATAGGAAAGAAGTTTGGAATAAGATCAACTTAGCTGATAGAGATAAAGTGGTTGAGATTGCTTTAGAACGCCCTGAGTTATCATCTAGAGAGCTGGCATGGCATATCATAGATAAATACAGTTATTATATCAGTGAGTCGAGTGTGTATAGGATATTAAAGCTCAATGGTCTTATTACCACTCCTTCATTCAGGATTATGAGTGCCTCTGATAGTTTTCAAGATAAAACCACTTCAGTAAATCAGATGTGGCAAACAGACTTCACCTATTTTAAAATAGTTGGATGGGGATGGTATTACTTATCAACCATATTGGATGATTACAGTCGTTTTATTGTCAACTGGAAGTTGTGTGCCACTATGAAGGCAGAGGATGTAAAACAGACCTTGGATGAGGCTTTATTAGTCGCACAAACCCATGCTCCTCCAAAGTTACTATCTGACAATGGATCGTGTTACCTATCTGTTGAACTAGCAGAATATTTAAATGACCGAAACATGAAACATGTACGAGGTCGACCGCTTCATCCACAAACTCAGGGTAAAATTGAACGATATCACAGATCAATGAAGAATGTAGTGAAACTGGATAATTATTACAGCCCAGGGCAGCTAGAGTCTAAAATGAAGCAATTTGTTCAGTATTACAACTATGAAAGATACCATGAGTCCATCAATAACCTTACTCCTTCTGAGGTCTATTATGGCACGGGAGAAAGAAAACTTAGGCGTAGGAAAAGAATCAAACAACAAACTTTAATTGAACGAAAAAAACAGAATCAAAATATTTATTTAAATTAGTATCAACACTCGCTTAATTTATATCTGAAAAAGTCCACTTTTATTTGACGACATACAACTAATAAAAATATTAATATGATGACTAACTTTTTTATTAATCAATTAAGCCAGAAATTTTGAAGAAATTTATTTTCATAATATCCTTTCTTTTCAATTCTTGTGATACAGAAAAAGTAATTGGTATTGAATTAAATAACCTATTTCAAGATAATATGGTTATTCAACACAATAGTGTCACACCAATTTGGGGGACAGCAAATCCCAATCGGCAAATAAAAATTGAAATTAGTTGGGGTGATAAATATGAAACTATTTCGGATTCAATTGGAAATTGGAGAATAGATATTATTACTCCGCAAGCCGATAATAGTTCTCACACCATAGAAATAAACACTTCTAATGATAAAATAACATTAAAAAATATATTATTAGGCGAAGTGTGGTTAGCATCTGGACAATCAAATATGCAATGGAGAATGAAACAAGCTAAAAATAAAGGTAATTTATCATATTCTAGTTTTGAAAATAATGAAATTAGAATGATAAATGTTAATAGAAGTTTATCATTAAACCCATTATCAAATTTTAGTGGTAAATGGAAAGTTTGTAACTCAACAACTATATCAAATTTCTCAGCTGTTGGATATTTTTTTGCTAAAAAACTACATGATGAATTAAAAATTCCAATTGGTATAATCAATTCAAGTGTTGGTGGAACCCCAGCTGAGGCATGGTCAAATGTAAATAGTTTAGAAAAAGTAGCTGGATTTGAAAATTTAAGAGAAAGATTAGAAATAAGTATAGATCCTTCAAATGAATATAATATATGGCTAAATGAACATAATTATATTAATAGAAGTGAATTTATAAATAATAATGAGATAAAGTATATAAATGAAAAAAACAGATTGTTCTCTCAGTTATCTTTTGATGATAGTGATTGGCTCGATAGAAGTATTCAAGAAATAAATACAATATTTAAAAAAAAGAAAGTTGATTTAAAACAGTATTCTCCTTTTTATAACAGATATGATGATTTTGATGGAATAGTTTGGATTAGAAAAGATTTTGAGTTGGTCGAAAAACATGATCAATCATCTCATATTGATATTGGAAATTTAGAGGATATCGGAGATTTTTATTCAATATTTATAAATGGTGAACTAGTAGGTAGAAAAAATAATTGGCCTAAAGAATCATCAAAATATCAAATTAGAGATGGATTATTAAAAAAAGGTATTAATAATCTTTCAATCAGAATAATTGATTTTAATGGAAATGGAGGTTTGATTGATGACAAAAAAAGAGGATTATATTTACATGAAAAAAAAATAAAATCGTTTGAAGGACCTTGGAAGTCTAAATTTGTTGGTTGGTTAACAAATGAAAATTTGTATGTTTTAAAAGATGGATTTAAAAACGTAGTTTTTCCTTCACCGCTAAGAATATCAAAAAATCAAAGTTCTCACACTATACTATATAATTCAATGATTCATCCATTAGGTGACTTCAAGATTAAAGGTGTAATATGGTATCAAGGTGAAGCAAATAGAACAAGGGCACAGAAATATAAAGATGTTTTTTCTTCAGTAATTGATAGTTACAGAGAACAATGGAAAAACAAAGAACTTCCTTTCTACTATGTTCAATTAGCACCATTTGCTGATATAGCTTACAAAAGAAGGTTCAAATCTGAGCTCGTTGCTGAGCTTCGTGAGGCGCAAAGAATGACATTGAAAAAAAATAATGTTGGAATGGCAATTATAATGGATGTAGGTGATAGTCTTGATATTCATCCACTTCTAAAAAAACCAGTTGGAGATAGATTGGCATTATTAGCTTTAGCTAATAATTACGGATATGATAAATTAGTTTTTTCAGGACCTCTTTATAAAGATGTTTCATTTAAAGATAGTGGTGCAATAATTAGTTTTACAAATGTTGGTAGTGGTCTTGCCTTAAAAAAAAATAATTTAAACCATTTTGAACTAGCTGGTCCAGATAAAATTTTTTTCTATGCTAATGCAAAAATTTTAGGTGAAAAAATTTTAGTGAAATCAAGTGATGTGATTAACCCTAAGTATGTAAGATACGGATGGAAAAATTTTTTAAATCCTAGTTTGTATAATAAAGATGGGTTACCTGCATCATCTTTTAGTTCATTAAAAAATCCATTTTCAAGATGACAAGATATTTAAAACACTTCTCGTTCCTAAATTTAATATTTATTACTTTTTTTATTTTTGTTGATTTAATTTAGTTAAAATTTTGAATCTCAATTTACATAAAAAAAACTCCCAAGACACCACAATACAAGAGATTATATACAAATCAAACAGTATTTTTCTCACTTCAAAACCTCATGAAATACCTCCAACCCTGTAGTAATCCTTAGCCTTATCACTTACTTTCAGCTTACCATGCGCTCGCTTTTTGTGCGTTCCCTTAACTAGTATAAAGTCATAACTTCCTCGAACGATAAAGTCTGAATCTTCAAGTTCCTCCATAGCGAGAACAACCACATTACCAAAGGGATTAAGACCCGTTCTACGCTCCAGTCCAATACCATTAGCGATGTCTGATTCATCTGCTTGAAGAAAGCCAGCGGTACTGCAATGTGCTTCTAGGAAACAGTAGATCAACTTGGCTTCTTTGGATAGCTGTTTGAAGGTATGATCATTCCATTTGAGGGTATCTAATCTCATGTAATTCGTTTCTTGCAAAATTACAGAGGAGGTAGGGGAAGGGTTGTTTTGTTAGGTATTTGGTACAGGGATTAAAACCTATTTTGATTCACAACTTCATTGTAAAATGAACAGAAAAAACCCCACTTAAGTATGTCTAAATGAGTTTTTATCGTTTACTTCTTTAATGCGAGAACCTCTGTTCCTGTCCAGCCAGCATCATGTCAATGATTTGTTCCTTCTTCACTAATTGATCTTCTAGTTGCTTTATCTTAAGACCTATGGCTACGTCAGAGTCTCCACTTGCTGAAATATACATATCACCCTCACCAGTATGAAGCCACTTAAAACTTAACTCCTTGTTGGTGCTTGAGAATATTTCCCACATACGGACCATCAGGTGATGAGATGGATTTTGCCTCCAAGATTCTATCGAAGTTATCATTGCTCGTTTAATACCTAATGCATCTGCAAATTGCTGTTGAGATTGTTTTGGATTTGACATCAACCTAAGTTCCTTAAACCTATTACATAGATCCTTATCAACATCAGCTCTAAGAGTACCTGAGGAGTAGGTTGATGTAAACATGGCTTTCAAGACATCGTTAAAGGATGAAGTTTTTAATTCTTTTTTAACTTTCTCTTGAGAATCCCACTTAGCATTTTCCCTTACTATATCCTGTGCTTTAGGAATAAGACCAGCAACACTCTGTTCATTAAATTCCTCGCTCTTCTTGGGCTTATCTTTATACCATTTAGATTTTAAAACGAAATCGTTCTGTTGCTTTGAAGACCAATCTTTTAACATCTTTCCATTCCCACTTTCAAGCCATGAAGTATCGAGAAAGGGGAGTGAATCACCAATATTAGTAATAAACTCAGGTTTGATTTTCTTATTTCCACCATCAGGCATATGAGTGGCAACGCTAGTCTTTGAAATGGATTTCCCTGTAACAATAGCAATAGCTTTCGCTATGGCTGTATCAGTTGAACCAAGATCTTCTATAAGCTTGGCTAGTCGTGTATTTGGAGTTTCGCTTGCAGTTGCGTCTGTCATTAGTTTCAAGTTATTTTGTAAATGTATTTCAGTGGATGCTTGAATCCAAATAATTGTAGTTTATTAACAGTATTATTTCAAAATGTAGCCCCCTGTGTTACGAGGAGGCTACGTTATCATACAGCTACTTCACTCTCTAAATCGTCATCCTCTTCCTGCTGCCTTTTATTGAATCTTGCCATCTCTTCATGGAAGATTTTCATAATAGTATCATCATCTTGGTTAGCATAATTTTCCTCAACCGTATCCTCACGATCTCCCAGCATTCTAGCAACATTTGTAAGCGAGAACCTGTAGTGGTTGAGCATACGCATCGCAAATGAATGCCTAAATCTGTGTGCAGTTAATGTGATATCTTCATCAAATCCAATTTGTTCACTGAGATCTATAGTCAAATACCTAGAAAACCACACATAGCTGCGCTGACACCTTTTGTAATCTTTTATATTTTTATCATTCACAAAAGGCTTCCACGGCAACGAACCCAATTCTTTTATTAATGAATCCAACTTTGGGGTAACTGGGATTGTATAGATTTTTTTTGTTTTAACTCTTCGACCTGACAGAACTGGACCAGTAATGGTTCTGTGAATATTGAGAACATCAGCTTTTCCAAGATCGACAAATGATAATCCTGTGTAGGCTAGAATGAGGGTTAACAATCTAAACTTTTCTTCTTTAACTACCCTTTTAGTTTCTCTATCTTTACCGAGTAACCATTCCTTATCCCAAAGTTCAATTTCATTTATAACAACACCTTCAGGCAATTTATATTTTAAATTTTCAATCTTCTCGATCCACTTCCAATCTAAATCTCGCTCCAAAGCTTTTTTCACTCGCTCTTGTTTGTCTTCTAGCTCGACTATACGCTTAAATGGATTTGGCACTAGACCATCAATGTCACCTACATTAATATTGTGAAACAATTCATACAAATGATGAAGATTAAATATGTGGTTATTTGCAGTTGATTCTTTTACTCTCTCAAGATCCCAATTATAAAACTGCTGAATAAGTCTTTTAGTGATTTTATTAGGATGACTTTGAACCACTCCAAAATCAGGTCTTTGGGTTTCTTTCATCCATAATTTAAATATGCTAATTGATCCTTTAAAACACTTAATGGTAGCAGATTTTACTTTCGTATGTTTCTTCTCTAAACTCTCATTAAATACCTCAAGAATAGTCATTGGAATATCATCTAAGGTTATTCCATGATACAAGTCTTTGATATGATTTGCGCTCTTGCAAAAACGAGTATCAAAGGCTTCAATTTTATTTCTGATTGATAGTAATTCTAGGTTTTCATCAGTGAATTTTCTACCCTCAAACATTCCTTTTCTCCACTGGATTTTAGGATCCTCACAAACCATTCCTGTAGACATTTTTGCTGATGTGCCAGAGAAAGCGATTGTAGTGTAGACTGCTCGCTTTTTTACAGCATCATCATGAGACATTTTTTTTAAATAAAAGGTGACACTTATTTTTGATTTTATTCTATTTTCCATTTTCTAATCGTTAAAAAAAGTTAAAAATTAAATTTAAATGGGTACCTAGGTACCGAATACGTACCAATTTTTGCGTAGATTTATAACAATAAAACATGGGCATATTACGAATTATGTTGGAATTCGATACAAATATAAGAAAAGTAAGTTAATAAAATACAATATTATGTAGTTTTTGATTTAGTTAATAAATCCCTCATAAAGCAACAAATATTCATAGCCATCGTAGTAGGAGTGAACATAGTTTATTTTTCATATAATTTGGTTAGACTGGTCTGAAAGGGCTGGTCTTTTTTTATAAGTGGAGTATCGTATCAGGATGAAATTCAGGTCCTCTCTTTTCCTCGAGGATCATCTCATATTCAATGCATTTTTTTTATTTGAAAATGACACTAAGTGCTTATTTTAACGCGTTGATTTACGGGTATGATATAAGTAAAATTACCCAACGATTGATGCTCCTTCTCAGTGAAATGATCTTATTTATTTTTTTTCTCTAAATCTCTGGCTTCAGAGAGGGCACTACCGATCAAACCCGCAGGAATGGTTACCACACCGACCCCTATGATCAGCACAAAAAAAGTAAAAATTTTACCTCCCATAGTAATTGGGTAAGCATCTCCATAGCCCACGGTAGTTAATGTGACAATGGCCCACCACATACTGTGAAATATAGACTGAAAAACATCGGGTTGCGCTTCGTTCTCAAAGAAATAGATACCTGCCGAAACCATAAAGATTAAGATCAATATGATCACAAAAAACAAAACGAGCTCTTCTTTCACAATATCAATAGCTGTATTTAGCCGATTGATTGCTTTGCTGTAGCGGATGAGTTTCAGCGCTCTAAAAAGCCTAAAAATCCTAAATGCTCTTAAAAAACGTAAGTCGACAATGTCTTTGGTTGGAAAGAAAAAAGGTGCTACCGCTAAAAAATCAACAATGCCATAAAAGCTAAAAATATATTTAAAAGGTTTTTTAGCTACAAAAATACGAAGTACGTATTCAATGGCAAATACGGATAAGCAAAAGATTTCAAATGCATGTAATATTGAGGATAGTAGGACCCCTTTATCTGGTAAGGTTTCAAGAGAAACAGCAAAAAGGGAAAGAAAAATCAATATTTGAATAAAGTAATCAAATAATTTTCCTAGCGGCGAGGTATTGTCTTCAATGATGCGGCGCAATTTATCTCTCATAATCTACGAAAAAGGTAATTTGCAATTTACAAAAAAAAATAGAATGGTTTTATTTCCGTTGGGAGAATAGGATTATTCTTTATAAGCTATTTAGGGATGGCGTACCTCAATTAAATAATTCGTCTTGATCATCTTTTGAGGTATTGCAAGGGTTTTTAGACTATTGATATATAAGATTTAACTGCTGTTTAAATGGCTAGAGATGTGCTTAGATTTTCATATTTCGTGATTTATCAATCCCTCAATAACCGATATATTGGTTGAAATTAGGAGTTTGTAAGAAACTGAGTTTGACTTAAAAATGTTGACGCTCAACCGAAGCGGAGAGAGGGAATAACTTCTTCACTATCAGCGAAAAAGCCCTTAAGTAGATATTAAATAGAATTCTTATGTTCAACGGTATCGCTGTGGAAAAAGGATTGCGTATTTTCCGCAGCGATACCTCATTATTTATGAAATGAATAAGGAATCAAGAACGATAATTTTCTGATCCAAAGGCCTCTCCAATTCCTTTTTGACAAAACTGGCGTAAACTTTCGAGGTATTTAGCTGAACTGTAATTCATATTAGCAAAGGCATCATCCATTTCTAAAAATCCTTCATAGGTGTATCGAACTCTAGTTTTACCATCATTGTCATCCAAATCATATTTCATGATATGACCTACATTACCCCATTCAGATTCAACACACTCAAAATGTATGGACTTGTTTTGAACCAGATTTATGATCTTAAATTTGAACGCGGCAAAATTCACAAATTCAAATGTTACGATTTCATCAAGTTTAAATTTACCATCTACGATAGTTGTGTACCATTTAGAAAGAGGTTCTGGTTGTGAAAGCGCTTCAAAAACCTTGTTGATAGGTGTCGAAATGTGGAAAAGATGTTTTATTGGAGTCATTATTAATTGAGATTTAGGTTGAAATAATTAAAGAATGAAATTAATAAATTAATTTTTAATTCATGTTGCAAAATATTATTTTTTTTATGCAATTTTCGGTCAATAGTTGTCCCATGCTCTCAAGCTTAAACAATCTCCTTATTAAAGATTTTTTTGATGTTTGAGGGATCGTTTACTGAAGTTTGAGCGCTGGTCAAAGAACAAAATAATAAAACAACAAACCTTATTTTATTTTGCAAGTATCTGCGCCAAAAATTCGATAAATGAAACAAGTGCCACTGATAGCATTAAACAAGGAAATACCTCCGATAATACCCAAAAAAGTAGCGCAAAGATGGGATTCAATGAGGAATGGGACAGGGATCAAAAGAGGGCAATAATGAGTCTTACTATCCTTTCAGCTTTATTTTGATTGACAACTAATAGCTTCATTTTAAAATCATTTATGGTGTGAAAAAAAAAATATTAATATATCTCAAAATTAATTTTTTTTTTAGGTAAAACATGCAGATTATTTTTTCCGAACGGTTTTAAGACACTTTCTTAGATTAATTACGGGCGTTCCTTTTAGCCTAAATAAGGCTGTTTTAGCGCCCTTGTGGATGTCCTAGCCCTTATGGGAATAATCTTAATTAAACCTTTTGAGGAGGCTCATTCTGTACAATTGGTGAAGTTAGGTTCTATCCAAGCGGTTGCGTTTGTCCTGAACGCAACGAGTCATATTATAGGCAAATCAAAGGATCTAACCATAGCTTCTCTTGGGATTTCTAGTTCTAAGAATCTCTTGCTTTGAGTAGGTGTTCTAATTCTTTGTCTGAGTATCTGTCCATGTGCTGAACGTTTGCTACTTTGAAATCATTAGCGATGGGCTCTTATGTTATCTTTTTGGGAAGGGTATATCTTCAACTTATCTCTACTAGCCTCAGCTTCTCTGCCTTTGATAAATCTTCTTTGTTATTTCCTGAAGTACAGATGATGATGAAAAACTAAAGGAAACTAAGGCTACTTCCCGATACAAAATATAATGTACGTTGATTATCAGGTAGTTACGTGCTTATAGGTACAGATAAGCAACAAAAACTTTAGCTAAACAGCTAAATAAGGAATACGTAAAGGAAAAATGAAGGGTGTGGACATAAAAAAACCGCCTCACAAAGGAAGCGGTTTTTATCGAAAACACCAATCGCTTTACGCAACTGTTACAGAGCCTAAATAAGAGCTGTTAGCAACTTTAGTTCCGTCTTCTGATACAAACCCTAAGAAGACTTCAACGTCTTCTCCTGAGTATTCAGAAGGCACTGGAATGGTTGCTGTACCAACTGATCTTGCTGGTCCCGCAGTTGTGAAAACTGCCTCACCTCTTGTGGTATTCAAAAGAGCAATCAGAGCTTTGTCCGTTGCTAAGGCACTACCACTTCCTGAATTGTCTGTCCAGGTCGCTTCTACGTTTCCAGCACTTGGAGAAGAAGCTGCACCATTCGCAGCACCAGTCAGGTTTCCTCTTGAGACCAATGCACTTGCATAGTCTACCATGAAGTTGGGGTAAGCTCCTGTAATGGCATTGTTCAGGTTGTATGACATGGCCGCATTGAATTGCGTCATCTTGTTGGCATACTGCTTAAAACCAACTCTAAGGAAGTCTGTCATTGGCTGCAAGAACTTCAATACAGTTGAGAACTTAGAACGCTGGTCAACCTGACCTTCAGTTCTTGGGTTCGCTACACTGGAAGGTTTGATTCTTAGGTAATCGATGCCCTTCCAAGTTCCACCGATTACATTCCCAACCTGTCCTGAGACACCACCGAGAATACCTTGATTAATTTTTCCCATCTTTTTACGATTTTTTAAGGGTTAAACATTTGCTTGGACTTGACACGGACTTACCATGGATTTGCCCTTCACCATCTAAAATACTACAAGAAACAGGCGAAGATTCATTCTTAGGTGCTGTTGCTTTGGTGTGCTTTATTTTGCCTTTGTTGCCCTGTTCTTTTGTCAGATCAAGAAGCTATCCTGCCCCTGTTTCCTTCATTAGGTTGTGGAATATTGACTGCCTGGCAGTATCTATCATTTTTAAGGTGAGCTTGATTTTTTGCTCGTTGACATCCAATAGTTTTAGTGCCTGAATCGACTTTTCAAATGCCTTCTCTTTGGTGCTTGCTTTGACTTCACTTTCTCTTATAACCTTTCGGATCTCGTCAATAGTTATGAATGGAATCACCGAGCCTTTCAAATAGAAATGGAATGACTTAGACCTCCACAGTCCGAAGCATAGCCAATACAGAAACTCTCTATCTGCCTCATTTTCCAAAAGACATACAAAGCAATTCGGGCAAGGTGTGCAAAGAGGTTTTCCACTGTTCAATCCTTTATTCAGGATAAAGAAATGGGGTTTGTTGTAGGTGGTTCCTAGTCTGTGTGTTTTCAAGCGAAACGATTTCATATAGCAAGCCATTAGAATTATGCTCGCTGCGCTTCGCACAGACATTTTCAAAAGAGAAAAGAAAAAAGGGAAAAAAAGAAAAGAGAAAGCTCTTGAAAAGGTGGGTGTGGCACGGTTGACAAGGTTTTTGGGAAAAATACTACCCGTAGGGTGGAGATTTTTATCAAAACCCGTAGGGCTTGACCTTGGCAATCCGGTTGTGCGGTGGGCATGTGCGAACCCACCTAACTTTGCTGCTCTCTTTATTTTGATTGTCTGATTTACCCACAACATGAACTTTTACCACCTTCTTGGATTGGTGGGCAAGCTACTGTACCATAAGAGCAATAAACGCAACAATCACCTTGTATGGGTTTAAGTACTTCTTTACAGTTTTCGCATTCATAGAAATACTGACATGCATCTGTTGGCATGGTTTCTTCTTTTTGATGTCCACACTTAGGACAAGTAATTGTTGATTTAAGAACTACTTCACTCATTTTGATTTGTTTACTGATTCTACTTTGTAACCTGTTTTGTCAACAGCCGATTTTACTTTCTCAATGTCTGTTTTAGATTCATCAAAAGTTACCACTGCATTCGCTTTTTCATAAGAAACCTCTAAACCAGAAATGCCAGGTAGTTTTCCAATTTCAAGTTTCACATGTTCTTCACATCCCGTGCAGGTCATTCCAGTAATTTTGATTTCGTAGGTTGATTCGAGATTGACATTATCTGATACTGATAGTTTGGTTTCAGGGTAAAAGGCATCCGAGTAATAAGGGAATGCAAGCATGATCGCTGCAAATACCGTCACTATACCAAGGAATTTCTTTGAATGCCAAAAAGAAGGTTTGTCCTCATCACAATTACAAGCAATTTCTTCCTCAGTTCTTGGTCTCAATTTCTGATACCATGCAAAAGCTAAAACGACTACAGTTATTCCAATCAACCAAGGTCGAAAAGGTTCTAACCAAGAAAATGTTGCGGCTACTCCGCTTGATCCTGCAAGTAGTGCCAACACTGGGGTAATGCAACAAAGTGATGCACTAATAGCGGTCAGTACACTTGTCATTACTAATGAGCTTGATTTCTTATTCGTCATATTGTTGATTCTTTTTCTGGTGTTAATAACCCTAATATTGGATTCAGTATGAGGTCGTTTGATTCGGAAATAGAGTAGAATATTGTTTGTCCTACTTTGTTTGTTTCAACCAGTCCCGCATCTTTTAGCTTTCTCAAATGCTGAGAAATGGCAGGAACTGTCATGCCCAGAATATCACTTAGATCACATGGACACATTTTGGATTCCTTGTCCAATAGAAACAGAATTTTTAGTCGTACCTCATTGCCAGCAAGGTTAAGTGCCCTTGCTATTCGGTTTACTGCATCACCTACTTTTTCAATGTCTTGCTTACACTGCTTGATCTGTTTTTCATCAGCATAAACTCTAATACATGTTTTGGTCATAATGAATCGTATTTAAGTGATTACTTAAATAAACGCAAAGAAAAGAAATTTAGTTTAATGTTTAAGCAAATACTTAAATACAAGAGTCATTGACATGCTTAAATGTAATTGCTGTGTGAACGCAGGTAAACTAAGGCGTAGCCATTTATGCGAGCCGCCTGCGAGTGGAGCAAGGGTGGTGGCTGCAAAAGCCCGAAGAATGAGGGCGGCAGACAGCTACCGTTTACGGCAGGGCTGGCGTGATTTTTTGCATTAGGGTCGGGAAAGGCAAGGGTAGCGATTGAACGGAACGGAACGATTTGTTGGGTGGAATGGAGCAATTACTGGCTGTTATTAGGGTTGGAGTATTTGACATTTTAATCAATTCACCAAATACTAATTGAAGGCATAACAGACGGATTGCGAAATGGAACTGTGTCGGCTCGTTGAGTGAAATGAATGAGCTACTCTTGTGTGGGGTGCTGAAAGTGGCTGAATGCAAGGAAAGAGGAACGAGAGACTGAAATGAAGCTACTGTAGGCACTGGATTAACTGCAAAAATCATGACAGCCCGATTAGCCCGCAGCGACCCGCAGGCGAGCAAAAACACATGCAGCGACAGACCCCCAATTTAATTCTTCTGTGAGTACAGCGAACACCTTATTGGGGTTTGGGGGGATGAAGTAGCTGCAAGTGAGGATTGAGAGTAGTGTGTGAAGCAAAACAAGTGAACGGCAGGTGGTGAGCACCTACTGGAGCACAAACCACCTGGTAAGTGAACGGTATATGCAAGGGCGACCGAAGGGAGTACATTTTACCCTTGCAGATATGTTTTTGCGGAACAAAACGGAACGATTGACGAACACCGCTTTACCTGCGTTGGGGTGTGCGTTGGGAAAAGCAAGTGTATGACTGAATGGATTGGAGTGCAACGGAAAGGAATGAAGGAGTGCTCTTGCTGTGTGGTGCAGGAAGTGGGTGAATGTAAAGAGTGAGGTACGAACGAATGCAATGAACCTACTGGAAGCACATGAGTGAGGGTGGGGTTATTTCGCTATTCTTAAAATCCTTGTTGCTCCTCTAAATACAATAATGAAAACAACAGAACCAATAACTAAGTCAGGTATTTTACTTTCAAAATAGTAGACTAAGCCTCCAGCCAAAATTACACCTAAATTGATGATAATATCATTGGAAGTAAAAATTGCAGAAGCTTGCATGTGTGCTTCTTTGCTCTTCGCCTTTTGAATCAGGTAAAGTGAAACGGAATTTGCCAAAAGAGCTAAAAAGGATATGATAATCATGTTTTGAAAAATCGGTATGCCATCAGATCCTACAAAACGTCTAATGACTTCCAATAAACCAAATAGAGCTAATGACATTTGAAAGTACCCACTTAGTTTAGCTACTTTCTTTTTACGAATTAATGTTTGACCTACTGCCAGTAAGCTTAATGCATACACTAACGAATCTGCTAGCATATCCAAAGAATCTGCCACCAACCCCATAGATTTAGAAATCAAGCCGAATAGCATTTCAAGAACAAAAAAGACAAAATTGATGATAAGAACAGCCCAAAGGATTTTTCGTTGGTTGCCTGTGTCTGTTTCCGTATCAATTACTACCTGTGATTGTGTGTTTGATATTAGTTTTGAACCTAATTTTAGTTCTGCTAATATCCTTTCAATTTCCGTAGTATTGCCAATGTGAAATATGGTTAGTTTCCTTTGAGGTATCTCAAATTCAAGTTGTTTGATTTCGTTTATTCCATCCAATTTCATCCGAATCATTTGTTCCTCAGAAGGGCAATCCATTTGTGATATTTTGAATACAGATTTTTCCATTATAAAAAACAAAGGTTTTTTTTTCACCTATCAATATCAACTAATATTGAATCAAAGTAACTAACCAAAAGAGTTTTTTTTAGCGAATCCAGTTTGGCTTCTGAATGAAGAAATAGGTAGGATGGCATTGGCATTTTATCGTTATCAATTTGACTTAGAATTGATTTTAGTTTTGTCCGTTTCATTCGATTTGATAGAAGACCAAATTCTGATAGGTTTAATTCAGAATTTCCTTCTGAAATATGATTCTGTAAAAGAAAGCCTATAGGTTGAACATTACTGTACCATGGGTATTTGGTTTGGTTGCTATGGCAATCATAACAGGATGCTCGGATAATATTTCCAATGACAATAGGGGACTCGTAATGCTCAATAAAATCAGCATTGGTAACTGGTTCTATTTCATTGCGTTGGACGGGGACAAATTGAATCCCCACCAACACAATTAAAACTATCCATAGAGATAATTTAAGCCATTTTTTCATTTCATTGAAATGGTTTCTTTCACCGAACCACAAGTCAGCATTTTACTGCCAAATAATGGATTTTTGATCTCTTGAGAGTCACTCAACCAATACCCTCCCTTATTTTTGTTGTACATTGGGCAATACTGCTGATATAGTGTTCTGTCAGTTCCTGTGATTGCAAGTATGTCCATGAAATCTTTTGCCATTCCTTCAAAATGCTCACGTTGATGAACTATTTCGCTTTTAGCAATGTGTTCGCCATGTTCTTTTACTACTTCCAATATTTCCTTAATCTCGGGCTGCTTGGACACTTCAAAAGTGTTAACGTCTATACTTGAAGCCTCTTCTGCAAGTTTTTGACCCGCACTTGCAGCAGATTTTGAATCGTCTTGTACCAAGGCATTTTTAATTGCGAGGTATTGATCGATCAATTGAGAAATGGATTTGTTTTCGCTCATTTCCATAACTGAACCATCGGGCATTTTATGCTCGGCTACATGATCGATACCACTATGATCATGTTCAGTATTATCATCGTTATGATCGGTTGATTTACTATTTCCGCAGGCAAGAAGCGAAAATGAGAGACCTGCTACTAAAGCGAGATTTAAGATTGAATTTGATTTTTTCATTGTGTTAAAATTTAGAAGTTAAACATTTGAATTAGTGATAAGCCAAGAACGATGAAGGATATGATACTCCATATTATTCTGGAAGCCCATTTATTAAATATTGAGGGAGGTGCATTATCTCCGATTTTGCAACACTCTTTCATTTTATTGTTTTGGTGTTTTCGCCACAAGAAAGCATTGACTCTCCGAAATATGGATTTTGAATTTCTTTATCCAGACTCAACCAATCTGCTCCTTTGTTAGAGTCTGCCATAGGGCAATTCTGAATATAAATAGCAGTGGATAATGGGGCAAAAGATTCTGCTATTGCAATCATTAAATTGGATATGCTGATGAACTTTCCTCTAATGGCTTTGATGTCACCGAGATGTTCAATATGCTGTAAACTAGGTTTTAATGCAGTGGATTGTTGCATCCATAAAGAGTGTGCATCCCCTTTAAAAAGGTTCATATCAATCTTTCCTAAGGAGTTGTTCATCGCCACGCCCGATGCTTTTGCTTTTTCAAAATCATCACTGGCCAATGCAATCTTCAATTTGAAGTAGTTGTCAAAAAGTGGTTGTAAAGACTTTTTGGCATCCTCTGATATTGTTGTTTTCTTAGATGAAACAGGCATTTTTTCCATATTTGAATTGGTATTTCCCCCATGGTTGTGGCCAGTCATGGCTACACCACCTTCCGGGTTCATCATACTTGGTTTGCCTGCTAATTGTGCTGCTGCATCAATACTGAAGGTACCATTGATTGCAATTTCTTCACCAGGCTGCAAGCCATCTTCAATCACATAACTTTCACCTAATTCTGGACCCAAAGTAACTTCTCGCATGATGAAACTTACACCTTGAGCTGACATTTGCATCACATAAACTACAGAGCGTTTGCCCGTCCACATTACAGCAGTTTTAGGGACAGTTAAGGATGTATAATTGGTATTGGTTTTTGCTTCTATCGTTCCAGTTGTGAACATTTCTGGTTTGAGCATTAAACCTTTGTTTGTTGCTTCAAGTCTTGCTTTTGCCACTCTGGTCTTTGGATCGATAACAGGATCGATGTAGCTAATTTTTCCTTTAAATGTTTTACCAGGTATTGATTGCACTGTGTATATCACCGCATCACCTTTGTTTATCCAAGTCATATCTGTCTCATACACATCAAAAAGCACCCATACTTTAGATAAGTCCGCTATTTCATATAAGGCTTCCCCTTGTTTGATATAGTCACCCAGATTGACCATTTTTTTAGTTACATATCCTGAAACATTGGCGAGAATTGGAAACTGTTCTATGGTCTTATTTGATTTGACTATCTGATCAATCTGTTTGTCTGAGAGTTTCCAGTTTTTCAGCTTTTCTTTGGCTGCATTGAACAATGCAGGTTGGGATTCTTTAATTTTTTTGGCTTCAAACAATTCTTCTTGTGCAGTCACCAATTCAGGGGAATACACATTTGCCAAAACCTGACCTGCCGACACAAATTCTCCTGTAAAATTGACTGAAAGCTTTTCAATCCTGCCTGGGATGTGTGAAGATTGGGTAGATAGCAAACGTTCATCTGCCTGTACTTTTCCATTTAGACGAATTGATTTATTAGTCTTACCCTTATCGACCACCATAGTTTGAACTTGTGCCAACTGCATGGCAGTAGGTGACATGCTCACTGCCATAGGGTCTAATTCACCATCAGTTGATTCCAATGGAATTAAATCCATTCCACAAAGCGGGCAATCACCAGGTTCGTTTTGACGGATTTGAGGATGCATTGAACATGTCCAAATTGTTTCAGACTCAGCAGTTGTTGAATGGTTATGTTCATCCGCTTGGGGTTCATTGGATCTTCCGAAAATTAGCCATCCAAATAGCAAGCCGATTACCAATGTGCTTATGGCAATAATTACTGTTGTTTTATTTATATTTTTCATCTTAATTCTTGATTTGTCTTTTTAATAATTGTGCATTGAAAGCAACTATCACAGTGCTAAGGCTCATTAGAACCGAACCGATGGCAGGGCTAAGAATAATGCCAGCACCTGCCAAAACACCAGCAGCTAAAGGAACGGCTACAATGTTGTAACCTGCTGCCCACCATAAGTTTTGCATCATTTTTTTGTAAGTAGCAGCACCGAAAAGAATCAAATTGGCAATGTCTTTTGGGTTACTGTTGACCAAAACAATATCAGCCGTTTCGGCTGCTACATCTGTGCCTGAACCAACGGCAATACCCACATTAGCCTGTGCAAGTGCAGGGGCATCATTTACACCATCACCTGTCATGGCTACAAATTCACCTTTTTCCTGAAGCTCTTTAATGATGCGTTGTTTGTCTTCCGGTAGTACTTCTGCATAGAAGTTGTCCAAAGAGAGTTGCTGGCTAACTGCTTTTGCCACTTGCTGGTTATCACCTGTTGCCATGTAAACTTTTATACCTCTCTCTTTTAGCGTATTTATTGCTGATAAAGATTCTGGTCGAATTTCGTCTGCAAGGGCAATGTATCCTGCCAATGAATTGTCAATCAAAACAAAAACAACCGTTTCATCTTCTGTTTTAAAAGCGTCAGAGGGAGTGTCAATTCCTTGCTCTTTAAGCATTCCCGGACTAATAATCTTGATTTCCTGTCCTTTGAAGTTTGCCTTGATTCCTTTTCCTGTAATATTTTGGAAGTTCTCAGGCTCTTGTAAAGCCAAATCATTTGCTTTTGCCTTACGAACGATACCTGCCGCTATAGGATGCTCAGAACTATTTTCTATAGACGCAGCAATTTGAAGTAATTCATTGTCCGAGTACTTGTCTAAAGTGCTTTTAAAGCGTGTTACCCCAAATTCACCTTTGGTTAAAGTACCTGTCTTGTCGAATATAATTGCGGTTAGTTTCCGTGCATTCTCAAATGCCGTTCGGTTTCTGATCAATAATCCGTTTTTAGCAGAAACAGCAGTGGAAATGGCCACTACCAGAGGAACAGCTAAACCCAGAGCATGAGGACATGAGATGATCATGACGGTTACCATGCGTTCTAATGCATATTCAAAGTCTTTACCGAGGCTTAACCATACTACAAGTGTGGTAATACCTGCTCCTAAAGCGATGTAGAATAACCATGCAGCGGCTTTATCTGCCAGATTTTGAGTTTTAGATTTGGTTGCCTGAGCTTCCTTCACCATACCTATAACCTTTGAAAGGTATGAGTCTTCTCCTATGTGCCTAACTTTGATTTTAAGTGTGCCATTGTCATTGACCGAACCACCAATAACCTGATCATTTTTATGTTTGGTTACAGGTTTTGATTCCCCTGTAAGCATGGACTCATTTACATGACTTTCACCTTCCAATACGATACCATCGGCAGGGATTTTTTCGCCTGGTCTTACCAGTATGGTGTCATTGCCTTTTAAATTATCAATAGACACATCTTCATGTTCCCCATCTTCCTTGATTCTGCGAGCGGTTGAAGGCATCATTTTAGCCAGTTCCTGCAAGGCATTGGAAGCACCCATAACGGATTTCATTTCTATCCAGTGGCCTAACAGCATGATGACAATTAAACTGGCGAGTTCCCAAAAGAAGATTTTGCCACCAAGTCCAAATACTACAGCTGAACTGTAGAAATAGGCTACTGAAATAGCTAAAGCAATCAAAGTCATCATACCCGGAGCTTTCTTTTTTACTTCATCTGCGAGACCTTTTAGGAATGGCCAACCTCCATAAAAGAAAATAATGGATGAAAGCACGAATTGAACATATCGATCACCATTGAAGCGAAGTTCATAACCGATTAATCCCTGTATCATTGGTGCAAGCACTACGATAGGCAGGGTGGTGACTAAAGAAATCCAAAAGCGTTTTTTGAAATCTTCTATCATGTGGGCATGATGATCATGATGACTGCTAGGCTGCTGATTCGAAGACTGGCTCTTTTGATGGCCATCGTGAGCAGGATGCTTAGGGTGTTGGTGATTTTCCATGAGTAAAAATTTTAGTGGTTAATCTGCTTGGAAGGGAAGGGAAACACTTAGCTTTTCCCATGACATGTGGATAGTACCAGAGCCGTCTCTCTTGTCTTCAATGGTATAGGTTAGCCGTTCTGTAAGGGGTTTTTCCGTTTCTGGGGTTACTTCTATCCTGATTACATCTTCTTTCTGGTCGTAATCATCGGTCAGATGCTGTTCCCAATTTTTGTTCAGGATTAACGCCCAATGATCCTGTCCAGGAATGGTAAAAAAGGCATATTTCCCTTTCGGAATGGTCGTGCCTGCTATCTTGATCGCTTTTGAAAACTCCACGTTGGTAGCACTGTGGGCACCTGTGACCCAAACCTCGCCAAAGGGCACCAAACCTCCCCAGATGACTCTTTCCCTTACTGCTGGTGAGTGGTAATACATGGAAATATGAACATCACCTACATTTCCGTGGGCTTCTCGCGGGATGCTCTTTTTCGAATTGTCCGATTTTTCGGCAGCAGAAGTTGCAGCCTCAGGCTCACGGTGTTCATGGCCACTATGTTCGCTTTGATTACTCTTGCAAGATATTATGAGCAACCCCAGTACAAGTGTATAAATTAATTTATTCATCATTTACGCTTTTTAAGATTTGAAGTAAATTTTATGAAAGTCTTGGAGGATACTGCAAACAACGCAAAGCCCGACAACACTGTAAAAAGACCAAAGACTGAAAATATCCTGAGCAACCAATTGTTGAAGTTATCCCGCCCGGCATAATCCATGGTGTGAACCATCCAGAGAAAGTCGAACCAACGCCAATTGCTGTGCCTTACTCGCTCAAAGCGACCATTGGAGGCGTCTATATACGCTACTGGATTATCGGGATGCTCAAAGTGAACAGCCCAGGCCGGTAAAGGCCTGCCCCGATATTCATGATGGCTGCTGGTTTCGGTAACCCACTCTGTTTTCAGGACTTTTAGGTTATCTACAAGATGGTTCCGTGCGATTTCGACTGACTCTTCCTCGCTTATGCCTTTTTTATTTTGCCCTGTCAGAGCATTGAAAAGGAGACTATCGTTGACCCAATAATGGGGCTGGTGATTGATATGAATCAATTCCAGAGATGAAATACCAAGCGTAGAATCCAACCTTGCAGGGCTGATCAAGTTCTGGGATGAATGCCTCATGACGTGCTCATGGTGGAACTGATCCCCATGGATTTCATCAATATCCGTCCAACTAAAATAGAGGCCGCTGAGCGTCCACCCAATAAACTGGATGCCAATGAATAGCCCTAGATATCGGTGCGATTTTCGAATGTAGAAGTTTCTGTTTCGTTTCATAATACACATTTTTTTTACCTTCTAGTCATTGCTATTTCGATTTAGCAGTGATATAATCCATTTCTGCTATTGCGATGTGGTATTCCGACAAGGCAGTAGCTTTCATTTTTTGATACTTTAATATTTGCTGTTGCATCCGCAATACTTCTTCAAAGTCTTTTCCTGAATTACTGTAAGCAGAGAATAAAAGGTTTAATGATTGCCAAGACTCCTGTATTTGTTCTTCGTATAACTGTATCAACTCAATCTGTTTTTGGATCTCGAACCAAATCATGTCATAGGAACTGGTTAGCCTGTTAGCGGCTTCTTCTCTTTGCAGGGAATAAGATTCTTGCATGAGTTGAGCTTCTTTTTGTGCTGCTTTATATTTTCCTCTGAAAATTGGAAGGCTCACAGACACCATTGGCATAAATACATCTTGACCATTATCAGGTAATGACACATCCGTACGTTGACCAACAATGACGTAATCCATACCTACACCGAGCTTAGGTAAGCCCTGTTTGATTGCGGCTTGTTCACTTGCTTTACTGGCTTCAATTTTCAACTCCAATTCATCCAGAATAGGATTGGACGCGAGTAACGAGTCTTTACGATAGTTTGCAGGTAAACTAAAAGTGAATAAAGAGTCCTGAACAACAATATTGTCGTCATCAGACCGATTCAAAAGCTTATTAAAACGAGTTACAAGAGGTTTTTGCTTTTGTTCCAATATAGACAAATTAGTAGTTGCATCTTTGAGCAAAATGTCCACCCTCAATACATCTACCATTGAGCCTTTATCGTTTTGAAATTGAATAGTGGCTATCTCTTTGTATGAGGATAGGATGCGTTGATTTTCTTCTTCAATTGAAATCAACTTTTGCAGCTCATAGAGTGGATAATATGATGCTGATACTTGGTAGTACAATTTGTTTCGGGCATCTAAAAACTCTTGATATTTTGCTTCTGCCATTAAAGTAGCAGCATCTTCCTGGGCTTTTAAAGTGCCGAACCATGGAAACATTTGTGTCAAAGAAAACCTTGCTCGTTGCGGCCCCACTCTTGTTTCCACCGGAGACACGAAATAACCGAAGGAAAGATTGGGGTCTGGCAAACTGCTAACTTGTGTTACTTTTTGCATAGCAGCTTCAAAGGATTTGTATTTAGCCTGCAATCCCGGATTGTTTTCTGCCGCTAACTTGAAATAGTCATCTAACGACTGAGCATTTGTTAATGTGGAAAAGCCAAATGCCGTGAATATGATTATGATTATTTTTTTCATGATTGGCCTTTTGAAATTTTACGTTCTTCTCTCCAGCAGTAAATCACCGGAACTATGAAATAAGTGATGGCAGCAAATAGCATCCCACCAACAGCAGGCAATGCCATGGGTATCATAATATCTGAACCTCTACCAGTAGAAGTGAGGATAGGTAGTAAAGCAATGATGGTCGTGGCAGTTGTCATTACTGCTGGCTTTATTCTGCGCTGTCCTGCTTCCACTGTTGCCGCTCTTATTCCTTTTATATTATCTGTTTTATTTCTATCAAAGCTTTGATCCAGATAAGTAGCCATCAATACTCCATCGTCAGTTGCTATTCCAAAGAGGGCTATAAACCCAACCCAAACGGCTACACTCAGATTAATGGTATGTATTTGGAATAAATCACGAAAATTTGTGCCGAATAGTGAGAAGTCTGCAAACCAACTTTGCCCATAGAGCCATAGCATGATAAAGCCACCGCTAAAAGCCATTGCAATACCTGTAAATACCATTAATGAAGTGGATACCGAACGGAACTGGAAATAAAGAATGAGAAACACAATTCCTAATACCAAAGGAACTATTATAGAAAGACGTTTTTCTGCCCTCACCTGGTTTTCATAACTCCCTGAAAACTTATAGCTGACACCAGCAGGTACGGTTAGTTCACCTGAATCAATTTTATTCTGAATCGTGCGTTGAGCATCGTTTACCACAGTGACTTCCGAGAAACCATCACGTTTATCAAACAGTACATAGCCAACCAGAAAGGTTTCTTCACTTTTTATCGCTTGTGGGCCCCTTACATATTCAAAGTCAATGATTTGAGATAATGGAATTTGAGCACCCGTTGGTGTAGGCATCAGTATTTTACCCAAAGCTTCCGGGTCGTCCCTTAATTCCCTTGGATAGCGTACTCTTACTGGAAAGCGTTCTCGACCTTCTACTGTGGAGGTTATTTTCATGCCACCAATGGCGGTTTCTATGGTCTGCTGAACATCTTCTATATTCAGCCCATACCGGGAAATTTCATCCCTGTTAATGTTGAGGTGAATGTATGGCTTACCCACAATCCTATCCGCAAATACAGCTTCTGCTTTTACTGAGGGCACTTCTTTCAGGATGTTTTCTAACTGTAAACCAAAATTCTCAATGGTTTTGAGATCAGGGCCATATACCTTAATACCCATAGGTGCTCGCATCCCTGTTTGAAGCATCACCAATCGGGTTTCTATCGGTTGAAGCTTTGGTGCGGAAGTAACGCCTGGTAGTTTGGTGACTTTTACGATCTCATTCCAAATATCATCGGGAGATTTGATGTGGTCTCTCCAATTGCGGTAATACTCCCCATTTTCATCTGCAATGAGTTCCTTGGCTTCAATGCCTTTACTTAACCCTTCTTGATTGGTTAGTGAATCACCAGAAACTGTTATAAAGCGATTGTTTTTATCTACTTTAAACCTTTGCCTGTGTCCTTTTTTGTTAAGAATATATTCTGGCTTGTAATTGATAATGTTTTCATACATAGAAATAGGGGCAGGATCAAGTGCAGATTCCACTCGTCCGAGTTTACCCACTGTGAGTTTTACTTCGGGTATATTGGTCAATAGCATATCCAATTGGCCTACTATCTTTCGATTGAATGTTACTCCGGAATGAGGCATTGAGGTTGGCATCAACAGAAAGCTGCCTTCATCCAGAGAAGGCATAAATTCTTTGCCTATCCCGGGAAAGGTATGGGACATGGCTGACCATCCTTTGGTCTGATCCAAATTCCATCCAACCTTCTCAAAACCCTTGGAAACAAAACCAAAAACGCTATTTAAACCCAACCAAATAGTTACACCCAAAAGGATTAGTACAGTCGGAATAATCAAAAACTTGACTTTGTTATTTAAACACCATGTCAGGATCTTTTTGTATTGAAACTCCAATAGGGTAAACCCACCGAGTATAACACCGACCAATAAGGCAACAAAAATGAAGTTTAGGGGAAGGGATTTAGATGCACCGAGGGGTAACCAATATTTTGCCAGCAACCAGATGACTCCTAACAGGACAATGATTAATTCCGCATACTTGAGTAAGAAATTTATTACAGTTGGAAGTGAAGCATTTTTGAGCTGTTCAATGTTTTTTACAATACCGATGATTCCAAATAGAATTAGTAACACTCCCGTCCAAACCTGTCCAATAAAGAGGCTTATAATTCCAATAAGTACTAAGCCGTAATGACCGTACTTTTTTAAAAACTTGTTTTTGATATTGAAACCAAAAAACCAATGTGCCAGCGTTGGCAAAATCAGCAATGAAACGATTAATGCAGCCAAAAGAGCAAATGACTTTGTGAATGCCAAGGGGCCAAACAGTTTACCTTCTGCTGCCTGCATGGTGAATACAGGGATAAAACTCACAATTGTGGTAGAGACAGCCGTTAATATCGCAGTTGCCACTTCTGATGCTCCATTGTAAATGGTATCAATTAGTTTTTGACCCGGTGGGGCTTCATCAATATGCTTGATGATATTTTCAGAAAGAATAATCCCTAAGTCCACCATCGTTCCGATAGCAATGGCTATTCCTGATAGTGCTACAATATTAGCATCCACACCAAAGTATCGCATGGCAATAAATACCATGAGTACGGCAATAGGCAAAAGGCTGGAAATTAGGAATGAAGCTCTTAGGTTATATACCATCACAATCACCACCAGAATGGTAATGAGAATTTCCAGCGACAAGGCTTCTTCCAGTGTACCTAAGGTTTCATAGATCAACTCTGAGCGATCATAAAACGGGACAATTGTAAGCTGGCTTTCTCTACCGTCAGCCAATGTCTTCTTGGGAAGGCCGGGTGCTATTTCAACAATTTTGGCTTTTACATTGTTGATGACTTGCAAGGGATTCGCTCCATATCGAGCTACTACAACACCACCTACTACTTCAGCACCATCTTTGTCCAAAATACCTCGTCTTGTAGCGGGGCCAAGAGATACTACACCAATGTCTTTTATCCTTATAGGCACATTGTCTTGTACTGCAACTACTGCTTTTTCTATGTCTTCTACTTTCTTGACATAGCCTAAACCACGCACTAAATATTCAGCCTGATTGATTTCTATGGTCTTTGCACCAACATCCTTATTGGATTTTTGTACTGCCTGCATGACTTTATGCAAGGGGATGTTGTAGGCTTTCAAGGCGTCAGGATTTACATCAATTTGGTATTCCTGAATAAAACCGCCAATGGAAGCAACTTCTGAAACGCCTTCTGTTGCATTTAAACCATACTTCACATAGAAGTCCTGAACTGTGCGGATTTCGTGCAAATCCCAACCGCCAGTTGGATTTCCGTTTTTATCCCTTCCTTCTATGGTGTACCAATATACCTGACCTAAGGCGGTAGCATCTGGTCCCAATGCGGGCTGTACGGCATCAGGGAGTAAGCCAGAGGGTAGTGAGTTGAGTTTTTCGAGTATTCTGGATCGTGACCAATAGAACTCCACATCTTCTGAGAAGATGATATAAATACTGGAAAAACCGAAGATGGATGAACTTCTAATAGATTTTACTCCTGGGATACCTAATAAATAGGTAGTTAAAGGATAAGAGATTTGATCTTCAATGTCCTGTGGCGAACGGCCAGCCCATTGGGTAAAAACGATTTGTTGGTTTTCTCCTATGTCTGGTATGGCATCCACCGGAACAGGGTCAGAAGGCAATGCACCCACTTGCCATCCAAATGGAGCAGTTACAATTCCCCAGGCTACAAAACCTGTAAGGACGAGAACAGTGACCAACTTATTCTCTAAGAAATATTTTATGATTTTATTGAGCATAATACAATTGAATTTGATTGAACAGAAAAGGATTGTTCAATGGCTGGAAATGCCACAATGCTCCATAGTCACAAGACCAGGAACATCAAATTGTATTATGCGGTTTAAATTAAAAAGGTTTGAAAAAGGACTTGAATATCCTTATCAGGTATGGGAGGAGAGTAATAAGTGTTATGAACAAAAGCTTGATCAGCAAATAGAATCGGCTGAACAAACGAATGAACAAAAGCAACGAAGAAAACAGGATTCATATCAACAAAGAAGGCTTGAAGATTTGCATTCTCATCTAATTGAAGTACCTCATGTTGATTTTCACAACAGGGTTTAGGTTTTACCTGTTCTTCTGAGGATGGTTCTTTTTTGCAGTCTCCATCCATATCGGACATTCCGCAATCAGGATTATGAAGTCCGATTGAAAAAGAGGTCTCAACCGCTACGCCACCACAAAAATGTGTGTTCATAGAGAAACCCACGCTGGAAACCAACATGAGCAAAGCAAGCGATATGGAGATTATTCTTTTCACCTAAAACAAATATACGAAATTAAAAGAAGCATGTTTTATAGAATTTTGACTTTTGTTTACAAGATTTGGTTCTGAAGAAGCATAATCAATGACATGCCTACCATTGAAAGGTCTTCAATAATTGTAACTGTGCTCATCGGCAAGTTGAAAACATCCCCTAAACAGGCGCATTTAATCTTTCTCTTATCCAAATTACTTTTTATTACCCCTATACTACTTATACCTAAGATTAAGAAGGTACTCAAATTGGTAACTAATGGGGCGATATTAGTTAGGTAAAGAAGTCCGAGAATCAACTCTACAAAAGGGTATATGTAACCCCAAGTCTTCCATTTAGCAGCTACAATGTCATACATACTGTATGAATTGGCAAAGCCCTGTAAGTTTAGCAACTTGAAAAAAGCAAAGACAATGAAAAACCCTGCCATAAAATGACGCATCCATAGCATCACTGAAAAAGAGGGAGACGGATATTGACTTAATGCACTTACTACGGCTATAAAACCTACTATAAGAATCAATGGTTTGTAAGTATGGATATTCTTTTCAGGAAGAGGCAGCTTCATGTTTTGGGTTCCTGACCTATCTTGCTCAATGGTATAATTGCCGGCTTTATGTATGATTGATTGGAGCGTTTCAATGTCTACCTCATTGTCAAATGATAATTTTGCTTGAGGGTAGTCAAGTTGAATAACAGCCTTCGTTATTGAAGCAGATTCATCGAGTTGTTTTTTGACACTTGCAACACATCCACCGCAAGTCATTCCTTCAATTTTGTAGGTTTTCGTTATCATATATCAATACTTGATTATTACAGATACAAAATTGGTCATTGGGCTGCATTAATGCTTTACATAATTTTGACTTTGAGTTGTTAAATTAAGATTGAAGATCATCCAGGGATTTTCTGTTTGGATTTGCCTGAGACTTAAATTGAGTAGGTGTCATACCTGTTTCTTTCTTGAACTGAGATGAAAGATGTGCTACGCTACTGTAATTCATGTCATGGGCAATTTCAGAAAGAGACATTTGGCCATAGAACAAAAGTTCCTTCACTCTTTCGATTTTTTGTTTTGCTATGAATTTCTCTATTGTAATTCCTTCTACAGAAGAGAATAAGCGACTAAGATAGGCGTACTCATGATGAAGCCTATCAGCGATTAATGTTGAAAAATTGACAGTAATTGGCTCTTTAGCGTAGTGAACCTGTTCAATTATGGCAGTTTTGATTTTAGATATTAGAGATGATTTGCCTGGTTCGAGCAATTCAAAGCCGATAGCATGAAGCCGTTGTGATAATGAATCACTTTGCTTAATCGATAATTCTTCTGCTAAATCTATCTGTCCTAAAGTTATGTTACTGAAAGGGATAGAGAGTTCTTCCAAAATGGACTTCACTGACATTATGCAGCGAGGACAGACCATGTTTTTTATGTAGAGGGTGTTTAGCTTCATTTTGCTTTAATCTGATATTTTTTCATCACTTATCAAATGATTTGATCAACAATCTTCCAACTCGCAATACTCATCCTGCCCTTCAAACTCGATAGTAATGTGATTGATAGATTCATCTTTTAATTGTGTTCGTACTCGCTCTTTGAGTTTAGCTTGTTCTGAAAGCTTGTAGTCTTTATCCAATCGAAGATGAAGCGTAAGAATGTTGTACTGGCCGTCCATTGACCAAGCGTGGCAGTCATGGATGTCAGTAACTTTTGGTATGTTCTTGAGCTTTTGCCGAATGTCATCAATGGATATTTCCTCGGGAATGCCCTGAAGAATTACTAACAGGCTCTTTTTGAGATTTTTGTAAACATTGTACAAAACAAAAAATGAGATGAGTACGGAGAGTAATGGGTCAATGAATGGTGCATCTGTGTACATCATAATGATGCTACCGATAAGGACTGCTACCCATCCTAAAACATCTTCCAACAGATGAAGTGAAACTACCTTTTCATTTAGAGATTCCCCTTTACGGAGTTTGAAAACTGCCGCACCATTTACCACGATTCCCAAAATAGCGAGATAGAGCATCCCTTGTACATTGGTTTCTCCTGGATTGAAAAGTTCAGGAATCGCTTTGGTCAGAATGAATATTGAACCCGCAACCAGTACAATGGAATTGATAATGGCTCCAAGTAATGAAAATCGTTTATATCCATACAAAAAAGTTTTAGTTCTACCTTTCTTAGACAACTTCTGGAAATACCATGAAAGCCCTAAGCTGAAGCTATCTCCCAAATCATGTAGTGCATCTGAAAGGATCGCTAAACTATTGGTGTAAAGTCCTCCAATGATCTCAATAATGGTAAAGCTAAGATTGAGAAAGAAGGCAACTTTTACATTGCCCTCTGAGTGGTGATGTGAATGATCGTGATTATGTCCCATAGTTTTCTAGTCCTGCTTTTTTGAAAATTGATAGCAATTCTTCAGAAATTGGAAGTGGTTTTAAAGGGGGAATATTTGCGCCACCCGTATTACCAACAGGTATTTTTCCAACAAACGATTTAACTCCACCAATCAAGAGTCTGGGAACTTGACCAATCACTTCTTTGGTGTCTTTGATGTGGATTCCGAATAAGAGCATTTTCCAGTGTACATAACTGTGATGGTATGGGTATGCCTGACCGATAATGTGTGCACGCTCCAAATGATTCCATGCCGATTGAAGTTGCCCTGCATCGAAATGCCTTTTGTATTCCATCAATTCTTGTTCGAAGTAGGGGGTTAGATTTTTGGGCATTCTTGTATATAGCTTCATGCTTATCTTTTTAAAGTTCAAAAATGAATCCTGCATTGATTATCCTTCCATCAGTTGGTGCCCAGATCTCTGGAAAATCAGGTTTGAAATGCGTATCAACATGGAAGTTCTCCAACCTATGTTGTCGGGTATCGGTGAAGTTTTCGAAATTGATATATAGGCTTAGTTTATTGATCGTACGCATGACCATGAAGCCCATCATCCAATAATCATCGGTTTGCGTTCGATCGCTTCTGAACTGTGTCCCTGTGTAGTAGGCTTCATATCCAATTCGCCATTTGTCTTCTACTTCATACATCAGCACTGAACCGATATTGTGCTTGGGTGTGAGCGGCTTTTGCTCATTCAAATTATCGTACTTCAATTGGGTATTGATCAAAGCATAATTGGCAAATAGCTTGAAGTCGCGATAACCTAGTTTGATGTTGGTTTCTATTCCCTGACTCGTTACTGGCCCATCTGCATTTTCATAAAAGAATTGACCAGCAGTGTTCTCGCGGAATACTAACGCATCATTGAGTCTTGTATAGAAAAAGAGTTGATTGATAGATAGTGTCCACTCATCACCAAGCAATGTCTTGTAGTTGATGTCTAAATTTCCACCAATGGATCGCTCTGCTTCTGTGCTAGTGCTGATAGGTAAAATACCTTGATAGGTCAGGTTTTCGGCATCTTCCGTGAATATAGTTGGGAGCTTGTAACCCAATCCACCACCGATACGGGTTGACCAAGAATCATTTATTTTCCTCAAAATGGAAAGTCTTGGTAAGGCAAAAAAACCATAGTCCAGATCATAGTCAAATCTCAGTCCTGTTTCTACTGCATATTTCTCAGAAAGATCAAATGTATTTTGGGTGAAGGCTCCAAAAGTAGTGAAGCTATAGTCACGTTCTAGCGAATCAAACGGGTTCTCATCAAATTGATCTGTGTACAGGTTCACTCCTGAAATCCAACTGGATCGAGAGGTGCCATAGTTATAGGCGACCTCACTAAAAGAAGACCATTGCTTACCCATGAATATGAAATCAGGTTCTGTAATCTCACGCTCGAAATAGGTAAGGCTATTTTTGACGCTGATCGACTTGTTTTCATCTATTTGATTTTGATAGGTCAATTGATAAGACAGTCGATCAGATTCATTTTCCTCAGTGAATTGGTGAATGCCGTTTTCATCATTATTTATCACTTCCATATCACCACCTAAACGATTCTCTACTGTACCATTCAATGTCAAGCGTAAGCTTGATTTTTCATTTGGGTAATAGAAGAATGAGGGATTGAGGGTTAGACTCCTGATTCTTGGAATGTCGCTAAAGTCATCATTATTGGGGTCGTATGCTTCTTGTCGATTAGCCGAAGCATAGAATGTGAGTCCAAATTTATTGAATCGCTCAGCGTAGAACCCATTTAGGGTTGTCCCCAAGGCTTGCGTCTGATCTACCATAAGCCTGAGTTTCCTTTCTTCTTGAGGTGTGTATGTAACGAGGTTGATCAAACCAGCAATCGCACCCCCTCCAAAAAGAGTAGAGTTACTTCCCTTAATGACTTCCACTTGACGTAAGTCCAATGGAGGTATTTGCATGATACTAAGCCCACTAGAAAATCCACCGAATAGGGGGAAACCATCTTTCAGAATTTGGGTGTACCGACCGTCCAAACCTTGTATTCTGATACTTTGATTGGCTGAACTGGCGGATGTCTGCTGCATCTGGATGCCAGTGCTTTCACGCAACACCATAGCAATATTGGAGGATTTCATGATGGCTTTTTCTTCCAATTCCTCTGAGCTTATGGCTTCTATTCTTGTTGGGATGTCGTCAATGGTTCTGCTGCTCCGAGTAGATGTCACAATGACTTCTTCGAGTTCTTCACCTTCAACTAATTCAATGATTTGAACATCGGTCAAAGGGAAAATATATGTTTGTGTGAATGGGCGATAACCCACAAAAGAAACAGAAACCTGAATGGTATCAGTATCAATATTGGGTATCTCAACATAACCACTGAGGTCTGCAACAGCTCCTTTTGTGGAGCTTATTTTTACTGTTGCTCCTAATAGTGGTTCGTTTTCTTCCGCATCTACGATACGGGCTTTAAACGTATTTTGGGCTTGTGCTAATGTTCCTGTCAGGATCATCAGCCATAGAAGTATGTATTTCATTTATATGAATTCTTAGTCTTTATTAATGAATAAACTTGATAGGATTAGGCTACTAGGTTTGATTCATTATAGGGTGGGGGGTCCCAGATAGAAAAAGAGATTCTGGATAAAATTGGAAATGACTGATCCGATGAATGACTACTGAAAGAAACGAATGTTTTCAGACAAAATGTGCAGTGCTGCGTAACGTGCGAATCGCAGCAATGACACGTACAAAATGGAGAACATAGATGATGTTGATCGGTATCTTGATGATTGTCGTGTGATTCTATAGAAACAGCCTCATTCGTGCTTGGCTCGTCTGCACATGGCAATAACGCGATTGACAGAATTAGAAGTGATAATATGAATGATGTAACCTTCACAATACAATGATATGAAGGAAGCAGTGCAACCTGTTTGCAAAGTTTAGGAGCAGTTTGCGCAAGAGCCTTTATACACCATACTTGCACTAGATGCCTTAAAACCTGAAGGGATTTGAGTTTGGGGTATTTTGGATTGTGTTAGGCAATAAGTCTCATCACATTTGATGCAATGAAAATGAATGTGCTGGTCTTGGGGTTCGCATTCACAGCCTTCCTCACAGAGCGCATACTTGACTGATCCTGTGCCATCATCAATACTGTGAATCAGCTTCTTATCTTCAAATGTTTTGAGCGTACGGTAAAGCGTAGCTTTATCGGCTTGCTCAAACTTTGCATCCAAATCACTCAAACTGATCGCAGATCCTGATTCTACCAATTTCCTTAGCACCAAAAGGCGCATGGTTGTGGGTTTGATTTTTCTCTTTTCAAGTCTGTTTTCTAATTCTCTCATAAAAACCAAAGGTTGTCTTTTCCAAATTCGGGTATTTCATTGCCATCAAAATGAGGGAGCATTTCTGCGACCATTTCGGGGTATTTAATAGTAACGGGTAAGTTCTGTTGTCTTACTGATTTCCAATACATTCGACTGAACTGATATACCTGATCAATCAGTTCCTTTACTGTCTTGTATTCTTCTACCAATTCTTTTTCTGTACAAAAGATTTTCAGCTTTATCGGGAACGGAAAGCCGTCATGGAAGCTGTAGTATTTTGGACTGTATCTTGTGTTGTTGAATAGCAGGAACTTGTTATAACCAACCTTAATGAAAGTGCCACTCATTGGCATAAGGTCTTTCCAACTGTTATCAAATGCAACAATGTCCGAGGATTCTGTCTTGTTGATGGAAACTATAAATACTGGAATGTCTAATCCAAGGTCTTTGAGGCCGTCTTCTATTGGTTGTAGTTCATCTTGCCTCATACTCTTGTAGAAGTGGATCACAAGCCGTTTGATGCCTGTATTTACATTTGCATACTCTTTTACTGCTCTGATAATTGAACCTGCTAACTCCTTTGTTTGTTCTTTTTGGAAGCACTCAAAACGGTTGAATTTCCCATTATTAGCGAAGCTAAAAGCACTGCCAATATATTGTATATCCACTTCTGAGTTTCTGAATGCTCCAATGCCTACTATCAATTCGTTCTTGAGCTTTGTATCCAGCTTCCAAGGGATGCCGTTCAGTTTGGCTAAAATGGCAATTGCAATATTCGGTAAGCTGTAATAGTACTTTTCATTAGTCATTACCTTTTCTCCATCAATTACTTGTGAGGATACACCTTCCTTTAAAAGCAATTCTTTCAGCTTGTAGTATATCTTCCTTCTTGATTTGTCTGGTGAGTTCTTGGAGAATGGACTGATATAAATGGCGATGTACTGAATATCTGATTCAAAATGTTTGTTGGTAACCGCTTCATAGATTTCTGGCCATGGATTGTCCCTGTCTTCAAATCTTATACTGAACCCTTTTTCAGTATGGTAAGGCGTATGAATAAACTTGGTCAGTCCTTTGAATCCAAATTCTGATCCTTTGAAATAACCGTCCATCTTCTGGGCGATGTGTTGATCATCTTTATGGAAGATGAAAAAGAAGTGGATTTTAGAAGTAGAGCTGAAATCAAAGGGGCCATGCTCTTTCATTCCATCCATTGGCACAATACCAGAATTTTCTTTACCAAATAAAAGACGGTTACTGGAATTATTGACTGATCCGATATTGATTTTATTAACTGGTATGAATCCATTGGAGGTAATTGGAATGATTGCTTTGAACTCCTCTGTATTCAGGTATTGATTGTAGAACTTGTCGATTCCCTCTCTAAACTTTTTGTACTTATTGGTTTTGTCCGGGGCATCCGTTCCCTGCATTAATGCATCTCTGATTTCGAAATTCCATACTGGATACACCTTGTCATATTCTCTTTTACCGCTATCAGGTAACTCATCAAAACGGTACAGACCCTTTTCATACACTACCCAATTAATATCTGTCGGTGATACATCCTCTAAAAGAGTGGAGACAGGAACTTTGAAGATTTTGGATTTACCTTCAAATGTGACTAGCAATTCCAGACTGTCGGAAACTGTCTTAAACTGTACTTTGAGTGAGAAGCGGTCGAATATCTTGTACTTGCCTGTGGTGTCTTGTTTGGTGCTTGGAAGCCAAACTTCTGTATCACTTATAAAATTGGGCTTTACTAAAAATCCTTTCCCTTTGAAATGGCTATGAATGAGCGAATTGTAATATCGCTTTAATACTGAAGTGGAAAAGGTAGAATTACGGATAGTATATGAACGTTCTTCACCTTGCTCATTCGTTTTGGTTTCAAACTGTGGGCTTGTCGGTTTCGATACTGCTAAGAAACCTTCCTTCTCAATAGAAAATGAGGTGTAATAATGGTCTTGCTCTCCATACTTTTCAATAACCTCATCAGGCACAAGGGATTTGTACATCCTTGTGAGGTTGTCTTGTTCCTGGTCAGTGAAGTAAAAGGTTTGTTCTTCCTGAGGGTGATTGAATGTGAGTATGTTGAAAGAGTGGCTGGCCATAAAAGTTTACTGTTTAGTTAGTTCATTTTTTCAGTTGTAATTTTTTTAATACCAGTTCTACAATTTCCTCAGCTAGCGGTTCTTTGATTAAATCGGATGCAATTTTTTCACTATAAGCCTGAATGAGCAGTTCACCTTCAGAAACCTTTAAAATCAAAGCGAGTTTTTCGATTTGTTCTCTCGTAGGGAGTCTGTCGCCATTCTCAAACTTGCTTATCATAGAGGTGTCTACATCTGTAGCTGCTGCGACTTGTCGCATTAATAGCCCTTGTTTAGATCTTAATGTTTTCAGTTTAGTACCGAAACTTTCCATGTTGGCAATATAAAACTTGACAAATAATGCCAAATATAGGAAAACAAAAGAAGAAATAAAGTAGGAATGAATATGAATTTAATGTTTCAGGAGTTTAAGGAAATAGAGGATACCAAGGATTAACTTTCCTTAGTATCCTTAACTTCCTCATTTTCCTCAATCGAGGTGTTTAGGTAGTTGTCCTGAGACTCACGGTGAAGCAGACCTGATTTGCAGAAGTCAGTGATATAGCCCTCCGCTGTTTTATTAGGAATGCTCAAAGCTGCTGCCACTTCAAGGTACTTTTGACGGTTGAAGTGTTTGGGTAGCTTATTCAAGAATTTCTCTTTCCTGTTTAATCGATTAGGTTTCTGAATGTCCTCTGGGAGTTCTGCAAATACTTTACTCGAATGCTTTACCAACACTTTGACCATAGCAAGCGAAGCTTGAAAGTCTCTTTCTTCACAAATCATCTTTGATGATGTTTCACCTGTTTCCATGATCCGCAAAGCGGAGAATATCATGCAGAAACGATAGGCAATCAATCCTAATCTTCGGATGGTTGCCATATAGTCGATTCCCTGAATGCTCATGTACTTTTCTTGTATCTGACCAAAGAACTGATTGAACTGGTCTTGCTGGTCAGCGGTGAGAAAGAATTGAACATCCTGTCCAGCTTTTAATGAACTGTAGAGATTGAAGAACTCATTGCCTAATGTATCAAAGTAGTCGTCTAATCCATTGGTAGTTTGCGAAGCAAATACATTCTTCCACACTGGCCGAACATTCATGTAATAGAATATGAAACGGCTGAATAAGCCGTTTTCTGCATTCGGGATTAAGGCCGCTACTTGCTTGGGTGTACCTGACAAGACAGTAGAAAGGCAAGGGCTTTCTATGTCCACATATTCACGGTCTGTCCTGCGATAGTAGGAAATGGTTTCATGGTGAAAGGCTTTTCTAAAGCCGTCACTATAGTTACCGTAATCGCTCTTAAAAGCATGTGCAAGTGTGTCACCCTCAGTTTCAAATATCAGTCCTTTACCATCACTATCACCTAATAATTGATAAGCTCCTGTGGAGCTGTTATTGGCAGGGATAAAGAGCATCTTTTCGGGTGGCTTCTCGGGTTTCTCTATTCCTTCAACTTTTCCTTTGTTGGCGTTGTATTCAGCCAATTCCAGTTCGTAATGTTGCTTGTGGAGTTTTGCTTGTTCCCGAAACTCTTTGTGTACTGGATTCACTAATTGACGACAATGCACCAAACGACCTTTACCTGCTGAGGCTTGGGCAGTAATGAATAGAAACAGATTGGAGTAGACACGCTTGCCATCATAGATTCCTGACACTTTGGGTAAACAGGCACTAATAGCCACTAAGGAGCCAAGGAGTAGAATATCCCTTTCTTCATTGGAAGTGGCTATCTGTATTACCTTTTGCAAAAACTCAGGAAGTTCAGGAAACAAGGAATTTGGGAATGTTGGCATTAAATCCGGTTCTTTTTTGTTTTCTGCCTGAGTGTTGAGATTCTTGCTTTGGTATTCAGACTTGCTTGCAGGGCTGTAGTCCTGTCGTTCCTGCTTTGGTGTAGCCAAAGGAATGCCCGCTTGTTTGGCATGAAAAAAGAAGGTTTTCAGGGAAACTCCCTGACCTCTTGCCTTCATGCAATTATCGAACTGCTTGTCGCATTCCTGTATGGAATACTCAGGGTGAAATTGACTGACTCGGTGGAACAGGTTTCTACCTGTTTCGCCAAACTCATCCGCAAAGGCAAAACCAATATTTACCCAATCGCTGTAAGCGGAGGTGACATCTATACGGCTGGCCTCAATGTCTTGAATGATTCGTTCAACGTCTTCGAGTTGTGTAGTTGTATTGTAATTGCTTTGCTCTGTAACTTTTACTGGTTGGTCTGGCTTATCAAGCCATTCCAACGGATTGAATGTTTTTCGTTCCATAACCTATATGTATTTAGGATTGATGAATATTTCTGTATCGTGTGGAAGGAAACATGCTCTTGAAATGTCCTTTCCTGACTGGTCTACTTCTAATTGATAGGTGTGGGAAACATAGTTTGCCACCGCCTTGAAATAGTCCTGGTGTTTTGCCTGTGTCAAATCAATCGGTATGACCCATTTTAATCCATCACCTGACGGAGACACAAACAGTAGCTCTGTTTCAAAATAATGGTCATTGAGTAATGATTGCTTGAGTGTTGGGATGTCCTCAATGTGGTCAAAATCGATTGTGAGCAAACCTGAGTGTCTTTGGAGGTTTGCATCATTCCGCTTAGAAAATGAGCCTGAGAAGGTCACATAATCGAAGTTTTGAGCTTTATACTTTCGGGCATCTTTTGGCTCGGAGATATTGCGAAGTGTACTTGTACACGAAGCAAAATCATTGCCTTTGATGAGGTGGTACACCTCAATCAAGGAGACTTGGCGACTTGGTTTCACATTAGAAACAGGCTTTTTGAAATAGCTGAATACTGGCGGTGTAGGCTTTTGAATTTCAGGAATAGCAACCGCAGGTTGCGTTTCCTCTTGATGATAAAAACCTCTTTCCTTGCCAATTCTCAGGTATAGTTCTTCATTGATCTTTTCGAGAAGGGCTTGCCCTTCGAGGCTGAAATGCAATGAAGCAAAATCAAAGATATTGCCCTGTGCAATGGCTTCTTCTGTATCTGTGTGTGTAGCAATGCCGTCAACTACTTTAACCATCAATGTGGGCTTGTCCGCATTGAATGGATTCTTAGCAGGTTTGCAGTCCCGTCCCGAAAGGGATAGGACTGTTTCACCCTGATAGTAGTGGCGTAACACATGGGCATAGATATTCAAGCCGTAATGTGTCTTTCTCAAAATGGCTTCTCTACTGATCTCCATAATGCTTTGATTTTGAAGGTGAGTAGTTGGATTCCAGTAAAGCTTCCATATCAGAAACTTTGTAATAGAACTTGCCATTGATTCGGCTGTAGGGAAGAACCCCACTATCCCGAAGGGATTGAAGGGTTCTTTTGCTAATATGCAGCGTTTGCATCACTACCTGTCCGTCAATCCATTCATCACTGAATTGCTCCAATCGTGACTTATGGAAATTGAGGAGGTAGGCTTTGATTGTTTTGATGTCCTGTGCAAGTGTCAGGAGCATATCGAATACCTCTGTCATAGCTTTACCCTCCCTTTCTTGATTAGGTAATCCGCAGCTCTGCGGTCTATTTCTTCCTGAGTAGAATTGCGGTTGCGAAGCAACCAGCTTTCTAACTCCGTTCTCTTGAAATAGAGCTTCTTTCCGTTTGGCTTGTAGTGTGGAATATTGCCTCCACTTGTCAACTTGTACAAGTGTGACTGTGAAAGCTCCAAGTACTGGCAAGCCTCATTGAAGTTTAAAACTTCTTTCGTGTAAATCCCCTGGCTCTCAATTAGGCGTTGGAGATTTTCAAGACGTTCAATTATTTCGTCCATCTTAAATCGTATTAAGAATTAATGAATGGACTCTTGGCCAAAAGTCATATCCGATTGTCGAATACGATGCTAAAGTATGAGGCTAAAAGGGGCGTTATGAGGCTCTAAAGTATGGTGCAGTGTAGAGTGCAGAGTGCAGAGTGGGCTGTAAAAATTGATAGCCCACTTTTAAGGTAAAAGAGGACTAAACAAAAACAGAAAAAAGATAAAAGGAGTATAGTGCAGAGTGGACTATATCAGGTGCGAAACTGCCTTTTCTATTTTATCTCCTGTCAGGTTCGGTCTTTTTAAAGACCTGAACTTTGACCTGTCAAAGGAATTTCCATCAGTATCAACGAAGCATAGGCAAGTCACTTCCCATTGCTTTTGCTTTAGATCATCCACCAACTTATACTCTGAGTATATCAGCTTAATGAAATAGAATAGCTCGCTGATATTTCCTGTCCATTCTATAGGTGTTTTGATTTCACCTCCTGAGAATACCTTTTTGAAGTTGAGTAGGGTTGTGGATTTGCTAATGAAATGATTCAGCTTTAGACTATCCCATAGATCGGTCAATTTATCTGGGTTGGTGGGTAACTGTTTGTAGGTAAATGAATGAAATGAATTTGCCGTTGCTGCGGTTTCCGTTTTGGCTGCTGGTAATGGTTTGGATTCAACTTCAATTACTTGAACTGGTTTCAAGAAATGTTTGTCCGGGACAGGTTCTAAAAGTAGTTGGCTGTAAAAGTCCTCCAGTATGAATTGATCTTCTATCCAAGTGCTGAAAGCATTTTGGATTTCTAAGTAAAGCTGCATGTATGCAAGCTTTAGAAGCTGTACGATGAATGTGTTTGCCTTGTGGGTTTGGTCTAATTCAAAGGATGTTTTTTTAGGATCTATGTACGTCAGTGCATAGTCCTTTTCTTTAATGAGTTTTCCAAGGTCTTTTAAGCGGGTTTTAATCCGCTTGTTGAGTGTGTCTTCAAGCCAATACTTGATTAAGTTTTCGTTGTTGTCCTCCTTGATCAGTTCCACAAGCCTGACACATTCTGATTTGACATTATTTAATATCAGTTTGGAATAGTACTTTGTTTTGTGATCGAATGGCCTGTGAAAGCTGATTTCATATTTGAATTGAAAATCTGTGGAGGCTTCCTTTACGCTACTGAGTTTGGAAGCATACTTTTGATCAAGGCTGTTTTTTCCTAACCAAGGGCGAAGCTCTTGGTACAGGATGTCGTCAAGTAATTTGGTTTGATTGCTCATAGGTCAAGTTTGATTTTGTTGGCTGCTTCCTGTTTCTTTTCATCTATGATTTTGGCATAGACTTGGGTGGTCTTCAATTCCTTATGGCCTAAGAGCTTTGAGACTGTGTAAATATCAGTTCCTGCCGTAAGCTGCAAAGTGGCATAGGTATGACGGGCACAATGGAAAGTGATGGTTTTGGAGATACCAGCTTTCATCATCCATTGTTGCAATTTCAGGTTATGCCATGCAGAGTATTTCAATCCTTTGAATACTCGCTCTTCTGGAGCTTGCCTTTCACCGAGCAAGCCAAAGGCTTGTTCTGAAATAGGGAGGGTTTCTGCTCCCTTGGTTTTCTTTTGTCTGAATCGGATGTAATACCCGTTATCATTTGAGTGCTGCACCTCTGACCAGAGTAGCTTATTAATGTCTGACCACCTCAGACCTGTAAGGCATGAAAATATGAATGCCGTTTTCATCTGAGGTATTTCACATTCCGTATTGGCTGCTGCTTGAAGTTCCTCCAAAGTCAGAAATTCTCTTTCAGGTTCACCTTGTTTAAAGGCGTTAACTCCTTCACTTGGGTTGGTAGGTAGAATGCCGTCTTTCACTGCTTGCTTTAAAGCTGCTCGCAGCTTGTTAAAGTAGGAGTACTTAGAATTTTGAGATAGTTTCTGGTCACCATGTGCAATAGCCTTCTTATCAAGGTAGTATTTGAAATCCTGAATAAACTGTCGGTCAATATCTGAGAAGGAAACCTCATAGGAACAGAAAGCCTTTAGATGTTTCAGCATACTTGTCCAATTGCCGTAATTGCCAGGGCTATCCTGCCTCTGGTTAGCCAGTAGCTCAATGTATGCAAGGAAGCTGCCTTTCAATTTCTCATTATCTCTGAATCCATATACACCGTTTTGGATTTCGATTTGTCGCTGTGCTCTAATAGTCTCAGCCAATTGAAGGGTCTTTTTGTTAACTTCCTTTTCCTCTTTGGTCTTTGCATTGGGAGAAAGGTATAATTTGAGGTATTCCGTCTTCCTTTTCCCTTTGTGGTAGTAGTCGAGGTATAGACTGGTCTTGCCACCTTGATTGCGTTTTCTTAGTGTTACTTTCATCCCTGAAACAGTTTTTCGATTTCTTCTCTCTTGATAATGGTTCGGCTCCCAATTTTTGCAGCTTGTATTTTCCCGTTCTTGATTTGACGGTACAGGGTCATTCTACTTGCACCAAGTAGTTTGCAGGTTTCGGCAATACTTAGAAAGTCTTTCTCTCTGACTTGCTCCTGATTGTATTCTTGTTTCTGTACTGCAGTAGGGGCAATCTCCTGCACCTTCTGATCTCTCTTGCGTTTCTTGTAGGCACGCTTGGCACAGTTATCACCACAAAATTTGGTCACAGTAGTCTTGGCGATAAACTCAGTACCGCAATGCTGACAGATTTTGGGAACTCGAATGTTGCTGCTCATGGTGTTTCCTTTTTCGGCTTGTTTCTGTCTCAGAGTGTATCCCTTTGTATCAGGATGTATCTCTATGTAACATCATCTCGCCTCGATCTTAAAAATTTGTTGCTAACAACAAATATTGATTGGTCAGCAACAAATTAGAAACGAAAGATAGGAAAAAATAGGAAATTTAGCAACAAGAAAAGGAAGTAAAAACAGCCTAAAAGTAAGTAAAAGAAGGGTTTAGCGTACTATTCGAAAAGTAATTACTTTCCGATACAGAATTTAGAAAAGATATTCTCTAGCAAATCATCGGTAGTAATTTCGCCAGTGATTTCGCCTAAGGCATACAATGATTGTCGAATGTCGGCTGCCAGAAAATCATGGGTAATATCATCGGCGATACCTTTCAATACTTTTTGAAGGGCTATTTTGGTTTGCATCAACCCCTCATAATGGCGCACATTGGTTACGATGGTATTGCTATTTTTAAATTGGGCAAGATCCAGGACATCAATCAGTTTGCTTTTCAATCCATCAAGATTGGTTTTCGAAGCCGCAGAGATCAAGACTGCCCGATCATCAGCTTGGACATGTGTTTTTAAATTTTGGTCTGCTTGATCCACCTTATTGCCTACGATGATGAAAGGGACTTCTTGCTGCTCCAAGGAGAACAATTGTTCTTGATAAGCGGATAAGCTGTCATTTTGAAGGTCTACCATATATAGCAGTATAGAAGCTTCCCGCATTTTGGTATGTGTCCGAGCGACACCCATGGCTTCTACTTGATCTTCGGTAGCCCGGATGCCTGCCGTATCTACAAATCGAAAGGGGATGCCTGCTAAAATAATTTCATCTTCAATAAAATCTCGGGTGGTACCTGGGATGTCCGAGACGATGGCTTTTTCTTCATTGAGCAAGGCATTGAGTAGGGTAGATTTGCCTGAATTAGGTTTACCGGCGATGACGGTGGGTATGCCTTTTTTGATGACGTTTCCCAAACTGAAGCTTTCGATCAATCCTTGGATCGCCCCTTGGATTTTCTCAACCAATGATTTGAGCTCTTTGCGATTGGCAAACTCTACATCTTCTTCACCAAAATCAAGTTCTAGCTCGATCATGGACGCAAAATGGATTAATTCTTCTCTTAGTTTTTTGATTTCGGCAGAAAATCCTCCCCGCATTTGATTGATCGCTGCTTGGTGTGCTGTTTCATTCTCTGAAGCGATGAGATCGGCGACCGCCTCTGCCTGAGCCAAATCAAATCGTCCGTTGAGGAAGGCCCTTTGGGTAAATTCACCGGGTTTGGCCAATCGCGCCCCTCCATCGATGAGGGCTTCAATGACTTTTTGGAGCAAGTAAGGAGATCCATGACACGAAATTTCAATGACATCTTCCTTGGTATAAGATTGGGGACCTTTAAACAAGGAGACCACAACCTCATCAAGGATTTGATCCTTTTGCCATAAATGGCCATAATGTATCGTGTGTGTTTTTTGAATATTTAGGTCTTTACTTGGAAATAATGTATTTACGATGGGAAAGGCATCTGTACCTGAAAGCCTAATTATGCCGATGGCACCGATACCTGGGGCGGTTGCCAAGGCAACGATGGTGTCTTGATGTGTGTTCATGTTATGGGTGCAAGATAGACGATATATAGGGTTTTGTGCTCAATGCCAAGGCAAGTTAGCCGCCTTGGCTTATATTTTCAGCAAGGGGGGGAAGGCTCTTTTTGATTTTCAATACCTCATTTAATGGAATACTTGCCAAATTTGAGTGACCAAAAAAGTGACCAAAAAGCCTAAAATTACCGGCATGATACTTGCGAATACGGTCCATTTCCAGCTTTTAGTTTCCTGGTATATGGTATAAATGGTCGTGCTACATGGATTATGGAGCAGACTAAAGAGCATTAAATTAATACCTGTGAGCAAGGTCCAACCTCCCGCGTGCAGCAAGGCAGCCGTTTCTGTAGTCGATTCTAGCTCAAACATGACACCGTCGCCCGCGCCCATAAGATTTAGGTGGGCAACGGTAAGCATCAAAATGGTGGGAATGACAATTTCATTGGCAGGTATGGCCACCACATAAGCCAATAAGATGACTCCATTCAAGCCAAAAAACAGCCCAAAACCATCCATCCAATCAATGGTAATGTTGGCCAAGCTTAAATCACCCACATAAATATTGGAAATCAACCAGATGACCGCACCCGCAGGGGCTGCAAAAACCATAGCCCGCCATAAGACGATTAAAGTTCGATCAATCAAAGAAGTATAAAGGGTGGTCCAGAGGTTTGGAGGACGGTAAGGAGGTAATTCTAAGGCAAAAGTGGAAACTTCTCCTTTTAACAAGGTTTTTGACAACATCCAAGAGGAAAAAAAGGTAAATCCGACACCCAAAAGAGCGACGCCAATGACGGCAATGCTGGCCAAAATAGATGAAAAACCATCAGGCACCAAGGCGCCGATAAAAATAGTAGCGATCAATATTTGGGTGGGCCATCGGCCATTGCAGAGTGAAAAATTATTGGTAATGATGGCAATGAGCCGTTCTCTTGGACTGTCAATGATACGAGTAGCGACTACGCCTGCAGCATTACAACCCCATCCCATACTCATGGTGAGGGCTTGCTTACCATGTGCACCAGACTTCTTGAATAACGAATCGAGGTTGAAAGCCACTCTGGGCAAATAACCAAAATCTTCGAGCAAGGTAAACATGGGGAAGAAGATGGCCATAGGGGGAAGCATCACGGAGATGACCCAGCCCAAGGCCAAGTATACTCCATCGATGAGAAAACCATCCAACCACCAAGGAAGATCTACTTGGGAAGCTCCTGTCTTTAGTATGGGGTGAAGAAACTCTAAAAAGAAGCTTGCCAATAAAGCAGATGGATAATTTGCTCCTTGAATCGTCAGCCATAAAATGATTGAAAGGATCAGAATCATTATGGGGAAGCCGTATTTTTTGCTGGTAAGTACTTGATCTAATTTTCTTTCAAAACTATAGGGATTGGGTTCTCCTTGCTTAATTTCTGTCTTTTGGGCAATCTGAGCAGCATCAGTATAAATGCCTTCGACCAAAGTATCATGGAAATTTTCCCCAACTTCCCATCTGAGCTCAGAGGCGAGATCCAAGAGGTCTTGTGTATCTTCTTCTTTCATGTTAATACTTGGTCAAAATCGCCATTTTTAAGTGCTTTAATAATATCGGCATCTGCATCTAGGAGTCGCATGGCAATCCATCTGCTGTTGGGTAGTCCGGGATAGTTTTTTCTTATTTTTTTATCTAATTTATCAACCATTTTTTGAGCAGGTTTTGAGAGCCCTTTGATGCGGTGAGGTTTACAGATGATTTGCCGCGTGGCTACTTGATGTACTGTGCTGATCAATTCTGGGATACCTTGCTTCTTAATGGCACTGCATTTAATGACGGGAATGCCCAGTTCTTTGCCTAAGGTTCGTTCATCGATATCAATATGATGTCTGAGCGCTTCATCCATAAGATTGAGGCAAAGCACGGCGCGATCTGTGATTTCGAGTATTTGTAAGACTAAATTGAGATTCCTTTCTATTCTGGCCGCATCAACCACAATGATGGTTACATCTGGCTTTCCAAAGAGGATGAAATTTCTTGCGATTTCTTCATCTTGAGAGGTAGATAATAATGAATAGGTTCCTGGCAGATCAATCAGCTTCATTTTATGATCTTTATAGCGGTAGCCTCCTTCTGCACGGGTAACGGTTTTTCCAGGCCAATTGCCCGTGTGCTGCTTGAGGCCAGTAAGGGCATTGAAGACGGTGCTTTTACCTGTATTGGGATTGCCAGCTAAGGCAATGACGTAGTCAGCATTATCTACATTAATGCCCAGTTTTAATAGTTGTGCTGAATTATTCAGCGCACATGAATCACAAGCTTCCAGTTCTGTCATATTGGGGTTTTTCAATCAGGATGAAATCAGCTTGATCATTTCTCAAGGCAATCAAAGTATTTCGGAGTCGATAAGCTCTTGGGTTTTGGTTGGGCCCCATATACTCTAAGGTGAGCAAAGTACCTTTGATGAAGCCTAGGTCTAGTAGCCTGCGCCGGTTGGCACCCCTACATTCGGTAGAAATACCTAAAATCGTTGCATGTTCCCCTTCGATCAAACTAGAAAGACGCACTTTGCCTTCTTCGTATACTTCTTGTGAGTTTAAAAGCACTACTTGAATATTGCTGGCTACAACCGTAGACAATTGAATGGAGTGTCCTTCGGACTCAAAAATGACATGATGATTTTCGGAGGTGAGTATTTTCACATGTGCACCGATGTGTAATTTTTCTTTGATAATCTGGCGATATATTGATTTAGGCTCATCTTCAATGTGTATGATTTTCGCAACGGTTCCCTTGGGAATGCCTACAATCGAGGTGCCCGTCTCCGAAATCATTTCACCTAAAGCAGTGGGAATAGGATCACCATGTGGATCAAATCGAGGCCTCCCGAGTTCTTCATAAAGAGCCTCAGTTTCTTCTTCTGATAATTGATGCTCTTTAGTTTCTGCCAAGTCATGCCAGAGAGATTTGTCAAAACCAGTTTTCTCCGAAAGATATTTTTCCCATAATCGGTGAATTCTGATGATGCTCAGAGCATAGTTTTTTCCAGTTTCGGTCAGCGTAACATGGCTGTCAGATATCAGGATCAGTCCTTTTTGAGTCATTGATTCAACGACTTTTAATATTTTTCGCTCTGGTATTTTTAAGGCTCCTGAAAGCATCTTGAAGTCCGTGGTCTTTTGACTCGAGGTTACATGATAGAGCTGTTTGAGCAAATCTTCAGTAATAGATTTTTCGATATATTTAAAAGGAAGCAACGATCGCAGTGAATATTGATATTTCTTGAGGATAAAAAACACAACTAAAAGAGTGGCAAAAAATAAGAGTACATAGCCTTGATTAAGCAGGATCATAAATTTTTTGCAATTAATATTTGAGAAGTAATTTTTTCGGAAAGAAACAGCGTACCTAAATCTGCCAATTTAACCTGCATAGATTGATCAAAATCATTGACCTCTGTCACTTCAATGTGTAACCCCAATCGGATATTTATTTTATCTAGATGCTGCAAGAGGAGGGGATCTTCATTTTTCACACCTACTATGATTCCATTTTCATAAGAGGTCATTTCGGATAATAATTTCGAAGGACCTAGTTGAACTTGACCGTTCGCGTCGGGTATCGGATCTCCGTGTGGATCGATGGTTGGATTTCCAAGAAAATCATCCAATCGATTGACCAGTTCGGAAGACTTTATGTGTTCCAATTGCTCTGCAATTTCGTGTACTTGATCCCATTTAAAATTTAAATGATTCACCAAAAAGGCTTCCCACAATCTATGTTTTCTTATAATTTTTAAGGCCTCTTTTGCGCCTGATGCAGACAAAGTAACCCCCTTATATTTCTCATAAAAAATTAATTTTTTATGAGAAAGCTTCTTGATCATGTCACTTACAGTGGCAGGCTTTGTTTGTAAACTATCGGCTAAAGCATTGGTAGAGACATTGGACTCTGGAGTAGTTCCTATTTGAAAAATAGCCTTAATATAATTTTCTTCAGTAAGACTGAGAGAATTTTCCATAAGGCAAAGCTAATTAAATTTTTAGACTAATCTAAAAATTAATTTAGATATACTTATTAAAAAAGCATAATTACTTATATTTCAATAATATATGCATACTATTTTAATGTGATAGATGAGATTTTATTGACGTGTTTTAAGCATGGAAGAATGAATAGAACTCTGGTGATGAAAGTAAATATAGGCATGAAAGAATACCGTTCAATAGGTTAAAGGCGCGTCAAAAAAAGCATGGATTATTTAATAGGGCTCCTATTTTGGCAGGGATTTTGGATTGGTTTTTCAAAATACAGAATAAATGAACTTCATTAATCATTAATTTCATAGATTTAATCTATATTAATTGATCAAATCATTGCTAAAATAAAAAGGGTGGTTAGATTCGCGACAGAATTATTTTAACTTTTTATAGGTTAAGATGAAAGACTTGAACATTTAGAAGTTAAAATAATAATATTACTGTTTATGGATTTAGAGAAACTAATAGAAAATGCTTGGGTCGATAGGGCGTTGCTAAACGAGAAAGAGGTTATTCTTGCCATCAAAACGGTGGTGGATGATCTTGATATCGGACGCCGAAGAATTGCGGAGCCCGTGAACGGTGGATGGCAAGTAAATGAGTGGCTCAAGAAGGCGGTGATCTTGTATTTTCCTTTAATGAAAATGCAACTTATCGAAGTGGGCCCCTTTCAATTTCACGATAAAATAAAATTAAAATCGGGATATGATTTATTGGGAGTTCGTGTCGTGCCCCATGCAGTGGCTAGATATGGATCATTCATCAGCAAGGGTTGTATTTTAATGCCTTCATATGTGAATATTGGCGCCTATGTAGATGAAGGTACCATGGTAGATACCTGGGCGACAGTAGGAAGTTGTGCCCAAATAGGCAAGAATGTTCACTTAAGTGGAGGAGTAGGTATTGGAGGGGTCTTAGAGCCTGTGCAAGCAGCTCCTGTCATCATTGAAGATGACGCCTTTATTGGCTCTAGATGTATTGTAGTTGAAGGAATTAGAGTAGGTAAAGAGGCAGTACTTGGCGCCAATGTGGTATTGACTGCGAGCTCTAAGATCATCGATGTGACGGGTAGTGAGCCTGTGGAGCATAAGGGCTATGTACCTGAGCGGTCTGTGGTAATACCCGGTTCTTATGTAAAAAAATTCCCTGCAGGCGAATTTAATGTACCCTGCGCCATGATCATTGGTCAAAGAAAGGCAAGTACTGATAAGAAAACATCATTAAACGCAGCCTTGAGAGAAAATAACGTTGCCGTTTAACTTAGCTTTATAGGATATATAGTTTTTAGATGCTACTTTTTATTTAGGTTCATGAGAATTATTTTTTTTCTTTTTTCTGCAATCATGAGTATGTGCAGTCTTGCACAGTCAGTAACTCAAGATGGGTCAGCTGAACATAATTTTATCTCTGGAGAGCAATTGAAATTCAATTTGAATTATGGCTGGTTTAATGTTGGATCTGCTTCACTGCAGGTATCTGATACGATTGTTTATGGTGCGGATTGTTATCAAGTAGAGATAGTGGGTCAAACGGCGGGTTTTCTGAGTTTGTTTACTCGAGTAGATGATACTTGGGGAGCTTTCATAGAAAAGTCAGATCTACTGCCTTTGGTATCTTATTCGGACATAAAGGAGGGTAATTATACGCGTAGAGATGAGGTTTTTTTTGATAAACAGGCACACCTTATTAAAGTAGATAAGATCAGGAGAAACAAGAAGAATCCGACGAAGTATTTTGATTATCAGGGGGAGATGAATGATTTGATGAGTGGATATCTGAAGTTGAGAAATATAGATTTCAATGAATTAAGGCCAAGTGATACCATAAGATTTAAAGCCTTTTATGATGAGATCTTCTATGATTTCGGTTTGATCTATAAGGGTAAGAAACTACTAAAATCTAAGGTTGGGAAACAAATGGCACATCAAGTGCAGCCCATTTTACCTGAGAATGATATTTTTAGGGGAGAGGCTCCGATTACCGCTTGGATTTCTGCAGACAAAGATCAGCTGCCGCTGAAGATCGAAGCACAAATGTTTTTTGGACATGCCACTTGTAACTTAGTAGATTATAAAAACATCAAATTTGGTAAAGATTATGAGTAAATTTTAATATTAAATAAGTGAGATTTAAGACATGAAATATTTTAATTATTTTCTAATAATCGTCGTTTGGAGTTGTGCAGGAAGCACAAAAGTTGCCGATGATTATTTTGAGCAAGAGGCTTATGCTGAGGCGATTGTTTCTTATTCTGATCATTTGTCTGGACATGGACCTACTATAGCCGTACTATACAATAGGGGTAGAAGCTTTGAAGAAATCGGAGAATACGAAAAGGCCTTGAATGATTTTCAAAAAATACTGGAATTAGACAAGAAAAACATCAAAGCACAAACCAGCATAGCCAAGGTCAAATATGAGTCAGGAGATTTTGAGCAAGCTGTATTGGCCGCTCAAAAAGCCATCAAGTGGGGTCCGGATTTTGCACAATCTCATTTTTGGCTTGCCAAAGGAGCCCATCAAATGGGTTATTTTGAAGACGCACTCAAATCTTATGGAAATGCCATTAAGTTAAATCCTGATTATGGAGATGCCTTTTATTATCGTGGAGCTTTAAAAATCTCTTTGGAGAAGGTTGACTCGGCCTGTGAAGATTTCAGTCATGCAAAACGTCTCAATGTCGAGGGTTCATCTATTGCTAAGAAAAAATATTGCAGCTAATGTCAATTTATACTAATTCAGATCATTTTCGATCCATTGAAACGCCATTTTATTATTACGATATAGCGCTCCTTCAAAAGACCATCAGAAGGGCTCAGGAAGCCTTAGGTAAAGGACCCTACCAGATCCATTATGCCTTCAAGGCTAATTCCAATCGACGTATTCTTAATGAAGTATTGAAGTTTGGATTGGGAGCTGATTGTGTGAGTGGAAATGAGGTCAATAGAGCGGTTGAGATGGGTTTTGATCCCAGAAATATCTTATTTGCTGGAGTGGGTAAGACGGACAAAGAAATTAAATTAGGATTAAAACATGATATTTTCGCTTTTAATGTAGAATCATTGCAAGAGTTGAAAGTATTGGATCAGTTATCTGGCGTTTCGGGTAAAAAAACTCGATTTGCTTTACGAATTAATCCAAATGTGGATGCAGGGACCCATGAGTATATTACGACAGGCAAGCGTGACAACAAATTCGGAATCACTTTAGAAGAGCTCAACTTAGCCATTCCTTTGATAAAATCTTTGGAGCATACCGAATTTATAGGGATTCATTTTCATATAGGTTCTCAAATAATGGACCTTTCAAGGTTTAAAGAACTTGTAGATCGGTGCAATGAGGTCCAACGTCTGTTGCTTGATCATTCATTTGAACTGCCACACATCAATGTTGGAGGAGGTTTAGGCATCGATTATGATCAGCCTGAGACAAATTCCATTGCTGATTTTAAGGGGTACTTTGACTGTTTTAAAAAGAATTTAGCCCTGTTGCCAAACCAAACCTTGCATTTTGAATTGGGTAGATCTTTGGTCGCTCAATGTGGTTCTTTGATTGCTCGTGTGCTGTATATTAAACCGGCTGAGCGGACCAGTTTTATGATTCTTGATGCAGGTATGACTGAATTGATCAGACCGGCCTTATATCGCTCCTTTCATTTTATTGAAAATCTCTCTTCACAAGAAGGGTCAGTTGTTTATGATGTTGTAGGACCCATATGTGAAACATCAGATGCTTTTGCGAGGGGCCTTTCATTACCAGAAACGAAAAGGGGAGATATGCTCGCCATTCGTTCGGCAGGTGCTTATGGGGAAGTCATGGCAAGTCAATACAATTTGCGTGAAGTAGCCCCAAGTATTTTTAGTGACGATTTTAAGTGAATAAAAAGCCTGCAATAAGGTATAAAAGGCCTGCTAAGCCGCCTGTGAAGAGGGCATAGGGTAATTGTGTTTTGATGTGATCAATATGGTTGCTTTTCGTAGCTACCGAAGCGATGAGTGTCGTATCAGATATAGGAGAACAATGGTCTCCAAAAACACCTCCACCCAAAACAGCAGCTAAGCTCAAATAGGGATGTAATCCCATGGTTTCAATCAAAGGCACGACGATGCTGATCATGATGGCAAAAGTACCCCAAGAGGTACCCGTTGAAAAGGCAACGAAACAGCTTGTGATGAAAAGGACAAAGGGAGCCATACCTGGTGAAAGCCAGTTTGAAGTGACTTGAGCGACATAGATTCCAGTTCCCAATTCTTTACATAAGGCCCCTAAGGCAAAGGCCAGCACCATTAAGATGGCCATAACCAACATGTCATTCATTCCTTTTATGGATTCACTAAAAAAGGATGCTAGTGTAATTTTTTTTTGTATACCCATCATAAGCGCCGCTATAAACAAAGCAAATACAATAGCATAAGTAACAGCACTACTCCCTGATCCATTGCCAATACTGCTCCAAATAGCAGCACTCAAGTCACCTGTAAAAGGAGCTTCCCAACCTGTGTAAACTAAAAAGAAGGGCATAGAAAGAACCATTGCAGCTAATGGCCAAATCATTAAATGGGGATTGCCCGATGGAATAACGGCTTTTTCTTCTGTTGTGTCCTCTTTGACATGGCTTTCAAATGATCGCATGGGGCCATAGGACTTTCCTGTGTACGCCAAATAGAATAAGAAGAATAAGGTAAGAATAGGATAAAAATTGAAAGGGATAGAATACACAAGCATCTTGAATGGATCTAAATGTTCATAAGCCATTAGTAAGCCCATGATATAGGCACCCCACGCATTGAGTGGAAATAAGATACATGCCGGCGCCGAACTGCTATCCGCCAAATAGGCCAATTTTTCTTTGGCCATATTATATTTATCAAAAAGGGGTTTAAATGCCGTACCCACGGCTAAAATTGAAATATTTGATTCAATAAATATGAGGAATCCCGTTAGGCCTGCGGCCAGTTGAATATTCCTTTTGGGGTTTTTAGTTTGTGATAGCTTTTTTTGAATGAGGCCGATAAATCCATCTACGCCCCCTGAGAATTTGATCAATTGAATCAAGGCCCCAATCAAAAGCGTAAATACGACGGTACGCGTATTCCCTGGACTGCCAAAGACATCAATGATGGCTTCAACCGTAGCAATAAGTCCCAAAAAAAGATTGCCTTCACTGATGATGATCCAGCCAATAGTAATACCCAATAGGAGTGAAAAAATTACTTGCTTGGTTCTAATCGCCAAAAATATGGCTAGAATGGGTGGAATTAAAGATAAAAATCCGTAGTCGGTCATTTGATTTTTAATTGCTCGTCTGGAATTGGATTACCTGCTTGGTATAAATAGGTGTTGAAAAGATGGATCACTATTTTTTTCAATGGATCTTTTTCTTTTCTTTTTTTCATGGTCTGATTGGCATCGATACTTGACTGCCAAATCAACTTTTTGGTATTGTTATCCACTAATTCAATCAGTACGGCTCCTGCAATATCATTATTGATTTTGGGGTAATAGATCATATTAAAACTCCCTTGGTTCGTATTATTGGGGTTTTCAGAACCATAGATAATTTCAAATCTTAGGATTACATCGGGGGTTTTTGCATCTATTACGTAGCCTCTTCGGCTCATTTCATCAAGAATAAAGGGTTCAATGCGGTTGTTTACCTCATCTGATTCAACTGCACTAAGGTGATCAGATTTAGAATTTAAAATAAAGAAACTATGGTAATTGGCGAAATCTGCTTTCTCATTTCGATATTGTATGACCCTAGGGGAACAAGAGCAAAAAAACAATCCAATGATGAGTAAGCGAAAATACATATTCACGAAGATAGAAAACATTATTTGTTTGAGGATTGTTTTCAGTTATTGAAAGGGTTTCATTGTTTAAAAACAATGGTGATGCTCATTATTATTATTATTTTCCTATTTATTTAAGGTGGTTCCTCTCAAGATTATTTCGGTAGGCAGGGTAATAGACTTCGGCTCTATAAATGTATCTTTAGAATGAATTTCTTCCAATAATAACTCGGCAGCTTTTCTCCCCATTTCATTTCCATTTTGCCTAATAGTGGTCAGTGTAGGGGAGATAAAAGAAGAAAATTGCCAATCAGAATAACCGATGATGGCAACCTCTTGGGGGACAGATATCTGGGCTGCTTGTAGGGCTTGCAAAGCCCCTACCGCAGCGATGTCATTGACGGCAAATATCCCGTCAAATTTCATGCCTTTTTGCAGGGCATTTTGGATGATTTTGAAGTTCTCTTGAGCATCTTCATCACCACAACGCAATATTTTTTCTTTATTAAAAGGAATACCTAAATCTTGATGAGCTTGAACAAATCCACGTGTACGTTGCTCGCTCAACATGAGTCCTTCTGGACCCGAGAGATGGATTAAATTTGTTTTTCCTGATTCAATTAAATGTTTGGTTGCATTGTAGCCACCTTCAAAATCGTTTGAAAGAATTTTACTGGCATCAATGGGTACATCACGATCAAAAAAAACAATAGGTATGCCTTTGTCTTGAATCGCGATAAAATGATCATAGACAGAGGTGTTTCTAGACACACAGGCCAAGATACCATCGACCCTGTGATTGAACAATGCTTTAGTATCGAGTATTTCACGATCAATACTTTCATTGGATTGGCAAATGATAATATTATAACCCCTGGAATAAGCGATGTCTTCGATGCCACTGATGACTGTGGAAAAGAAAAAATGCACCAGCTCTGGTAAAATCACGCCAATCGTGTTGGTCTTGCTGTGTCTTAAACTTAGGGCTAGGGCATTGGGTTCGTAATTGAGTTCTTTGGCTAATTTTTGTACGCGAGCTCTGGTTATGGCACTGATTTCAGGACTGCCTTTAAGGGCGCGTGAAACCGTACTGGTCGCGATGTTCAATTCTCGAGCTAAATCTTTTAAGGTGACGGCTTGTTTCATTAAGATTTATCGTTGTATAATTGAAAGAGGCATCAGGCACATAATATATCAGGTTAAGTACATAACTCCACAAAGGTAATAGATATCAATTATACGGAATACTGGAGGAATTTAAATTAACTGATTTCTATAAAAAAAATAACTTTCTAACCAGCCCATCCCAAAAAGTATGATAATGCAATCGATTACGATAATAAATGTGAATCACTATGATTATCAATGCATGAATTTATTCTAAATTTAAATTATTAAGGATTCGAATCCTTAGCTTTTCTCTTATTATCTAATTATTTATATGACTTATTTACGAAGTATTTTACTCCTTACCGTTTTTGCTTTATCATCCGTAATGAGCAGTGCTCAAGATCTGAGTAGGGTTGAACCTCCTTTTTGGTGGGCCGGCATGGCCAATCAACATCTTCAGTTGATGATTTACGGGACAGATATTGCGGAGTTAAGTCCACAAATTGATTACCCAGGCGTATCTTTAACTAAAACCACTCAGGTTAAGAATCCAAACTATTTATTCATAGACCTTCAATTGACTGAGGAGGTAGTACCGGGTACTTTTGAAATTGAATTTAGGAGAGGTAAAAAGATAGCGCAAATCTATACTTATGAATTGAAGGAAAGAAGAGAAAATTCAGCCCTTCGACAAGGATTTAATTCCAGTGACGTATTGTATCTCATTACCCCTGATCGTTATGCAAATGGCGATCCGTCCAATGATGAAATGCCTAGTTTAAAAGAAAAATCAAACCGCACATTTCTGGGAGGTCGGCATGGTGGCGATATTCAAGGAATGCAGGAACACTTAGATTATGTCGCAGATATGGGATTTACGTGTATTTGGCTCAATCCGGTATTGGAAAATGATATGGCTGGGTATTCTTATCATGGCTATTCGACCACAGATTTTTACAAAGTAGATGCCAGATTTGGTAGCAATGAAGCCTTTCGAAAATTCTCTTTGCAGGCGAAAGAGAAGGGAGTTGGACTGATTATGGACATGATTATCAACCATTCAGGCTCGGAGCATTGGTGGATGAAGGATTTTCCGATGGATGATTGGGTTAATTATCAAGCTGAGTTCTTGAAAGGGGAGTATCATATCACCACGCATCGAAAGCCCGTCGTTCAAGATCCCTATCGGTCAAAAATAGATGTAAAGGAATTTTCCGATGGTTGGTTTGTACCTACCATGCCAGATTTGAACCAAAGGAATGAATTTATGAGCACTTATTTGCTTCAAAATTCAATTTGGTGGATTGAATACGCCGATCTAAAAGGAATCAGAATGGACACCTACCCCTATCCTGACATGGATTATCTCTCCAAATGGTCTTGCGGAGTGATGAATGAATATCCCAATTTCAATATTGTAGGCGAAGAATGGTATGAACAACCCGCGGTAGTCGCACATTGGCAAAAAGGCAAGGAAAGTGCTACGGGTCATGATTCATGTCTTCCTAGTTTGATGGATTTCCCTTTGCAATCGGCGTTTATTAAATCTTTAAATGATGACAGAGATTGGGATGTATGGGTAGACGCGTATGCCATGCTGGCTTTGGATTTCATATATCCCGACCCAGAGAATCTGGTTGTATTTCCAGATAATCACGACATGAGTCGATTTTTCACACAAGTCAATGAAAATTTTGATTTGTTTAAATTAGGGATTGCCTATTATGCTACCATCAGGGGTATTCCACAGTTTTATTATGGGACAGAAATTTTAATGAGTAATCCAGGAAGTGAAGATCATGGATTGATTCGTTCAGATTTCCCAGGAGGCTGGGAAGGAGATCAGGTCAATGGATTCACGGGTGCTGGCTTGACGGCTCAGCAGTTGGAGGCCCAACAATATATGAAGAAAATATTGAATTGGAGAAAAGGGAGTGAGGCGGTTCATAAAGGTGAATTGATGCATTATAATCCAAAAGAAGGAGTTTATGTATTTTTCAGATATACGGAAAAAGATAAGGTCATGATTATTTTGAACAAAAATAAAACGGCCAAAGGTCTAGAGTTTTCCAGGTTTGGCGAGATAATCCAAGCGGATGATCAAGGCGTAGATATTATTTCAAATCAAATGGTAGATTTTTCAAGAGCGCTTCAATTGGATCCTTTATCTGCTATGATTATTGAGTTAAATTGACCAATACTCCCATTTGTTTATCATTAAGTATTTTTTGAGTTGATTAAACCGGCTTAAATTTTATAATCCTTGTAGGAATTTGTAATTTTGAGTGCTGTAATGTGCTCTAAATTCAAATCTATTTTTTTTCTGTTATTGCTGCCCGCAATTGTTCTGGCGCAGCAGGACGTTTCGGTGGCAAGATCTTGGAACGAGGTATTGCTTGCATCCATTCGAAATGACTATGCCCGGCCTACTGTACATGCAAGGAATCTGTTTCATGTTTCTGCAGGTATGTACGATGCATGGGCCGTACATGATCCAAAAGCAGAACCCTATTTTTTAAACAAAACACGAGGTCAATATTATTTTTCTTTCGAGGAAGGTTACACATGGTCTGAAGCCATTGAGGTAGCCCAAGAGACGGCAATGAGCTACGTGGCTTACCGATTGATCAGTCACAGATTTAGGTACAGCCCTGGAGCAACTGAAGTAAAGCAACTTGCAGATGATTTAATGTTGGAATTGGGTCATGATATTTATTTGATAAGTCAAGATTATTTGAATGAGGGACCTGCGGCTTTAGGAAATTATCTGGCCGAACAAATCATATTATATGGGCTTCAGGATGGTTCTAATGAGAATCAAGATTATCAAAACTTATTCTATAGCCCAGTCAATGATCCTTTGATCTTGAGTCAACGGGATAGTAGCATTTCCTTGAATGATCCTAATAGGTGGCAGCCTCTTGGTTTTGATCAGTTCATAGATCAATCGGGCAATTTGATCGTAGGGTCACCCAGTTTTCTGGGTGCAGAATGGGGAAGTGTGATCCCTTTTGCCTTAAAAAATCCTTCTATAGCAGAAAGAGATGGATTTGAATATTCTATTTATCATAATCCTGGAGCACCGTCATTGTTGGTGCCTGGGGATGTGCAAGGTTCAGTTGATTATAAATGGAATTTTAGTTTGGTAGCCTCCTGGTCTTCGCACTTGGATATAGCGGATTCAATTTTGATAGATATTTCTCCCAATACATTGGGTAATTTAGACCTAGCTGATTTTCCTAAAAACAGAGAAGAAGTTAAAGCATTCTATGATTTTTTTAATGGTGGAGATGGGAGTGAGGGCTATGTATTAAACCCTATAACTGATCAGCCGTATGATGTGCAAATAGTACCTAGAGGTGATTATACTCGTGTTTTATCCGAGTTTTGGGCAGATGGTCCTGAGTCAGAAACACCACCAGGTCATTGGTTTAAAATAATGAATAACGTGATGGATCATCCTTTATTTGATAGAAAATTTGAGGGAGAAGGTGCGCCATTGACGGCTTTGGAGTGGGATGCAAAAGCTTATTTTATATTGGGAGGTGCCATGCATGATGCAGCCATTGCTGCTTGGTCGATCAAGGGTTATTATGATTTTATTCGACCTATTTCAGCTTTAAGATATATGGCTAGTTTAGGACAATCATCTTTACCTGAAGGAATCAATTATCATGTCGATGGTGTGCCTTTGGTTGAAGGCTTGATCGCACAAGTAGAAGCTGGAGATGCATTGGTTGGACTGAATGGTGAAAACATCGGGGCCATTAAATTATATAGTTGGAAAGGCCATGATGAAATTCAGGAGGTGACCCAAGATGTAGCAGGCGTGGGTTGGGTATTGGCAAAAAATTGGTGGCCTTATCAGCGACCGTCATTTGTCACTCCACCCTTTGCCGGTTATATTTCAGGGCATTCGACTTATTCTAGGGCGGCAGCTACTGTATTAACCTTACTTACGGGGGATCCTTATTTTCCAGGAGGAATGGGTGCTTACTTAGCAAAAAAAGATGAATTTTTAAAGTTTGAAAGGGGCCCCAGTCAAGACATAACCTTACAATGGGCGAAATATATAGATGCTGCAGATCAATGTGGTTTGTCTAGAATTTATGGAGGTATTCACCCCCCAATGGATGATCTACCTGGGCGTTTGATCGGTGCTCAAGTAGGTGAAGCGGCTTACGCATTGTCGACTTCTTTGTTTAACTCCGAAGAGCTTCTGAATCTGTCAAAGGGCGAGAATTTTAAGATTTATCCCAATCCGGTAAGCGAAGGGAACGTATTTAAAGTGATTTCAGATAGGCCCGTGGTCCAACTTCAAATTACGGATCTCAGGGGATCAGTCATTATAAATCGGCCTATTGAGCATCAGAAGGCGGCTATTTATATTTTCAAGAGGGTCTCATTATCAAGGGGTTCATATGTAGTATCGCTGGTAGATGAAAAGGGCGAGTATCGTTCAAAATTGCTTCAGGTGCATTGAGGCATTTGGGTCTTGATGAGATAAGGATCAGTGAGATTAGATAACTGAATTCAGGTAATGATCATTAAATTTTAAAATACAAAGATAAAAGCTAATTAAATTAGTATTTACTATTTAAATTAGCATAATGAAAATTGAATCTGGTTATTATAAGATTAAGTTGCGCGGTAGAAGCCTAGATGATCAGTATCATTATTTACGTGTTTTTTATCAAAACAAGATAAAATACCTCCAATTAAGTAACGGAATTCCACAGGAGGCGAGTAGCTATGAGGAGGCCTTGTTAAGTTCGTATGAGTTGGTGAAGCAAATCACTCATCACCATCCCATAGAGGTGCGCAATGCCATCATTACGATTTCTTGGCAAGATGAAGACGGCGATCCCTTCCAATTAAAAACAAGAAACATACACGCCTTGAGACGGGTGTTCGAATTGTTTCCTAGGCTGGCCAAGGCCCTCCATGTAGAGATGAAGAAGTCCAAGGACAAGAAATAATTATTTTTTTCTAGGTAGGGTACCTCTTATCGCTGTTTCGGACATAGGGTCATCGGGCCAACTGTGTTTCGGGTAGCGCCTTTTGAGCTCTTTACGAACTTCAAAATAAGTATGTTCCCAAAAACTCATGAGATCAGTAGTGACTTGGACGGGTTTGAAACCGGGAGATAATAAATGCAATACTACTTTTATCAATCCTTCATTGATGGTTGGACCTTTCTCCCATCCAAAAAGTTCTTGTAATCTTACCGCTAGAATGGGAGGTGCTCCGGAGGGAAGATAGGCCAACTTGATCGTTGCACCACTTGGTACAAGGATACTGGGAGGTGCAAGTATCTGAAGCAGGTCTTGTTGTGTTTTGCTTAGGGTATAGGATAGGAGATCACGCAGCTTTAATTTTTTGAGATCTGCTGGTTTTTTGATACCGATGAGAAACGGGGCGAGCCATTCATTATTGGTTAATAAAAGGGTGTTTGTCGAGGTGTCTGGCCAAAGTAGTTCGGGTCTCCATCTCCGAATACTTAGTATTCGATTTTGCCATTGTATAAAGTCGTCATCAAAGTTGAGCAGTTGTTTACCTTCTTTTTTGATGGCATCGCTAATGGCAGCCACGAGATCGGTTTCCGCTGGCTCAGGCAATGGGGTAGACTTCAATATGATGTTTCCAATTCGAAGTTCCTGAGTGGCAATTAATCCCCCGTGTTCAGTATCCCAAGTGATGATTTCTTTTTCTTTGACCAGAGGAGCCAAATCTTTGGGGTTGAGAGGTGCGGCAAGAAATATTTTACCTAATCCCTCTCGAGCATCCATGTGAGCTACGGCCAGCCAAGGCTCATGCGCCAAATCATCTTTATGTCCTGCCATAGCATACCTACCATTACTGAGCTGAAATTGGGCGTTGTTGCCAGGTCGGGCACAGGCAATACGCTCAGGGTAGGCTTGGGCAATAAGGATACCGGTATCATAAGGATCTATGGGCTCAGCACTTTGATCCTTATCAAAAAGTCGTAAGTAGGACTTAGATATTTGGTCAATGCGTCCAAATCGATGACCATTATTATTAAGAGATCGAAACCTCCTAAGCTCCTCAATCCGTAGATTGAGATCTATGCCAACTTCTCGGGTCAAGGGATCTCTTTCTTCTAAAAGTGCCGCAATATCTGCCGCCAAGGCTAAGGTATTGTTGGCTTGGGCAAATAACAGCATATGGGCAATACGAGGATGACAGGGCAGTTGATGAATGCGCTTTCCCAGTGGGGTAATGCGACCCTTCTCCAGCGCCTCTAACTGATGTAAGAGTTCACTGGCTTGGGCAAGGCTTCCTTTGGGTGGCGGCGTTAGCCAGGTGAGTTGATATGCATCAGTGATGCCCCATGCGGCTAAATCCAAAACCAATGGGGCTAAATCTGAGGCTTCTATTTCTGGGATTCGATGGGCTTGCATTCGATTCTGCGTGGCAAGACTCCACATCCTATAGCAAACACCCGGAGTCAATCTTCCGGCTCGACCGGAGCGTTGATCAGCTGCATCTTTAGAGATGACGATGGTTTCCAAACGAGAAAGACCCGATTTTGTATCGAATCGCGAAGTTCTACCAAATCCAGTATCAACGACAATTTTGATGCCTTCTATAGTGAGACTGGTTTCAGCAATGGAGGTAGCCAGTACTATTTTTCGGCGTCCATTTTTATCTGGAAATAAGGCGGCTCGTTGTGCGTTAATGGGAAGCTGACCATAAAGAGGATGAATTTCAAAATCGCTCAGTTTTGATTTCAATATTTCTTCACATTTTCGGATTTCTCTTTGGCCAGGAAAAAAAGCCAATACATCACCTGGATGTGCTTTTACGGCTTTAGATATGGTATGTGCAGCCATTTCTGGCATCATGCGCTCATCTATATCTCCTGTATAAAATCGCTCTACCTCAAAGGGTCTACCCTTACTGATCACCACAGGGGCTTTCAATAAGTCAGCCAATAAGGGCATGTCCAAGGTCGCCGACATGATCATGATTCGTAAGTCTGGCCGCAAGACTTGCTGCGCCTCTCGACAAAGCGCCAAGGCAACGTCTGCATGGATGCTTCGCTCATGGAATTCATCAAAAACAATCAACCCCACATCACGCAATTCGTTGTCTGAGTGGAGCATTCTCGTCAAAATACCTTCTGTAAGTACCTCGATTTTAGTTTGTTGACCTACCTTGGTGTCAAAACGAATTCTATAGCCGATCGTACGGCCAATGGGTTCGTCTAATAGACCAGACATTCTCTCGGCAATGGAGCGTGCAGCCAGTCTTCTGGGCTCCAGCATAAGAATCTTTTTTCCAGCTAACCATGCTTCATTCATTAGGGCCAAAGGGAGTAAGGTGCTTTTTCCTGCTCCTGCTGGGGCATTTACGATCACGGTGGTGTGGGCATGAAGTTGGTGCTTTACTTCATCAAAAATGTCGGCAACGGGAAGGTCGGTGGAGTAAGGATTGAATTTCAAGGAAAAAAAGCGGTCTGAATGAATTTTTTTGGTAAATTTAATCAATAGACATTCTAGACTTTTGACCCAATGCTGATAATTTTATCTTTTTTGCTGATGCAATCCCTTTTTTACCAGGATCCATCCCTACCTAAAATTATAGATCGGCCGATATCTTTTGATGAGCAACGCATTGAGTTGACCCTTGAATACTTGGCATCACATTATGGATTAACACAAATAAAACCTACCATTTTACCACGTATGGTAGTGGTCCACTGGACTGCTATCCCCACTATGGAAGCAACCTTCAATACGTTCAACCCTAGTACTTTACCCAATGCTCGAGCGGATATTCAATCTGCGGGTTCATTGAATGTATCCTCCCAATTCTTGGTAGATACCGACGGGACTATTTATAGATTAATGCCTGAAACCACTATGGCACGTCATGTGATTGGATTGAATCATTGTGCGATAGGGATTGAAAACGTGGGACCTGGAGCAGATGGAAAACTCACTCCAGCTCAGTTAGAAGCCAATGTGATGTTGGTTACTTATCTTCAGAAAAAGTACCCCATTGAATTCGTTATTGGCCATTATGAATATCAAGATTTTGTGGACCATCCCTTATGGCTTGAAAAAGATGCCGGCTACCGTACCGAAAAGGTTGATCCTGGTGTTGAATTTATGGAAGACTTGAGGAAGCGGATAGATTGATTTAAAAAGAGCACTCAAGTTTACGATTTGAATCAATCATAAAGCAAATATTTTTTTCGCAAATATCTGTACTCAGCTAAATCTTCGGCCCAACTTACTTGGATTTCTTCTTTGCTCAAACCTGAAATGATTTGCTGCATCAATTCATCGTTACCTGCGAGCTGATTAAATGTTTTTTTCCTATTGAAAAAATCAGGTCCTATATCGATTAAATGATAGTACTTAATGAGCAGAGAAAGATTGAACTTGGGTATGGGTTCAGTAGCGGTGAGGTCTTCCCCATAGCAAACCATGTCGAGATATTTGGGATATACCGACATTCCTTTGATAGATTTGGGAGTGAAACTAAAATCACTATTTATTTGTGGAGCACCCAATTGCTGAAAAGGAGCATAAGTACCTCTTCCTATACTCACAACCGTAGCTTCAAAAAGGCAGAGTGACGGATACCACCTCACGGCTCGATCGTTGGGGAGATTGGGTGAAGGTGGGATTTTTAAAGCCCAAGGGATTGCATGTGAATAATTTTTTATTTTGATAACTTCAAGATCACATTTTTGGCCCGTTGCCAGCCATCCTTCACCATTGATCATTTTGGCTAGTTCACCGATCGTGAGGCCATGCACAATCGGTAGAGGGTGCATGCCTACGAAGGATTTAAATGCAGGTTTTAATACGGGACCATCTACATAGTCTCCATTGGGATTAGGTCGGTCGAGAACGATCACTTCTTTATTGTTTTCTGCTGCCGCCTCCATGACATAATGCAAGGTGCTTATAAACGTGTAGAAGCGGGCGCCGACGTCTTGAATATCAAAAATAAGGATGTCAAGATCTTTCAATTGCTCAGGACTTGGTTTTTTTTGTTTGCCATAAATCGAAATGATAGGCAATCCTGTTGACTGATCTATGTTGTCATAGATGGTGGCACCATCGTGCGCATCGCCCCTAAATCCATGTTCAGGAGCAAAAATTTTCGTTATTTGAATACCTAAACTCAATAAAGTATCTACTAAATGTCGGGATCCAATGGTAGAAGTTTGATTGACTACGAGCCCTACCTTTTTGTTCTGCAAAAGGGGTAGGTAGGCATCGAATTGTGCGGCACCTACTTCTGGCTTTTTATTAAGAACCATGCCGTCACCCAATTTAAAATATGAGTTCACCGTTACAGGCAAGGTACCTGAGGCCACACCATTTCCTAAAAAAAGCTGGGTCATAGCAGCTTGAGTAGCTGGATTGTTTTGGTAGCCTATGACCAAATCTGATGCTTGGTGAAGGGTGTTAAATTGATTCAAGGTATACGGATTCCCAAACCAGCCGATCATCACACGGGGATCTTGTGCTAGTTCGTTGACAAAGGCCAAATTTTGATTTGATATTTTCATCTGACCATAGGGACGAGGACCTGACTGGATGACACCGAGGTATATGCGCTCGAAATCTTCTAGTTTTCTTTCTATTTCATTGATTTGCTCTTGGGTTGCTTTCTTGGGGAGGTAAAAGTGGTTTTTAAAGCCTAATCGGATCGCCTCTTTTTGGAACGGTGCTATTGTATCTGTATTGATAGACAAAGTGGCTATTTTACCCTCCATTGGCAATCCCAAGAATTGTCTTTTTAATACCGTTAAGGAAGCCTTGGCCAAAGTATTATTTAAGTCTCTTGCTGTTTGGTTGTTGATATCTAGAATGAGATTTTCTGATTTGTGAAAGGACTTTTTGTGAAGCCCAAGTTTGTACTTTTGATGTAAAATACGTCTACACTTTATCTCAATTTGATCGGTAGTAAGGCTTCCTGCTTTAAGGGCGTCTTCAATTTGCGTAATGGATGCGCCGATATTTAAAGAAAATTCAATGATGTCATTTCCGGCCAAATAAGCCATTAATTCCGGTTCACCCAAATCATGTCCCGAGGTAACCCCCTTCATATTCATGGCATCGGTAAAGACCAATCCTTTAAACTCCATTTCCGTTTTCAATAGGTCAGTGACTATTTTTTCAGATAACGTGGCGGCCCGTTTAGGTGTAGCATCTAAAGCGGGGACATTGATGTGTGCCATCATGATGCCGTCAATATCTTCTTGGATAAGTTTCCGAAAAGGGTAGAGTTCGATGCTGTCCAATCGGGCTCTGTCGTGCTCAATGATCGGCAAACCATAATGTGAATCTGTTTGTGTATCACCATGACCCGGGAAATGTTTCGCGACAGCCATGATACCGGCCGCTTGTAGGCCCTTCATGTAAGTGATTGATTTTTGGGTCACACGTGTGCGGCTTTCTCCAAAAGAACGATAATTAATGACTGGGTTAAGGGGATTATTATTGATGTCAATGACTGGAGCAAAATTAATGTGCAGACCTAATCGGCGCATTTGAAGTCCGATTTCAAATCCCATATCATAAATAAGATCATCATCCGCTAGGGCCCCAAGAGCCATTTGAAAAGGAAAATCCGATGTCTGGGATAATCTCATACTGAGTCCCCATTCGGCATCAGTTGCCATAAAGAGGGGTATTTTAGATTCTTTTTGATAGGTAGTATTGACCTTGACTTGATCGATCGGATTTCCTTGCATGAAAATAATACCACCGATTCCCATATCTTGGATTAAACCTATAAGATCAGCATTCGGTTCGTCATTGTGAGTGTACGCGGCAGCCATAAAAGATTGGGCGATTTGTTCTCGAATACTGAGAGTAGTCATAAGGCTATCCACCCATGCTTGTTCGTGTGGGGACGTTGGTATTATTTGCGCGCTTATCTTGCCTAACTCTAAGAGCATGAATGGCAGCAAAAAAAGGAGCTTTAGCCGTATTTTATTGACGGACAGTTGTAATTTAAATTTGCTCAATGGAATCATTTATTTTGTTAAAACTTTATAGCCTTTTAAATTATCTATGCCCCATTGGTTTTGTTCTTCAGGGGTCCATAAATCAGGAAAGAAGATGCGTTTTTGGTATTTTGGGTGCATATATTTTTGCCAATTACTACCACCAGTAGCCTTTACGTTTGTGGTGCTTTTTAGGTATTTGGCAGCTGTTTTATAGTGAAACATGACCCATTTGACATTGACGGTATGGTCATAATGGCGCATGGCATTTCGCAATTCAACCTCATTTTGAATTTCTTTGGGAAGTCCTTTAAATCGAGTCCAGAGATTGGTTTTGTGATAATATTTCATGAAGGTGATGAAATCATCCATATACTTTTCTTGAAATTCAATGAGCATCGTTGACTTGACACCGGTATCATGATTTTTTCCAGCAGCTTGCCAGTAAAGATGGTCATAGGCGTGTTCAAAAGGGGTATTTCGGTCAATAGTCGCTCTAAAACGAATATCAATTAAATTGATCAGCTCGGTTGAGGCAAATTCAATCAACCTATATTGGGCACTTTGAAAGCCAGAAGAGGGCGTCAAGGTCGTACGAAATTTCATGAATTGGTCTACGTGCATACCTTCATTCATGATTTCAAATGAATTTGAAAGTAAATCGAAGTATCTACTGATCCGGGTCAGCTTTTCAGTAAAAAAGACTGCTTTTAAATCTTTTTCTACCGCTATTTGGTCGATCTCCCATAAAATCATTTTAAAGATGAGCTCGGTAGTTTGGTGGTATACAATGAACACCATTTCATCGGGATGCTTGGTTCTTGGATTTTGGGTACCTAGCAGGGATTCAAGTTGTATGTAATCCCAATAGGTGATCGGCTTTGCATGCAGCAACCCTTCTAAATGGATATTGAGATCCTCTCCAGTATCGCCGTATTTCTTTTGAAGTGACTCAATTAAACTTGCTGTTTTAGGATTCATATTTTTTATTTTAGCCCAAGTTCTTTGAGACGTTCATTTAAGTATTCACCCGCCGTCATATCTTGAAATTTTTTGGGTTGATGCTGATTTACGGTACCGGGGAGTGCACTCAAATCCATACTTGGAACGGGGTGCAAGAAAAAGGGTGCTGAGTATCTTGATTCCTTCATTAATAGCGGATTTTTATTGATTACGCGGTGACTGGTCGAGACCAGTTGGCCGTTGGTCAGTCGCTGAAGCATGTCACCAATATTTACAACAATTTGATCAGAAAGAGGATTAACATCAATCCATTTTCCAGCTTTGGTCTTGGCTTGCAATCCTTCAGCACTTCCTCCCATGAGTAAGGTAATCAAATTGATATCCTCATGCGCGGCCGCTCTAACGGATCCTATGGGCACTTTGGAAATGTCTTGTACTGGAAAGTAATGAAGCAATCTAAATATAGAGTTGCCGGCATGAATTTTCTCATTAAAAAAATCTTCCGAGAGGTCCAAAAACAAAGCTATGGCTTGGAGTAATTTTCGGCCAGTTTCTTCAAATGTTTTATAAATGCGTAGGCTAACCTCTTTAAGTTCGGGCACTTCTTCAGGCCAAATGTTAGGTGGATAGTCAGGTCCAATGGAATTTTGGATTGTTTGACCAATATGATAAAACTCTTTCATATCGGGGGTTTTAAATCCTTTGGCTGTTTCTTTAAATTTACCGATGTAACCTCTTTGCCCCGCCAACTCTGGAAACTCATACTTAAATTTGACCTCGTCGGGGAGTTCGAAGAATTTTTTAGAAGCACTGAAAAGTTCATTACGTAAAGCCTCTGTAACTCCATGATTACTTACTAATACAAATCCAATTTCAGCCAATGACTTTCCTAAATGCGCGATGAAGTTTAATTTCCGATCTGGATTATGAGAGACAAAGTCTTCGTAATTTACGGTAGCAATGTGTGCTTTTGATGTCATGAAAGTAAAGCTAATGATAATGTAGGTTTTTAGTATATTTTCAAAGATTGTGTAGATAAAAAAATCAGCGTAATTTAATCTGGTCAGATATTTAGGCATATTCTTTTGTGTTACGAGGATTAGGGTTTTTTTTGTAAAAAAGAAATATGCTTTTCAATCTTTCAAATCCAGATACGGCAATGCTTTCGCAAATAAGAGACATGGTAGGAAGCACCTTGGTGTCTCCGGACAAAATCAGTCCAGCGAATCCTAGTATACAGGGATTTACTTTGATCGATGTTGATGACGAAATCATAGCCATAGTAAACAAACAATCGGATGTATTTAGTTGTAAAATTGAGTTTCGAAAAAAAGGTCTTTTGATCTGGTTGGGTGTAAGTCAGGAACCGAGCGTCTTAGCATTTCCTTACCGGCTCATCTCCATATTTAAAGGGACGGATTATTTGCAACTTTATTGTCAGTCTTGGCGGTTGAAATTATTGATAGAAGACAAGGGTGAAAGTCAAAAATTTCAGCAAAACCTATTGCGTCAACGAGCGATCATTCAAAGTCAATATGATATGTATTAAATAAACAAGGGAACTGAAAGCACGTCATTATGGGTCTTGTCAAGTCAAAAAGTGTACCTGTAGAAAAGTCTCATTGTTATGAGAACATTAAGAGGTACAAATTGAGTAAGAATAGTATTTTATTATTTTTTGCTTTTCTTTTTTTCATTTTGTTAAACTTTGAATTAATGCTTTAAACATCATTTCAAACGATTGTAATTTTTTATCTTCTAAAAAATGAATATATTGCAGGCAATATTGAAAAAATCGTTTAAAAAAAAATATAAAGAAGTCATTAAGTATTGGTGTAAGCCTTCGATTTTTTCAACAATCACCCCATAAATTTTTAACTTTTATAAGAACCATGAAAAGAATAATATTCTTTGGAACAGCGTGTTTGCTATTTTGTAATATGGCATTAGGACAAAGGTTGGTTTCAGGAACGGTTTCCACAGAAGATGGTGGTGAAGTTCCAGGGGTCAACGTAATATTAGAAGGCACAAATACGGGTACGACTACTGATTTAGATGGGGAATATGCATTGAGTGTTCCAGAAGAAGGGGGAATACTAGTATATACTTTCATAGGTCTCCAGACGCAGAAAGTGATCATCGGCTCGCGATCCATAATAGATGTTATTTTGGCTGAAGACTTTACCGAATTACAAGAAATTGTAGTGATTGGCTACGGTACCCAAAAAAGAAGTGCCATTACAGGGGCTGTATCCGTCACAACGGCTGATGAGATAGATAAATTGCCTGCGGCACGCCTAGAACAAGTTTTACAAGGTCGCGTTTCTGGTGTACAAATCACACAAAGTTCGGGATCGCCAGGCAACGCGCTGTCTGTACGGATCAGAGGGGTCGGAACACCTAATAATTCCGATCCTTTGTATGTGGTGGATGGAGTATGGTTTGATGCCGTGGATTTTCTAAGTCCCTCTGACATCGAATCCATATCTGTGCTTAAAGATGCGGCTTCTGCGGCAATATACGGAACCAACGGCGCCAATGGGGTTGTATTAATCACTACAAAAACAGGTACAAAAAACAAAAAGGGGCAAATAAGTTATAATTTCTACACAGGCACCCAAAGTTTACCAAAGAAGAGTTCTGTTTTAAATGCTCAACAATATGCAGAATTGATGCTGGAAGCAAATGAGGGTTTATTTGCTGATGATAACCAGTTTTCTGTGCTCAATGATCCTTCTGCGTTAGGGGTGGGTACAGACTGGCAAGATGCTTTATTCGATAATGCGCCCATTACCTCCCATCAAATCAGTGCGCAAGGAGGTAGTGAAAGCGCTACTTATAGTGTCATGGGTTCCTATTTTAATCAGGAAGGTATTTTGGGCAGGGACAAGTCGGGTTATGAAAGGTACACTTTTAGACTGAAAACCAATCAAGACCTGAACAAAGCCTTATCCATTGGGCAGAATATTAATTTTACTCGTTTGAAAAGAAATGGAATTGCAGAAAACAATGAGTTTGCCTCACCAGTTGCATTCGCACAAAACATAGATCCTTCGACTACTGTTTTTAAAGATGATGGAACTTATAGCTATTCACAACTGGTAGTAGGGGATATAAAAAATCCCTTAAATCGTATTGATAAGTTCAATAATTCTTTTGCGAGCAATCAGATCATTGGCAATGTTTTTGCAGAATTAAAGCCTATCGAAAACTTGACTTTTAAAACTTCAGGATCATTAGATTTGACTTTTGCTGAAACTTTTGATTTTGCTCAATCGTACAATTTAGACCCCACAGGTTTCTATACACATGAGCAAAACCTAATGAACGGGGTGAGTAAATCTCGTCAAAAATGGACCAACATCATGTGGGAAAACATAATTACCTATAATAAGGCCATTGGGAATCATAATTTCTCGATTTTGGCCGGATCCACTTATAGAGACCGAAGCTATGAACAACTGGGTTTAAGTTTAGGTGATTTACCTTTTAATTCTCCAGATTCAGCTTACATATATGGATTGACTTTGGACATGGCCTCTGACAGTTTGGGTAATCAGGATCTACTGGGTGCTTATGAGGGATTAACGGAATCCGCACTATTTAGTTATTTTGCAAAGTTGGATTATAACTGGTCGGAGAAATACTTCTTGACTACGACCGTCCGTAGAGATGGTTCTTCTAGATTTGGCACGAATAATCGATATGGAATCTTCCCGTCCTTGTCTCTGGGTTGGATTTTGACCAAAGAAGACTTTCTTGAGTTGCCTAGTTTTATGAATTTCGCCAAATTGAGATTTAGCTGGGGTCAAAATGGCAATGAAAAAATTGATGATTATGGCTTTATTGGCACCATAAACAATGGCGCAGGTGAGCCGGGCATAAGGTATGTTTTTGGTTCAGGGCAATCTATTTATCAAGGTTCAGCGGCTACCACACCTGCTAACCCTGATAGAAAATGGGAGGTGAGTACCCAGACAAACATAGGACTAGATTTGTCTTTCTTTCAAGATAAATTACAATTCACAGCGGATTATTTCTTGAAACGAACGACAGATATTCTGATTAGAAAAGAAGAACCCGCCATCATAGGGACAGGAGTCAATTTTATTGATGTTCCTTTTGTCAATGCCGGTGAAATTGTGAACAAAGGGTTTGAGCTTTTATTGATTTATAAGAAATCGATGAATGACCTTTCGTTTGACTTAGCATTAAATGCCACCTTTATTGAAAACGAGGTTACCGATTTAGGACTTATTTCTACGCCAGTTGCTTCTGGGTTCAATCAAGGTGTAGGAGGAAATATCACACGAATGGAAGAGGGATTACCTTTCGGTTATTTTTATGGGTATAAAGTATTGGGTGTGTTCCAAAATAAATTCGAAGTGGAGGAATATGTAGATGCTACGGGCGCAGAGATTCAACCAAACGCTGTTCCGGGAGATTTTATGTTTTCAGATTTAGATGCCGATGGTAAAATCACTTCAGACGATAGGACCATGATTGGCAACCCTTATCCTAATGCCATTTTAGGCTTCACTGGAAATATTTTTTATAAAGTTTTTGACCTTTCTGTTTTTGTGCAATCATTCATTGGCAATGATATATTTAATGCAACTACTAGATGGGATTTGGGAGTTCAAAACCGCCCTGCTTATCGATTGGATCGTTGGACAGAAGAAAACCCTTCTTTCACCGAACCGCGCGCAGTGATCAATGACCGCAATGGAAACTTTAGAGTTTCTGATTATTTTGTCGAAGATGGTTCATTTGTAAGGCTGAAGAATATTCAGTTTGGAGTAACCATCCCCAAAAGCTTGTCAAAGAAGGCGTTTATGCAAAAGCTGAGATGGTATGTCAACATTCAAAATTTGGTCACTTTTACGAATTACAGAGGAATGGATCCTGAAATAGGAAAATCTAATGGCTTCAGCAATGACCAATCTGCCAACTTAGATGTGGGTATTGATAGAGGTTATTATCCTCAGGCCCGAGTATTTACCACAGGGTTTAATATTACTTTCTAAATATAATTTAATGAGAATAAAACTATTATTACTTTCGATTCTTGCTTCAATATTGTTTTGGTCATGTGAGGATGAGTTAGAAAAATTACCCTTACTACAAACCATGGATGGTAATTATTATATTTCTGAAACACAGGCTTTTGAAGCCATCGTGGCCAGTTATGATCCGCTTCAGTATAATTTCAGCGCAGGGGTATATCATTTTAGATGGTTTTTAGGAAATTTCACCACTCATGATGTGATACCTGGTGGTAGTGGACCCAATGATCAGCCTCAGCTGCAAGCTTTCAACTCATTTTCTTATGTGCCCAGTAATATTCATTTGAATAGTGATTGGACCGCGCAATATCAAGGAATTTATCGGACCAATGCATTGATCAATATGTTACCTGAGATTAACATGAATGATTCTACAAAGTCTCAAATGATGGCGGAAGGAAAATTTTTGAGGGCCTTTTATTACTTCAATTTGGTGACAGCTTACGGTGGAGTACCGTTGGTGGATCATGTGTTAGCTCCTACAGAATTTCAAATGGGAAGAGCCAGTGAGGATGAAATTTGGGACTTTATTGAGCTTAATTTAGAAGAAGCGATCGCTGATTTACGGTTGAGAAGCGAATTGAGTTATGATGATTATGGTCGTGCCACCAAAGGTGCGGCAAGAGCGCTTTTATTGAAAACTTTGGTTTATCGAGAAAAATGGTCTGATGCGGCATCCTTGGGTGAGATTATCATTAACACAAATCAATACTCGCTAGACGCTGATTATGAAGACATTTTTACGATTGCTGGAGAAAATGGACCCGGATCTATCTTTGAAATTCAAAGATCTTCTCAAGGGGGTGGTTATTGGGGCAATGTGAACGGTGCCAATGATGGTAATTTAGCAGTGGTTTACCAACTTCCCAGAGGTGCCTATGGTGGCTGGGGATTTAATATTCCACAACAAAATTTTGTAAACGAATTTGAATCAGGTGATCCAAGATTAAATGCTTCGGTATTTCAAATTGGAGATGAATTGTGTGATCGAGGAACACTAAGTAAAAGCTCTACTGGATTTGACCATGATTATTATTCAAAAAAGTATTTTGCTTGTAGAAGCGAGCATGAGTTGATCAGCATAGGTGATCCCGTGATGAATGGTGAGGTCAATGATCGTGTGATCAGGTATGCGGATGTATTATTGTTGACGGCAGAAGCGCACTATCATCAAGGTGATGAGTCAGAGGCAAAAATATTGGTAAATCAAGTTCGAGCTCGAGCGAGAAGATCGGCATCTGATCCAGATGCTGTGTTAGCAGATATTACCAGCAGTGGAGCTACATTGTTGTCGGCAATTTATCATGAAAGAGATGTTGAACTAGGTCTTGAAGGAGAAAAGTTCTTTGACCTGGTGAGGACTGGAAGAGCAGCAACAATACTTGCTGATTTAGGTTTTGAGGAAGGAACGCATGAGCATTTTCCCATTCCACAGCGTCAGATAGATTTATCTGGTGGTAATATGACCCAAAATGATGGGTATTAAATTTCAATAAATAAAACAATTAATAAATAAATTTTAGATAAATGAAGAAGAATATAAAATTTTGGAGCTTACTTTTTTTATTGGGTTCCTTCGCTATTTTCTCAGGATGTAGCGATGATGATGAGCCTACAAGTTCTACTGATGCAGCTACTGCGAGGTTCAGTTATGAGGTAGATGCAGATAATTATCTTAAGGTTACTTTTACGAATGAATCTGTTAATGCAGATACGTATGCTTGGGATTTTGGTGATGGTAACAGTTCTACAGACGAAAGTCCAGTACATACGTTTGCTGAAGTAGGTACTTTTACGGTAATGCTTACCGCTACCGGTACAGGTGGATCTGGTGATAGAGAAGAGGATATCATCATAGTAGACCCCTTAGCTGCCGGTGCTTTATTGGCAGGTACGCAAGGGAAGACTTGGAAGTTGATTAGAGATATTTCCATGAATTCTTACCCCTATGAGGTTGGACCTACGGATAGATCCCAAATTTGGTGGTCACTAGGTTTAGGTCAAGAAATTTGTGAGAGAGCTTGTGTTTTGGATGATACATTTACCTTTAATGTAGATGGTACTATGACCAGAGTTGTTGGAGATGACTTTTGGGCTGAAGAAGGAACTTGGCCAACGGCAGGTTGTTTTGATACCAGCGTTGCCGAAAATTGGTTAGCTGCTGATGGTGGTGACTTATCTACCTGGGGGGATGGAACCTTTGATTATACTTATAGCATCGAAGATGAGACTTTGACCTTATCAGGAGCAGGTGCTTACATGGGATTAGCCAAAGTAGGATCTACTGCTGAATATACGGTTCCTCAGAGCGAGGTGATCTATAAGGTTGCTAAAGTAGTAGATGCAACTGTTGATACTTTGGTTTTAGAGACTGTTTTAGATGAAGTTGGAGGTTATTGGTCATTTACTTTTGTAAGCTATGATGTCGCTTCTGACGAGCCAGAGATGCCAGTTTGTGAGGTGGTTGAGGCAGCAGATTCAACACAAGTAACTTTTATGTTGAATTTCAATGATTATACTGGAGAGGGAACTACACCTGCCGTTATAGGTAACTGGAATGGCTGGTCGTCTGCTCAGCCCATGACAGATGAAGATGGTGATGGTATGTGGGAATCAACCATGACCTTAGCTACTGGGGATTATGAGTTTAAGTTTGCAACGGATGCTGGTGATCAGGAGGCTTTGACAGCTGGCTCTGATTGTACCTTGACCACTGATATTTATACTAATAGAACTTTGAATGTTGCGGGAACACCCATTTGGTATGGAGTGGTTTGTTGGGAGGCTTGTTTAGATTGTGCTCCAAGTTTTACAGCTGCAGATTTAGTGGGTAAAGACTGGACATTGTGGGATGTGGATCAAGTAATTGCAGTAGGACCAGGTATTGGTCGAGGAGATTGGTTTGCTGCCAATGAAGCATGGATAGCAGCTGTGCCATGCTTGTTTGACGATACCTTTACTTTTGATGATGCGGGTGGATTTGTTGTCAATGTAGGTGACAGTGTACTCCTTGAAGATTGGATGGACAGTGTATCGGTCACTGGTTGTGTGCCCGTTGCAGATATTCCTGAAAATTTAGCTGCTTGGGGTGGAGGTGATTTTACCTATACATTTACAGAGGGTTCTGAAACTACTTTACCAACGATTTCTGTCACTGGTAATGGTGCCTATTTAGGTTTCTATAAGGGAGGACCAGGCGCTGAACAAAGAGCACCGAAAGATACTACGATCACTTATGAAGTAATTAGATTTTATGATGGGCCAACTAACAAAAGATTGCGTGTGGGAGTTGACTATAGTGAAGCAGGAGATGGTAGTGCTTATTGGAATTATTTGTTAACTGCACCAGCACAATAATTTTCTTTTAATGAATTAAATTTGGCATTGAGCGTTTCGCTCAATGCCCTTTTATTTATCTTATTTATGATACAATCTTTTTTCCTTTTTTCCTTGAGCTTTCTAATGCTCCAATTATTTTGTTGCTCCGATGCAACTACTACCATAGCTGAATTACCCCTTTTGACTTTTGAAGATACACTTTTTATCGAATCCAATGTCGATCAAGAAGTCCAAGTAAGACTGAGTTTGAGTGCCCCCTCACTCGAAACGGTAGTCATCGATTATGAAACCTTAGCCGGTACGGCTTTACCAGATAAAGATTACATAGCCTTACAAAACAAACGAGCCACCTTTGAGGCCGGCAAAACCGAAGTATTTATTACACTTGAACTTTCAGGAGATCAAGGAGTAGAAAGTGACGAAGAATTTTACCTATATTTTCCTTTTGCTGATAATGCCATCATTGAAGAAGACACCATGAAGATAAGTATCCTCAATGATGATGTAGACAATTCAACTGCTGGACGATTGGTCATTCCTGAAACGGGCTATGAAACACCTTTAACTTATGAGGGGATGTCCTTGATATGGCAAGACGAGTTCGATCAGTCGGCTATAAATACGGACAATTGGGCCTTTCAAAACGGAGATGGTTGTCCCTCACTTTGTGGATGGGGCAATGCTGAACTTCAATATTATACTGAGGATAATGCCTACCTTGTTGAGAACGATTACCTAGTAATCGAAGCCATCAAAGAGCAACGCAGCGGTAGTGGATACACTTCGGCTAAATTGATTTCACAAGGAAAACAACAGTTTAAATATGGTAGAATTGATATAAGGGCCAATTTACCTTATGGTCAAGGTCTTTGGCCCGCTCTTTGGATGTTGGGTGCCAATCACCCTGAAGTAGGTTGGCCGCAATGTGGTGAAATTGACATCATGGAGCTCATAGGTGGAAATGCGAGTGGGAGAGACAATACGATCCACGGGACAGTACATTGGCAAGATAATGGTTTTAAAGCGGATTATGGAACTTCCTCAAAATTGAGTGAGGGGATCTACAATGACGAATTTCATGTTTTTTCAATTGAATGGGATGAAACTCAAATTAAATGGTTGCGTGATGATGTAGTTTTCAATACAATAGATATCACTTCTGCTTATTTGAGTGAATTCAATCAGCCCTTTTGGTTTATATTCAATATTGCCGTAGGAGGTAGTTGGCCAGGGAGTCCCAATATATCAACCGTATTTCCACAATATATGTTGGTAGATTATATCCGGGTCTTTCAATCAAATTAAGGTTTATTTGTAGAAGATTGAGGGTCTACATAAGTTTGAATGATTAAAAATTTTTTACGAGCAAGTATGATCCGATGACTAGGTCATTCAATTCAGTATAGAGTTATGTGATTTCTTATTAGTCATTAGGGCATACTTTAATTTTAAATGATCCTCAGAATAGTTTTTTTTTAATCCTGAAATTTTATGGCTGAATCCAGATTTAAGTATCTATCTTTATTTGCGTAAAAAAAGCACAATAATAGGATTTTATATTTTTGATGAATATATGTGAGGAACGTTGACAAATAAACCTTACGCATCAGTAACATCTTTTCTGTCATTCAAAGTACGCCCAATATGAAAAAAATATTAAAATATCTTTTTTATAGCTTCGTTGGGGCTTTTTTAAGCATCACTTTGTTCATTGGAGTGTTCATTTATAAGGCTAAAAAAGGGATTAACTTTTACGATACTGATCCCATCGAATTACCCTTGAATTTAGGTGAAAAATCAATTTTGGTTTTTTCAAAAGCCAATGGTTTTAGGCATTCTGCAGCGATCGAAGCTTCCCTGCCTATTTATGAGCAAATGGGTCATGAAAATGGCTGGAAGGTTTTTGCGACAGAAGATGCTGGCGTATTTAATGAGCTTCAATTGGCGCATTTTCAAGTCGTAATCTGGAACAATACGAGTGGAAAAGTATTAACGGATGACCAGCGGACTATTTTTAAAAAATGGATCGAGGACGGTGGGGGATTTATAGGTGTTCATGCAGCAGGAGATGATTCTCATCAATGGGCATGGTATGAGGATGAGGTACTGCAGGCTCATTTCTCGCATCACAATATAGGTCAAGATTTAGACACAGCGACGTTGTATTTAGACACGGAGGCTGCGAAACATAGGTTATCTGAAGGTTTGCTGGACACTTTTGATTTGGCTGATGAATGGTATTGTTTTTATGACAACCCGAGAGCTCAAACGAGTTCGGTACTGTATGCTGTAGATGAAGCTACTTATGATTTAAGTGGGAATATCAGTTTTTTAGTAAAGGATAAAAACTGGGGTATGGGGCAAGATCATCCGATAGTATGGTACCACGAGCAAAAAGAGGGTAAAGTATTTTATACTGCACTGGGGCATTCACCGACCACATTTAGGCATCAAAATTTCCAGCAGTTACTCACCAATGCGATCCGATGGACTGGAAATTTTTAATTAACCTTTATCGACTTCAATAAAGATTAATCTTTTCTGAAATTGGTAAGATAAGCGTGTAATTACACTCCTTTTGATGATTTTATTCTTCTTTCTAAAGTTCCCAATTTTTGAGGTGATGTGTTTTGGGTGCGGATGCCTTTAATCGACTTTTTATTTTGTCTAAATAGAGGGTATTGTAGCGAAGTCGAGTGAGGTAATTCGGGTTTTCTTGATCTCCGTTCCAGCAGTGTTCTTGGTTGTTGCCATAAGCCACTTCACCACCGTAATAGGGCCCAGTAGTACTTTCTAAGAATTCTTCGGTCAGTACCACCGCATTATTGAGATAGTAGTTGTCCATATCACCACAATAGATATGGACTTTTCCCTCTAGGTCATGACCCATTAGATCCCAATCTCTTTCCATAATATAACGCAAATCATAATTTTCTTTCCAATAATTAGCTACTTCCCGGTCAATTTCACCAGTGAGCTTGTTCCAAATGGGCTTTGGGTAACCATCATCTCCAACAGGTGAATAGACGGCTTGCCAGATGTCCCACTGGTCACCGGAACGACTTTTGTTACCCAGAATATACTCACGACGGTTCATGTCCTTTAAATAGGCTTGCAGGTGTCCTTTACCATCACGCTTACCTGGCCTTAAGGTTTGTTTGAATGCACCTTCTGTATAGTAGGCGTTGTCATCGTTGTATATATCTACCACAGTGTAGGCCCTAAAGTCAATGGGATCAGGGCAGGCTGCAAAACATCCGTTATATTCTTTAGGATAAAATACTTGGACTGCTAAGGCTTCCCAACCACCTGTAGAACCCCCATAAAGGAAACGTCCCCAACCTGCTCCTACGCCGTTAAATAGTTCTTCGATATGAGGTATAAGCTCATAAGTAATGGCATCGCCGTAAGGTCCTAGGTTGGCCGAGTTTACTGCGTATGAATCGTCATAGTAGGGGTTTTGATGCTGTATTTCAAGGACCAAAAAACGAGGAAAATCCTCTGATATCCATTCCTGATAGAAGTCATAAGCCTCTTTTTCTTGAATGTATTGATAACCGGTAATACCAAATCGACTGCTATAGACGGTATCTTGTTTTGGGGAGGCGGGTGGTTCGGTTCTAAATCCACCTATTGTTTTTGGGAAGTGTCCATGAAAAACCATTAATGGGTAGCGGTCTGTGTTATTCTTCGAAAAACCTTTGGGTACCAATACATTGGCTTGTACGTACATGGGTCTACCCCAAAATTCAGTGAGTAGCTCACTCTTAATTTTAATATGTTTGATATATTTAGAATCCTGCACGGCCGCTATTGAAGGAATTTCCTTGGTTAGGGCTATTTTAATGGGGCTGTCTTTTTTACCAATAGTGACTTTAATGGGTTTACTATAAATGTTTTTTGGGCTAATATTCCAATGTTGCCCCTCGCCTTGGTCCATGGGTAACTGTACCGTATGACCATTTACCAATTGAAAGGTTTCATATTTATGTAGAAGTGCTTGAACAAAATAGTCACCTGCTTCTAGGTCTGCTAGAGTTTCTATGGGATAGGCGAGGGTCTGCTTGCTGAAAGATATGGATGTGTTGGGGACCCATTGCTGAACATCTTTACCTATTATAATTCCTGTTTGATCTGTATCATTGATTTGAAACCGAGGTTCGGTAATGGTATCCTTGGTAATCATAATCAGGAGCCTTCCGTCAAAACCTTCCGTACCTAGAGCGGGATCATAGGTAACCTCGATCATGATTTCATTGTTTTGAGAACATGATCCTAACGATACGGTTAGTAATGTTATTATTATTAATTTAAAGAGGGAGTTATTACTTTCCATAATTCAAAAAAAGTTAGTATTTAAAGCTTCATTAACTTGATTAAAGATAGGTAATTTAATTTTTGTAATATGGCAAGGCTAAAAAAAGTACAGGAATGAGCAATTCATAAAAAGCATTAGATCAGAAATTTCAGAAAGGTTTTTCTTTTTCAGCCATATTATGTTTCCACTGCAAGTTGATAAATGGAGTATAAAAACTGAATATATATTGCATTGACATAATTATTCAGTGTAATGAATAAATTCTATTCTTTTATAATGAGATGGAAGAGATTAAATGCCAAATTTGTATTTTAAAGATGTTTAAATTTTATTTTCTGTTCTTCATTTATTGAATTTGAATTCGTTAATTTTGTGGTCTAATTTAAAAAGTTATGATCAAAAAAGCGCAGGCCATCTGGCATGGAAACGGACTCGAGGGACATGGTATGATGTCAACAGAGAGTGATTTATTAAATGATGTTAAGTTTACATCAAAATCAAGATTTGAAGGCGCCCCAGGTGGAAGCCCTGAGGAATTGATTGCTGCTGCTCATGCAGCTTGTTTTTCTATGAAGTTAAGTTTCAACTTATCAGAGCAGGATTTTCCCCCAGCTAAACTAGACGTTCAATGCGCCATAAAAATGGAAGATTTTGTAATCAACGAGTCTCGATTAGTAGTCAAAGCTGAGGTGCCTGGAATTGATCAAGAAACCTTTAATGATTTGGTAGAAGATGCACGTTTAAATTGTCCAATTTCAAAATTACTTGACGTCTCGATTGTAGTAGAGGCTTCTTTGTCCTAATCTATTCTAATCTTTATTGGCTGAACTGACAAGAAAAGGGTATTAATGGAGTAAAGCGGGTTTATGATCATTGGATCGACTAATTTTTTTGAGTGTTTTCAGTAAGTCTTATGAGCTGCTTTGCCTTGTTAGTATATGGGTAGCCTTATGGTCTGATCCAAAGTTTAAGACTTTAAGAGACCAATGATATGAAGGCTTTGGTTTATACTTTCAAGAAGATTTTCATCTTGTAAAGGGCATTTAAAAATCCCCATTTTACTCCCAAATACAATACAGACATAGCGACAATACCGAAAGGGTTTCCAATCCATTCTCCTATCCATCCAAATAATCCTTGGGTGGTATATTCCCAGTCAATAAAAGTTCCAGATATGTAGATGAGGATAGAATTTACGCCTATGACCTTGAAGAAATAGGCCCATTTTCGATAACCTTTCACATCAATAATGTAGTAGAATAGGGTGAAGAGCAAGATGCTGATACCACCTGTGAGCATCACAAATGAACTACTCCATAGATTTTTATTTATGGGGAAATCAAGGTTCCAAATAAGACTAATCAAAATGAAAATGATGCCAATAATGGCCATTCGAACACATTTTTTTGTGCCATTTGACGCATTGTTTTTTATGTAATTTCCTACTAAAATACCCAAAAGACCGGTACTAATGGCGGGTAGGGAAGAAGCTAATCCCTCGGGGTCATGATTGCCTAAATATAATTTACCGGGCATGATGAGGCGATCGAGATAGGAGGCGAAGTTTCCTGCTTGCGTAAGGTCACCTGTCGGGAAACCTGGGGCTGATGTGAATTTCAGGATCAAATAATAACCCATCAATAGTCCTGCAAACCAGAGGTAGTTCATCCATTCTTTTTTACTGTAAATAAAGATGAAATTAGCAAACATATAAGCGATGCCAATTCTGCCGAGTACGCTACCGAATCTGATTTCTGAAATGGGCATGATATGAATGCCTTGGTTGATGACTAGACCTAATAAAATGAGGATGATGGTTCTTTTGATAATCCGTAAAGTCATTTGACTTTTAGATTTCCCTAATTCTAGTTCTTTTACCACCGAGTATGGTGAAGCCAGCCCTGCTATGAAAAGAAATAATGGAAATATGAGATCATAAAAAGCAAATCCATGCCAATCAGGATGGATCATTTGATCAGCTAAGGTTTCCCAGATGGGATTATGATTTACTTGATGGAATGAATGAACAATTGCCTCCGCACCCATGATCCAAAACATATCAAACCCACGTAAGGCATCTAAGGAATAGAGACGGTTCGATATAGGTGTTGGTGAATCAGGTGACATAATTATTTTTATTTTCATTAACAATATATATATATTTTGCCAGTAAAAACATATAATTACGGGTAATTTCTTGACGTTTAACTAAAAGACAGTTGCTTCATGATAAAACCATCGATTAGGAGTTGCTCTATTCTGCCTTAAAAAAGGAGTTTGCGATAACGACGGGTTTTAATCTCTTTTCTAATTCTTTCAAGGATTTTTCATATTTTTTGTTAAAAAAAAATATTTGCCTTTTTTTCAATTCCTAATTATCTAAACAATTAGCATATTGCAGCTTAGTTATTATGATTAAGGATAAAATGTCAAAAAAATTAGCAGTAGGGATTGATATCGGCGGCACCCTGACCAAGGTGGGCTTCGTCGATACAGAAGGTGAATTGTATGCTCATTTAGATTTCCCAACTCAGGGATATCCTGACGTAGATGATTATATGTCAGTTTTGGCATCAAAAATTCAATATTTAGAAAAACAGCTTTATTTTGATTTTGAGATGATGGGTCTAGGTATTGGTGCTCCTAATGCGAATTATTACCGTGGGACCATTGAGCATGCTGCTAATTTAGAATGGAAAGGAATCATTCCATTTGTGAGTAAAGTGAAGGCTCATTTTAATGTGCCTATATATATGACCAATGATGCCAATGCAGCAGCTATTGGTGAGGTGGTCTATGGGGATGCTAAAAAGATGCGTGATTTTATAGTCATCACATTAGGTACAGGTCTGGGATCAGGAATTTATGCCAACGGGGCATTGATTTATGGTCATGATGCCATGGCTGGAGAATTAGGCCACATTTCTATTGATAAAGAAGGTAGGTTAGACGGTTTGGGCGTTAAAGGAGGACTCGAAGCTTACGTTTCTTCAACAGGATTAAAACGAACCATATTTGAACTGCTTTCAGATTCCATTTCTAATAGTGAGCTTAGAAATTATTCTTTTAATAACTTACATGGTGAGGATATCACTAGAGCAGCAGAGCATGGCGATGAAATCGCCTGTGCTGCTTTTGAAATGACAGGTAAAATTTTAGGAGAGCAATTGGCCAATTTCGTAGCATTTTCGCATCCTGAGGCTATTTTTTTGTTGGGAGGTTTGGCTAAATCTGGGAAATGGATTTTCGAACCCACCCAGCGACATCTTGAAGCCAATCTTTTGCCTTATTACAAAGGGAAAGTAAAGCTATTGCCCTCTGGAATGATAGATAAAAATGCGGCGATTTTGGGAGCGGCTGCTTTGGTTTGGAATCAGCAGAAGCCTTAACTTTTTGATAATGGACATCTTTAAATTATTTTTTGAATGCAGATAAGATTTTTGATATATTTAGGAATTCTAATGTTGGTTTTGGAGACAATAAATGCTCAAGAGCAGCCTGCCGCCCAGGAAGAGCTTGTCACTTTAGTCCCCTTACCAGAACATTCAAAAGTGCTTTTTATCACTCTGGCATATCTTGAAAAATACCATTATCGAAAATTAAAGTTAAATGATTCACTGTCTGCCGTGGTTTTTGCTAATTATATTGAGGGTTTAGATCCCTCAAAAGTTTTTTTCTTAAAGTCAGACCTTGATTATTTTGAAAAGTACAAGCTGCAACTAGATGATGAATTATTAGCAGAAAAATTAGATTTTGGATTTCAAATATTTAATCTGTACCAAACGCGGGTGTTAGATCAGTATGCACGTATTCCTGAAATGTTGGAAAAAGGGTTTGATTATGAAAAGCAGGAGTACTATGATTTAGATCTTGATGAGATAGATTGGGCCAGCAGTGCTGAAGAACTCAATGAGCGATGGCGTCTAATTGTAAAAGGTCGGGCTTTAAACTTATTGCTGGCAAAAAAAGAATGGGATGAGGCGAAGAAAATATTATCAGATAGAAATGCGCGACGAATCAAGTCTTTGTATCAAAATAAGAGTGAAGATGTATTCCAAGTTTATTTAAATGCCTTAACCTCTGCCTATGACCCCCATACGAGTTATTTTTCACCGATTACCTCAGATAACTTTCAAATCAATATGAGTTTGTCCTTGGAAGGTATTGGTGCGGTATTAGGACAGCAGCTAGATTACACACAAATTGTTTCAGTTGTGCCTGGCGGTCCTGCGTTTAAGAGCAAGCGAATTTTCGAAAAAGACAAAGTCATAGCCGTTGCTCAGGGAGACGACGGTGAATTTATTGATGTAGTGGGTTGGAGATTAGATGAAGTGGTTCAAAAGATCAGAGGTCCCAAGGGAACAGTAGTTAGGCTTCAGACCTTGAGTAAGGGTGATTTGGCGGCATTACCTGATACGATCCGCATGATCAGGGAAAAGATAAAATTAGAAGATGAATCAGCCAAAGGAGAAATCATTTCCTATTTTGAAGATGATGCGACCTATCAAGTGGGTGTGATTACGTTACCTAGTTTTTATATTGATTTTGAAGAGCGAAGTGCAGGTGTTGAAAATTACAAGAGTACGACCCGAGATGTGAGTATTTTATTAGATAGTCTTAATGAGATAGGGATGGATGCTTTAGTCATTGATTTGAGGTATAATGGAGGAGGGTCATTGGATGAAGCGATAGATTTGACTGGCTTATTTATCCCTTCAGGCCCTGTGGTTCAGGTTCGGAATACAGACAACAGCATAGATGTTTTATCAGATGACAACCCCAAGGTTATGTATGAAGGTCCGTTGGCTGTGTTAGAAAACAGATACAGCGCCAGTGCTTCAGAGATATTTGCAGCAGCCATTCAGGATTACAAAAGAGGAGTCGTTTTTGGTGAAAACAGCTTTGGAAAAGGTACGGTTCAAAGCTTACTGCGCTTGGAACGTCCTGTGTTAAATTACCTCAACCGGCTGATCGCAGTCAATCAATTTTCAAAAAATGATGATTTGATAGATCTGAGAGATAAAGTTAAAAACCAAGAAATCAGCCTTGGGCAGCTTAAAATGACCTTGGCAAAATTTTACAGGGCTTCTGGAAGCAGTACGCAGCGCACCGGCGTGAGACCGGATATAGCCTTTCCTTCTTATTTCACATCGGACGAAGTAGGTGAGAGCTCAAGTCCGTCAGCTTTACCGTGGGATGAGATAGGCCCCTCTAATTTTTCATCTAATTATGATGTTTCGTCTGAACTTCTCGATGACCTTTATGATGAATATAGAAAGCATATAGCAGAGGATAAACAACTAATGGATTTGGTTAATGATATTAATAAGCAGAGAGCAGCCAATGAAGATAAGTCGATGTCATTAAATTTATCGATGCGTCAAAAAGAAGCTGAGGCCAATGAGTCATCAAAAAAACTCGATGAAGAAGTTGTCAAAACAGAACTTTTTTTTGCAGAAACAGATAGAGCAAAAATCAGTAAAGATCCCTACCTCAAAGAGTCCATCCGATTAATGGCTGAATGGGTTAAAAGACCGAATTGATTTTTTTCATGATATTTTGAAATAAATTCGTAATTTTAAATGGGAAAGCAAAATAAAGGAAATTCATCTTTGTCTTCTCATTATCAATTTTATTTAAATCATGATTAAACCCTATATTTCACCGGAGACTAAGCTCAATGAGTTGACCCTTAAGTCCGTTATTATTGGGGCGACACTGTCCGTTGTTTTGGGAGCAGCCAATGCTTATTTTGGACTTTTTTCAGGATTGACGGTATCTGCATCGATCCCGGCTGCGGTCATCTCTATGGCTGTTTTAAAGGCATTTAAAAATTCAAATATTCTTGAAAATAATTTGATTCAAACTGCAGCATCAGCCGGAGAGTCCTTAGCTGCAGGGATCATTTTCACCCTACCTGCTTTGGTTATTATGGGTTATTGGGAGTCCTTTAATTATCTAGAAACCACCCTGATTGCGATATGCGGTGGAGTTTTGGGCGTTTTATTTACGATTCCTTTACGAAAGGCGCTCATCGTTAAAGAAAAACTCGCTTTTCCAGAGGGTGTGGCCACGGCAGAAGTCCTCAAGACGGGAGAAAAGGGTGGAGATTCGATAAAATATTTAATTATAGGTAGTCTATTAGGGGGGCTTTACAAGTTTGGTTTTGAGGCGCTAAATCTATGGAGTGACCTCTTTGAAAAGGCTATACTTCTCAAAGAGCGTTATTATCTTTATTTCAGTTTAAACTTGTCACCGGCACTCGTGGCGGTGGGCTACATAGTGGGGTTAAATATTTCTTTTCTAGTCTTTTTAGGAGGGGTCATCAGTTGGTATGTAGGCATTCCCCTATATATCTTACTGAGAGGTGCCCCTGAGGAGCTTTCAGCAGTTCAAATAGGGGGAGAGATATGGAGTTCTCATATTAGATATTTAGGTGTAGGTGCGATGATTGTAGGAGGTTTGTGGGCATTAGTGGGATTAAGATCCGCACTTGAAGCAGCACTTGAAGCAGCACTTGAGGCTTTTAAAAAAGGAAGTAAATCCCTTTCAACGACCTCCAGAACGGAATTAGACACTCCGATGTCATGGGTATTGATTGGTATCGGGGTCATGACTATACCCATCTTTTTCATTTACTTGACCCTTATAAAAGATGTTCCGATCACCCTATTCATGTCCCTGATCATGATCGTTGCAGGGTTTCTATTCTCTGCCGTTGCGGGCTATATGGCGGGACTGGTAGGTTCTTCAAATAACCCTATTTCAGGAGTCACTATAGCAACTATACTGACTACCGCTTTATTATTATTATTATTAATGGGTACCAGTGATCCTGCAAAAGGAGCGGCGGGAGCCATTTTAGTGGGAGCCATCGTTTGTTGTGCTGCAGCCATTGCGGGGGACAATATGCAAGATTTGAAAGCAGGACATATTTTAGGTTCAACGCCAAGAAATCAACAAATCATGCAAATGGTAGGGGTCGTTTCGGGGGCCTTGCTCATCGCACCTATTTTAAATTTATTATTGGCATCCAAGGGAATAGGCCTACCTACGCTGCTACATCCCAATCCACTCTCAGCACCTCAAGCTACCCTAATGATGAGTGTTGCTTCGGGTATATTTGGTGGTAATTTACCTTGGGATATCATCGTTATCGGGGGCTTTATTAGTGTTTTAATCATTTTGGCAGATGAGTATTTAAAACGGAAAAAAAGCAATTTTAAAATGCCCGTTTTAGCGGTAGCGGTTGGTTTATATCTACCCTTTGAACTTGACTCGTCTATATTTATAGGAGGACTGATTGCTTGGCTGCTTGAGAAGGGGTATCAAAAAGCTCAAAATTCCACCTCTGTGGATCAAGCTAAAAACGCAGGTTTATTAATGGCGTCAGGACTCATCACGGGTGAGGCGTTGATCGGTATTTTAATTGCGGTATTAACAGCGGTTCAATGGAGTTTTTCCATCAGCGATGATCCATTGGGAGGTAGTTTAATAGGTCTGTTGATTTTAACGGTCATTTTGATTTATTTTTATCAAATGGTATCAAAAATTGCTAAAAAATAGGCTTTTAAAAATTCGCCTGTAAAAGATCACCACTCAACTGAAGTAAACCGAGTTCAGATTTTTTGGCACTGTAACGTGCGTTATTATAGTTGACCTGTGCATTCAGTAAATTAAGCTGGGCTTGTCTGAAAGCTATTGAGGTAATTTGCCCGAGGTTGTATTGTTCTTTGGTACGTTCAAAATTACGTTGGTTGGTTTCCAGATTTTTATTTTGAGCCATCATGATAAATAAAGCCGTTTGATAACTGGTCCATGCATTATTCAAATTGCGATCTAGATTTAATAAAGTTTGATCCATTGAAAGGGATTCATTTTCTAGAGCTATTTTAGTATTTTGTCGGAGCGTATTGGATTTCCCTCCATCCCAGAGATTCCAAGAAAGCGCAGCCCCTATATTTAGACCATTGGATTGTTGAGCAGCAAGAAATCCAACAGGTCCAAAGTCATTATTCTGCCAATTATAACGCGTATTTAGTCCTACGCTCGGAATGATAGCGGCAGATGAGATCTTGATGTTCGTCTCCGCATTCCGTAGATTACTGTTTTGCTCAAGTACTTCCACATTATTTGAATGGGCTTTATCTGATAATACTTCAAAGGCTAGATCTTCATAAAAAGAAAGGGTGGTATCTACTTCAAAATACGTAGTTATGCTTCTTCCTAATAAAAGGTTGAGGTTGTTTTTTTCAGTTTTTAATGATTGGCTGATGTTGAGATAATTGATACTATCATTATTAAAATCTACCTCGGCATTCAAGACATCCAGTTTGGTGCTTTGTCCATACTCAAAACTAAAAATAGCTTTGGTCAATCGTTCTTTAGATATAGCTAAGGATTTATTCTGATTTAATTGATCCTGTGTGAGTCGTGCGATTTCATAGTAAGCGAAGAAAATATTGAATAGCGTATTCTCCATCACTTTTCGTGCTTGCAATGCCGTCAGATTATAATTTTCTTGTAATTTTTGATAGTTATATTTCCTTCCAAACCCATTGAAAAGAGTATAATTTAAGGCCAAACTTGCGTTATAGCCAACCGTTTCAACACCTGAAACACTTACAACTCTGTCATCTTGAAATGTATTTTCGGAACTGGTAGAAGCAAATGTTGAACCGGCACTTCCTGATAAGGAAGGTAGAAAGTCACTGTTCGTTAAAGCTGCATTATTTTCAGCGATTTTTGTTAGATTATTCGCTGCTTTAATTTCGAAATTATTTTCAAGGGCAATTTTCACTGCGAGGTCTTTGGTGAGTAATTCTTGTCCGATTCCTTGAAAATATAGATTCAGATAAATCGCAGCAAAGGATAATATTTTCAATTTATTCATGGTTAATATTTAATTCTTTTACAGCTCTTTCGACAGATTCTTTTTCTGGTTTAATCCCTGTCCACAACCAGAGGGTCCAAACTTTCATCGTATTTCCAAAGGCAAGTAACATGGGTAAAAAGACCAATGTCAATAATGTAGCAACTAAAATGCCATAAGCTATTGAGACCGCCATGGGTATGAGAAATTGTGCTTGTAAACTTTTCTCAAATATAAGAGGCCCTAAACCAGCGACAGTAGTGATAGAAGTTAGAAAAATGGGTCGAAATCTTGACTTCCCGGCTTCCAATAGCGCATCGTCGAACTTCATACCTGCCCTTAGGTTGCTATTAAATTTACCAATCAGAACTAAACCGTCATTCACAACAATTCCAATAAGTGCAATGATGCCTAAAAAGGAGGAAATATTAATAGGATAACCATGCAGCCAATGACCCCAGGCAACCCCAATCAGACTAAAAGGAATCATAATCATCAGCAACAGAGGTTGGCTTATCGAACGATAAGTGAAAGCAATAATGGCAAAAATCATAAAAAAGACGATGGGCATGGTCGCCGCAGCGGATGAAGTCGTTTTATTGGCTTCTCTACTTTGACCATCAAATGAAGCGCTGACACTCGGATATTGTGCATTAATGATCGGTAATACTTCTGTTTTGATCTCTTGGATGATTTCCGTAGCACTGGTTTTTGGATTTTTAAGATCTGCATCAATTCTTATTTCTCGATCGCCATCGAGGTGATTGATCGATATCTCACCTCTTTGTATTTGATAATTGGCGACTTCTCTGAGGGGTACGCGTACTCCCAAAGGACTCACTACACGCATTTCTTCGAGACTGGTTAAAGAGGAGCGGGTCTCTTTGTCGTACCGTACCCATACTTTGATCTCGTCTCTTCTTCTTTGAAATCGTTGTGCTTGGTATCCAAAGAATCCCGATCGTACTTGACTTATCAGGGTATTGAGGCGGAAACCCATGGCATAGCCATTTTCTGTGAGTTCAAGTTTTATCTCTTTTATGCCTGCGGGATCATTGTCTTCAATATCCTTGAGTAGGTTATTCTCTTTTAAATAGTTCTTGACCAATAATTTGGCTTCTTTCAACTCTTGGGTATTATTACTCAATAAGGATACTGAAATGGGTTTACCACCGAAATAATTTCCAGAACCATAAATTAATGTTTCAGCACCATCTACACTTCCTACTTTTTTATCGATCGCGGATGAGACCAAATAGGCCGGAGCATCACGCGCTTCTCCAGACAGTAAATTGATAGTTAGTGAGGCTACTGATGTCCCAGGACCCACACGGCGGATGATATTCTGAATGACAGCTAAATTCCCAGTTTGTAATTCTGAAAGTGAGTCATTTACCTTCCAGGCCTGATTTTCAATATGAGTAATGATTGAATCCGCGACGGCCTCGTTAGTACCTTGAGGCATTTTTAAACTTATTTGTAATCGATCACTGGCTATTTGTGGAAAAAAAGAAAATTTGATGATGCCGCCACCCATTGATCCCAATGTCAATAGAAGTAGGGCCAAGGTGATCCCAAAGCCTAAAACTTTATTTTTCAAATAAAAGCGCAGCGTAGGAGCATAAATATTATCGCGCATCCATGACATAAATTGATCTGCATAAGCATTGAACCAATAAGTTTTTTGGGCTTTAGTCAACGATTTGGAGTGTGATATATGAGAAGGCAGAATGATCAATGCCTCAATTAAAGAGAGCCCTAGGGTGAGAATAACAATCGTAGCCGTTTCTCCAAAAAACTCCCCAATTCGACCCTCTAAAAAAAAGAAGGATGAGAATGCGACAAGGGTGGTAAGAATGGCAGAGGTGATGGCGGGTAGAACCTCCATCGTACCATCGATGGCTGCTTGCATTCGAGTTTTCCCTTTTTCATAATGGTGATAGATGTTTTCTGAAATCACGATGCCGTCATCAACGAGTATGCCAATGACAATGATCATACCAAACAAAGAAACGATGTTGATGGTTACATTGAAAAACCCTGCAAATATGAACATCCCTAAAAAGGCAAATGGCAAACCAAAAGCGACCCAAAAAGCCAATCTTGGCTTAAGGAAGAGGGCCAGAAAAATGAGCACAAGAATAATTCCCTGCAAGGCATTTTTCAAGAGCAAATTGATACGTTCGACTACTACCACGGATCGATCACTGATGATGGCCAACTGGAGGTTATCATTTTTATTATTAAAATCAGTTACATAGGCTTTTACATTTTCTGCTACCTCTATCAAATCTTCAGATATCGTAGCCTTGACATTCAATTGGACGGAGGGCTTGCCATTAAAATAAGCTCTATCTGGCGATTCAGACCATTTGTCAGTGATAACTGCAATATCCTGAAGCCTGATGAGTTTACCATTTTCATTGCTTTTTAAAACAATTTGGTCAAATTCTACCCCATAATATTTTCGGTTACTGACCCGAATGAGGTATTCTTCTTGAGAGGTTTTAATAGAACCTCCAGTGACCAAAATATTAGTGGAGGTTATCGCTGCCGCAATCTCTTGAAAAGTCAGTTGATAGGCTCGCATTTTATCTTCGTTCAAGGCAATTTCTATTTCCTCGTCGGGATATCCTGAAACGTTTATTTGTGAGATTCCCTCAAAGCTTCTCAAGTCATCTTCTACCTTTCTTCCAAATGATTTTAAAGTCATTAGGGGAATATTTTCACCACTTAAGACAATAGAAATGGCATCTGAGGTGAATATTTGCTTGGCAATAATGGGGGGCTCCATGTTCGTAGGAAACGAGGGAATCTTGTTCACTGCATTTTTTACATCAGAAAGCGCAGCATCGATATTATATCCTTTAAGCACCTCTATTAATATATTTGCTGAGTTTTCTTTTGAGGTAGAGGTGAAACGATCGATCCCCACAATTCCTTTGAGGTTGTCTTCTATTTTCAAGATGATGCCTTCCTCCATTTCCTGGGGTGAGGCACCCGGATATATTACATTGATAGAAATATTTCTATTTTCTATTAATGGAAAAAAAGACGACTTTAAATTGCTTACTCCAGCCAAGCCCAACACCGTAAAGGCAATAACGATCAACCAACCTGCGATAGGATAATTGATAAAATATTTAATGATATTTCGCATACTTATTTATTTGGTGCGTTGGAGGGCTACTTTCATACCTTGGTAAGCATTGGGAATGGGTCGTTCTACAAAGAGCATACCATCTGTCAGTCCATTAACAACAAGGTTCTTTTCACCCTTGTGAAGTATGTTGATGGGTAGGAGGGTTAAAATACTGTCTTTGACAATAAAAAGTTGGTTCTGATTTACCACAAGTGATCTATTTACTTCAAATGCATGATCAATTTTTTGAACAGGAATGATGGCCTCGAGATACATACCTTCTTTTAAAGAAGGTTCTTTTAGTAGGATGAAAGCTTTAACGGTTTGTGTTTCTTGATCAATTTTCCCATTTACTCGAATGACTGTTCCTGTGTAGGATTGATTTTTCTGGTCAGGTGCATAAACCTGTACTTGCGCTCCTATACTGATGGCTGAAATGATGTTTTTCCCGATATCTACTTGCATTTCATATGCTGAAGGATCAATGAATTCGCCGAGTAGTTGACCCGTCCGAATGACGGTGCCAGCCTCCACCGCTGCTGAAGTTAAGATGCCATCGAATGGGGCTCGAATGAGGTGTTTTTGGTAGATTAATTCTAAATTAATGGTGTTATAATAAGTTGTATAAATATTTTTCCCTGTGATAAAGAATTTTTCTTGATCAGAGGAAGTTTTTGGTAGACTTTTTAAAGGTTGGCTTAACTCAAATTCGTCTAGATACTTCCCCCATTTTTCATATGCTTTGGGGTAATCAAGTCTTAGATCTGGTAAAATGCTGGTGATCAGATTTTGAAGTACACTTTTTTGAGCTTGAAGGTTGGCATAGTAGGCGTCATTGGCCATTTCAATCATAATCTCACCTTTTTTAAAAGCGACACCTATTTTGAACTCTTTGGATCGGACCTTCATGATGCCTTGAACTTCGGCATATAAATTGGTCCTTTTTTTAGCGATTAATCTCCCTTGCTCTCGAATGGAGACTGAGATGGTTTTATTTTCAACTGTTCTCACAGAAGCAAAAGGAAGGGCTTTGATTTCTCTAGATTTAAAGCTTTTTTTACTTGAAATAATCTTTTGAGCTCCGAAGATAGATCCGACGAAGATGATTATTCCCAATACGATAGTTATTTGTCTCATTTTATTTCAGGATAGTGATTGGAAGCTCTTTACGATTTGTAAAGGTGATTATTTGTTTTAAAACTTTGATGGTAGTCTCGATCTCTTTAGCGTTTATTTTCTGTTGAATGTTATCGATTTCATTAATAATGAGAGGAAACGCCATTTTTGTTTCCTCTAAACCTTTTTGAGTGATAAAAACATTATTGACTCTTTTGTCTGTTTCACAAGTTTTACGATTCAAAAGCCCTTTACGCTCCATAGTTGAAATGAGGCGGGTCAAGGAGGTTTTGTCTCTGTCAGTAATGAAGGCCAGATCATTTTGTGGAATTCCATCCTCCATGCTCAATATGCGTAAGAGTATAATCTGGTGCTTACTCAAAGATATTCCAGCATTCAAGAGCTCATCGGCCAGATGAAAATCGAAGGATTTCATCGCCCGCCCCAGCCACGGTAATAAGAGCTTTTCAAATTGTGGAAAATAATCTTCTTTTTGCATGATAATTTGAGCGCAATTTAAATTAATTTAGTTGCGCATACAACTAAATTAATTTAAAAATGGACTCCCTATGTTATTTGGAATTAAAAACGGTGGCATTCACATTATAATGATAAATTTGAAGGTTTATGGATCACTTGTTTCAGTACTTACGGGATTAAGTCATTCAAAAAAAACATCGGTAGATTAAGACATTATTGATTTCAGATAATTAAAAAAAATTAAGGCGCTGTCTCATAATTTTATATTATATTCCCTATCCTAAGTTCTAAATAAAAAGGAGTGAAACAAGTAGAACAATTCAGTAATCGATGGGGTATTATCTTGGCTTCATTGGGCATGGCTATCGGAGCTGGAAATCTTTGGCGATTCCCTAGACTTGCGGGTCAATATGGAGGCGCTTTCTTATTACTTTGGATTTTCTTTTTACTCATCTGGTCCATTCCTTTGCTCTTGGCCGAATTCTCAATTGGGAAGAAGTATAAAAAAGGCGTGATCGGATCTTTTACGATGCTTGCGGGTAAACCCTTCACTTTTATGGGTTTTTTTATAACCATTTGTACCTTGGGTATTGCCTTTTATTATTCTGTCGTTACGGCATGGGCCTTGCGCTATTTTAGTTTTTCAGTATCAAATATATTTGATGAACAATCGCTGAAATCACGGTTGATCGAAAATCCAGATTACCTTCATCAATTTTGGAATTCTGTATCCAACGGGAATTGGATCACTATTTTGCTTTATATAGCGATTGTTATTTTAGGTTCATTGTTATTGGCACGGGGTGTGCAAAAAGGATTGGAGCGAGCCAATAAAATATTGATACCTTCACTTTTTGTCCTTTTGATTATCGTGGCCATTATTGCTTTGAATATGGAAAAAGGATTGATGGGATTGGAATACATGTTTGCCATTAATTTCGATCATTTTTCTGATCCGATAATATGGATAGAGGCATTGACCCAATCAGCTTGGTCGACCGGGGCAGGGTGGGGGTTGATCATGACCATATCTTCTTATTCTAGTGACAAAGAAGATGTCACACTCAATACTTTTGTAGGTGCCTTCGGAAATAATTTAGCCTCATTAATGGCTGGAATGGCTATTTTACCTGCAGTTTTTGCCATGGCGCAAACAGAAGCGGCCGCCATTAGTTATCTTCAGAGCGGGAATCAGGCGTTGACCTTTACCGTCATCCCCGTTTTGTTTTCAAATATTCAAGGCGGAGCCTTGCTGTCAAGTGTTTTCTTTTTGGCGTTGTTCTTTGCGGCGGTGAGTTCATTATTGGCCATGATAGAATTATTTATCAAAAACTTGAGCGATTTAGGTTTTTCACGTGCTAAATCGATTAAAAATGTCATATTTTTCTTTATAATTTTTGGATTTCCCTCGGCCTACAGTTTAGATTTTTTCTCGAATCAAGATTGGGTTTGGGGTGTAGGATTGATTGTGTCAGGTCTATTTATTTTATTTGCCGTGGCTAAATATGGGTTTACAGAATTCAAAAAGAATTTCATAGACTTAGATTCTGATTTTAAAGTCCCTTCTCTTTATTTCAAAATATGCATGACGCTAAATATTCCTTTGGCACTTTTTTTAATTTATTGGTGGATGTCTAGGGGATACAGTGATTATCCCTGGTTGGACGCCTCAGGTCATTGGAATGTGATAGATGTTTACAGCAATGCGTCCATTATTACCCAATGGATAGGCGTATTGATCATTGGATTGATCGCCAATAATTTTTTGTATCGTAAATTTGTCAACAAATGAGTAGTCAAGCATTGATCAGTATGATTTTCATTCTCACATTTATAGTGGGAGGATTTGCCTTTTTCTTATCTTTGGTAATGAAAAATGAATCGAAAAAAATCAAACAATAATTTCTAAATGGATAAAATTGACCCGCTTAATCAGGTAGCCCGTTTTCATCAAACCTTTCAACACCCGATTTTAAATGAACCTGAAATCCCTTCAAAGCAACGATGTGATTTAAGGGTATCCTTAATTGATGAGGAATTACAAGAGCTTAAAGAGGCCATTGCTGAAAAAGATATGGTGGAAATTGCAGATGCGCTATGTGATATCCAATACGTGCTTTCAGGTGCCATTCTTGAGTTTGGATTGGGTGAAAAATTTCCAGCACTCTTCAATGAAGTGCAAAGATCTAATATGAGTAAAGCCTGTGAGAGTGAAGAGGAAGCACGTGCTACGGTTGCTCACTATAAAGAAAAGAAAGATACTGATTGCTATTATAGAGAAGTGTCAGGTAAATATCTGGTCTTTAGAAGGGGAGATGACAAGACGTTAAAATCTATTAACTATTCTCCAGCAGCTTTGAGCCCTATTTTGAAGTCTTAGTTTTTCTTTATCATCCATAAAAAGGTGTTTTCTATAGGGCATATTTAATGTCTCAAAAATTAGTGGAAATTGATTTTAATATATCCTATATTGTTAATTTTACATTTTAAAACAAAGACAAATTATTGTATATGTTTGATAATCTGAGTGCTAAACTTGATCGTGCCTTTAAAAATATTAAGGGCCAAGGTAGGATCACCGAATTAAATGTTGCCGCCACAGTAAAAGAGATCCGACGGGCATTGATCGATGCGGATGTTAATTACAAAGTGGCCAAAGACGTTACTGATTTGATCAGATTAAAGGCGCTGGGGCAGGATGTCTTGATTTCTGTTTCTCCCGGTCAGCTATTGACTAAAATAGTGGCCGAAGAGCTAACTGTATTGATGGGTCAAGAAAGTGTTCCTGTCAATTTAGACGGTAATCCCAATATTATACTTATAGCAGGTCTTCAGGGCTCTGGTAAAACTACGTTTTCCGGAAAATTGGCCCATTATATCAAGAAGAAAGGTCACTCGGTTTTATTGGTTGCTTGTGATGTTTACAGGCCAGCAGCGATAGACCAACTTAAAGTGCTGGGTGAACAAATAGACGTTGAGGTTTTTGCTGAAGCAGAAAATAAAGACGTGATTTCTATTGCCAAAAATGCCATAAAATACGCCAAGGCCCATGGAAAAAAATCAGTAATCATTGATACGGCAGGTCGTTTGGCTGTCGATGAACAAATGATGGCTGAAATTTCAGGGCTCAAAAAAGAAATAAAACCTGCCGAGACTTTATTTGTAGTTGATGCCATGACGGGGCAAGATGCGGTTCATACGGCCCAAGCGTTCAATGAGCGTCTTGATTTTGATGGGGTGGTGCTTACCAAGCTTGATGGTGATACACGTGGAGGAGCCGCCTTATCTGTAAGGAGGCAAGTGGAAAAACCGATTAAATTCATTTCTACGGGTGAAAAAATGGATGCCATGGATCAGTTTTATCCAGATCGCATGGCGAAGCGAATTTTGGGAATGGGTGATGTGTTGACCTTAGTAGAAAGGGCCCAGCAAAATTTTGATGAAAAAGAGACTCAGAGAATCAATAAAAAAATCAAAAAAAACCAGTTTGGCTTTGATGATTTTTTAATTCAAATGGAACAGATCAAAAAGATGGGAAGTCTTAAGGATATCGTTGGAATGATACCTGGTATGGGAAAGGCGATAAAAGACGTTGATATTGATGACAACACCTTAAAGCCTATAGAGGCCATTATTAAATCCATGACACCCAAGGAAAGATCCAGTCCGGAGCTCATGAATGGGAGTAGAAAAATCAGAATAGCAAAAGGAAGCGGTACGACCGTGACAGAAGTGAATCAGTTGCTTAAGCAGTTTGATCAAATGCGTAAAATGATGAAAACTATGAATAAGATGGGCGGAGCCAAAGCATTGAACAGCTTTATGAAGTAATCACGGTTATCGAGATTTATCTATACATAACCGCATTGATGGCGGCTATGGTTTTTTTGACGTTCGGCAATATTTCTTCAATCAAAGTAGGTGCATAAGGTAAGGGTAAATCTTTGCTGACGACCCTATAAATGGGCGCATCCAAGTGGTCAAAGGCATTTCTTTGTACGATGTGACTGATGTCTGATGAAATGGAAGCAACAGGCCACGTTTCTTCCAGTAAAACCAAGCGATTTGTTTTCTTTACCGAGGTAATGATGGTTTCATAATCGATGGGTCTGACAGACCTTAAATCAATAACTTCAACATCTACGCCTTCTTTTTGCATTTCAATGGCGCACTCATTGGCAATTTTCATAAATTTCCCAAAAGAGACTAGGGTAACATCTTTTCCTTCTCTTACGATATTGGCTTTACCGATTTCTAGTACATATTCTTCTTCTGGAACCATTCCTTTGTCACCATACATGAGTTCAGACTCCATGAATATGGTAGGGTTATTGTCCCTAATGGCGGCCTTAAGAAGACCTTTAGCATCGTAAGGGTTTGAGGGAACGACCACCTTTAGTCCAGGTGTATTTGCGAACCAATTTTCAAAATTCTGTGAATGTTGAGAGCTTAACTGACCTGCATTTCCGGTAGGTCCTCTGAAAACAATGGGGACGTTGTATTGGCCTCCAGACATAGAGAGCATTTTTGCGGCTCCATTGATAATTTGATCAATGGCGACCAAAGAAAAATTAAAAGTCATGAATTCAATAATGGGCCTTAATCCATTCATTGCAGCTCCAATGCCTACCCCAGCAAATCCTAATTCTGCAATTGGGGTATCAATTACGCGCTTGGCACCAAATTCATCAAGCATACCTTGACTTACTTTATAGGCACCATTATAATCAGCTACTTCTTCTCCCATCAAAAAGATGTTCTCATCTTTTCTCATTTCTTCGGTCATAGCCTCCCTAAGAGCGTCCCTGAACTGAATTTCTCTCATAACAAATGATAATAATTAATAAAGGTGCTAAATTAAAAAATTAAGATCAAATAGCGCTAAGAGTAAAAAAAAAGCTCCCGTTGAGGAGCTTTTTTTTTAATTTAAGAATTATCTAATCGCCTCTGCTACCGCATCTGCATAATTTGAAAACTCTAGATCATTTAAGGCTTTCTCTTTTAATGCAACATCTATAGACACGGCTGCTTTGAGATTCGACATGATACCACTTTCATTATTACTTCTTGCTGCGGTGACCGCTAAGTAATATGCGGCATGTGCTGAAAGTGAAGAACTATTATTTATTTTGTTAAATTCACGATTTGCGCCATCGAAATTATCTCCTAGTAGATGGGCTAGACCTCGGTTGAAGTTTGCCACTTCACTATCATCTGCTGCAGCTAAAGCCGCACTGGCTTTTTCATAATCCCCCATTCTAATATGAATGGAACCTATAGAAGCATTTAGTGCCTCTTTGAGATCACCCGTTGCGCCTGAAACCGCTGTTGATAGGGCTTCAAAAGACTCCTGGTAAGATGCTTGCATCATAAGAGCAGTCCCTCTGTTAGCATGTACTTCGACATGGTCAGCTTTGTTGGATGCAATGTCTAATTGGGTCAATGCATCTTGTATGTTTTTGGCCATATCGTCTCCATTTTGTGCAGCCATTTGTAAATATACTGTAGCTAGATTGTTGTGAGCGACCCAACTTCCTTCTTTTTTCGAGGCGGCGATGTAGATCCCTTCTTTTTCTTTCAGACTAGGGGTGAGAGTAGCCGCATACAATAATTCTTCATTGGAAAGTACTTCGCTCGTGGTATCCCCATTTACGATGTGCTTGGCTAATAAAGAAATTTCAGCAGGTGACTTTTTCTCTTTAACTGTGAGAATTTCAGTTTGAGCAGTCCTTAAGGATGGATAAACTTTATCGAACACCGATTTGTAAGCGGGTATTTTTCTCATGGCCTTTTCCTTATCTTCAAAAGAACCTGAACCATTGACAATGTTTAAAAATGATTTCTTGGAATCTTCACTGATTCCCGAAGCTCTCAATGCTACTTTGAAAGCGGACCAATCTTGAACGACAGGCTTGAGGATAAATTTAATTTCAGCAGCCGTTCCCGTGTAATCATATTTACTCATTTGGCTGCGGTAATATTTTTCTATTACTTCAGCTCTGTTTTTGGATAGATCACCATTGATGGTTTCTGAACCTTCAGGAGAGTGCGTACCTGTGATCGTCACGGTGCGAGTCACATTCTTATCGGCTATAAACGCGGATAGATTTGATTTTTTTGCCTTGTTGCTCTCTCCGTCTGTAGCTAAAGATTGCGACAAATAGGCACTCCCTTGAGGAAAATAGAAATTAATATTAGTGGGTATCAATTCCTCTTGATCATTGTAACCATGATCTGCATAGTTGGTTGCGTACGCATTTTGAACAGCTCTAGATGTAGTAATAATACCTACAGCTATTTCCATTTTGTCTGTGGTTAGCACCTTTCCGTTTTTTGGATTTTTCGCTTCGCCTTGAATCACTAAGCTACCCGGATTCAGAGATGCATTATAGGGCATAGAAAAAGTGCGATTGACACGAGAAGCCGTCGAACTGCTCTGAGGATAATCTTCGGCATTGAACTCAATGCTACCTACCTCTATCTCTTTATCACCATACTGATACGTTGTATTGAGCGTATAAACTTTTCCAGTTGGAAGTATTTTTGGGGGTAATACGGCAGAAATATCAAAGGCAACTTGGTTACCATGAAGTTCCAATGGATCAGGGCTAACCTCTAAATCTTGCTTTTCGGCAAGTTTCACCATTTTCTTAAGCGCACAACCACTAAATAGAGAGGCAGCGATAATTGTGGCCGCTATGAGGTTTAAATTTTTCATTTTGTTCATCGTTTATTGAGACTGTCTAAATTTTAATTTTTTCTTAATATGCTTACAATATTACCCCAAATTTATAAAATAGTCCAATCTGTTGATATAAAAAGATGTTAATATTTATCTTTGTTTTGTTTTATATTCAAATTTTATGCAATATCTAATTGAAAAGTATGCTTTTGGGGTATGTAATGCGATAGGCGAGTACTTTAAAATACCTACTTCAAGTATCCGTTTATCCTTTATTTATGCCTCTTTTTTAACTTTTGGATCGCCCGTAATCCTTTATTTAGCGATTGCCTTTTGGATGAGTTTTAAGAAACTTTACAGAAGAAGAGAGAATACTCTTTGGTATTATTGATTTAGCTCTTTGTAAGTCTTTTTATTAAATAAGAAGTATTGTAGCGCGACACTTTCTACGGGATGTTCAAGGCTTATTTTTGGATGAGCATGTTGACTTCTGTTTCTCCAATATTTTCTTAGGTTGAAAATAAAATCTAATTCCGCCTTACATACGGCTTTGAAGTGACCAAATCCTTGGTGTTTCCAAAACAAAAAAGCTGCAGCCAGGTCGAAAATCATTCTTAAAGGAATTTTGATAAGCTGTTTTTTGGGTAGGTTTTTTAGAAGCATGACCAGACCATTCCTGAAATTTAGATAGGTTTTTTGAGGATGAGATGCGGCTAGGGTGCCTCCACCTACATGGTGCACGGTACTTTTTGGGCTGTACCTGAATTTTTTCCCTTTCATTGCCAATCTCCAACAAAGATCAATTTCTTCCATGTGTGCAAAAAAGTCAGCATCAAATCCGCCTATATCATTGAAGTCCTCAGCTCTTATGACCATACAGGCCCCAGAGGTCCAAAACACATCAATGGCATCATCATACTGACCTCGGTCATTTTCAATAGTATCAAAAATTCGGCCTCTGCAGAAGGGGTAGCCCCAAGCATCGAGTTGACCACCGGCTGCCCCGGCATGTTCAAACTTGGAAGGATCATTCTGATCCAAAATTTTTGGCTGAACCGCACTATAATCGGGATGTTCTTCCAAAAAATCCACCAAGGGATCTAACCAATTTAACGTCGTTTCAACATCAGAATTGATGAGGGCGTAATAGTCAGCGGCTACTTCTTTGAGGGCTAAATTATAACCACCAGCATATCCATTGTTTTCTTTTAATACGATTGCTCTAATTTCCGAATGATTTTTTTTCAACCAATCTAATGAGGAATCTGTTGATCCATTGTCGGCTACTATAATTTCATAATTACCAGAGGTTTTAATCAAGATACCTAAGTATTTTTTTAGAAAATCAATCCCATTATAATTTAAAATGACAATCGCAGTGACAGACATTACATCATGCTGTTTAGATCCATTCCTGGAATATTTGGAAGCATACCTTGCGTGGCTTTTTGTAAATGTTCCTTACTCTGGTCCTCTGCGGCTTTAATGCCTTTATTTACAGCGGCTATGATGAGGTCTTTTTGAAGTTCTTTATCTTCTTTTCCATAAAGTGAGTCATCTATTTTTAGTTCCAAGAGTTCTTTGTTTCCATTGAATCTAGCGGTCACCAAGCCCGCACCCGAATCACTTTCTACAAAAAGATTATCCAGTTCTTCTTTGGCAATTTTCATTTTTTCTTGGACTTCTTTGACTTTGCCCATCATTTTCATCATATCTAGCATATTATTGATCTTTTGTTATTTAATAAGAACGAAACTGCCCTGTTGCCTTAATAATTCATTTTCTTCGGTATAATAATTGACTTGGTAGACATAAGAGCCCTTGACAATATCGCCATTTTGTTGACGCCCATCCCAAAAATCATCTTTCTGTTCAGTAATAAAAATTTCTTTTCCAGCAAGATTGAATACTTTGAAAGTGAATTGATCCGTAGGAAGACCATAAAACTTTAACGTTTCATTGATGCCATTGCCATTGGGAGAAAAAGCTTCGGGCACATATATTACCGGGTTAAACTTTATCATCACTGCATTAGACCTTAAGGTAATACCTGCTGCATTGGTTCCTTCAGCCCAGATTTTTTGATGGGTCCCCAAGTCGTGTGTGATGTTGATGGTATTGAGTTGGGTCAACACAACGGGCTGGGCGATACTTTCTGTTTGATCTGAATTGATCAATTGGTAATCCAGAGTTTGCCCCAATTTATACGTACCATCAAAATATTCAGAGGTATAAGCATTGGTGTAATAGTCTGATAATTCTAGATAGGTAGGCGTAATCTTGATTGTTTGTATGCTGGCATCACACGAAGGAGTGAAAAGGAGCTCATAACTGTATTTCCGGATAGGATATACGCTAGGGTCAATGTACCCAGGCTGTATGTTGAATAAAGTATCGAACAAAACGTCATTTACATATTTTACGGCATGAAATAAACCATTGTTGTTTTCACTAAAATGCAAGGCAATATGGTTTTCTGAATCATAGGTAGCGTAGGCGTAATTAAATGCAGTAGTGTCACTGTTAATGTCCAAACACAAGGAATCACCTAATATTATATTCTCATCATTGCATAGCGAAAGGGCATTGATCCGAAAGCATAATGAAGAGAGGGATGCATCAAAGGGCAGGGATGGGAAAAATAAGGAATTAGAGTCCAATAAGCCGTTATAGATGGGCGTAAATACATCGGTTGTTGATTGATATTCAATATTGTAATAAGTTGTTGAATCTGCTTCATAATATATTTGGAGTGAGACTTCATTTTGACATACATATTTCACGTAGGCGGAATCCACAGTCGAATAGTTGGTCAACTCAAGCATGAGAACGCTCTGAACAGGTGAACTGCCGCAGTTAGGTTGCCCTCCGTCATAAAAACCTTCTATAATTAAATCGATGCTGTCTACTTCAGGGACTTCTATGGTAAAGGGATTGGCTTCTTCTTTTGAATGCATGAACGTATCTGTAGAAGTGTATACTTGATAACTATCATAATAATCGTCTAAAATCTCAATGGAGAGATGTTGACGGTCGCAGTAAAAATAACTAAATTCAGGACTTACCGGATCAGAAACTTGGATCCATAAGGAATCTTCTCTGTCATCTCCCTCACTAATTATTTGATAAATAAGATAATCTCCGGGCTCTTCGTAGGTATAAAAGGTATCTACTGAGGTCACTGTGCCTAGATTGGCTTCGTAAATATAATTCCGAGGGACCTCATCACCATAATCAATAAGCTCTTGAATGTTTACCGTGAAGGGGGCACATCCGCGTTGATATGCAACAGAAAAAGAGGCATCTTGACTTATCTGTGCTACTGCTATAAAAGGAAGAATCAAGATAACAAAAATGGTAATTCTTAAAACAATAAGTTTGAAAGAAAATATGATGATCTTTTTAATCAAAGGTTATCTGTTTTCAAGTTTTCAATGATTTCTTCAACAGAAGATGTTAAGACCTTTCCGGTGCTCATATTTTTTAATGGATAGCGTGCTTGTGAGATTTCGTCTGATCCAATAGTAATAACGTAGGGAATCGCCAATTTATTGGCATAATTCATTTGCTTTTGAATTTTGACTGAATCGGGAAAAAGATCAGCCGCAATACCCACCTTTCTTATTTGTTCGAGGATTTTAATGCCATGCTTGAAGGCGGAGGCATCGAGATGGGTAATCAGTACTTTTGGACCCCCTTTAGCTGTTTCGGGAAATAAATTAGATTCGGCCAAGACATCGTAGATGCGATCTAACCCAAATGAAATGCCAATGCCTGATACGCCTTTAAGGCCAAACATGCCTGTCAAGTTATCATAGCGCCCACCCCCACAAATACTTCCAATGTTAACTTCTGTTGGTTTTACCTCATAAATCATCCCAGTATAATAGGAAAGGCCTCGTGCCAAGGAAAAGTCAAGAGAAATATTAAAATTCCGATCGGTGAGTTCATCTAAAGTCTTAAAAAATGCAGTTAATTCTTCAAAACCTTTATTTGAGGCACCTGTGAGCTTAACCAATTTCTCAATTTTGAGGGATTGATCAACAGCAGCCGCAATGATTTCAAGATATTTTGAAACCATTTCCACGTTACCTTGAAGTAGACTGATCTCATGGAGTACTTTTTCTGTACCTATTTTATCTAATTTGTCTAACGCCACACAAAAAGGAATTTCTTTTCCTTTTAAATCAGCGGCAGCTGCCATTGCGAACAAAACTTCCCTATGATTGATTTTTACTTCAAAACCGTCAAAATTTAAAGATTTGAAGACATCATGAATCAACAAGGTCAGCTCTATTTCATTCCAACTAGATCGGGTACCTATAATATCTGCATCACATTGGTAAAACTCTCTGTACCTACCTCGCTGGGGTCGATCAGCCCTCCATACAGGCTGTATCTGATATCTTTTAAAGGGGAAAGTAATGTTGTGCTGATTCATCACTACATGTCGAGCAAAGGGAACCGTTAAATCATACCGAAGACCTTTTTCAGCTATTTTAGGTAAAAGTGTTTTGGCACCCTGATCGTAATCATCCGAATCGGTCTTTTTTAAAAAGTCTCCAGAATTAAGCACTTTAAAAATAAGTTGGTCTCCTTCGTCGCCATATTTTCCTGTAAGTACAGATAAATGTTCCATTGTTGGCGTTTCGATCGGTGCAAATCCGTACTTAATAAAATTACTTTGAATTTTTTCAATGATGTATTTGCGGCGAAATGATTCAATTTGGCCGAAATCACGAGTTCCTTTGGGGATAGAAAGTTTTTCCACTTAAAATATTTTTGACAAATCTAAGAAATCCTCTAATTTCGCACCTTGTAATTAACAAATAAAACAAAATGGCTGTAACTAGATTAGAAAGAAAAGGACGTAAAAACAAAAATGTCGCAAAAAATCGTGTGGCTACGATACAACGTCTTTCGTTTGTCCCTGTCATCAAGAATGTGGATGTAGATGCTATCAAAAAAGAGTTTGATGCCAAGAAGGCTGAGCCCGCAGTAAAAGTAGAGAAAGCAGTAAAAGCGGAGAAAGTAGAGAAAACGGTAGCGGCTAAAGCTGAAAAGGGTGTCAAGACGGAGAAGCCCGCAAAAGCAAAGGCACCGAAAGCAAAGAAATCTGCAGAATAATCATTTTTGACAAATCAAGTTTGTTTGAAATGTTGAGTGCTTAAAAAAGTATAGGCCGGTCATAGTTATGTCCGGTTTTTTTTTGAAGCGGATCTTTCATGATGCTGTTTATACCCAATAGCTATTTAATTGAAGCACTACGCGATCTTAATCTGCCGGTATTGGTCTAAATTTGTTATTGATTATGAGAGGATTGGCATTTAGTAGTTTGCGCGTAGGGGAGTGCTACCGTTTGATCAATTACGGTGAGCTTTTTGAATTTGAGCTAATAAGCATCCTAGACAAGGATGAATTCCTACTTAAAGACCTATTTACCTTAGAAACCTACAAGATGAGTCAACTTATAGGTTTTGGTAAGGGCGACGATTTAGAAATCAGGATGCTTTAAAGCTCATAACTAGATCGCTCCTTAGACGCAAGGGAGCTCTTTCCAGATAAACTCTGGTCTAAAGCTCTGGCGGCTTCTCTGCCTTCTTGGATAGCCCACACGACCAATGACTGACCTCTTCTCATGTCGCCAGCCGTGAATACTTTATCTACATTAGTTTTATAGTTTTGAGCCTTAACATTTCCTCTTTCATCAAGATTGATATTCAATTGATCTAACAATCCTTCCTTCTGGGTATGTACAAAACCGACTGCGATGAGTACAAGGTCACAAGGATAAATCTTTTCAGTTTCGGGAATTTCATTAAACTTCCCATTTTCCCAAACTACTTTTACCGTTTTAAGCCCAGAAATATTTCCATTTTCATCTCCAATGAAAGATTTGGTTAATACCGACCAGGTTCTATCAACACCTTCCTCATGAGAGGAAGAGGTTCTTAAAACCAAAGGCCATTCAGGCCATGGATTGTGGATGCCTCTGGAAACTCCTGGCTTATCTAAAAGCTCAAATTGTGTGACCGACTTGGCGCCTTGTCTATTCGAGGTCCCAATGCAATCAGAGCCGGTATCACCACCACCAATGACAATGACATTTTTATCTGTAGCAAAGATGTCTTCTTTGTCGAAACCTAGCTCAGAAACTCGTTTGTTTTGTTGAGTTAAAAAGTCCATGGCAAAATGAATACCTTTCAGATTTCTACCCGAGATATCTATATCACGAGGAATGGTAGCTCCGGTAGCCAATAAAACAGCCGTAAACTGATTTTTTAGATCGCTAATGGAGAGGTCAACGCCTACTTCAATATTTGTTTTAAAGGTGATTCCTTCTGCTATCAATAGATTTACTCTTCTTTCAACTACCCATTTTTCTAGTTTGAAATCTGGAATACCAAAACGAAGTAATCCGCCTATTTTTTCATCACGTTCAAAAACCGTCACTTGATAACCGGCTTTGTTTAATTGGTCTGCCGCCGCCAACCCTGCGGGCCCTGATCCAATCACGGCAACTGAGCTAAGCTTTCTTTTAATGGGCGGATTGGGCTGAATTTTACCTGATTCAAAAGCTTTCTCGATGATGCTTTTTTCAATATGTTCAATGGCGACAGGGGGCTTATTGATGCCTAATACACAAGCGCCTTCACAGGGTGCAGGACAAATACGACCCGTAAATTCAGGAAAGTTATTGGTCTCCAAAAGGAGATCAGTGGCTCGATTCCAATCATCGTTATGAACGGCATCATTAAAATCAGGAATGATGTTTCCCAGCGGGCAGCCTTTATGACAAAAGGGAACGCCACAATCCATGCACCTACTGGCCTGTTTCTTAGTGAGCTCTTCGCTGTGCGGAACATAAAACTCCTTGTAGTCTTTGACTCTTTCCTTTGGATCTCGGGTTTTAGGTAGGTCCCGTCCTATTTTCATGAATCCGTCTATACTTCCCATTAGGCTACTTTTTTAGAGGTTTTCTGATCTGCTAATACGCGCTTGAGTTCTATTGGCATTACTTTCTTGAAATATTTTAAAGCGGTATCCCAATGATTTAAAATCTCAATTGCTTTAGGACTATCCGTTCGTTTTATATGTTCATTCAATTTTGCAAGCAGTAAATTGACGTCGTCCTTCTTCAGGGGATCAATATCTATCATTTCCATATTACAGTTTTCGGAAAAATTATTTTTTTCGTCATAAACATAGGCTGTGCCGCCGCTCATGCCTGCACCAAAATTACTACCGACAGCACCCAAAATGATAGCTAAGCCACCGGTCATGTATTCGCATCCATGATCTCCAATGCCTTCAACGACGGCTTCAGCACCAGAGTTCCTCACACAAAATCGTTCTCCCGCCTGTCCATTGACATAGATTTCTCCTGAAGTTGCACCATATAAAGTGACATTACCTATGATGATGTGTTCATCCGGTGTAAGGGTTGAATGTTCATTAGGCTTGATGGATATGATACCACCCGACAATCCTTTTCCTACATAATCATTTGCTTCTCCCATAAGGCGAAAATCGAGTCCTTTGGCAAGAAAAGCACCGAAACTCTGACCTGCACTGCCGGTAAAAGTGATCTTTACAGGTTGGGTGATCATCTTCTTTTGGCGGATAAGGTGTCCTGACAGTAAGGTACCCACAGATCGATGGGTATTGAGGATCGGAAAGGCCAAATCTTTGGGTGATTTAGATTGATCAATGGCCTCTATCAGCTGCCAATCTAAGGCTTCTTCAAGATGATGATTTTGGTCTATCTTTTTATAAGTGCCTACATGTCCAGGAGCTTTTTCGTAATGTAAGACAGGAGTAAAGTCCAATCGATTGATTTTCCAATGATCTATATCAGACCTCATTTTGAGGACATGTGATTCTCCGACCATCTCGTTCACCGTTCTGAAGCCAAGTGCTGCCATGATCTCTCTGAAATCCATGACCAACAAAGTAAAAAAGTTCACCACGTGATCTGGATCTCCCGTAAATAATTTGCGTAGTTCCGGATCTTGCGTAGCAATGCCCACAGGACAAGTGTTTAGGTGACATTTTCGCATCATAATGCAGCCTTCAACAATGAGTGCTGCAGTACTGATGCCGTATTCTTCCGCACCCAGTAGGGTAGCAATGGCGAGATCACGGCCAGTCATGATTTTACCATCCGTTTGCAGGGTAACTCGACTTCTCAAATTGTTTCGGACGAGAGTTTGATGCGCTTCGGCGAGACCCATTTCCCAGGGTAATCCCGCATGTCTTACAGAGCTGATTGGACTGGCACCTGTACCTCCGTCAGCCCCTGAGATCAAAATAACATCGGCCTTGGCTTTGGCAACGCCTGCTGCAATCGTACCGACGCCTGCCTCTGAAACAAGTTTTACGTTGATTCGAGCGGCTGGATTCGAATTTTTAAGATCTGATATAAGTTGCTTTAAATCTTCTATTGAATAAATATCATGATGCGGTGGAGGAGATATCAGTCCTACTCCGGGCGTACTGTGCCTGACTTTGGCAATGTAGTCATCAACTTTATGACCAGGTAATTGCCCTCCTTCACCTGGTTTCGCTCCTTGGGCTACTTTGATTTGAAGTTCCTCGGCCTGATTGAGATATTCTATGGTAACACCAAAACGCCCAGATGCTGCTTGCTTAATTGCAGAACGTTCCCAATCTCCATTTTCTTTTTTGAGATATCTCTTACTGTCTTCCCCACCTTCTCCACTATTACTTTTGGCGCCTATGCGATTCATTGCGATGGCCAACGTACTGTGAGCCTCATGCGATATAGATCCTAATGACATGGCCCCCGTGGCAAACCGCTTTAAAATATTCTCCACAGGTTCGACTTCTTCAACCGGGATCGCTTGTCTGTATTTAAATTCAAATAAATCCCTTACATTGATGATATCGGTAGCTTCTCCATGTACTTTTTCTGTGAACTTTTTGAAGAGCTCATAATCATTGAAACGGGTAGATTTTTGAAGCAAGTGGATGGTGTCAGGATTGAGCAGATGCTTCTCGCCTTTTTGTTTCCATTGGAAATAGCCCCCTGCTTCCAAAAGTTGATGTTCACTTTTGTTGTAGCCAGCAAGGTGTTTGATGACCACCTCTTTACCTAAATCATCAAAATTCAATCCATCTAAACGGCTTACAGTCCCCTTGAAGCAAGTCGAAATGACTTCTTGACCTAAACCAATACACTCAAATATTTGTGAGGATTGATAGGATTGTAAGGTGCTGATGCCCATTTTGGATAAAATTTTCAAAAGGCCTTTACCGACACCTTTTCGGAAATTTTCAAAATAATAATTCAACGGTTGGTCATTATCCAAAACCTTGTTGTTGTAAGCGTTTTGAATGGTGTCATAGGTAAGGTAAGGATAGATGGCACTGGCACCATATCCGATAATAGTTGCGAAGTGGTGTGTTTCCCATGCATCGCTGCATTCTACCACGAGTCCAGCTTGGGTCCGTAATTTTTTATTAACCAAATGATGGTGCACAGATCCTGTGGCGAGTAAACTAGGAATGGCTGCTTTGTATTTACTTTCCTTTCTGTTAGAAATGATAAGCACGCTGTTCCCTTTGTTGATGGCATCTTCAGCTTCATTGCAGATCCTACCTATGGCCATGCGCAAGGTCTCTTTGTTGGCGACATCCAAGGTGGCATCAACAATGTAGTAATCCATTCCATGACTTGCCAATCCTTTTATTCTGTAAAAGTCATCTCTAGAAAGTATGGGTTGAGAGATGTGGACTTGCCTGGTGTGCTCAGCTGATTCTTCTAATAAATTTAAAGATTTCCCTATTCTTGTATACAAAGACATCACTAGCCTTTCACGAATGGGATCGATGGGTGGGTTGCTTACTTGAGCAAAGTATTGTTTGAAGTAATTGGAAATATGCTGACTTTGCTTTGAAAGGACGGCCAGTGGGACATCAGAACCCATGGATCCCAGTGGCTCAGCTCCTGTGCGAGCGAAAGGCAAAATTGTTATTTTGACATCCTCCTCGGTCATGCCATTGGAGATCTGTCTGGTGGTAAGTCTGTGGGGTTCGATGACCTTTGCCTGAAGTTCAGGAATAGGCATGAGCCTTAACTTGATGCGTTGTTCCTTTAGCCACTTTTTGTAGGGTTTGTCATCACAAACCAGTGCTTTTATTTGGGAATCATCATAAATAACTCCTTCAGACAAATCGGCCAGTAACATCTTTCCGGGTTGGAGTCTGCCTTTTTTGATGATCTTGGCCTCATCTGTAACAATGGCCCCGGCTTCAGAAGCCATAATGAGTCGATGATCTGAGGTAATACAATAACGGGCCGGCCTCAATCCATTACGATCTAAAGTAGCTCCAATTTGTTTTCCATTGGTGAAAAAAAGGGCCGCTGGGCCATCCCATGGTTCCATCATGGCCGCATGGTATTTGTAGAAGTCCTTTCTATTTGCATCCATTTGTTTGTTACCCTGCCAGGCTTCTGGGACGAGCATCATCATGACATGAGGTAAGCTTCGACCGGATAAAGTGAGTAACTCTACCAAGCCATCTAGATTTGCAGAATCAGAATTATTGGGATCTGTAATGGGCATCAAGTAGGATAACTCCTTCGAGGAAAAATACGCTGAATGCATCAAAGCCTCTTTAGACCTCATTTTAGTGACATTTCCTCGAATGGTATTGATTTCTCCATTGTGAGCGATGTATCTAAACGGTTGGGCCAATTTCCAATTGGGAAAGGTATTGGTTGAAAATCTTGAATGCACGATGGCCAAAGCGGAGCTGAGGCGTTCATTTTGAAGATCATGATAGTAGCTTCTTAATTGGTCAGTTTTCAGTTGACCCTTATAGATGAGGGTATTGCAAGAGAGAGAGGCAATATAAAATTCATCATTGGCGGCATGCACATAGTTATTTATTTGATGGGTAATGTAATTACCTAATACAAACAGTTTACGTTCGAGGTCATCACCTTGAACGGTATCGTCTTCATGAACCAGAAAAAGCTGCTCGATATAAGGCTCTACAGACTTTGACTCATGCCCCGGAACATTCGCGTCTGTGGGAACCAATCGGTAGGTAATGAGTTTAAAATTCATGGTAGTCATGCAATCATTGATGACTTTCCTACAAAGTTCTCTCGTGGCATAATGCTGAGGATAGAAGACCATCCCAACGCCATAAAGACCTACTTTAGGAAGTAGAATCCCAAAAGTTTGTAATTGCTCTTCCAAAAAATCGTGAGGTATTTGAATCAAAATACCAGCACCATCACCCGTATCGGGATCTGAACCGGTCGCACCCCTGTGCTCCATGTTTTCTAGCATGGTCAATGCGTCTTTGACGATGGCATGGGATTTGATGCCTTTGAAGTTAGTGATGCAACCAACACCACATGAGTCATGTTCAAATTGGGGGTCGTAAAGGCCTTTACTCATATCATTGATTTGTTTTTCTTGAAGGGGGAACATGTTTTTGTAATGCTAACAAAAATAAATAATCTGATCTAAAAAGACCCTTTTTAAAGCATAAAATAAAAATTTGTGATATTTTTTTACATAATTAATAAAAAAAACGCTATTTGTTTAAAAATTCAGTATTTAGACCTAAAATAGGGCATTAAATTTATGAAATCTCCTTATTTTCAAAAAAAATGTTTTTGAAGTTGAATAAAGGTTAAATAAGAGAAATTATACACCGTTGGGCTAGGGTTATTGAAAGCTGAAAGCTCAAATGCATACGAGAGGGGAGGTTAAAAATTTAAAATTTTTCTTAAAATACGATTTCTATCCGTTGGTATATTCAACGAAATCGACTAAAATTGCGCTCATTAATGCATGGGCCTATAGCTCAGTTGGTTAGAGCACCTGACTCATAATCAGGTGGTCCCAGGTTCGAGTCCTGGTGGGCCCACAATGATTAATAACCACTTACATGCTGTGTAGGTGGTTTTTTTGTTTACAGATTACACTTAAATCTGCCGGGTTCTTGGTAGTTATTTGGCAGTTTTCTTTTCAGGCAATGATTTTTAACCATTTCTCAGATTTTGACAATCTTAAATAATTTATCCAGATCACTATTTTTAGATAAGATGCCTTGATATAATTTTTTACTCGCTTTGATTTCAGATTGCTATTGATAACTCATTTTTTTCCACCAAGACTCAATGGGTCCCTGATCTTTTCTTTTCAACCATAAATAACTGAGAAAAGACTGAAAAAGAAAAAAAGAAAATGCAATCAGATAAGTTTCGGCTAGGGATATTTTACCAAATAACTGAAACATATTAGTACAATGATAAAATACAACAAGATAAAATACGGATTGAAAAATATAGTTCGATAAGGCTGTTTTGCCTACATATTTAAACCACTCCAACATTTTATTAAATATCCCTTTTTGATATAATCTTATAAAAAGAGCTAAATAACCCAAACTCTGTAAAATCATACCTGCTGCCAATACAAAGGGGACCCATAACATTGGAACATCCAAATCAATAGCACCTGTGGTCACCTGATGAAAAAAGTAGCTGCAGAGGACCCCAACAGAAAAGCCTAAAATGATGAATATATTTGTTAATTTTTTTAATCGTTCAGGGAGGCTGAAAAAGTCCAATTTTCCCAAAATCAACCCAATCAGCATATTACCAAAAGTATAAAAAAGTGTAATTGGCATATCATTTAAGAAATTCACCCAAGGAGCCATGATGAAATTTACCTTCAAATATTCTAAATATGAGTTTGTTGTTGGCCAGATGAGTGCCAATCCATAATCATAATCATACACCCGCCATTCTAAAGCACTGTTGCCAATAAATACGAATCCAGTTAAAAAAAACATTAAAAATAAGAGCAAGAATCACTAGTTTTTTTATAGACCAGTTCCTTATTAAAAGTAGAAAGAGCCCTCCAAAGGCATAAGACATGATGATATCCCCATCCCATAAGAGAAAACAATGTATGGTTCCAATTAAAAATAATAAGGACATTCTCTTAATAAAGTATTTTCTAAAATTTATGCCTGTTTTTTCAGCGCGAGACATTTGAATATAGAACCCGAAACCAAAAAGGATAGAGAATAGGGTGATAAACTTTTTAGAGATCAATAGATCCAATAAAAAGGTTAAAGATTCATCAAAGATTCCCGCAACGGGGGGATCTCCACCATAAGGAATATTAGCAAATAACACGCCCAGAAGGGCAAAGCCTCTCAAGGAATCTACAACTTCAATCCTGGATGTTATTGGTTTAAATGGTTGCATTTTGTTTGATAAATTTAGGTTTTATCAGTCATTTATCGATGGGTTTATTAAAATTAAATCGAAATTTTTCTAAAGGATTATTTAGTTTCTAATTCAAATATAGGGGTTTGCTCTTATTTGTTTAAATTGTTGTTGTGTGCGTTTCTAGAGATAGGCTTACCCATCATTTATTTCAAAATATATTAAAAATTACATGAATGTAATAATTTTAAATACTTATGAAGAATTGAGTACTGCTGCAACGAAAGTCTTGATTGATTCGATAAAAGCAACGCCAAACCCATTGGTTTGTGTGGCATCGGGAGATTCTCCCAAAGGGCTGTATAAGCATTTGGTAACGAGTGTCGAAAAAAACAGCTTAGATACAGCGGATTGGCATTTTTTGGGCTTAGATGAATGGATAGGTTTAAATGGCCAAGATATAGGCAGTTGTAGGTATCATTTGGATCAAGATCTTTTCCATCCCTTAGGTGTGCCTGATGAACAGATATGTTTTTTTGATGGTCGATCGGTTGATGTGTTTGCCGAATGTCTCATTAATGAGATGTATATCAAAAAGCAAGGAGGTATTGACGTAGCTATTTTGGGTCTAGGTCTCAATGGTCATATTGGCATGAATGAACCATTTACCCCTGTAGATTCACGAAGTCAAATGGTTGATTTAGACCCTTTGACCATACGAATTGGACAAAAGTATTTTGAACAGCCTCAAAAGTTATCTCAAGGGTTGACACTTGGTTTAGGGACACTCATGGAAGCCAGAAGCATATTGTTGCTGGTTGGGGGTCAAAATAAAGCTTCGATCGTTAAAAAAATGCTCGAAGAAGAGGTTTCTCTTTCATGTCCTGCAAGTCTCTTGCGTCATCACCCAAATTGTCATATATTTTTAGACCAAGCTGCCGGTTCTTTATTGGATCCTAAAAAAGGCTTTGAAAATATTTAATAGATGGGCGCTTATTTCAGTCTTAACTACCCTTCTCAATCAAGGCTAAAGGGGGGCTGTATATTTATGATCCTTTAGAAAACCAACGTATTTTTTGATTGGTGATCAGGGGCCTTGCCCAAAAGCCAGTACTTAAAATAAAGGCAAGTGGGATAAATAAAAAGCACATAGCTGACCGAAGTCCGACCGCATCTCCTAACCAGCCAATGATGAGGGGTAAGATGGCTCCCCCAATGATTCCCGTGACCAATATTCCTGAAATTGAACCGTGATGGTCAGCAAAGGAATTTAATGTCAAAGAAAAAAGAATGGGATACATCACCGATAGAAAGAAACCTGTTAATGGGAAGCAAATCAAAGCGATTTCAGCAGGACCGAAAAGCGCGAGGATCAGGCAAATCATAGCAAGCCCCGAAAAAGTAATAAGAACCCAGCGACTATCAAAGAGTTTTAAAAGGACAAGCCCAATAATCCCACCCAAGGTCATCAATCCCCAAAAATCAGAAATGGTGGCTGCCCCCAATACTTTTGGATCAATGCCATGATACACATTAAGGAATTGAGAAATCCAATTGGCAATACCCTGTTCGGCACCAACATAGCAAACCATCCCTAAAAAAAACAATTGAATTTGCTTATTTTTAAATAGTTTAATGTGCGTGGCGAGCGCACCTGATTTTTCATTTGATTTAAGTTTAATTTTAGGAAATTTTGAAAAAGCCAAAATGAGTATCATAAAGAGGCTGATGACAGAAAATAAAAAATACAAGGATATCCAGGGTAACTCTTTGGGGATCAAAAAGGTGCTTAAATTTTGAAGGAATGGATAATCAGCTGAAAAAAAAGTTTCAGAGGCTAATTGAGTATAAACCAAGGGGCTTAAAAAGGAGGCAAATCCAAAAACTAATTGGGCAAAAACAGCATACATTGCGAAATGTTCTTCGCCACCAGTGACTCTTAAAAGTGGGTTAATGACTACTTGGAGTACGGCCATACCACAACCAATGATGAAGAATGAAAACAAAGCTGTTAGGTAGCTTGGGAGTAGCGCCAATAGGATTGCACCGAAAAATATCACGATGAAGGCCGAAACGATCAGATGCTTTTCTTTGAATTTAAGGAGCAGCATGCCTGCGGGAATAGACATGACACCATAGGCAATAAAAAAGGCAAATGGGATCAAAGCGACTAAGGTCAAACTTAGGTTGAAACTTCCGATAATATCAGGCATTAAAGGCCCTATAATATTGGTTATAAAGGAGATGACAAAAAACATCAGTAGAATCAAAAAAACAATATAGGGACTTCTAGGCATCATGAATATTTTGTATTAAATTCAAATATAATGATCTTATTATTAAGCCTTACCTTCCTCTATTTTAATGATTTTTTGATCATTCTACTGTCATGATGCATTATACAAAATTTTTTGTTTTATTGACTTTTAGTTGCCTGAGCGTCCTGATAACACCAAGATCACTTTGCTCTACAAGACGGATGATCTCCATCTTTTCGTT